>Ga0209270_1000509_pt1 | contig 80039 bp, 57 predicted proteins | sample MTBAKSrepl1MetaG_FD_187456 | JGI IMG/M metagenome (GOLD analysis project Ga0209270, IMG submission 187456) | Enrichment culture microbial communities from Arthur Kill intertidal strait, New Jersey, USA, that are MTBE-degrading - MTBE-AKS1... | ecosystem: Environmental > Aquatic > Marine >...
ATGAAGAGGTTTTCCAAAAGGTGTTCGACTGGGTCCTTGGCTTGGTCAACGCCCACGGCCTGGTAGACGGCAAGACGTTGGGGGTGGACTCCACAACGCTGGAGGCCAACGCCGCCATGAAAAGCATTGTGCGCAAAGACACCGAAGAGGGGTACGATGCGTACATCGGGCGATTGGCTAAGGAAGCCGGAGAGCCTCATGCCACGAGGGAAGATCGGGTTCGCTTCGATCGCAAACGCAAAGACAAGAAGCTGTCCAACCGAGAATGGGAGTCTACAACGGACCCGGACGCCCGTATCGCCAAGATGAAAAACGGCGAAACCCATATGGCCTACAAAGCGGAGAACGCGGTTGACTTGAAAAGCACCATCATCGTGGCCGGGCGCATAACACCGGCGGATCAGGGCGATACCAGGACCATCCGAGGCGCGTTGGATGCCGCCAAGGAGAATCTGAGAACCGTATCGGAAGACCGAAGACCGCTGAGGGTCGTGACGGACAAAGGATATCACTATACGAATCTTATCGTTGAACTCAACCGCAAAGAGAAGATCGCCACCTATTTCCGCGAGCGAAACCCGGAACAATGGAGATTCTGGAACGGTGACAAGGAAGCATGCCGCGCGTTCCACGCCAATCGAGCACGCTGTCGGGGATCGGATGGAAAGGCACTGGGACGCAAGCGGGCCAACCTGGTTGAGAGAGCCTTCGCGCACCTGCTCGAAACCGCGGGGCTCCGACGCATGCATCTCCGAGGATTCGTCAATGTTCAGAAACGCTACTTGGCGCATGTACTGGCCTATAACCTGGGCGTGCTCATGAGAGCACTATTGGGGTTGGAACCCCGCGCAGCCGCCAGGATTGGAGGCTATGGGCCCTATTTTACGTCTATTGCCTGGCCATTTTAGGTCATTGGCTCCAAAACGGCCTCGAAGACGATGCAACCCCAGCGAATCGAGGGCTATCGGCTCAAGATTTACTTCCATTCGTTCTCATCAAGCCCCGTTCTTCAACGGGCTGGTAAGAAGGCCTTTCACGCAACAAATAACCCGTTCCCATCGCACAGTCTCCTCAGGTACGTCTCCGGTCGCCCCACGGCCTCCCTCCAACCTACCTGACCTTGAACCCTGGTCTTTCAACATCCGGACACCTCCTTCTTCTCATTCTCGCCTATCCCAATTCAGTGGCCAGAGAAACTGTAGACCAAAGGACCCCCGAATTGAGGGGTCTCAATTTTTCGACTACACCGTGCCCCTCAAGTCATGGTATCCTTGCAACAATCTTGATAGGAAAGAGCCCTAACCCCGCATGGGGTCTTTTGTCAATCGTATTCTTTTGCATCCTCCCGATTATTCGGGTGGCTTGCTGGCACTATCCATTTATAAAACTAAAGGTACGGCTTTGAGGTTGAGTTCCCCTCTATTTGATTTGTCTTGATGCGAATTCAAGCACTTGCTGATTCTTTGTTCCAAGGTGTCCTTCTCGGACTCTGTATGCGTTGAATCCGTGAGACACTTTAGCTCTTGGCGCAGGCGACTTATACCATAGGTACGAAACACATCCTAAGAAACGGATAGTCTAAACATGTGTGGAATCGTAGGCTACTCAGGCTTTTTCGACGCAGATCGTCTATCCCAAGCCAATCGATGTCAAACCCACCGTGGGCCGGATGACGACGGTGTCTGGTACGATCCAGCGGCCGGAGTTGGACTGGCACATCGGCGGCTGTCCATCCTCGATCTTTCGCCACTAGGTCACCAGCCCATGTGCAGCCGCGATGGTAGCGTGGTCTTGGTATTCAACGGCGAGATCTACAACTACCGCGAAATTCGTGCATCTTTGGAAAGCAAAGGTGTTGCTTTTTGCAGCAAATCGGATACCGAAGTCCTGGTGAATTTGTATCTGGCAGAAAGAGAGAAAATGTTAACGCGTCTCAACGGCATCTTCGCCTTTGCTTTGTGGGACAACCGGGATCAATCACTCTTTGTTGCCCGGGATGCATTTGGGGTTAAACCCCTCTATTACACATTTATGCATCGGGGTTTTGCCTTTGCCAGCGAAATCAAAGCCCTTCTGCACCTGGTGCCTGGAGTACGGGATCTGGATGTGGTTGCCCTACACCGTTATCTGAGTTTTCTGTGGTGTCCAGGGGACGGTACGCCTTTGAAAGCGGTGCGCAAGCTACTGCCGGGTGAAGCGATGATTGTGCGGGGCGGGCAACCCGTCCGTCGATGGACTTGGTACCAGTTACCGCCGTTTCGTGGAGTCGCAGCAGACTTAACTGAGGAAAGCGCCTTGGAGGGCACTGAACAACATCTTCGCCAAGCGGTGCATCGCCAGCTGATCGCGGACGTTCCCGTCGGAGCTTTTCTCTCTGGAGGTCTGGATTCCAGCGCTGTCGTGGCGTTTGCCCGTGAGCGAAACCCGAACATTCGTTGTTTTACTATTGAAACCACGGGTGGTCAAGAAGCCGGAACGACCGACGATTTGCCCTATGCCCGTAGGGTGGCTCGGCATCTGGGGGTAACTCTTGATGTGGTGTCCATCGACGCCGGGCAAATGGCGGGGGACCTGGAACGCATGGTGGCGCAACTGGATGAGCCGCTGGCCGATCCTGCGCCCCTCAATGTACTCTATATCAGCCAATTGGCGCGGAATCACGGAATGAAGGTACTGCTCTCCGGCGCTGGTGGAGATGATTTGTTCACGGGTTATCGACGCCATTTCGCCGTACACATGGAACGTTTTTGGGGTAGGCTCCCGGGCGCTGTACGCCAAGGCCTGAAAAAGGTCTCCGTGGGGCTGGATCACCGTCGGGCGCTGTTTCGCCGTTTGGCCAAACTCTTCAACGGTGCCAGCTTGGAAGGCAACGAGCGGCTGGTGAACTATTTTGAGTGGACTCGAGAATCGGACTTGCTGGCACTTTATACTGCAGAGTTTCGGGCCCAACTGGGAGATCACAGGGCGGCTGCCCCCCTGCTCGATTTCATTGAGCCTTTGCCCGCGAACTTATCACCATTAGAGAAGATGCTCGTCTTGGAACAGAGGTTTTTCCTGATCGACCATAATCTGACTTACACCGACAAAATGTCCATGGCCGTGGGAGTTGAGGTACGGGTGCCTTTCTTGGACCTGGATCTTGTGGACTTTGCCGCGCGGATACCGGTATGGCTGAAGCAGCGTGGCAGGGTGGGGAAGTGGGTACTTAAGAAAGCCATGGAACCGTATCTGCCCCGTGATGTGATTTACCGGCCCAAGTCCGGTTTCGGTGCACCATTGCGGCGCTGGATGCGCCGCGAGTTGCGCCCTTTGCTCGAAACACTGCTGTCTTCGGAAAGCCTCAAGCGACGCGGCCTCTTCGAGCCGACCGCCGTGAAGCGTCTGATCGCCCTCAACGACTGCGGACAGAAGGATGCGGCTTACACCTTGTTAACGCTGTTAAATATTGAAATCTGGTGCCGTGCATACGTGGATGCACCCGCCATGCGCCCACCACAAATCGGGACCCCATGAAGACGAGGAGAATACATATCCGAATCCTCCTCTGCTTCTTCTCAGCTGTGGTGTATACGCCGCAGACTGCGACAGTCTAACAAAGGTGGAAAATGAAACATTCGAGATCCATTTTCGCACAAATTTCACAAAACTATTCCCCGGGAAGAATCCGAAGGCTCTTCGGTGGCTGCGGGACAGTGGGTGAGACCGGCGTGTTAGAGAGGATCTTCTCCACAATTTGGGCCCTGATGGAATCCAGATCCGCCGTCTGAGACAAACGATCCTTCAGCCAGTTTCGCACGCTTTCGCTGTCCTGGATGCGGGCCAACCAAGTGGACAGGTAACGCATATCGTCCACAGCCTCCCGGAAGCCCTCCCATTGGACCGTATCAATGACCCCGCCCGATGTTGGGTAGGCAAATACATGATCGCGGTAGAGGGCGCTACCGTCGAAATCGTTCCAGATGTCCCCCTCGGCATGTTGATATGCGTAATTCATGACACCATCATAACCTGCAGCAAACAGGGACAGCCCATAACGTTTTCTGTAGATTTCGGGATCCTCAATACCCACTTGAGGGTTATTATAAGAAAATACTCGTGCCCCCTGTGCGTGCCAAGCAGCAAGCTGCTGTTCGGAAATCAGACCGAAAGCAATAATCGGTAGATCAAGAATGTCGCCCACCACGTCGAAGACATCCTGATTGCAGGCTACAAATACTTTAGCACCTGCAGTATGGATCTCATCCCAGCTTGGTCGCTGGTTTGCAACCATTGGAGCATCTAATTCGTCATGACCATAAATATGCACTCCACTGTAGCCATATTGGGCTGACAGGTTCATCCAAATATCCACCTTGGCGCGGAGTTGAGCTAACTCCTCTGTAGTAGACGGACTTCCCCATGTATTTGTTCCGCACACATACAACCGATTCTTAGGGATTCCAGTCGAGTTCCTTAAGGATAGTGCTTGTCCAACTTTACTACTGTCTGGACTTTGATATATAGTAGGATACAACACACCATGGTCTTTCATGTTTCTCAGTTCCGCCGCATACTGTTCCGAAGTCTTCCGTTCTGAGCCAATTAAACCGGATTCCGACAGAACTCCTCGATAATACAAACCGTACTCGATCACGGAAGGTTCGAGATCAAAGGGCAATACCTCTACGTTGAGGGATAATGAAACCGAATCGGTTTGATCCGTCTTGAGGCTTAGGCTACCTGTGTAGATTCCGGATTCGCTCTCTTCCGGTACCCGGATGGTGATCCACACTTGCTGGTTGGTGCCTCCCTTCATGTCGAAGGGCTGCAACTGAGCCGCATCCTGAATCTGTGCTCCCGGTGGAACAGATGCATCGGGAGAGCTGATGTCGACATACTGGGACAGCCCATTCAGAATCACACGGAGATAGTTTCGGTGCGATTCATGGTCCACACGGACCAAGGCCAGATCTTTCAGAAGCAGTTCAGGAACCAACGGCTTCTGGGGCGTCTTGTATACCGTTCCATCTCCGGCTTGGTACCAGCATTTCACGAGGCGGATATCGACGTTTTGAGACGGAATGTTCCCACCTCCGGCGCGGGCCAACTCCGAGGAAGTGATTTGGACACCTGACAGATCGCTCCCTGCGCGTATTACGAAAGATGCAGGTTGAAATTCACCTCTACAGGCTTGGAGGTGCAATTGATTGGTTTCCATTCCAGGTACGGGATAGGTTGTCGGCAGGACCTTGGTACCTGAAATGGGCGTCACGGCAAACACACGCAAGGCTTCGTGAGCCGGAGCCTGCTGCTGGGCCAGATATTGAATAGAATCGTACAAATCGGTCAACGCCGCAAATTCTTCAACAGTGGGCCAACCACGGTTCTTAACCGAGGACTTAATAGTCGAAGCAGTGTCCTTAGCTTCTATAATATACGCCTCCTCTTGTGCATCCAAGTTGCTGCCTTGGAAATTTAATATAAAGTCTGCCATAGTAGTCACCTGACCGTCGATGCGCTCCAGATATGCATGCCAAGCAGCATCGGCCATGCTCTGGTATGCTTCGTCGCTGGGTACATAGCCTTCAACTATTAGGTTATCCAGATAAACAACAATACTACCGCCCTGTGGTGAATATATATACAAATTCAAGTATTCATTCCACTTTCCTATATCCTCATGCGAGGCACCACCTAAAGTGGACTGAGCTATCTCTGTGGCTCTTAAGCTGGCAATTTCAACCAAGTCCGCTGTCTGGGTAATCCAGTAGTTAGTTACAGTATCAATCTTTGTTATGGGGCTCGCACCGTCTCCTGGCTTGTAATAAGGCCAGTAGTTGACATGTGTTCCAAGTGCTACTTCAGTCCCGTTTCCGGTAATGGATTCAACAAATAGATCACCTTCGTAATTTAGGGTACCAATACACGGAACCCTAAGTGGTATGATTAAATAAACATATGTAGCAGTATGGAGTTCAATATCTAATTTGAACGACTTTGTACCGTGCGAGGCTCTATTGGGAGACAGGCCCTTGAAGTGTGTTGTATAGCTACCGTTACTGACCCAAAATTGAAATGGATCGCCATGTTCGAAGGATTCGACATAGGAGAAAGGCTGATAGGTAGTTTCGCTAGCGTTACCTGATTCAAATGGCGTGAGCCACATCAGAGTAGCGCTAATTAGTACGGTAACTGTTAACATTCTAATATTATTCACGATATCCTCCATGAGAAAAATTCTGCGGACGTCCATACTGCTTATCGCGGTCCGATCCAATTGCGCGGATACCAAAAGAAACTGGCTGCTCCCAAGAATCTGCAGGATGCCAAGGCTCTTCTATAAGAGATGACTTGGCCCTCAGTAGTTAGCTTCACAAATTTCTCAGTCCCCTGACCGAATAAACCCTGCCAGTCAGACAGCAAATATTGTGCCAATAACCCATATCGTAGTCTACCAAACCCTACCGTGCGAATCCACCTCAATTTTCTTGGTAGCCCTTTAAAGCGGGTTACAATATTGTGAATGGAAGGACGGACCTTGACCAGTGGCCTTGTTTGAAACTCATCTTGGTTCCTCGAAGCAACCCGGAGGTGATTGCTCTCTGTTTCCTTCCGCGAAGCAACGAACAATCTTCTACGCCGATAACGTACCTTCAGAATGCTATTTCCACAGCTCACGGCCTATCTGCACCGCCGCTTGCGCCTGTAAAGAAGGAATCGACGGATCATGCGCCGGACTTTACATGGGCGAAAGACAAAATGCAATCGAGACAGGGGAATCGCTTGTTCAAACCACGAATGGCTGCAGAAGCACCGCAATGCTGTCGCGAACTCAGCGGAGGGCGTAACAATGATGCCTCCTTTCTTGATGACAAAGATGTATATTGCGTAAGGTGATCAAAGACCAGGAGGCCCCTCTGTAAACAGGCACATTCTGTAGGTGATGGAATCGGCGTCCGTGTGAGACTCGAAGCGCGAGGTCTCCTTTTGCCGGGAACGGAAACGAATCCTACCCCCTTATCGCTGCATTTGTGGTAATTTTAACCGTTGGCGGCGCGCCCTTTTCTTTTCACCTCTTGAGCCTCGGACCAGGATGAACCCCTGAAATCCGGTGTGATCCGAAAAACGACGAGTCCTTATGGATTTGCCTCATGCGAGAAGCCCGGTATGAAGAAGCATCCAGGATCATGGATTGAAAACCCGGGGCGTTTGGTTCGTACCGTCCGATACCTGAAATGGGAACAGGTGGTCGGCCTGATGCGCGCCCGCCTTTTGGACCGCTTTCGCCGCCGCCCGTCCGCCGCCGGCATGGCTTCCCACCCGGCCGAACCGTTTCGACCGCCGGAACCCTGCGTTCCTTTTCCTCGGCTTCCGTGGTGGTCCGGTGAGGAACTCCGATCCGGGCGATTCCGCTTCGTGGGTCTGGAAAAGACGTTTCATCACGGCATAGACTGGAATTCCCCGGACATGTCCCTGCTGTGGCGATACAACCTCCATTATTTCCAGTATCTGTTCTCTGAAGAGGGGTTGGATCCCGGAACCGCCCAAACCCTGATCATGGACTGGATGCGATCGAATCCCCCTGGATCGCAGCCGGCCTGGGATCCCTTTCCGATGTCCCTGCGCATCGTGAACTGGCTCAAGTTTTTGTCCGATACGTCTGTCCCGGACAACGTCCTTCAAGTCATCCTACGATCCCTGTTCGAACAGGCCCGTTTCCTTGAAAAACGCCTGGAACGGCATCTTCTGGCCAATCATCTTTTCAAGAACCTCAAAGCCCTGCTTTTTGCCGGGGCCTCTTTCCAGGGGAAGGAAGCGGCCCGTTGGCTCCGTTTGGGCGCTCGACTTCTGCACCGGGAACTCGACGAACAGATTCTGCCCGACGGCGGACATTTCGAACGAAGCCCCATGTACCACTGCATGATTCTGGAAGACTGTCTGGATTTGCTCAACATTGCGGGCGGTCTGCCGATATCATGGAAGGAAGTGCTGGAACCCCGGCTGAGGGAAGCGTGCCGCCGGATGGCCGGATTTCTCTCGGGCATAGTGCACCCGGACGGAGATATCCCGCTATTGAACGATGCGGCCTTTGCTATCGAGCTTCCGCCGGTGGCATTGCTGAAGTACGCCTTGGGACTCGGGATTGCTCGAAATTCCGCACGCGGCGACGCCTACCGGTCCTTTCCGAACAGCGGCTACTACGTGTTCGCTCCCGATGCGGCGACGCGCTTGATCGCCGACTGCGGTCCCATAGGCCCGAATTATCAGCCCGGTCATGCCCATTGCGACACGTTGAGTTACGAGCTGTCCGTTCGCGGCCGGCGACTCGTTGTGGACGGCGGCGTCTATACCTACGAGGAAGGTCCCATGCGGCGCTACAACCGGAGCACCGCGGCTCACAACACGGTGCGGGTGGACGGCAAGGACCAGTCCGAAATCTGGAAGTCCCACAGGGTGGGGAGGCGCGCACGACCTTTGAATGCCTCCCTGGAACGGCTCCCCGATGGAGGCGTGCAATTCAGCGGAGCCCACGACGGCTATCGATTTCTGCCCGAAAGAGTGATCCATCGGAGGCGCATCACGTGGCAGGAACCGGGCGCATGGAGTATCGTCGATCGTCTGGACGGCTCCGGCCGTCATTCCGCAGAGAGTTTCGTGCATCTTCATCCCGAGATGCGGGCGCGACATGCGGGCGGCCGTTTTGAGATCATTAGAGAAAACGGTGAACTCGTGGCGCGGATTCACCCCTTGGGAAGGCCGGGTTTCACACTGGAAAAAGGTTGGTATTGTCCCCATTTTCATGTGAAAATGCCTAACGATGTGATCGTGTTTTCCCTTTCGGGAACGTTGCCCCTGGAGTTCGGATACCGGATAGAGACGTAATGCGTATCCTGTTTCTCACCCATTATTTCCCGCCCGAGGTGAACGCACCGGCCTCCCGGACGTATGAACACGCGCGTATCTGGACCGAAGCCGGGCACGATGTCACCGTGGTCACATGCGCTCCCAACCACCCTCGGGGCGTGCTCTATCCGGGATACGCCAACCGCTGCGTCCAAGTTGAGGATATGACGGGAATCCGGGTAATCCGGGTGTGGACGTATTTGGCGGCCAACGAGGGGTTCCTGAAACGTACGGCCAATTACCTTTCCTTCATGCTCTCTTCCATTTTGCATACGTCCCTGTACCCTCCACCGGATGTGGTGGTATCCACATCACCCCAGTTCTTCTGCGGATTGGCGGGATACTTCGTAGCCCGATTGAAACGGGTTCCATGGGTTCTGGAAATCCGGGATCTCTGGCCCGATTCCATCTTGGCGGTGGGAGCCGTGAAGAATCGCGCGCTCATTCGTGCTCTGGAACGGGTGGAAGCCTGGGCCTACCGCAACGCGGACGGTGTGGTGGCGCTGACGGAATCCTTCAAAGACCATATCCATGAAAAGGGCGTTCCGGCGAATCGCATCGAGGTCATTACCAACGGAGTGGATCTGGATGTGTTTCAACCCGCACCGAGAGTCAATTCGTTATCCCGTGAGTGGCGGATCCACGACCGATTCGTCGTTTCCTATTTCGGCACCATGGGGATGGCTCACTCCCTGGAAACCGTTCTGGAGGCCGCGGACAGACTGAGGGACCAGAAAGAGATCCTTTTTCTCCTGGTGGGAGACGGCGCCGACCGTACTTCTCTGGAGCGCATGAAAGACCGCATGAATCTGGACAATGTGCGGATACAGCCTCCGGCGCCCCGGAATCAGATGCCTCTGTTATGGGCTTCCTCCGATGCGGCCTTGGTCGTGCTCCGAAAAAGCGACGTGTTTAAAACGGTTATTCCTTCCAAAATGTTCGAAGCCATGGCCATGGGCGTACCGGTGATTTTGGGCGTCCAGGGGGAAAGCCGCCGGATTCTGGAATCCTGCCGTGCGGGCCTTGGCATCGAACCGGAGAACGCCGAGGCTTTGGCCGGAGCGGTCCTTCGGTTGCATGCAGATCTCACCCTGGGAAAAACACTGGGAGCGCAGGGCCGAAACTGCGTGGAGACCTGTTACAGACGGGAAGTGCTGGCTGAGAAGTACATCCGGTTTTTGGATCGAGTGGTTTAACAGGCCGTCGAAAAACGAAGGAAGCATACGCTACGTGGAATCCGCCGGGCGGCGTATTTTGAGAATCTTCTGCACTAGAACGCTTCGGCTTCCCTCTTGACAGCCCGTTGAAAAACAACATTTCGGACAGGCTGTTCAAAAACGATGAGATGCAAGGCGCGCGAATCCTGAGGAATGAGGCGTACGACCCGTACGTCGCAATGACGAAGGATGTAGCGCAACACAGCAGATCGCGTTTTTCAACAGCCTGTTGAAAGGCTCGCATCATGTTCACCGTGTTTCTCATAGCGGGCGCGCGGCCCAACTTCATGAAGATCGCGCCCCTGTACCGGGAGTCCCGGAACCATCCGGGGGCGGCGCGCCGCATCGTGCACACGGGCCAGCATTACGACTACGATATGTCCCAGGCCTTTTTCGAGGACTTGGAACTGCCCGCGCCGGACCATTTCCTGGAAAGCGGTTCGGGGTCCCATGCCGTGCAAACGGCCCGCATCATGACCGCCTTCGAAACCCTGTGCGAAACGCACCGCCCGGACCTGGCCGTGGTGGTGGGGGACGTGAACTCCACCCTGGCGTGCAGCGTCACGGCCAAGAAACTGCTCATCGACGTGGCCCACGTGGAAGCGGGCCTGCGCAGCTTCGACCTAACCATGCCCGAGGAAATCAACCGCCGGGTGACGGACGCCGTGTCCGATCTCTTTTTCGTCACCGAGGAAAGCGGCGTGACCCACCTGAGGCGGGAAGGAAAAGACCCGGAACGCATCTTCCTGGTGGGAAACGTCATGATCGACAACCTGTTTCACCAGTTGAACCGCTTGGAACGCATGGATCCCGGACGGTTCGCCTCCTTTCCCGTGAAGCGGCGGTTCCCGGAATACGCGTTCCTCACCCTGCACCGGCCCTCCAACGTGGATTCGCGGGAAGCCTTGCAGGACATCGCCGGAGCCTTGAACGACATCGCCTCGAACCACCCCATCCTGTTCCCGGTGCATCCCAGGACCCGGAACAGCCTCCAACGCTTCGACATCCGCCTTTCCGACCGCATCGCGCCGCTTCCTCCCCTGGGCTTCACGGAAGCCTTGTTCTTGTGGAAAGATGCGGTTATGGTGCTCACGGACAGCGGAGGACTCCAGGAGGAAACCTCGGCCCTGGGCATTCCGTGCCTTACCCTGAGAAAGAACACGGAACGGCCCGTGACGTTGACCCAAGGATCCAATGTGTTGGCCGGAACCACCCGGGCCTCCATCCTGGAGGCCTACCACAAGGTGCTGAAGCGGCGAGGCGAAACGTTTCCCAAACCTCCCCTGTGGGACGGAAACGCCTCGGCGCGGATCTGGGGGGCGCTGTCCAAGTACTATGGATTCGGCGGGGAACGCGCTTGAAAACGGCCCGTTGATAAGTCCGATTGCGGGCAGGCCGCTGAAAAACGATGAGATGCAAGGCGGGCGAATCCCGAGGAATGAGGCGTACGCATAGTACGCCGCAAGGACGAAGGACAAAGCCCAACGACGCAGGTCGCGTTCTGCAGCGGCCTGGCAGGGTTCCCCAGACCCCTCCCAAGACTCTTGGGAGGGGGGGTCACCGGCCTCCGGCCGGAGACCCGGCTCTCAGCAGCTCTCATCACGTTGATACACCCTATTGTTTAGGCAGGCCGCTGAAAAACGATGAGATGCAAGCCACGCTGAAGGCGTGGGGCGAATCCCGAGGAATGAGGCGTCCGCATAGTACGCCGCAAGGACGAAGGATGAAGCCCAACGACGCAGATCGCGTTTTGCGCCGGCCTGCCAAGAGGAAGAAGGCGCCATGAAGAAGCATTCCATATGGTTGTGGGCGATGCTGTACGCGGTGGTCCTGGCATTCCTGTACCGTTCCACCCTGACCTACCTGGTTGCCCGGTGGGACGGCGACTACGGCTACGGATTCCTCATCCCCTTCATCGTGCTGTACCTCGTATGGGACAAGCGAAAGGAACTCCGGGAACTCCCTTCCCGGGTGTCTCCCGTGGGATTGATCCCCGTGGCCGCCGGCGCGGCCTTGTTTTGGCTGGGAGAACTGGGGGGTGAATACCTGACCCTGTACATCTCCCTGTGGCTGATCCTGGCGGGGTTGTGCTGGGTTCATCTCGGGTGGCGAAAACTCCGGGTGATTTCCTTCGCGTTGATCATAATCCCCACCATGTTCCCCCTTCCCTCGTTTTTGCACAACAAGGTCACGGTCTATTTGCAGCTCATTGCGTCCAAATGGGGCGTGGGCATGATCCAGGCGGCGGGCATGACGGCGTACCGGGAAGGCAACGTCATCGACCTGGGATTCATGGTGCTCCAGGTGGTGGAAGCGTGCAGCGGACTGCGGTACCTGTTCCCTCTCATCGTGTTGGGCCTGCTGCTGGCCTACTTTTTCCGGGCTTCGTTGTGGAAGCGTATCGTTCTGGTGCTTTCCACGGTGCCCCTGGCCATCTTCTCCAACAGCCTGCGCATCGCCATCACGGGGATCCTGGCGGAGCTTTGGAGCCCCGAGGCGGCGGAAGGCTTTTTTCACGGATTCTCCGGGTGGTTCATTTTCATGTTCTCGCTGGCCGTGCTGTTGCTGGAAATGTGGGTCCTGGGGAAAATCGGACGAAGGGAGCCGCCCCGCGCCCCGGAGAAGAAGGTTCCCGTCGAGGTTTCCGAAAGGACTTCCCCGGGACCCGTGGGGACGCCTCTGATTCCCCTGCTGGCCTTGGGACTTCTGGCGGCCACGGCGGTGCTTTCCCATGCCGTGGAGTTCCGGGAGCGGGTGCCCATCGTCCGGCCGTTTACAATGTTCCCCATGACCCTGGGGGAATGGCGCGGGACCCGGATGTCCATGGAGCCCGAGATCCTGGAACAATTGGACCTGCATGACTATCTGTTCGCGGACTACGTGAATTCCCGCGGCGAAACCGTGAACGTGTACGTGGCCTACTACGAGACGCAACGCAAGGGGGAATCCATCCACAGTCCGGAAACGTGCCTGCCCGGTTCCGGATGGCTTTTCCGGGAAGCGGGCGCCGCCCGGTTGCCCGTGCAGGGATCCGAAGACTCGTCCATGAAGGTGAACCGGGCCTTTATGGAGAAAATGAACACGCGCCGCCTGGTGTATTTCTGGTTCCCCCAGCGCGGACGGATTCTCACCAACGCGTATCAGTTGAAGTGGTACGTATTCTGGGACGCTCTGACCCTGCAACGGACGGACGGGGCTTTGGTCCGCCTCATCACGCCGGTTATGGATGCGGATCAGGCGCCGGCGGCCGAGGAACGCCTCCACCGATTCACGCAACAGTTCCTGCCGGTGCTGAACCAGTTTCTGCCGGGGCGGGACGCGGGATAAGATTTCCACCGCGGCGTCACACGGTATAGCCGCAGGTCGCGCTTTTCACCCGCAACTCTCACGGCCGTGCGGACACAACTTCCGGCAGGTGGGTGAAAAACGATGAGATGCAAGGCGCGCGAATCCTGAGGAATGAGGCGTACATAAAGTACGCCGCAATGACGAAGGACGAAGCGCAACGCGGCAGGTCGCGCTTTTCACCCGCCTGCCCAAGGTGGATTCCATGTTTTACCTGTTCGCAACCCTCCTCGCCTTCTACCTCACGGTCCTGACCGTCCCCTTGGCCAATCGGATTGCCGGAAAACTGGGCGCCGTGGACCGGCCCGACGGCGGGCGCAAGATGCACGCCGCTCCCACGCCCCGGACGGGCGGCATCGCCCTCATGCTGGGAATCCTGATACCCGCCTGGCTCTGGGCGCCTCTGGATCCCGGGATCAAGGCCTTCCTGTCCGGCATCGCCGTGATTTACGCCTTTGGATTCCTGGATGACCTGCTGACCTTGAATTACCGGAAAAAGCTGGCGGGCCAGTTGACGGCCGTGGTGGCGGCCATGGCCATGGGACGCCTGTACATCTCCGATCTGGGCATGTGGGGCGGGCACGAGATCCTTTTAGGCCCCTGGATCGGCATTCCCTTTACCGTGCTGTTCCTCCTGGGCATCACCAACGCGGTCAACCTGGCGGACGGCCTGGACGGCCTGGCGGGCGGGCTGTGCCTGTTGAGTTTCGGAGGCATGGCGGTCCTGGCCCACATGGAGGGTCACTTCGCCATCGCCGTCTGTTCCCTCATTTTCGTGGGGGCCCTCCTGGGGTTCCTCCGGTATAACACCTTTCCGGCTTCCGTATTCATGGGAGACGGGGGCTCCCAGGTGCTAGGCTTTTCCCTGGGGATTCTCTCGGTGATTCTCACCCAGGAACCGCACTCGGGCCTGTCCCGCACTCTGCCCCTTTTGCTCATCGGGTTCCCCATACTGGACATGATATTCGTCATGGGGGAGCGGATCCTGGACGGGAAATCCCCCTTCCAGTCGGATACGCGCCATTTTCATTATCGCCTGGTGCATATGGGGGCTTCGCCCGTCGGTTCCGTGGTCGTCATTTACGCAATACAAGCGGGACTGGTGATCCTGGCCCTGTACCTGCGCCGGTATCCGGAAGACTGGATTCTTGCCGTTTACCTGGCTGTGGCCGTCCCCGTCCTGGGATTCATCTGGCTGTCGGCGCGCTTCGGTCTTTCCATTCCGCGTTTTCTGAGTTGGGGCGCGGACTGGGGTTCGGGGGGTAAGTTCGCCCGTCCGGCGCGGTGGGTCTCCGCCGGTTCCCTGTGGGGCATCCGGGTGCTCCTTCCTTTGGGACTGGTATGGTTGGCCCTCTCGTGCCCCTCTTCCAACGGCCACGTCGCCGAGTCCATCATATTCCTGGCCATGGCGGTTCTGCTGCCGGTGATATACGGGCTGGCGCGGCCCCTGTTTTCCATCCTGGTTCGGCTTTCCCTGTACACGGCGGGTTTCTTTCTCCTGGTCCACACCCGGGGGGAACGCATGGAGTTTCTGGATGTCCCCGTTCGGATATTCAACCGGTTTTTTTGGGGAACCTTGGCGGCGCTTCTTGTTCTGTATTTCATCGGGGACCGGTTCCGCCGGTTTCAGGCCAGCACGCTGGATTATCTGCTGCTGCTGCTGGTGGTTTTGATTCCCATTCTGCCCCTGGAACAGCTGCATCGCTATCAGATCGGCACTGTCGCCGGCGGCATGATCGTGCTGCTATGGACGACGGAGGCGGTGATACGGAATCAGAAGCGTTCCTGGAACGCCTCGACGTTAGCCGCGCTTGCGTGTCTTGTAATCATTGGGTTGTCCGGACTGTAACCGCTTTGCGCAAGGTGTGTCGGAAACGGTTTCCGGGTATGGATGTTGACGCATTCCGCATAACGTTTTGATTTGACTTTTTGGAGGCCGTCTGTTTACCTGATATTGTATAATGGACCCGAAAGCGGGGCCGCATGTGGAAAACGAAGCGTCACGCCGGCGGCGCGGCGGTTGATCGTGTCGCGCACCAGTCCGCTGAACAGTATGCAAGGAGCCGTCGATGAACAAGATCACTCTATGTGTTGTCGTTTCGCTTGTCTTTTTCTTTCCTATGGGATCGGGCTGGAATGCCGGAGCCGAACAGGACTACTTTGAGGACTATATCATCCAGCCTTCGGACATTCTGGAAATCTCCGTTTACGGGGAACAGGAATTGATCCGGGAGTTGGTGGTGCGTCCCGACGGGAAGGTGTCCTTTCCCCTCATCGGGGATGTTCAGGCCGCCGGACGGACCACCCGGCAAGTGAAGGAGGCCCTGGACGAGAAGCTGGCGGCGTATCTTTCTCAGGCCAACTCCACCGTTATCGTGATGAAGTTGGGCAGCCTCACCTATTTCGTGCTGGGACAGGTGGCCAAACCCGGAGTGTTCAACGTGTCCACGCCGCTTACGGTGCTGCAGGCGCTTTCCCTGGCGGGGGGGTTGAGTACGTTCGCGTCGGAGAAAAACATCCTGATCGTTCGAGGATACGGGGACAAGGCCCAGAAGATTCCTTTCGATTACGCCCAGGTTAAACGCGGGCGGGACCTGGAGCAGAACATCCTGCTCCAACGCGGCGACGTGGTGCTGGTCCCCTGACAGCCCGTTGAAAAACAGCATTTCGGACAGGCTGTTCAAAAACGATGAGATGCAAGGCGCGCGAATCCTGAGGAATAAGGCATACGCCTAGTACGCCGCAAGGACGCCTGTCTGCGTGCGGACACGCACAGGCAGGCGCGTTTTGCGCCGGCCTGACAATGCCCACTTGAAACGGGGGAAGCAGATGAACGTTTGGGTACGACTCCATCGGTTCGATGTGTGGAAATCAGCGGCCGCCGGATTTTGTGCGGCGGTTCTGGCGTTTGGGTGCGCCGCATCCCTTGCGGCGGACTGGTATGTGACCCCCCACCTGTATCTGAAACAGAGCTACGACACCAATATCCTGGTCACGGAAAAGGACAAGCTGGACGACTTCATCACGAACCTGCGGCCCGAAGTGGAGGCGGTGTACCGAACGGAACGGTTCCGCACCTCCTGGAACTCCTACGCGGAACTCCTGAAGTACATCCAGGAGTCGGATCTGGACACGGTGATCCACGATCATCAGGCTTCCGTCGCCTATGCGATCAATCCTCGATTAAACGTCCGGGCCCAGGGCTTTTTCAGAAAGGACAAAACCCTGGAGACGGAACTCCTGGAGGAAGGCTTGCGGGCGAATCGCCAGGGACGGAGGAGATTCGGCGGAGACGCGGGAGTCAGTTACGCGTGGTCCCCCGTGCTGAGTACTTCCCTGTCCGCGGGCCGTTCGTACATCCGGTATTCGGGAGACCCCGACGACAAGTCCAATATGTGGACGGACTCCCTGGACCTGGTTTCCCGGTATGTCCTTACACCCAAGGCCTCGGCGGGTTTGACGCTCGGATACGACCGATCCCGGTACGACAACCTGGAAGGTCCTGTTTCCAGCCTGGTGGATCGATCCATCCAGAACGTACTCGTGCTTCCCACCTTCCAGTATCGTTTTCGGGAGGATTTGCATGGTGAGGTCGGCCTGGGGTATCGCAAGACCTGGTTCGAACAGAAACAGGACGTGAAACCGCCTTTCGATCAGATTGCTCCGGACAGCCGGGAGAAAGACACCTTCGACGGGTTTCTGGCGTTGTTCATGCTTCAGAAGGATTGGCAGCGGGGTCTCCTTCGGTTGAACCTGTCCCGGGACCAGTATTCCACCCTGGAAGGGGAAAGCGTGGAACGAAACCGGTTCGTTCTGTCGGGACGATACCGGGTCACGGCCCGCCTCACGGGAGCCGGAAGCCTGGATTACGTTCGCACGAAAGGGGATCGGCAAGGCGCGGATGCGGATTACCTGTCCGTCCGTCCCAATTTCACGTTCCAGGTGATGCCCAATATGGGACTTACGGGATTTCTAAACTATCTCTTGTATGATTCCGATACTACGGATACAGACCGCTGGATTACGGGACTCACGCTCACCTTTTCCTGGGACCGGTTGTGGAGCGGCAGCTGAAACCCGTCATTCGGAAGTGAACCGGGAGGCGCGCCGACCCGCGGGGCGATACTCGCGCGCGGAGTTGCGGACCGACCGGCAGCCTGCCGGACCGACCGGAATTTCATAACCCAGTTACTATTTTCAGAAAAGCGTATCACGAGATGCAGCGTCTAACGCAACCCAGCGAAGAAGTGAAAGGACTCGGCGATTATGTGCGGGTGCTGCGGCGCAGGATCCATTGGTTTGTGTGGCCCACGCTGTTCATTGTGCTGGCGGGTCTGGCCCTGTGCCTGTACCTTCCCAACATCTACCGTTCCGAGACCATTATTCTCATCGAAGGGCAGCAGATCACGGAATCCCTGGTTCCCACCACGGTGACTTCCTATGCGGACCAGCGGATCCAGGCCACCGCCCAGCAGGTCATGAGCCGCTCGAAGATCCTGGACCTGGTGCGGAAAGCCGATCTGTACCCGGAGGAACGGGAACGATTGACCACGGATGCCCTGGTGAAAAAGGTCCAGAACTCCATCCAGATCAAGCCCATCAGCGCGGAAATCAAGTCCACGCGATCCAATACCCCCTCGTTCCTCACCATTGCGTTCAGCTTATCGTTCGAGGGAAAGGAACCGAGAAGGGTTCAACAGGTGACCAACGAGTTGGCTTCTTTTTTCCTGGCGCGCAACCTGGAAGCTCGAAAGGACAGCGCAAAAGGGACCGCGGAATTCCTGGAAAAGCAGGTGGAGCAGGCCAGGGTCGAACTGGATGACCTGCAGTCTCAGATCGCCGCATTCAAGGAGAAACACCTGCAGGAACTTCCCGAATTCATGACGGTCAACCTTCAGAACATCCAGCGCATGAGCAACGAACTCGACAACATCAACCGGGAGGCGCTTTCCCTGGAGGAGCAGGCCACGGCCCTGAGCAACCAACTGGCGACCCTGGACCCGTACCTGGGCGCCACTTCCCGGGTTCTTTCGGATTCCGAGCAGCTCCAGCAACTGGAGCTCAAACGGGCTCAACTGAGAGCCCGGTACTCGGACGCGCATCCGTCCCTGGTGGCGTTGGAGAAGGAAATCGAGATCCTGAAGCAACAGGTGGGCGGGCAATCCGGTCTCAAGGAGAAGCAGGAGCGTTTGACGGCCCTGCGCCACGAACTGGGTCAACTCGGTTCCCGGTATAAGGAGCAGCATCCTTCCTTGGTGCAGCTCAAGGCCGAGATCCGGGAATTGGAGCAGGAAATCGGGCGGGCCGGGGAATTGGGCGCCGAATCCGCCGTCCAGGAAAACCCTCGAGCCGTCACCAATCCGGCCTATGTGACCATGACTTCCGAACGGGATCGGATCCAGATGAGGATCAGGAACCTCCAGCGGGAGAAACAACGGCTTACTCAGGAGCGGGAACGCCTGTACGCAAACCTGAAAACCATGCCGGCCGTGGAAAAACGGTACAGCGAACTGCTCATGGACTATGGAGATGCAAAGAACCGCCATACGGAGCTGCAGCAGAAGCTCAATGTGGCGCGCATCGCGGAAGGCATGGAAGAAGGACAGCTGGGGGAACGCTTCACCATGATCGAACCCCCTTTTCTGCCGCAACAGCCTTATAAGCCGAACCGCCTCGCCATCCTGCTCGTATCCGCCGTTCTGGCCTTGGGCGCCGGCGGAGGGATGGCCGCGTTTCGCGAGTTTGGGGATCACTCCGTCCGCAGGCCGGAAGACATCGAACGCCTGACGGGACTTACCGTGCTTACCGTGATCCCGCATATCCGATCGCCCAGGGACATCCGCCGCAGGCGGGCCCGAAACGCAACCCTTGTGGTGCTTCTCTTGGCCGTGCCCGTGGTGGGTCTGACGGCGGTGCATTTCCTGGTGATGGACCTGTACGTGTTCTATCACAAAGCCGCACGGATCGTATCCGAACGGCTTTTCTTCTCTTACTGAATCTTCTGGAACTCTATGGATCCCATCAAGAAAGCATTGGAGAAAGCCCGCAAGGAAGGAGCCCCGCTTCAACGGCGACCGAATCCCGTACCGGAGCAGGAATCTCCGACCCATGCACGGGTGTGGGGAGCCGAAACCGCCGTTTCCGAGGCGGCGGGCGCCCGCAGGCAACGAGACATCCCTTCCCCGGTGTATTCCGAGACCCGTAAAGCGGCGCTGCAAACCGACCGGTTGCTGGATCATCGGGTGTTTTCCATTCTGGAAAACAACGCCGTGGTGGATCAGTATAAACTGTTGCGCACCATGATTCTCCAGCGGACCCGTCCCAAAGGGCAAAACGCCGTGGTGATCACCAGTTCCCGGGAAAAAGAGGGAAAAACCCTGACTGCGGTGAACCTGGCCGTGACCCTGGCCAAGGAATCGCGGCAAACGGTTCTGCTCGTGGATCTGGATCTGCGCAAACCGTCCGTGCACACGCTCCTGGGAATCGATCTGAAACCGGGTATGCGCGATTACTTTGCCCACGACACGCCCCTCAAGGACCTGCTGGTGAATCCGGGTATCGAAGCCCTGACCGTGCTCCCGGCCGGAGGGCGCATGCCCAACTCCACGGAAGCCATCGGTTCGTTCCGCATGGAGCAGCTGGTCAAGGAAATCAAGAACCGCTACCCGGACCGGTTTATCCTGTTCGACACCCCCGCCTTGCAGGCGTGTTCGGACGCCCTGCTGCTTTCGGCCTATGTGGACGGCGTCGTTCTGGTGACCCGCGCGGGTGTCACAACAGCCGAGGACGTCACCAAGAGTCTGGCCCTCCTTAAAGAACGCACGGTGTTAGGCATTGTGCTCAACGACGGGGAAGTCGGCACGGAATGGGCTTACTGAACCGGCCGGAACGGGATCGCCTTCCCAAACAGTCCGTGGGTAAGCCGTATTGCGGGCAGGTTAATGCAAAACGATGAGATGCAAGGCCCGCGAATCCCGAGGAATGAGGCGTACGACCCGTACGCGGCAATGACGAAGGATGAAGCGCAACACGGCGCATCGCGTTTTTCAACAGCCTGCTGAACCTCCTGAAACAAAGCCAATCCTATGTATCTGGACTACTACGGTTTCAAACTCAAACCCTTCGATCTCGTGCCGGATCCCCGATTTCTGTACATCAGTAAAGAGCACGACATGGCGCTGTCCCATTTGGAATACGGCATCATGGACAACAAGGGGTTGATTTGTTTGACGGGGGAGGTGGGCGCCGGGAAGACGATCCTGGTCCATCACCTGCTGCGGAACGTCGACCATGGAATCAACACCGCTCTTGTGGTGAATCCCGTGCTGGACCCGGCGGAATTCGTCCTTTTGGTGGCCCGCCAACTGGGCGTTCAGACGGAGAGCACCCAGAAGGCCCTGATTTATGGAAAACTCCACAGCTACCTGCTGGAACAGTTCCGCCTCGGGCATCGAACGGTGCTGGTGATCGACGAAGCCCAGAATCTGCCCAACGAAACCCTGGAAGAAGTGCGCATGCTTTCCAACCTTCAGACGGAAGAAAGCCATCTGGTGCAGGTGATTCTGGTGGGCCAGCCGGAACTGAAGCAGCGATTGAGCGCCCCGGATCTCGTGCAACTCAGCCAAAGGATTTCGGTCTTTTTTCATCTGAAACCGCTGGAAGCGGAGGAGACGGCCAGTTACATCGCACATCGCCTGGCCGTGGCGGGACACGCCTCCTCCGATCCCCTGTTCACGGAACAGTCCGTCCGCAAGGTGCACGACTTCTCCGGCGGTATACCTCGAATGATCAATTCCGTCTGTGACGCCGCGCTGTTGTACGGGTATGGCGAAGAAGCGCGGGTACTGGACGAGGATCTCATCGATCGGGTCATCCGGGACCGGGTGGCGGACACCTCGGGCGTCCGGGGGACCTCGGCCGTTCCTCCTCCATCCGACACGGGCCTTCGAAAACCCGTGGGAACGGGTTCCTTTTCTCCGGACATGCGCTCCTCCGATATTCAGGCTCTGTTTGTTCATCTGGGGGAACTTATGGGGCTTGCCAGGGAGTCCGCCGAACTCCTCCGGTCCACGCCTCAACGCATTCAGAGCTTGCTTCAGGAAGAACTCCGCGACCCCGGAGGCCCTCTCCAGAAACTGAAGGAAGTCCTGGGGCTGTTCATCCGGGAATACAAGGAAATGCATACACGAAATCGTGCATTGACCAAAGACCTGGATCGCCTTTCCAGGAACCATGCAAGATTGAAGCGGATGTATCAGGAGGTCCTCAATGGAAAGGCGGCCCAAGCCGAACTGGATGTACTGGATCCGGAACGCCGCGTTCGGGATTCAGTACGCGTTCGGTCTTTGCTGAACCACTGCCGGCGTCTCGTGGAAGAGAACAAGGAACTGCGGGCGCACGTCCGGTCCAACGGCGAATCCGATACCGAATCTCAGGACTGAAGGGCCGGCGAAGTCCTTTACGCCGGGAGCCGTTTTTTTTCGGTTGCATCACGGTTTCCGGCGAAGCGGGAAATCCGCCTATTCTCTCCGGTGCAAGCGTTTCCGACAAGGGATGAAATCGAACATGTGATTTTGTGTTATTCACTCTTGACACGGTTCACGGGTGCATTTATTATAGAAGTAACCAAATAATCAACTAGTCACATGGGCAGGGATACCCACAAGAAGTGAACGAAGAAAAACGGATTCTCGTCCGGGGAGGATTTACCAGAAAAACAACTACGAGGCGGGAGTAATCCAACGATTCCCCGGTGGAGCTTGGATGGATCCCGGACATGTGAATACGGATCCTACCCGGAAAGGCCGAACCCGTCGTGAGGCGGGGGCGGAAAGCCACGGGTCTCCCGGATTAGAAACGGAGACAGCCGAGTTGCACGCGAGGTGGACTCGGCTGTATTTGTTTAAAGGGTTACGATTCGGGGGAAGGTCAAGGAGGCCGGCTATGAAGCGGGCATATGGAACGGTTGTATTGGTGATAGTCGTATTTCTGGCCCTGGCGTCCACTCCCTTCGCCTACACGATTCCCGATGCTACGGGGGATGCGGTAGGGGAGGAGTTGTTCGACACCTTCGGTTTGAATTACCAGAGGACGGGGACCACGGTCACCTTTTCCATTGATACGAATTTCTGGGGCGACCTGACGCTGGATACCTGGAACTTGCGGTATGCGGATATCTTTATAGATACGAACAACGACGGTAAATATGATTACGCGGTGGTGTTCAGTACCCATACGGGCGGGGCTTCCCTTGCCGTCCCCACGCAAACAGGGGTTTATTCCATTGCGGATTACGGAGCCGTGGGCGAGCGCATCTGGATTTCCGACGATTTCTTCAACGCAGTGAAGCCCGAAGGAGTCTCATTCTTCAGCGATCAGCCCGTCAAGGTGAAAGATGCGGTGGGAGTCGAGTTGCTGCCGGGGGTGGGGATTTCATTTGCAAAGAGTCCGGAAGGAGGGTTCAGCGCCGTCAATGGGTCACCCGGGCCCTGGTTCACCCTCCAGATCATGATCACGGGGTTGGAAGAGTCCATCGGCGGGTTGTTCGATACGGCGTTCCTGTACTGGGGAACCGCCACGTGCGGCAACGACCCGGTGGCTGGTCAGGTGCCCCTTCCCGCGTCCCTGGTGCTTTTGGGATCGGGTTTGACGGTCCCGGGAATCTTTCGGCAGCGAAAGAAATCGTAAGATCGGGTGAGTTCTCTCGCGACGGCTTCGGACACACCGGCCGGGTTCCGGGTCTGCGGACTGGGAAGAAAAATAAGGCCCGCGGGCCTGAAGAGGAAAATTCCTCGAGATACCCCCCAGCATCGCGCAACGATGCACGAGGTCAAAAGCGGCGATAGCTTTCTTGCGCAACGCGCCTGCAAAAACCCTTCACGGCTGGATCCGTGGAGGGTTTTGCATTCTGTTCGGCCTGCTCCTGCGCCGGGGTCGGCCCTCCAATCCGCGTACCCGCTTTTGTTTCGGGTTCTTTCGATGCGGCGGAATCCGGCTTGGCCCCGGCGCCGGTCTGCGGCGCGCCGGCCGGTGTGTCCTCGCTGGAACACCCTCGCGGCGGCGGGACGACAGGCGGCGGGAAACCCGGTTGGCCATGGCATGTTGAATCTGATAGGATGGGCGCGATACTTCGGGCCCCGGAAACCGAGGGCGGCTCCGGATTCGTTCGTTCCCATTGCCGGAAGAGCGGTGTTACCGGCATCCGTTCATGCGTGGAGGAGACGGATATGAGTTTACATTGGAAAGGCCCGTATGAAAACAAGCGGAAAGAGCCTCTGCAAGCGCTTCGGTTGCTCCGTTCCGGGAGCCGGATATTCGTGGGATCCGGCTGCAGCGAACCACAGGTATTCATGCGCACTCTGGCCCAACTGCGGTGGGAACTCAGCGACGTGGAAATCATTCAGGCCTTTTCCCTGTCCAAAGGATTTTATTCGGATGCCAAATTCAAGGACAGTTTCCGTCTGAAATCATTCTATGTGGGACCCAGCCTGCGCCAGGCGGTCTCGGAGGGGCTTGCCGATCACACGCCCGTTCACATTCGGGAAGTTCCCCATTTGTTTTCTGAAAAGCGGCTGCCTCTCCATGCCGCGTTGATCCAAGTGTCCCCTCCGGATCCCCATGGGTTTTGCTCCCTGGGCGTCAACGTGGATATCGCCAAGGCCGCCGTACATTCCGCGGAGCTTGTACTGGCGCAGGTTAACCCGCAGATGCCGTATGCATCGGGAGATACCCGTATCCATTGCAGCCGGTTCGATGTCCTGGTGGAACACGCGGAGCCCCTTCTGGAATATCGACTTCCCGCCGTCTCCGGAACCCATGTACGGATCGCGCGACGGGTGGCCTCCCTGGTGGAGGACGGCTCCACCATCGCGGGCGGTTTGGGGCCTTCCGCCGTCCAATCGATCCGAGGATTGTCCGAAAAGAAGAATCTGGGCGTTCATACGGACGTGTTTCATGAAGGTTTCCTGGATCTCCTGGAAAGCGGCGCGGTAACCAATCGAGAAAAGACGCTTTTCCCGGGAATATCCGTGGCCGGGAGCTGTATCGGAACCCGGCGCATGTTCCAGTATGTCCACAAAAACCCCTTTCTGGAAATTCATCCCACAGAGCTTGTGAACGATCCCGCCGTCATCGGCTGCCATAACCGTATGGTGTCCATCAGTCCCGCGGTGGAAGTGGACCTCACCGGCCAGATTTCGGCCGACTCCACGGGGTACAGAATTCTGAGCGGCAGCGGCGGCCACGTGGATTTCATGCTGGGTGCGGGACTCTCGGAGGATGGCAAGTATATCGTTACACTTCCCTCGACCTATGCGGATGGCGCACGGTCCCGCATTGTTCCCCACCTGCGCGAAGGAAGCGGTGTAACCGTTCCCCGCTCTTCGGCCCATTACGTGGTCACGGAATTCGGAACTGCTAATTTGAAGGGTCTGAGCATCCGGGAGCGGGCGCTGGCTTTGATCGGCATTGCGCACCCCCGGTTCCGCAGGCAACTTCTGGCCGACGCCAAACGGCTTCATTATGTGTACCAGGACCAGGAAATCCCGGATGTCCTCCACCTCCTGTATCCCGAACAGTACGAAACGGTTCAGTCCTTCGGGAAAGGAGTCGAGATCCGTTTCAGACCCATCAAACCCACAGATGAACGGGCGCTCCAGGAATTCTTCTACTCGCTTCCCAAGGAAGACCTGCGGATGCGCTTCTTTTCGCCCATCAAAGCGTTTTCTCACCGGGACACGCAGGCCATGTGCAATATCGATTATCTGCGGGAAATGACTCTGGTGGGCGTTTTAGGGGAATCGGGATCCAAAAGGATCGTGGCCGTATGCCGATACATCCGCGAAGCGGATTCGGATACGGCGGAGACCGATTTTACCGTGCGGCGGGAATATCAGGGGCTGGGCATTGCCGGCTTCATGATCCGGTACCTGGTTCGGATCGCTCGTGAAAATGGAGTTCGAGGCTTTGCGGCCTATGTGCTCCCCGAAAACCAGGGAATGCTTTCGGTGTTCTGCAAAGCCGGGTTCCAGATTCATCCCCGGTTGAGCGAGGGAGTTTTAGAACTTCGCATGCGATTCGACGAACCCGCGGACAGCTGTCCCTTTCAACGTTGAAACCGCGATAACAGCCCGTGGGCACACAGTATTGGGGGCAGGCTGTTGAAAAACGATGAGATGCCAGGCGCGCGAATCCTGAGGAATGAGGCGTACCTAAAGTACTCCGCAGTGACGAAAGATGAAGCGCAACACAGCAGATCGCGTTTTCAGCGGCCTGCTGAAACAGCGGCTGGATTTTTGGAAGTCTGGGGGAAAAACATGCCCGTTTGCAGGTACCTGGTGATGTCGTTGCTGATCGGTCTTATCCTGTGGCCCTTGGCGGGCGCGCATGGATTCACTGCTCCGGAAATCGCCCGCATGAAGGAAGCCGGAGTGGATGACGAGACCCTGAAGCTGCTTGTCGAGAGCCGAGCTGATATTCTGGGCTTGGTCGATGTGGAAGGGGTCCTTCGTCTCAAGGAGAGCGGCGTGGGCAACGACGTGATCCGGGCCTTGGTCTCCTCGGAAGCGGCGCCCGGAAGAGCGCGGACCTATGGGACGGCGCGTTTGGACCCGGTGGGAAAACTGACGGCGGAATCTCTCCTCCTGTTGAAAAACGAGGGATTCAGCGACGACCTGCTTCAGGCCGTAGTGGAGATCCACCGGCGTGAGCTGTGGCCCGTACTGTTTCACCTGGGGATTCTGCGGTGCACGAATGCGTCGCCAAAGCGATGAAACGCAAGGAAGGCGTCCCGGAAGCGAAAGGAATCCCGAACGAGACGGGGCGCAACCGGTTCCCAGACGGATATCTGACCTGAATCTTATCCCACACGCTTCTTATATCACACTTGACATACCCCTGCCTGTACTTCAGAATTCCCTCCGGACATCCCGGCTGTAAAACCGGAACCCTGACCTGGAGGCCAACATGAACAAGACGACCCTTTTGCGGATCGTGTTTTTCGCCTGTGTGTTCTTCTGCGGCGCCCCCATGTTTTCCGGGGAGGCTCCGAGAGGTCTCTTGATGGCCACCACCACGAGCACCGAGAATACCGGGCTTCTGGAGTATCTGGCTCCTGAGTTCCACAAAGCGACAGGCATCAACCTTCGATGGGTGGCCGTGGGAACCGGCAAGGCGCTGGAACTGGGCCGCAACTGCGATGCGGACGTTCTGCTGGTTCATGCCCCGGAAGCGGAAATCGCCTTCGTGACCCAGGGGTATGGGTTGGAACGCGTCCCTTTCATGAGCAATGATTTTATCCTGGTGGGCCCTCCCGGAGACCCCTCCGGCATTCGATCCAGCTCTTCCGAACAGGCTTTAAAAAGTATCTCCGCATATGGACATCTGTTCGTAAGCCGTGGAGATCGCTCGGGAACCCATCAGTTGGAATTGGATTTATGGGAACGCGCCCAAATTCCTGTTCCGGACAAGGAATCCTGGTATCTCCAAAGCGGACAGGGTATGTTGGCTACGCTCCGAATCGCTTCCGAGCGTGGGGCGTACACGCTCACGGATCGGGGAACCTGGATTAAGTTCGAATCCCTGGAACACCCGAATACCCCCTTGATTGTCCTTGTGGAAGGCGACCCGACATTGAAGAACATTTACAGTGTGATTCCGGTCAGCCCGGACCGCTGTCCCCGGGTCAACCATGAGGCGGCCAAGCGTTTGCTCGAATGGGTTACCGGAGCGGAAGCGCAAAGGCTCATTGCGGGCTTTCGAATACAAGGGAAGACCCTGTTTGCGCCCATGGCCGCCCATGAGCAGAGCCGATAAATGCTATCGGCGCCCCCTGCCCGCGCCGTTCCGGATCCGTTGATTCCAAATCGAAATACGGATCTCCTTCGGCCGAAGACGCATCCAGCGGCGTCCACCGGGCCCCCTACGGGGGGATCCCGTTCCGGAGAAACGGCGTCACCGGAGTTTCCATTGGATCGGAAATGCCTTCCCGGTCCGCGAGACACGCATGGGCTATCTTGTTGAAGGATTCAAAGAGGCTTTTCGTCTGTTGACCACCTTGGACCCGGTGACCGTTTCCGCCGTGACGGCCACACTCAAGGTCTCTTCATCCTCTATCCTGGTCAGTCTGCTGTTGGGAGTCCCATGCGGGTTCGTACTCGGCTGTTTTCAGGTTCCCGGTAAGAAAGGGATTCGCGCCATGGTGGATACGCTTCTCGCCTTTCCCACCGTGGTCATCGGGTTGCTGGTATACATGCTGTTGTCCAGGCAGGGCCCATTGGGAAGTCTGGAACTCCTGTACACCCTGCCCGGTATCGCCGTCGGCCAAGCGATCCTGGGGCTCCCGGTGGTCGTTTCCCTCACCGCCACCGCCATGGAAGGGCTCGACTCCCGGCTCGTCACCACGTTGCGGACACTGGGGGCCCGTCCCCGCCATATTCTGCTTACCAGTCTCTGGGAAGCCCGTTTCGCCGTAATGGCTGCGGGCGTTGTAGCGTATGGGAGAATCGTGTCCGAAGTAGGTATTTCCATGATGGTGGGAGGTAACATCAAGTGGCATACGAGAACGATCACCACGGCCATAGCCCTGGAAACGGCCAAAGGGGACTTCGCCATGGGACTTGCCTTGGGAATTGTCCTGTTGGGCATTGCACTGACGCTGAACGCCCTGCTGATCCTGGCTCGAAGAAGAACGTGACCCTGAATCCACCCCTGTACCGATTACAGCGCCTGGTAAAGCGATACGGTTCCAACGTCGCGCTCAGTATCGACCACCTGGAGATCCGGCGGGGCTCCATCATGGGGCTTATGGGGCCCAACGGCAGCGGAAAGAGCACCCTGCTTCGCATCCTGGCGCTGATCGAATTTCCGTCCTCGGGAGAACTCTATTTTGAGTCCCGAAAGATATCGCCGGAAGACTCGAAGATCCGGAGCCGGGTTACCATGCTCCTTCAGGAACCCTACCTTCTGAGACGTTCCGTCTTCGAGAACGTCGCGTATGGATTGCGCGTTCGCGGGTTTCCGGGTGATGTGCAGGAGCCGGTTCGTGAGGCATTGTCCTGGGTGGGTCTTTCTTTACGGGAATTCCGGAACCGAAGCTGGAGCGAACTCTCGGCCGGGGAAACCCAACGGGTGGCCCTGGCGTCGCGTTTGATCCTCAGACCCCAGGTCCTGCTCCTGGACGAACCCACCGCCTCCGTGGATTCTTCCAGCGCTTTCCTGATTCACCAGGCTTCGTTGCGCGCCAGAGACGAGTGGGGGTCCACCGTCCTCATCACAAGCCACGATTTCTCGTGGCTCAACGATATCGCGGACGAAACGATAACACTTGCAGGAGGTCGGGTGGCGGGTTCCGGATGGCAAAACACGATGGCAGGGCCGTGGATACGGGCCGAACAGGGGATGTGGTACAAGATGCTTCCGGACGGAAACCGGCTTGCCGCCGAGGGAACGCCCCACCCCGAAGCCGTCGGCGCGTTTGAGCCGGAGTTGGTGAACATTACCCTGGAACCGCCGAATCCGGCGATGGGGAACCACCTTCGCGGTATCGTCACCCGGTTGAACTACGAACGGAGTACGCGACGGATTCTTGTGTTCGTTCGTTCGGGTTCGTTGGAAGTGGCTGCTCGATTGCCTTCAAGCGAGGTTGAAAGCCTCAGGTTGTACCCGGGCGGCGAGGTGTGGTGCTTTTTGGATCCGCGCCTCTTTCGCTGGCTTTCGTGAAACCTTCACGAACCCTGTTTGAAGTGGATCGGGAACGGTGTTAACTTCTTGACGAAGGTTGCGGGATGGGATTCGAGGGGCCTCGTTTCGGATGGAGGCCGGGATCCCCGGAAACACGTACCGGGTAACGCAAGGAGAAGGCAGTGATGAAAGACGATCAGAAGAAGAGACCCGAGGTCAAGGGTTCGTGGCTCAAGGTGTTCTGCCCGGAAGCCCGCTGCCTGTCGGAAGAAGAAATCTTGAATCTTCCCGAAGAACACCGGAAAGCCGCGGAAGGCGAGAAGGGGCTCTGGTTGGAGGTGTTCTGCCCCGACGAGGCGTGCCTGACGGAAGCCGAGAAAGTGTCGCTTCCGGTCAAAGCCAGGCAGGAAGAACGTTCCAAAGTTTAACAGGCTGGTAAAAAACGCGATCTGCTTTCACGCCTTTGGCGTGACGCGTCATCCTTCGTCATTGCGGCGAACCGGTTGTACGCCTCTTTCCTCAGGATTCGCGCGCCTTGCATCTCATCGTTTTTGAACAGCCTGCCCGAAATGCTGTGTATCACTGCTAAGCGGTGCTTCTCGTCTCCGAGGTTCCATTGAACCCGCTCGCGGGCCCGAATTCCGGATTTGGCAGGTACCGGGCATCGCCGACGGGCAGCGCGCCGACGGTGGGATGAAAGGTTCTATGTCTTCGAGGGGCCGATTGAAACGCATCGCATGGGGAGTCGCACTCCTCCTCATGGCGCTCACGGGAACGCTCCTCTCGGTTCAGTGGATACTCACCCGGCCGCTTCCCCAAATGTCCGGAACCATCCCTCTCGAAGAACTTGAACAGGAAGTGATCATCGTACGAGACTCATCCGGCGTTCCCTACATCCGGGCGCTCAACGAGCGGGACCTGTATGTGGGAATGGGATTCGCCATGGCCCAGGACCGGTTGTGGCAGATGGACTTTCATCGCCGGCTGGGAGAGGGTCGACTTGCCGAAGTTCTGGGACACGAACTGGTTCCCGTGGACCGTCATTTCCGGATGTTCTCCCCGCCCCCCCAGCCCTCCGGGGAAACCGACGAATTCTCCTTTGTCGCCGAATGCTTTGCCCAAGGCGTCAATGCGTTCATTCGGACTCAGGAAAACCGGTTGCCCTTGGAATTCAAATTGCTTCGATACCGGCCGGAGTCCTGGGTTGCGGAGGACTATCTATCCGTGCTCAAAGTCGTGGCCTGGGGATTGAGTTCCGGGTGGCGGGCGGACCTCACCGCCGCCCGGATCCTGGAACATCTGGGGGAAGGGCATTTTCGGGACGCTTTCCCCTCCTGGCCCGATGAACGTTTACGCATCGCGGCTCCCCGCATTTCCGGGATTTCCTCATGGCCGCCTTCTCTTCGCGGTGGTCCGGAACGCCTGGACGACGTCGTGCTTTTCTCGAGTTCTTGGGCCAGCAACAGCTGGGTGGTGGACGGAAGTCGATCCTCCACCGGTAAACCTTTGCTCGCCAATGACACCCACCTGCCGCTTACCAACCCTTCGTTTTGGTGGGAAGTCCATTTATCCTGTCCTACTCTGGAGGTATCGGGATTCGCGGTACCGGGACTGCCTGCCGTGGCCATCGGTCACAACCGGCGCGTGGCGTGGGGAATAACCAACGTTATGGTGGACGACGTGGACTTCTATGTGGAAAGGATCCATCCGGAAGATCCGGAACGGGTGCAATGGAACGGCGAATGGGAGTCCATTCGTACCGCGTACCACACCATTCGGGTAAGAAATTCGGAGCCCGTCCGGACATCCATCCGGTATACCCGGCACGGACCCGTGATCAGCGACGAGGAAGAGTTTCCGGGAGATGTTATTTCCGCTCGATGGGTGTTCGGGGAGCGAAGGCCCTCTCTGCGCGCCCCTCACCTCCTGGCCCGGGCGCACGATGTGTTTGAAGCCGTCCAGGCGTTGACATCCTGGGAAATCCCCGCTCAGAATCTTGTGTTGGCGGACTCGCACGGCAACATCGGATATCGGTGTTGCGCCGCGGCGCCCATCCGTCCCGTTGGAGACGGGTTGTTGCCCATGCCCGGATGGACCTCGGAATATGAATGGAAGGGTTTCCTTCCCTTCGAGGAAAGACCATGGATTCTGAATCCCGAGAATGGCTGGATCGCCACGGCCAACAACAAGGTGGGCGACTCCACCCAGGGCGTCCCGGTGCACGGGTATTGGGAACCTGTGGACCGCATCCTGCAGATCCATCGCCTGCTGCGAACCCGGGAAGTGTTTTATCCGGAGGATTTCATGCATATGCAGCAGGACGTCGAGTGCCCTTTGGCGGCCGAACTGGCGCCCCGGATCCTGCGGGTGGCGGAAAGTCGACTAAATCCCGAGAACGCCGGCGAAGTGCGCTCGCTTATGAACGGCTGGGACCGAGTGATGTCTCCGAACAGTGCGGCCGCATGTCTCTATGAATTCGTGTTCCGGAACCTCATGGAGGAGATTTTCCGGGACGAGATGGGGGATTCGTTGTTTGAGGAATACCTGAAGACCACGCACTTCGTGGCCCGTGCCATGCGGCGGATTCTTGTAACCGGTGACTCCCCCTGGGTGAACCGCATCCATACACCGGAAAAGGAAACGCTGGACGACCTGGTGGAAGCGGCGCTCCGTAAGGCTCTGTCCGATCTGAAGAAAGGCGGAAACGGTCCGGATTACCTCCGGTGGGGCGAGGCGCATACAATTACGTTTCAACATGTCCTGGGGAGGAATCGTTTCCTGGGAAGGTTCCTGAATTTGGGTCCGTTTCCCGCCGGCGGCAATCATCTGACCGTAAACAAACAGCAATATCCCTATGACCGCCCGTACGCCGCCACGCTGGGTGTCTCGCAACGATTCATCGTGGACTTGAATCCGCCGATCACTTCCTACCGGGTGCTCCCCACAGGCCAGTCCGGCCATGCCAAGAGTCCCCATCATGCGGATCAACTGGAACTGTACTTCGAGGGAGGATACCGCCAATTCCGATTCGTCGATTGGGAAGTCGAAACTCCGGCCGGAAACAGGTTGCTGCTCACGCCCATTGGGGTTCGGAATCCCACATGAACAGGCCCATGCGTTGAAGGCGCACTCCGACCTTTTGCCCGGCGTTGCCCCCGCAGCGCGCGATTATTCAGGAGATTCGTGGAATCTCTCGGCTCAACGCCATCCGGTTCATCAACCGGCCCGCATGTCCGCAGGATTCGTTCCCTGATTCCCAGGGAAAGCGCCTGTATTCCGAAAGTGCATTGATCCTCCCTTGTTCCTGGTTTATAACCACGAATGCTGACGTTGTTTACCAGCCCGTTGATAAACACAATTACAGGCAGGCCGGAGCAAAACGATGAGATGCAAGGCGCGCGAATCCTGAGGAATGAGGCGTACAACCAGTACGCCGTCATGACGAAGGAGGAAGCCCGACGAAGCAGATCGCGTTTTTCAAAGGCCTGTTACCCCAAGTAGAAGGAGGAAATTATGGATGTAAAAGGATCCGTCGCCATTGTAACCGGAGGAGCGTCCGGATTGGGATTGGCTACGGCGAGCGCCCTTGTGTCTCTGGGCGGCCGTGTAACCATTCTGGACATGGTGGATGAGGCGGGAAAGAAAGCCGAGGCGGAGCTGGGCGAATCCGTTATTTACTGCAAGGCGGATGTAACGAGTGAGGAAGAGGTCAGCGCCGCTCTCCAGGCGACCCTGAAGGCGTTCGGGGGACTGCATATCGTCGTGAACTGCGCGGGCATTGGTATTCCGGGCAAGACCGTGGGAAAAGAAGGTCCCATGCCTCTGAACCAGTTCTCCAAGGTGGTTCAGGTGAATCTCATCGGAACCTTTAATGTTTCCCGTTTAGCGGCGGTCGAGTTGCTGAAGAACACGCCCAACGCGGGAGGCGAACGAGGAGTGATCATCAATACGGCTTCCATCGCCGCATGGGAAGGCCAGATCGGACAGGTGGCCTACTCCGCCTCCAAGGGAGGCGTTGTGGGAATGACGCTTCCCATGGCCAGGGACTTCGCGAAAGACGGTATCCGCGTGCTCACCATTGCACCGGGAATCATGGAAACCCCCATGCTGGCCGGCCTCCCTCAGAAGGTTCAGGAATCGCTGGGCGCTCAGGTTCCGTTCCCCTCTCGGCTCGGCAGACCCGACGAGTATGCGGACATGGTTCTCACCATTATCCGAAACAGCTATCTGAACGGCAGCAGCATTCGTTTGGATGGAGCACTCCGCATGTCTCCCAGGTAATACGGGACACGCGAATTCCCGAAAGCACTCCTTTCGGGCTGAAGCAGTGAGTCAAGGGCAGGACAACCGCTTGCGGACGTTCCTGCCCTTCCAATTCCCGCTTCCCTCCATCGGCGGGTGCGCCTTCCAGGAAGCGATCCGGGAACTCCGTACAGTGACCGGCATTGAATCCCCGTCCGTTCCCGGAAGCAGGGGCTCCCCCGAATACCTGCCGATTCCAACCTTCTGATTTCACTACCGAAAAAGAACTCTTCATTTCTATTGCACGAACCATGCAGTTCATGCTAAGGGATTCAGTAGTGGAATATGAGCATGAAACCCGGAGGGGGTACTCTGTCTAATACAATAGGAGGTATTTCAGTAATGAGTTGAGGGAATAATCCATGGACACTTTCCCTCTTCCCTGGACTTCCGGAGTGCGATCCCCCGGATCGCCCCGCGGGCCGACAACAAAGGTGCTCGTTAACCGACCTTTTTTGACGGTGATAGTCGGATTCAACCATTTCACTGTATACAAAACATTTTGTATGGATGGATTCCGTGACTGTATCCCTACGGAAAACTTTACAGAAAGACTTATACCGTGCGCTGCAATGACGATGGATGAACTGTCACGCTGAAGGCGTGACCGCAGATCACGTTCTTCAACAGCCTGTTACGAAAAACATTACAAGGAGACCCCTACTACCTGTGAAGGAACGGGGTTCTGTAATTCCGCATACCGGGCTGCTCATCAACGGACTCTCAACCCTGGAACGCGATGGCCGCAGGCTGTCGGCGGAGTCCGTCACACCGATTCGCATTGTACAAACCAACTCGGCGCGGCCGTTACCCCGGATCCCCTGGCGGGACCTTCCGCCAAAACAAAAGAGTTTACCGCCGGACTTCACGGATAGTCTATAACCAAGTGAGGGTCCGTATCGCTTCAACGAACATCTCGCGGCTTCACGGTCTGGCGGAGAGGCGGGAGAAAATCGACGAGATACCCGGAGGCGAATCCCGGGAGATCAGGCGTGCATAGCTGCCCGTTGATAAACCCTATTACCGGCAGGCCGGTCAAAAACGATGAGGTGCAAGGCGGGCGAATCCTGAGGAATGAGGCGTACAACCAGTACGCCGCAATGACGAAGGATGAAGCCCAACGACGCAGATCGCGTTTTTCAACGGCCTGATAGAGTGTTCCAAGGATGACGCGCCGCAGCTCGGCAGCGGCCGTGATCGTGTTTCCGGACGGCCCCGCCATAGGCCCGGGTTATCCAGGACTCAGAGACGGAGCACGGGTTCTTTCCAACATTCTTACGAACCGTCCTGTTTTCGGATTGAAAGGATTTCAGGGGTTGCCAGGGGAGCCCGGCCCGGGCTTCCAGCACCGGAATCCTGTGTCTTGTCCGAACCCGGCATGCCGCGCATGGCGCGGGCGGAAGCAGGTAATCCACACTGACGGCGCAATCGGCGCCAGGTTCCCCGGATCATGAACGGCCTCGCAGGAAAATCCCCCTTCATTCTCATCGCGGACGATGAACCGCGTTTTTGTGAAACCCTGAACAGCCTCCTTTCCGGACACGGTTTTCGGATCAGCACCAGTGGATCGGGACAGGACACCCTCCGGATTCTCTCCCGACACATTGTGGACGTTCTCCTTCTGGATTTATTCATGCCGGATATCAACGGCTTACGGATCCTCGACTACCTCCAGGAACAGGACTCCGAAACCACGGTCATCGTCATCACGGGACATCCGTCCCTGGAGACCGCCGTGGAAGCCTTGAAAAAGGGCGCCTACGATTTCCTTAAGAAACCCTTCGAGGAAGACGCACTGGTGAGATCCGTCCAAAAGGCTCTCGATTACCGGCGCATCCAAAGGGAGCGGAAGCAAGCCGAAGAAGCGCTTCGACGGCGTGAGGCCATTCTCCACGCAGTGAGCACCGCCGCGGAACGTTTCCTGAGAGTCAGCGCCTTGACCGAGGAAGGGATCCATAAGGTATTGGCCGGTTTAGGACAAGCCACGCAGGTGGATCGGGTATACATTGTGGAAATCCAGGGCGGACCCAATGGTTCCCGTCGCCTCAACCAGGGGGTTCACTGGGAAGCGTCCGGAATCGCTCCCCGAACCTGGCCTCCGGAAGCGGTTCCGGAAGACCGGACCATGGGACTTTCCGGTGGATGGGAGGAGTTGCTCGCCCAAGGCCATTTGGTACGAGACAGGGCGCCTTGTCCCGCCCCTGCGAATTTAACATTTCTGGAAGGACTGGATGTCTGCTCCGTACTGGCGGTGCCGATTTTCGTCCGGAATCGCTGGTGGGGTTTTATGGGCTTCGACGACTGCCATGTCGAACGCCTTTGGACTTCGGCCGAAATCGACGCCCTGAAGACCTCCGCCGCCATGCTGGGCGCTCTGATGGAGCGCCGGGAAGTGGAACATGAACTCCGGGTAAGCCGGGGAAGGTACGAACTGGCGACACGGGCGGGTTCCGTGGGATTGTGGGACCGGAAACTGGACACGGACGAAATCTACATCGAACCCAACCTCAAGGCCATGTTGGGATATCAGGACCATGAAATCGAAAATCGACTTTCCGACTGGTGCGCCCTGATCCATCCGGACGACGGCGCCACGGTGTGGAAGGAAGTTAAAGAGCATTTAGAGGGACGCACTTCCCAGTACCGGTTGACGCATCGCATGATCCACAAGGACGGCTCCGTCCGCTGGTTCCTGGCCCAAGGCCATGTCATTCCGGATTCCCGGGGTACGCCCGGGAGATTCGTGGGAACGGCCACAGACATCACGGACCGAGTTCGCGCCGAGGAATCCCTGAGGATTTCGGAAGCCGCCTATCGAACCATTTTCAACACGGTGGGCGATGGCATCTCCGTACATGATCTGGGCACTCTGCAACTGGTGGACGCGAATCAGTCTTTGGCTGAGTTGCTGGGGTATTCGCGGGAGGAGCTTTCAACCCTGAAGTGGGAAGACCTCGATGGAAACAACGGCCCGGGAACCCGCTTCCGGATATTGCGGAGCCTGAAGAGGGCCATGAGCGGTGGGGTCCAGACCCTGGAGTGGACTCTGCGGAACCGCGAAGGACATATCATCTGGGTGGAACTCAGCCTGAGAAAGGCGCGTATCGGGGGTGTGGATCGGTTGCTGGTCATGGTCCGCGACATAACCTTCCAAAGAAACATGGAGCGTCAGCTCGCCAACACCCGAAAGCTGGAGGCCGTGGGGACCCTGGCGGGAGGCATCGCGCACGACTTCAACAATCTCTTGTCCATCATCCTGGGGAATGTGGAAGTGGCCCGCCTCTCTTTGAACCACGACCCACAAGTGCTCCGGATGCTGAGTGGGGCCGAGCAGGCCGTGCACAAGGCCCGAGACCTTACTCGGAAATTCATCACATTCGCCACGGGAGGGGCTCCGGTACGACGACCGGTTCTCACCCGTAAGTTGATCGAGGACTCTGTGGCCATGGCTCTGTCGGACTCCGACATACGGAGCGAGTTCTCCTTCGACCCGGATCTCCGGCCCGTCGAAGTGGATTGGGGGCAGATGGTCCAAGTTCTGTATGAAATCACCAAGAATGCACGACAGTCCATGCCCATGGGCGGTACCATTCACGTGAAAGCGGAAAACCTCAGCGGGGAACAGAGAGATTCGTTGACCGGCGTCGCCTCGAAACATCATGACTACGTGAGGATATCCATCCGGGATCGTGGAGTGGGGATACCGGAGGAGCATCTGTCCAGGATTTTCGACCCGTATTTTTCCACCCACGAACGGGGGAGCGTAAAGGGTCTGGGTTTGGGGCTCGCCATGGCTTACTCCGTGATCAAGAAGCATGGCGGAACCATTCATGTAGAATCAAGGGTGGGAACAGGCACCGAACTCGCATTGTTCCTTCCCGCCGCCCTTCCCCGCCCGGTATCCGATCCGCGCCTTCTTCCAAAGACGGAGCTGTGGAAAAAGCGCCTCCTCTGCATGGACGATGAGGAAATGCTCCGCCACCTTCTGGTCGAAATGCTGGCCCGCTTGGGATTTGAAGCCGTTGCCGCCCGCAACGGCGAAGAAGCCGTTGATCTGTTTCGGAAAGCCCGCATCGAGGGCCGCCCTTTTGATGCAGTGATCCTGGACCTCACGGTGACTGGGGGCATGGGGGGAGAAGACACATTGCGGCATTTACTGGAATTGGACCCCGAGGTGCGGGCCGTCGTGTGCAGCGGATATGCCACGGACCCGCTTATGGACCATTTCGAGGATTACGGGTTCCGCGCATCCCTGGCAAAACCGTATTCCATGGAACAGCTCGCCAATACCTTACGGAGAGTCCTGTCCTTCCCAGAGCATTGATATCTCACCACCGGCGATCCTTGTTCATGGACGGCCCTGCCTGCAATGCTGTTTATTGACGGACTGTCAGACCTTCTGTTTGTCATGACTCCATCGGCATGCTAAGTTGGAATTACGCTGGGACCCATGGCAGCCGGTGGAAAGACAGGATTACGTACGAATCGCCGACGCAAAGAGTGAAGCGCAACACGGTGGATTCCGTCTTTCATAAGCCCGCCAGGGAACGACCTCGCGGCGATGGGTCCGGAGATGCTGGGTTTGGTGTGGGCGGGACAACGGATTCGGGCGACACATGGATCTTCAAGACCGGGTTCACGTCGGTACCTCGGGATGGCATTACGATCACTGGAAGGGGCCTTTCTATCCGAATTCCATGGCCCGCGCCGACTTTCTATCGTATTACTCCGCTCGCTTCCATACCGTGGAAATCAACCATTCGTTTTATCGCCTGCCTTCCGCCGACACCCTGAGCGGCTGGCGGGAAGCGGTATCCGGGGGATTCATCTTCTGCGTCAAAGCCGGCCGATATATCACCCACATGAAGAAACTCAAGGATCCCCGGAATACGCTGCATCCATTCTTAAGCCGCATCGAGCTGTTGAAACCCAGGTTGGGGCCCGTTTTACTGCAACTTCCGCCCCACTGGTCTCTCAATCGGGATCGGCTCGCGACCTTCGTCGAGGCGCTCCCGGAAGGGTTCCGCTTTGCGTTCGAATTTCGTGACGGCTCCTGGTTTCATCCTTCCGTGTATGAGATACTGAAAACACGCAGCCTTTCCTTTTGTATCTATGAACTGGACGGCAGAATGGCTCCGGATGTGGTCACAGCCGATTTCGTCTATATCCGGCTTCATGGACCCGGTACCGCCTATCAGGGAGAATACGGCGATTCCGGGCTTGAGGTTTGGACCCGAAAGATTCTGGACTGGGCCGGAGCCGGAAAGGAGATTTTCTGTTATTTCGACAACGACCAGGCAGGATACGCCGCACGGGATGCCCTACGCCTGACCCGGATGTTGAGGGAAACGATCTATGGCCGTCACCAATAGGACCGTAGCCGAATTGTTCGACGAAACGGCGGACCTTCTGGAAATCGAGGGGGCGAATCCGTTCCGGGTCCGGGCGTACCGGAACGCGGCCCGATTCCTGGGGGATCTCGCCCCGTCCGTGGCGGACATGGTCCGGCGAGGGGAAGATCTCGAGGAACTTCCCGGCATCGGCAGAGATCTGGCGGAGAAGATCCAGGAAATCGTACGAACCGGGACCCTGGCCCAGTTGGAGGACATCCGGGAGCGGACTTCTCCGGAGCTACGGGCCCTCATGCATGTCGCGGGCCTCGGTCCCAAACGGGTCAAGACGCTCCACGACGAACTGGGCATCCGCACCGCAACGGATGTGAGGGAAGCCGCCGCTTCCGGAAAAATCCAACGCCTTAAAGGGTTCGGCGTGAAGCTGGAACAAAAGATCCTCCAGGAAATCGAACGGCTGAAGTCGCGGGAACGCCGAACCAAGCTCGTGGAAGCCCAAGACCTGGCTTCGGCCCTTACCACCCGCCTCGAGCAGGTTTTCGGAGTGCAGCGCGTCCAGGTTGCGGGAAGCTACCGCCGCAGAAAGGAAACCGTGGGAGACCTGGATATTCTGGTTATTGCCACCCATTCCGCCGATGTGATGAACCGATTTGTGGGGTACGAAGATGTGGCCGAAGTGGTGTCCCACGGCGAAACACGATCCACGGTAGTGTTGCGTTGCGGCATCCAGGTGGATGTCCGTACCGTCCCCGAGGAGAGCTACGGCGCCGCGCTCCATTATTTTACGGGCTCCAAGGCTCATAACATCGCCGTACGGAAACTCGGGCAGAAGAAAAACCTGAAGATCAACGAATACGGAGTGTTCCAAGGGGAACGGCGTATTGGTGGAACCACGGAGGAGGACGTATACGGCCGTGTGGGTCTCCCGTTCATCGAGCCGGAGCTGCGTGAAGACACGGGAGAGATCGAAGCGGCCCAACAGAGATGCTTGCCTGAACTCATCCGGCTGGAGGATTTGCGGGGAGATTTGCATATTCACACTCGGGAGACGGACGGCCGCCATACCCTGGAGGAAATGGCGGAGGCCGCCCAAAGACTGGGATACGAGTACATGGCCGTTACGGAGCATTCCCGGCGCGTGGCCGTGGCGCGGGGATTGGACGCCCGGCGGCTGGCGGCGGTCATGGACCGGATTGACCGATTGAACGGAACATTGAATGGATTCACACTGCTCAAGGCTGTTGAGGTGGACATCCTGGAAGACGGCTCCCTGGACTTGCCCGACGACATTCTGCGGGAATTGGATCTTACGGTGTGCGCCGTTCATTACCACTTCAACCTGTCTCGAGAAAAGCAAACGGAACGGATCGTGCGAGCCATGGACAACCCGTATTTCCGCATCCTGGCTCATCCCACAGGACGCCTCATCAACGAACGCGATCCCTACGACGTGGATATGGAGTTCCTTCTGGAGGCCGCCCGGAAACGCGGCTGCTTCATGGAACTCAACAGCCATCCGGATCGGCTGGATCTTACGGATAGCCACTGCCGGCTTGCGAAACAAATGGGAGTCAAGGTGGCGGTTTCCACGGATGCGCACAGCATCACGGATCTGGAGTTTATGCGATTCGGCGTATTTCAGGCGAGGCGGGGGTGGCTCGAACCCGGCGACGTCATCAACACACGATGCCTGGCTGAACTTAAAAATCTGTTGAAACGACCTCGATGAACGCGCCGTGGGGCAGAACCCGCGGATACGCCTTGAATCTTCGCTTTTGGGAATGCCTCACGCAATTGCTCAACAAACCGGTGGGTCGACGTCGAAGCACGTGCGCGGTCAGTGCGGCGTCTTTGTGCGACGGAACCGGCTACCGAATGGGAACCTACGCATGAACATCGGAACCGACTATTTGGGAAAGGGAAATTGTCAATTCACCGTATGGGCGCCTTCCTGCCGGAATGTTACTCTCAAGATCCTGGAACCGGAAGCGCGCAGGGCGCCCATGACCCGGGATCCAAAGGGGTACTGGCGGATTCTACTGGATAACGTCTTTCCCGGGGCCACATACCGGTACGTACTGGACGACGAAGGGGAACGGCCGGATCCCGCTTCCCATGAACAGCCCTACGGCGTGCACCGGGAATCCCGGGTGGTGGATCATGCTGAATTCCACTGGACGGACGGCCATTGGAAGGGGATCTCCTCCCTGGACCACATGATCGCCTACGAATTGCATGTGGGGACCTTCACCCCAGAAGGTACGTTCGACGCCGTGATCGACCACCTCGAGGAGCTGAGAGAACTGGGGGTTAACTCCGTGGAACTCATGCCGGTGGCTCAGTTCCCAGGCATACGAAACTGGGGTTACGACGGCGTGTATCCTTTCGCCGTTCAAGACTCATACGGAGGTCCCTCGGGTCTCAAACGTCTTGTCAACGCATGCCATGCGCTCGACCTCGCCGTAATTCTGGATGTCGTATACAACCACTTGGGTCCTGAAGGGAACTACCTCAGGGAATTCGGTCCCTACTTTACCGAGACGTACCGGACGCCCTGGGGGGAAGCCCTCAATTTCGACGGTCCTCTTTCGGATCATGTCCGGAATTTCTTCATCGAGAACGCCCTGCATTGGTTCCGCCGTTACCACGTGGACGCGTTGCGACTCGACGCCGTTCACGGCATCTTCGATTCCAGTGCTAAACCCTTTCTGGAGGAGTTGGCCGAAAAAGTGTCCGAAGTCTCCCGGGCCGAAAACAAGTCCTGGCTTCTGATCGCGGAAAGCGATCTGAACGACCCCCGAATCCTGCGGCCCAGAGAAGTCGGCGGGTTCGGACTGGACGCCCAGTGGAGCGACGATTTCCACCATGCCGTCCACACGTTGCTGACCGGAGAGACCTCCGGGTATTATCTGGACTTCGGGAAAATGGAACATCTCGCCAAGGCCTATTCCGAAGGTTTCGTGTATTCATGGGATTACTCCGCCTATCGCCGCCGCCGCCACGGACGTTCCTCCCTGGATCGGCCGGGCCGGCAGTTCGTCGTGTGTATTCAGAATCACGATCAGGTGGGTAACCGGATGCTCGGGGAACGGCTTTCCCTGCTGGTTCCGTTTGAAGCGTTGAAGCTGGCCGCGGGGGCCCTTCTGTTGTCTCCCTTCGTCCCGTTGCTGTTCATGGGCGAGGAATACGGAGAAGAAGCCCCTTTCCTGTATTTTGTGGATCACTCCGATGCGGATCTCGTGGCCGCGGTCCGGAAAGGCCGCAGGCAGGAATTCCAGGCCTTCAACTGGCATGATACGCCGCCGGATCCACAAGATCCCGACACTATGCGGAAATCCCGGCTGAACCTGCGCCTCCGTGATCAAGGAAAACATGGAATGCTGTTTCGCTTCTATAAAGAACTCATTCGAATCCGAAAGACCCTGCCCGCCTTGCAACATCCCGACAAACACGCTATTGAGGTAACAACGTACGAAGTGGAACGAATACTTACATTACGCCGATGGTATCGAGCGGGCGCTCAGAATTTCATTCTTTTCAACTTCAACGACACACCGGTCCCGTTCCTCGTGTCCCTTCCCGATGGGGAATGGCGTAAAATTCTGGATTCCTCCGCGGAAACCTGGGGTGGTCCCGGTACTCGGCTGCCGGAACGATTGTGGGATGGAAACGAAGTCACCCCGGGGGCATGGAGCTTGGCACTGTACGCATCGGAGGTTTGATATGGAACGGTACGTCTGCATTCATGGGCATTTTTATCAGCCCCCTCGGGAAAATCCGTGGCTGGAAGCGGTCGAACTTCAAGATTCCGCTTCGCCCTATCACGACTGGAACGAGCGGATCACCATGGAATGTTACGCACCCAACACGGCGTCCCGCATACTGGACGACGAGCGGCGTATTATCGATATCATCAATAACTACACCCGGATCAGCTTCAACTTCGGCCCCACGCTCCTGTCCTGGATGGAAGCGCATCACCGCGACGTGTACGAATCCATTCAGGAGGCCGATAACCTGAGCCAGGAACGGTTTTCGGGGCATGGCGCCGCGTTGGCGCAAGTGTACAATCATATGATCATGCCCTTGGCCAACGGAAAGGACAAGTACACCCAGGTGCTGTGGGGAATTCGGGATTTCCAGAAACGATTCGGACGTTCCCCCGAGGGCATGTGGCTGGCCGAAACGGCTGTGGATTTGGAGACCCTGAGTATTCTGGCCGAGCAGGGCATCGCCTTCACCATCCTGGCGCCTCGCCAGGCCATGCGGGTCCGTCCCCTGCACGGCCGGGACCCCTGGTGGGACGTACAGGGCGGCCGCATCGATCCCACCATGCCGTACCGCTGCCGTTTACCGTCCGGCCGCAGCATCGCCCTCTTCTTTTACGACGGTCCTATATCCCAGGATACCGCCTTCGGCGGAATTCTTGAAAACGGCGAAGCCTTCGCCCATCGACTCATGAGCGCGTTGCCCGCCGACAATGACCGGCCGCGTATGGTTCATATCGCCACGGACGGAGAAACCTACGGGCATCATCACCGACAAGGGGAAATGGCTCTCTCCTATTGCCTCCATTTCATCGAATCCCACCAGCTGGCCAGGATCACGATATACGGCGAGTACCTGGAGCGACATCCCCCGACGCATGAAGTGGAAATCCACAGCAATTCCTCGTGGAGTTGTATCCACGGCGTGGAACGCTGGCGTGGAAACTGCGGATGCAACAGCGGCATGCGCCCCGGATGGCGCCAGGAATGGCGCAGGCCTCTGCGGGATGCTCTGGACAATCTGCGGGACCGCCTGATCCCCCTTTTCGAAGAACGGGCCTCGGGGTTCCTGAAAAACCCCTGGGAGGCCCGCAACGACTATATCGACGTGATCCTGGATCGTTCACCACGAAACATCGATGCGTTCATGGCCAGACACAGCGCCCGGAATCTTTCCGCTGAAGAAAAGATCCGGGTCCTGCGCCTCCTGGAGATGCAGCGTCACGCCATGCTCATGTACACCAGTTGCGGCTGGTTTTTTGATGAAATCTCCGGCCTTGAAACCACCCAGGTCCTGAAATATGCGGCCAGAGCCATTCAATTGGCGGAACAGGAAAACGGCGAGGCCCTGGAGCCCGCGTTCACGGATATGCTCCAGCACGCACCGAGCAATCTGTCGGAATTCCGGAACGGAAAGGAAGTGTACCAGCGGTTTGTGAAGCCCTCCGGCATTGATCTGGACCGCGTGGGGGCCCATTACGCCATTTCGTCCCTCTTCGAAGAACATCTGGAAGATATCGGCTCCTACTGCTATTCCGTCCGGAACGAATCCTATGAACGGTTTGAGGCGGGCGCACTCAAGCTGGCCGTCGGGCGCAGCCGGATCGTGTCGGATATCACCTGGGAGGAGGGGGGCGTCACCTTCACGGCTCTTCACCTGGGAGATCATAATGTGAGCTGTTGCGTACGCGCGGACACGGATCCGGACTTTTTTCACACCATGCAGGAAGAAATCAAAAGCGCGTTCCGTTTGGGCGATACTTTGGAAATCGTGCGCCTTATGGACAAGCATTTCGGGAGCCACAGTTTCACGTTGTGGCACCTGTTCAAGGATGAACAGACCAAGGTCTTGAAAGAAATCCTCCGAAACGCCACGGACGAAATCGAATTTTCCTTCCGCCGTTTTGTGGAGAACAATTATATGGTTATCAATTTCTTCAATGAAATCCAGTCCACATTACCGAAACCCCTGGCCGTGACCACCGAATTCGTGCTGAACATGGATCTGCGAAATATCTTCGAAGAACCCGATACGGATACCGAACGCCTGCAGAAGACCATGGCGGATGTTCGAAGGTGGAATATCTCCGTGGAACGGGATCCGCTGACCTATCTGGTGGAGTGCCGCATCACCGATTTGCTGACCCGGGCCGCCCAACAGCTCCAGGACACGGAATCCCTGAGACGGCTGGAGCAGGTTTTTGATCTGCTGGCCCCTTTGGATCTCCCGATAAACCTCTGGAAGGCCCAGAACCTGTATTTTCTCATGACCGGCGACGCCTATCCCGCAGTTTCCGGAAAAGCCGCCAACGGGGATGCCGGAGCCGAGGCATGGGTCGAGACATTTCGGAGAATCGGCGGCCATCTCCGCATAAAGGTACTGTGATGAAAATACCCACCGGCATCTACAGACTCCAGTTCGGACCGTCTTTCGGGTTCCGGCAGGCCCGGGCCGTCCTGGACTATTTGTCCGATCTGGGCGTCTCCGATGTTTACGCATCCCCCGTCTTTAGAGCCCGGAAGGGCAGCACCCACGGGTATGACGTGGTGGACCCCCTTCAGCTGAACCCGGAACTCGGAACCGCCGAGGAGTTCCAGGAGTTGCTTCGGAAAGCCGCGGAACTGCGATTGGGATGGATTCAGGACTTCGTTCCCAATCACATGGCCTACGACCACGACAATACGATCCTTATGGATATCCTCGAGAACGGTCCATATTCCAAATATTATGAGTTTTTCGATATCGAATGGACCCTTCCGTACCACGAACCCGGACAACGCCTCCTGGCGCCATTTCTGGGACGTTTTTACGGCGAGTGTCTCGAGGACCAGGAAATACAGCTTAAGTATGACCAGTATGGAATGAGGTTCAACTATTACCAGCTCATGTTCCCACTAAGGCTGGAATCGTATTTGGACGTATTAACATTCGATATCAATCGCCTGAAGCGAATAATAGGCGAGACGCACCCCGACTTTATTAAATTTCTTGGAATATTATATGTCTTAAAGACTATATCGACCCATGATGAAGTGGATGAAAGATATACGCAAATTCAGTTTATTAAAAGACTTCTTTACGAATTATACGCCAATAATCTCACTATAAGGGATCATCTGGACAGAAACATACGGACTATAAATGGAGAAAAAGGAGACCCGGAGAGTTTTCTGCATCTCGAGAATCTATTGGCCGAGCAGCATTTCCGTTTGTCTTTCTGGAAAGTGGCCACGGAAGAGATCAACTACCGGCGTTTTTTCAACATCAACGAATTGATTTGCTTGCGGATCGAGAACGACGAGGTGTTCGAGCACGTCCACGGTCTGCTTCTGGATCTCATCGACTCCGGTCGAATCACGGGTGTGCGAATCGATCACATCGACGGTCTTTATGATCCCTCGAGCTACCTGAAACGCTTGAGGAGCCGGATTGGGGACGCGTACCTGGTTGTTGAAAAGATTCTGGAACAAGAAGAGCGTCTGCCGGAGTTCTGGCCCGTGCAAGGCACCACGGGTTACGATTTTCTGAATCACGTAAACGGCGTGTTTTGTCATTCGCGAAATGAAAAGCGGTTTACCGGCGTCTACGCCCGCTTCACTCCCCATCCTCTTTCCTTTCCCCACCTGGTATATGAAAAGAAACGTCTGATCGTTCGCAAAGAAATGGCGGGAGACGTGGATGATCTGGCGACACTGCTCAAAGGCATTTCCGGACGCTACCGTCACGGCAGCGATATAACCCTCCAGGGACTCAAGAGCGCCATTGTCGAACTCATGTGCCATTTCCCGGTATATAGAACCTACATCAACGCCGCACACTCTCCTGAACAGGACAAGGAAATTATTAAGAAGGCCGTGCAAAAGGCCATGGAAAATAACGTAGCATTGCTCTATGAATTGGATTTCCTGGAAAAGTTCCTTACTTTGACATTCGGAGAATACTTTTCTGATGATGAAAAGAACAAATGGCTCCACTTCGCCATGCGGTTCCAGCAATTCACGGGGCCGTTAATGGCCAAGTCTTTCGAAGATACACTACTTTATTGCTATAACAGACTTCTCTCGCTCAACGATGTGGGCGGAAATCCCGGTGTTTTTGGGATTTCTTTGGAACGTTTTCACCAATTCAACATAGGCCGTTTGGAACAGTGGCCTTACGCCATGAATGCCACATCCACGCACGATACCAAGCGAAGCGAGGATGTGCGGGCTCGAATTCATGTGTTGTCTGAGATCCCTTCGGAGTGGAGCCAGCAGCTCAAGAAATGGGGCGCACTCGCCGCACGGAAAAAGAAGACGGTCCACGGGGCCAAGGCTCCGGATCGCAACGACGAGTATGCCTTCTACCAGAATCTGTTGGGGGCCTATCCCCTGGAAGGGAAGGCCTCTCCCGAATTCGTGGAGCGCATGAAGGAATATGTCATCAAGGCCGTACGGGAAGCCAAGGTACACACCGCCTGGCTGAAACCGGATTCCGAATACGAACAGGCCTTCTTGAATTTTTTGGACAAGCTCCTCGATGAACGGGAAGGCAACCCTTTTTTGAAGGAATTCCAGCCGTTTCAGGCCAAGATCTCCTTTTACGGCATGTTGAACTCCCTTTCCCAGACGCTTCTCAAATCCACGTGCCCGGGGATTCCTGATGTGTACCAGGGCACTGAATTGTGGGATTTGAGCCTCGTGGATCCGGACAATCGCAGGCCCGTGGATTTTGAACTCCGCCGGCGCCACTTGAAGGAACTGATGCGCGGCGCTGAAACGGATCTCCTCGAACTCATCGAAACGGTGCTCGCGCATCCGGACGATGGGCGAATCAAGATGTTCCTGATCCACCGGGTCCTGTCGGCGCGCCGCGAGAGGCCAGAGCTGTTTCTCCAAGGGGCCTATCTTCCCATCGAGGCTCAGGGAGCAAAAGCGGGGCACATTATCGCCTTCGCCCGAAACTACGGAGGAGAAATGGCCGTCACGGCGGCGCCCCGGTTCTGCACGGCATTGGTGGAGTCCGGCGACTTTCCTTTGGGTCCCCGTGTTTGGGAAGACACGGAGCTGGTTTTACCCGGAGGCCCACCCAGCCGATGGCGGGATGCGATCACGGGTCGGATCGTGCTCCACAAACACCCGTTACCGGTATCGGATGTGCTGACGCACTTTCCGGTAGCGTTGCTGCTCAGCGAATAGGATGGCCGATGGGGTTTCCGGAGGTTGAATGAGACGCAAGGAATTCTCAACAGCAAGGGACCGATCCGACGCCGCCTGTCCCCGAATTTCAGAAAAGAACCTCGAACTCCACAGGAACACCCGCGCCTTCGGGTTGAACCGGGTAAACCCATGACCCATCCCGGGAGTCCGTTATGGAACCTTTCGCTATCAAAGACTGCGCCCTCATTGCCGTAGCCACGGGGGAACGCGCGCAAACCCTGCGTGAATTGAGGGATCGATTGGAAAGCACCCATCCGGGGTGCATTTATTACCATTTCTGGGGCGGGCTGCTGGAACCGCGGTTCGACGATCCGGAATACCAGAACGATTTCGCCTCCTGGGCATGGCACGGCTTGCATGAAGCGCGCCTGGCCGAGCGCCTGGGAATCATCGATCCCACGGAATATCCGGATCTGGAGGATCTCCGACACGAATTGGTGGAGGTGATCGAGGAAGTTCTGGATGAAAGTGAAATCCTGGGCTGGATGCGTGCGAGTCAGCGCTTTCATTTCATTCGCTCCCAGATCGTGGTGCTGGATACCGCCGTACAGATTACCCATCCCGGCGACCTGTCCGAGTTTATAGGCCGGATGTCCCTGGGAAGCATTTTCTACCATTTCATCGACGCTCGGAGAAGAACCGAGCACGGCAACAACGATTTCAGCGAATGGCTCATGGGACTTGGAGAGGAATACGCGCCCCTGGCCAAGCGTATAGCGGCGCTGGATCCCTATTTCACTTCGCTTTCGGAGATGCGGCGGGACCTCGAAGGCATCATCCGGGCATTCAATCAGAAAGGCATTCCGTAATGACCACTCTGCTGGAGCAATACGCGGAAATTGTCGGAAAAGCGGTCATCGAACACCTGAGGCAGCTGGCCAAGCCGTTGGAAGGCAAGAAGGTGGTGCATATCAACTCCACCCGTGAAGGGGGCGGCGTGGCGGAAATCCTGCACCGTCTCATTCCCCTCAAGGAGGAACTCGGCCTTCGCGCGGTATGGGAAATCATTACGGGTGAAGCGGAGTTCTATCAGTGCACCAAAAACTTCCACAACGCGCTTCAGGGAAACGTGGTGGATATTCCCGCACATCTCCTGGACGTCTATGAAAGCACCGTCCGTGAAAACGCCGGGCGGCTCGGCGAATGTCTCGAACAGGCGGACATGGTGTTCATCCACGATCCCCAACCCGCCCCGCTGCTTTCCCACTTTCCCAAACGGAAAGGCAAATGGATCTGGCGTTGCCACATCGACGTGAGTCGCCCGTACCGGCAGGTGTGGAAATATCTGCGCCGGTTTGTGATCGAATACGACGCGAGCATCTGGTCTTTGTCCGCGTTTGCCCAACCTTTGCCGCATCCATTGTACCTCATCGCTCCCAGCATCGACCCACTGAGTGACAAGAACCGGGACCTGCAACCGAACGAAATGGACGCGGCGTACACCCAGTGGAAATTGGATCCCGATCGTCCCATTCTCACGCAGATTTCCCGCTTCGACCGGTTCAAGGATCCCTTGGGCGTCGTACAGGCTTACCGCCTGATCAAGGAATACGTACCCGCCCAATTGGTGCTGGCGGGGGGAGGAGCTTCCGACGATCCCGAAGGAGAAGAAGTCTTCCGTGAGGTCAAAGCCGCCGCCGGAGACGATCCCGACATTCACCTGCTCCTACTGCCGCCGGATGCCCACGTGACGGTCAATGCCCTCCAACGGGCTTCCGACATTGTGCTCCAGAAATCCATCCGGGAAGGCTTCGGACTCACCGTCACCGAAGCCATGTGGAAGGGAAAACCCGTCATCGGAGGCAACACCGGGGGAATCCGGTTGCAGGTGATCAATCACCACACGGGATTCCTGGCAAGCACTCCGGAGGGTGCGGCCCTCCGCATCCGGTATCTCTTGAAACACCGGGACAAACTGGAAGAAATGGGAAGCAAGGCGAAGCAATTCGTCCGCGAGAACTTCCTCCTGACGAGGCACCTGCGCGAGTACCTGACCCTGATGCTCGCCGTGCTCTATGGAGCGGGCGACCGTATTGAACTGTAAGCATGTCCCGTCTGAGCGGACATGAACGCGCCGCGGAGAACGGTGCTCCGACGGCGTCCACCGACGGGTTCGGGAAACTCCGTTGGGAGTGGGCGGGACTTCGGACGTGGTTTCTTGACAACCTGTCGATAAACAGTGTTGCGGGCAGGCCGGTGTAAAATGAAGAGATGCAAGGCGGGCGAATTTTGACGAATGAGGCGTACAACCAGTACGCGGCAATGACGAAGGATGAAGCCCAACGACGCAGATCCCGTTTTTCAACGGTCCGTCAAAGATCCACCAACCCGCGCTTCATGGCATAGGCGGTGAGTTCCGAAGCGTTATGCAGGTCGAGCTTCCGCATGATGTTGGAGCGATGGGTTTCCACGGTCTTTACGCTCAGGAACAGGTAATCCGCGATTTCCTTGTTCGTGTGTCCCTCGGCGATCAGCTTCAGTACCTGGCGTTCGCGGGGCGTCAACGTATCCCACGAGGACGTCTCCTTCACCGCCTGCACGCCTCCCAGGTATCCTTCAATGACCTTGCCGCTGATCATGGGGCTGATGAAGGTCTCCCCGTTGAACACGCTTTCCAGGGCCAGCAGCAATTCGTCTTTGGTGGCGTACTTCAGAACAAAGCCGTCGGCCCCTGATTTAAACGCCTCCAGTACGTGTTCCTCGGTCTTGTGCACGGTCAGAATGAGCACCTTGGTGCGCGGGTGCCGGGACTTGATCTCCCGCGTAGCCTGCAACCCGTTCATCCTAGGCATAGAAAGATCCATGAGCACCAGATCCGGCTCCATCTGATCCACGCATCGGACGGCTTCCAGCCCGTCGGAAGCTTCCGCCACGACTTCGTAGGACGGCACTCTCGCCAGGATCTGCCGGAGCCCTTCCCGGATGATCGTATGATCTTCCACTATGAGAATGCTCTTCTTCTCACTCATGCCCGTTCCCCCGAATCCTCACCTTCCGAATACCACACACAGGTCCCGGACGCCTGGAGCCCGGTGAAAGCCGGATCCGCCGGCAGGTCGATACACAACCACGAGAGGCCGGACGCCCATCCTGAGGAACAAGCGGTATCCGGAATGCGCCATGACGATGCAGGATGGGGCGCTGCAGCGCGGATCGTCTATAGTGAAACCTATATAAAGAACAGCGTGTGAATCGGTTGCAACTCAATACCGGCGCCGGGTTTCGTGTTCCCGGTTCCACGTTATGGACCGCACGGGGTTCCCGAATTCCGGATAGACGGCTCACGGACGGTTACCGGAATTCTATAAGATATTCCCCGGCAAGAAGCAATCCTCTACACCGTATGGCCCAGGGATCACGGGGCCTCTCTTTCGGAGTCCTTTAGCAGGCCGGCGATTGCTCATTTCCCTACGGGCGATGCAAGAACGGACGTGGTTTTTTCCCTTGACCCCACACTCAAGAGCGTTTCATCATACGCGAAGAAGGTTAATTTCCCGGAATCATGTGACGTTCGCGCCGCATCGTCCCGGGGGAATGTTTCCGCGCCCGGCAATATCGGCATCCCGAACGCCGTTGGTGGAATCCGGACGCCGGGGTCTCGTTGTCCTTGCATGCACCCGAAACACCCGTTTCCGGGTGGAAGAGTATAGTTTATTCAAACGGCTTTCTTTTGGCCGCCAAGCCTACGACGCCCTTATACCGCAGGAGTTCTGAATGGATCCGACAACCGAAAAGAATCGGCCCGACAACGGAATCCGGCTGTTCAAGATCTTCGGGATTCAAATCTCATTGGATTTATCGTGGTTCATCATCTTTGCCATCGTCATCCTGGGTTTGTCCGCCGGGTACTTTCCGCGGAAATTCCCGGATGAGCCCGCACACGTGTACTGGACGGCCGGCTTTTTGGCCACGTTGTTGTTTTTCGGGTCCATCCTGGTCCATGAGCTGGCCCATTCCGTCGCCGCACTGCTCTCGGGTATAGGAATCCATGAGATCCGCCTGTTCCTGTTCGGAGGAATCTCCAAGATCTCCCAGGAGGCCAAGGATCCCAAGACCGAGATTTTCATCGCCGCCGTGGGTCCCGCCTCCAGTTTCGCCATCGCGTTCCTCTTCTGGGTGATCCGACTCGTGGTCCAGGGAGTGATTCCCCCCATTGCGGTGGAGGTGCTGGTGTACCTGACCTGGATCAACGTGGCCCTCGGGGTGTTCAATCTCGTCCCCGGCTTTCCACTGGACGGCGGCCGCATTCTCAGAGCCGCCGTCTGGCTTAAGAGCGGGTCCCTGACCCGGGCCACGCGCATCGCATCGGACGTCGGAAAGGGATTTGCTCTGACTTTGATGATTCTGGGAGGATTCCAGTTTTTTATGGGAAACTTGGTGGGAGGTCTCTGGCTGTTTTTCATCGGGATGTTTTTGAGAGGCATCGCCCGGGGCGGGTATCAGGAACTGATCGTTCGTCAGGCGCTGGAGGGGATCCAGGTTCGGGAAATCATGCTCCGGAATCCCGTCACGGTCTCTCCCGGCCTCTCACTGAAAGAATTGGCGGAGGACTATTTCCTGAAGTTCGGGTACCATGCGTTTCCCGTAATGGAGGGGGGCGTCTTCCGGGGTGTCGTCTCCATCGGCCAGCTCAAGGACATCCCTGTGGAGCGGCGCGAAACCACCTACGTTCGGGACATCATGAAAACCGCGGATACGGCCGCGCAGGCAAGGCCCGAAGATTCGCTGGCGGATTCTCTCAAGCGGATGACCCAGACCGGCGCCGGGCTGCTCGTCATCATGGAACACGGTAAAATGGCCGGCATTCTGACCAAAACGGGCCTGCTCCGATTCATCGAAGTGAAACATATTCTGGAACCGGAAAACCCCAAAGCCTGAGCACTCCGGCATCTCAACCCTTCTTACCGCCAAAGGCGCTGACGCAGGGAGGCATCGCCCTGAGGCTGCTTTTCCCTTTCCCCCGGCGGGCGCCATCTTTCCAATTCGCTTGGACGCGCGAATGAACCCTCCCCTCCGCGGCTTGACGCGCGTTCACGCCCAAAAGGCGCACTTCGTAGGGCGCGGAGGCTCTTCCCGCCTCCGCGCCTTGCATAACCCGGTTTTCAATCACTCCGCTTTGATTTCTATGCGGCGCTTTTTCTGCTCTTCCTTGTGAGGCATGATCAACTTCAGGACCCCGTCTTTGAAAGACGCCTCGACCTTGTCTTCATCCACTTCGGAAGGCAGCCGTATCGACCGGGAAAACGCCCCGTACGTGGATTCTTTCAGATAGAACGTCGCACCCTGCTCTTCTTTACTTTCTTCCTTCTTGCCGGTAATGGTGACCACATTGTTATCGATGGAAATGGAGAGATTGTCCTTATCGATACCGGGTACTTCGGCATTCAGGACATACTTTCCTTCTTTTTCGGAGACGTTCATATTCACCCGTACTTCTCCACCCTGCCAGCGAGCCCATTCCGGCCACAAACGGTCCATCCAGGCATCGCCCCATCCCTCACCGCCGAAGGGAGTCATCCACGAAGGCCGTCTCTTTCTAGTGGTAAGATCCATGGGAATCCTCCTCTCATTCAAAATGGATTGGGTTGATCGAGTTCCAGTGGCCGCTCCGCACCGCACACGCCTCGCGCCCGATAGATTGGCCCGGGCGGCTTCCAGCTCAGCGCCTCTGCGGCCGACTATGATCTTTCTTATTATAATCCCGCAACCGCCCTTTGAAAACCCATGCGCGTTGCATAAGAGTTTCTTCGCAGGGTCCCGCCGCGTTCCTTCCGGCGGAGTGCATGATCGTTTGTGTGTTCTTTTAGGCGGACCCCAGGGGCGTTTGCCTTGCGGACTCCCATCCCGTATCATGGGCGGAAGCGGATTCATATACCCGTGACAGGATCTCTTCGGATCGACCAGCGTGAACAGGAGATGGGGATCCGCCCCTGAATGGGGACCGGAATCTCCGTTTGAGAAAGGGGTAGGGCAGGATGGAAACCGTAGTGACGCTCACCATGAACCCGGCCGTGGACATTAATACGGCCATCGACCAGGTGGTGGCTGAACGGAAGTTGCGTTGTGACGAAGCTGCTTACGAGCCCGGAGGGGGCGGCATCAATGTGTCCAGGGCCATCCGCAAGCTCGGCGGCGAATCCATGGCCCTTTACCCCACAGGTGGTCCCACCGGCGGAATTCTCGGGGCGCTTCTGGACGAGGAGCGCATTAGCCGGGCATCCGTGCCAACGGAGAGCTGGACCCGTGAAAACTTCATCGTGTTCGAACGATCCAGCGAGCGGCAATTTCGTTTCGGAACTCCGGGGCCGGTGCTTCAGGAGGCCGAGTGGAAGGCCTGCCTGGACCTGCTTCCCAAGAATCTTCAGCACGGGGGGATCCTGGTGCTGAGCGGAAGTCTCCCCCGCAACGCGCCGGCGGATTTCTATGCGCAAGCCGTACGCGGGATTCGAAGCAAGGGAATTCGGGTCGTACTGGACACCTCGGGGAAAGCCTTCGGTGAAACACTTCGGGAGGCGGTGTTCCTGATCAAACCGAACCTGAGAGAACTCAAGGAACTCGTGGGAGATCCGCTTTCCGAGGAGACGGATCAGGAACGAGCCGCCCTGGAACTGGTGAATCGCGGGAGTACCGAAGTGGTGGTGGTCTCCCTGGGAGCCGCTGGAATCATCCTGGCTTCGAACGAAGGCGTGCGGCGATTGCGGGCCCCCACCGTTCCCATTCGGAGCAAGGTGGGCGCCGGCGACAGTATGGTGGCCGGCATCGTCTTCCACTTGGCCCGGGGAGCTTCCGTGCACGAGGCCGCATGTTACGGCCTTGCCGCCGGTTCCGCCGCCGTCATGACTCCGGGCTCCGAATTGTGCCGTAAAGAAGACACGGAACGCCTGTACCGGCGGCTGCTGTGCTATTTGGAACAACACCCTTAACGGGCGGTTGAAAACCGGCATGCACACTGACCCCGTCGGCGTGACGGCAGATCGCGTTTTTCGCCGGCCTGCGCGAAATACGCTTTTTCAACGGGTTGGTAAGAGGAGGCTCTCGCGGCGTATCACGAATCATCCTCCCGTTGCTCCTCATCCTCACCGAGACGCTCCTCGTCGCTCAGCAGGGCATCGGCCAGAGACAACAACCGGCTGTTCCACAATTCCCATTCTCTCCGGAGGGAACGCAACAAGGACTCCCAACGGCTCATGTCGAACGGCCTTTCGGCGGCGCCCCGGCTGATGGCCTCATGATACAAGGCTATTGCGGCAAGAGCACAGTTCCGCATGGAAAAGGACCGCGCCGTATCCACACAGGCCTTTTTGAAAGCTTTCGGATTCCGCCCAAGGCATTCTTCCACCCATCCCAGCGCATCACGGAACTCCTTCAGGCCCTCCGAGCGCAACAAGACGCCGGTCCGACCGCTTTGCACCACTTCCCGTACGCCGGGAGCATCCAGAGCCACGACGGGTATCCCCGCCGCCATGGCTTCCGCCAAAACCATACCCTGGGTTTCCGTTTTGGACGCGAAGGCGAACACATCCATGGCATGATACGCATCCACCACATCTCCACCCTTTAGACGTCCCGTAAAATGCACGCGATGCAGAACGCCTTCTTTCACGCATGCCGTTTGAATGTGTTTCGAGGACGGACCGTATCCTCCCACGAGAAACCGGGCATCGGCGCGCAACCTCAGGAAGTGAGCCACGGCTCGAGCCAAAAAATCCAGGTTCTTTTCAGGAGCGAGGCGACCGAGATAGCCCACGACGAAGGCTCCACGAGGTATACCGTATCGTAACCGCACCCTTTCCCCGTCCCCCGCGGCAAAACGGTCCACGTCCACTCCCGTGGGAATAATCGCAATGGGAGCATCCACTCCTCGACCCCTCAACACGGTTCTTACGCTTTCACTGGGGGCAATGACACGGGAACCCATATTGGCGTATCGTGTAGCCAGTTCGACTACGAACCGCTTCATGGCCGGTGAGTCCCCCGGCACGTAATGGGTATACTGCTCGTACATGGTGTGGTGGGTGAACACCACCGGAACTCCGATCTTGGCGCTCAGCCGCAGTGCCGTGTCTCCGAGAAGATATGGATGGTGGGAATGGATGATATCGGGTCTGCGCGTGTGTTGGAGCAGTTTTTCCAGCGTAACCAACGGGAGGCTCACCGAGAAGTCGCCTCCGTGGAATTTCTGAATGGCGGGGACTCGGATGACGTTCCGATCGAGTTCCGGCTGGTCTTCAAATTCCGGAGCCACCACTACCACGGAGTGACCCAGTTCGCGAAATTCCTCGGAAAACCGCTCCACGGAGCGGGCCACTCCGCCTACGTGAGGCGTAAACGTATTGGTGAACATCATGATCTTCATGCCGGCCTCCTGTCACGAGCAAACAGGGCTCCAGGGAAGAAACCGGCGGCATCTTGCGCCCCTCTCCCGGTGTACCCGCTCTCGAACGATCGGCTGGTCAACAGGCCGTTTAAAAATGCGATCTGCTTTCACGCCCTCGGCGCGACGCTTCCTCCTTCGTCATTGCGGCGTACTGTTGTAGTACGGCGCGTTCCTCAGGATTCGCCACGCCGGCGGCGTGGTCGAGGGCCTGGCTTGCATCTCATCTTTTGTACCGGCCTGCCCGCAATACGGTTATCAACGGGCGGCTAAGCGACGGAGACACTCCCCTGGTTCAATCCCGGCAAAGAAAGCTTCTTTCCATCCATGCAACAAATTTCCATTGCTTCGGGAGGAGAATGCCAGGAAGCCTCCCAAGAGGCTTGGAAACCCTCCGAACCGGGTTGAACTTTCAGGTGCAGTGAGCCAAAACGGGTGTGCACCGGTCCGATCTCCATGAGTTGCCCCGCCCTCCACCAGGATTCCGGAATTCCTTGAAGCAGAACCAACTTCCGATCTTCCTCCCGCACGAACAGGTTACGCATCATCATGACCCATTCCGCCGCGGCCCACATATGTTGGCCGTCTCCCATGCAGCCACCCAACGTTTGCGGGTGAATGGCCTCGGGCCATTGCCCCGTGGGGGAGGCCAATTCGACCACCCGCATCACGATGGGATAGAATCGCGGATCTCCGGCCCTCAAAAGCACTTGGGCGCAGTGCAGCGAAAGATATACGTTCATTCCCGAATGAATCATGTCCTGAAAAAATGCATCGGAGACGAAGCAGTGCTCCAGCAGATATTCGATGGTACTCAGAAGCCTCGGCTCTTCCGCGGGCAACAACTGGAGGGGGTAGCTCGCCACCATAGAGCCCACGGCCCCCGAATCCATTCTGCGATAGGGAGATGCCGGGATGCCCTCGTGGCGCCGAATCGTCTTGGAGCGTTCCAAAGATCTCTCCACACTTTCCATGAACCGATCCGCCTCCTTCTGGAATCGCATCGCCTCCCGTTCATTTCCTTCCTCTTCGCAGACGGCGGCCGCAGACCGCAACCCGGCAACAGCCCAATAGTCATCCCAATAATAGTAATCGTTGTTCCCGAAATGCTCCGCACTGAAACCCGCCGGAAGAAGCCCCGCATGGAGTTCTTCCGAATCCGCCGGAAGCCTCTTGCGGAGAATCCACGCAGCCCCTTTTTTCAAGGCTTTAAACCATTCCGTGGGGCACGGACGCCCGGTCACTTCGCAGAACCTGCGCATGAACCAGAGCACCTGCCCATTGGAGTCCCACTCTCCTTCCTGGGAATGGAAGTAGCCGGCCACGCTCTGTCGCCGGGGAAACCGGTTCACGGCCCGCTCCACCCGTTCATGCGCACCGACGCAAAGCAACGCATGGAGGATTAGAACCGCATCCCGAAACCAGAACCTTTTGTACGTGAAGGGTCCCGGATACACGTCCAGAGGAGTATGAAGAATCATAAACCGAACCGCCGCCTCGTACAAAAACCGCATTCGATGATCCGGAACCGTCAACGCGCATATCCCTTCCAGGGCCTCCTTCCAGCTCCGGTTCGCCCTTCTCGTTGAAACGGGGATCTTCGTCTGAGGGTCCGCACACAAGTCCACACGGACCTGGACATCCAAGGAGCCCTGGGGCGGCAGTTCGTACAGGGCCGCTCCGGACGCCATGCCCACATGGCACTCCGTTTCGAGACGTTCCCGGTGCTCCAGCAGTCTCAGAAAGACATCACCCTGTTTGTAGGTGGAGCACACATGACGCTTCATGGCGGGCTCCAACTGCATGCATGGAATATGGTTCACGGTCCACGCCCTCCCATCGGGCGACGCGGAGATGTGATGTACAAAACTGACCCCTTCGGGATTATAAGGCCGCACTGCCAGGGCAAACCAGGCTCCACGAAGACCTTCCGCCCGGATGCCGTACCGTACTCTGCAATAGGGCCTGTTGCCGCGTAGTTCCGTTTCCACGACGGACTCCAATTGAAATTCCTTCGTGCGACACCGCGTACAAACGGCCAGTCGACCCGCATCATACTGAAGGGTTTGCTCCAGGTCATGCAACTGGGAAGGAACCAGCATCCCATCCGCCGGGGACACGATCCAGGAATCCAGAGACCAACCATCAAAGAACGGCGTCACGAGTCCTCGAGGATCCACCAAAGGAAATACCGGAACATCCGGAACCCCGACGGCGGTCCAATTTCTGTTGGTCAGATTTACATGTGTGATGGAAAAAGCCCTCGGGACAAAGGCTCGATCCCGGGGATCAAACTGGCGGCGCACCCAGAAGGGCCATATCCAGTCCAGGTTATTCTGAATGGCTTTGGTGTTGAGCAGACCCCGTGCGTGGAAGACGAGCCCGGCCCGGATCAACTCCACGGGAGCCGCTACTTCCGAAGGTTGCGCGAACTTCGTGAGCTGTGAAAAGATCCGCAAAGGATCCAGGAACCCGTGGGCTCGGGCGGCCTGACGAAGTATGAATTTCCAGGGAAGCCATCGAAGGCGCATGAAGGATCCTCACTGCTCAAGCAGGCGCCCGAATCCGGCGGGCATGAAGCGTTTCGAAAACCGTGCGCCCGGAGAAAGCGGACCGATTCCCGAAGGGGCAGAGCGCCTATAAAGACAACACCTGCAGCACGGAATTGATTCGGGCCAAGGCACGACGGATGGAGGCCGAATCACGCCCGTCCAACTCTCCGGACTCCTTGAGGGAAAGGAGCCTGCACACGCGATGATCCACGGCGTCAAAGGCGTTCTCCACGTTCAAGTCGTCGTTCATGGATTCTTCGAACGCTCGCAGAAGCTCTTCCTCTCTGGCCGAAGGCTCCCGGGGCGCCGACGTCGATTTCACATCTCCCAGTAAAACACGCAGTCTCTCCTGGAAGGCATCCAACCGACCGGCCGCATTCCGGACATCGGGCATAGTGAGGTTCATCCGTTTTCCATAATGACCGTAAATCAAGAAAAAGCGCGCCTGCGCGGGGGTTATCCCCTGCCGGATCAGCTCCTCCAGGTATACGATGTTCCCTTTGCTCTTGGACATTTTCGTCCCATCCACCAGGAGGTGCTGCCCGTGCAGCCAATACCGGGCCAGATCCTTTTTCGAAAGGCTTTCCATAACCGCTATGGTGTAATCATGGTGACGGTACAGATTGTCCGCGCCTCCGCAACAAATGTCGACCTCATATCCCAGGTGTTTGGCTATGATGGCCGGGTCCTGGATGTTCCATGCGGGCCGGCCTCTGCCGATATCGGTTTCCCAATAGACCGGGGATTCCTCCCTGTAGCCGTGCCACAAGATAAAATCGCCCAGGTTCCAACGCTCTCCCGGATACGTGTCTTTTCGGTACCGTCGTTTTCCCTTGGGCCATCGGCTCATATCCAGCCGGAACAGTTTGCCGAATCCGGGAAAGGTTAGGGGATCGAAAAAGACGTCCGGTCCATACCAATAGGCATTCCCCTCCTTCAGTAGTCTTTGAATGAGTTCCACCGCCTCTTCGACGCAGTCGGAGGCGCGAGGAATCACTTCGGGCAAGTTGATGGAAAGCCTTTTGGAGTCTTCGAAAAATTCCCTTTCCATAGGGTGAGTCACGTTTCTCAGGGCAATCCCCTGCGTCATGGCCTCCGCCAGGGATTTATCCTCCACATCCGTGAAATTGATCACCCGATCCACGCGAAACCCAAGGTATTCCAGGTATCTCTGAAGAACGTCCTCAAACAGGAAGGTACGATAGTTGCCCACATGCGGTTTCCGATACACGGACGGCCCGCAGGTGAACATCTTCACCACGTCCTGCCGGGGACGAAACGGCTCTTTCTTGCGACTCATGGTATTGGTAAGATGCAGGTTGAATGGTCTTTCTGAACGCTTCTCCACGAATTCCGCCTCCTTCCCGATCCGCCGTCACCGATCGTGGCCAAACCGTTCGCCGGTCCGAGTCTTTCCTTTATGTTCCGGCCTTCTTTCGCTGTCAAGTCCGCGTCCCTCCACCCGTTCACGGTCGAGGCCCCGTCGGAAGTTCCGGGGATTAAGGCGTACCGGAAGGCCGGCGAAACGCTTCCCGACAGCGCTCATAGAAACGTCTTGCCCTCTCACCGTCTTCCAGCCGCGGCGGTATTCCGACCGACGCCCTTTTCTCACCCCCCATGTTGCGGTTTATACCCAAGTTGGCCGAAGGGTAGATCCCATGGTCGTGGAAAATCTTCGGAGCCTTTTCCATCCCTCGGACAATGCCGGGAAAACCCCTCATCTGTTCATGGATCCCGGGAACCGAAGAATCCGGACTGATCCAGAAATTCCTCAGGGGAGTATCGGCGAGGGCTTCCCCGATACGTTGGATTCGGGCTTCAAACCCGGGATGCCCCGAACATAGGTTCCGTTCCGTTTGCGTGACGCCTTTGCGAGTTTTTGGTGATGGCAGGCGGCGCGTCTGTGAATTTTTGGGTACTTGACAGTGTACGTCAGATTACATTACAAACCCGATGAGTGATGTTCATCCCTTTGCTCAGGGATGGAAGTCGTTTTACCATTTTCTTCACACTTACCTAATCGGATTTAGACCGAAAAGGAGATTCCGTAATGATTCGGGTACTGTGCCATGTTCTGGCGATCGCGTTTCTGGTAACCGTATGGACGGCCTGTGAACGTAAGCAGGAAGAACCCAAACCTCCCGAAGTAACGGTTGCACCAGCGGAAACTCCCCAGCTTCCCGTAACGGAAGAGGAGATGAAAGAAGACCTTCAGGAAACCATGGAAGCGGTTTCCGAATACACGGAGGAACAAAAAGGGATGCTGCTCGCGCGCATGGAGGAGCGTCTTGCCGAATTCAACGAACTGACGAACGATCTGAAGGAATTTTCCGAATCTCTGGAAGAGGAAACCCGGCAGGAGTTTGAGGAGCAGTTGAGCCAACTTCAGGAAAAGAAGGAAGCCGCAGAGGGCGGGCTGGCGCAGCTTCGTGAGGCCTCCGAAATGACGTGGGCGGATTTAAAGACCGCCATGGACGGCGCCATGACGGACCTCGAAGAAAGCTATGCCGGCATTCTTGCCCGCTTTCAGGAGGAACAGCGGTAACTCTTCGAGCCTGCCTCTCCTTTGACAATCCCGGGTTCGTCGGTAGAGAACGCACGAGGACGGCGACCTACCGTACATGACCCGGGAGTCCTTTGCAGGCTGTTGAAAAGCGCGATCTGCGGTGACGCCAACGGCGTGACACTTCCCCTCTCGTCATGGCGGTGTGGCGTACTTACGCCTCATTCCTCAGGATTCGCCGCGCCGAGGTTCGGCGTCTATTTCAGCGCTTTCCATCAGTCCGCCCGAAATACGGGGTATCAACGGGCTGTTAGAAAGGAGATCATGATGTGGCCCATCGGACCCCTCATGCATGAACACCGATTGATCGAACGCATGATCGCTCTCATGGACCGGGAGATACGGAACATGACGGCGGGCGCACCGCCTGACCACGTGTTCCTGGATTCCGCGGTGGATTTCATCCGCACCTACGCGGACCAGTGCCATCACGGCAAAGAAGAAGACATCCTGTTCAGAGACTTGGCTCTGAAACCTCTCGGGCATGACTTGGCGGCCATCATGGACCAACTCATCGAAGAGCACCGGGTCGGGCGCAGGTTGGTTCAATCTCTGGTAGAGGCCCAAAAGCGGCACCTTGAAGGCATTCCGGAAGCCGGCAAAGATATCGTAGAGATGCTCCACAAGCTGATCGAGTTTTATCCCAAACACATTTTCAAGGAAGATAAGCACTTCTTCTTTCCATGCATGGACGCTTTCACCGAGTCCGAGAAGGAATCCATGCTCAGCGAGATGTGGGAATTCGATCGGATGATGATCCACAAGAAATATGAAGGCATGGTGTCCGCCTTCGAACACGCACGATAGCGGCCTGCCGGAAAACCCGCCCCTCCGGGTTATGCGGCGCCGGCCTACCTCATCAGGGGTCGTGATCCTCGTCTCTTTCCTTCGTGATCCTCGTCTCTTTCCTTCGTGTACCGGCCTTTTCGGAACCGGTCTTTCAGGGCGCGTGGGCGGACCGGAATCCGGCGCATGCTTTAAGGCAGGCGTCCGGGTAAACCCAACGGACCGCTGTTCCCCAGCCTCATGGCATTCCGACTTCATGAAGATCGAATCTCCATCATACGCTTACGCCCTGGAATCCTTTTTCCGCGAAGAGGCTTTCCGCTTGGTCTAAGATTCGATCCCGGACGGCGTCGCTGGTTTGGACCGGAGTCATGGAGGCCTCCTTTTGGCCGAACGTTCACATCAAACAAGCGTTTTATATACCACCCCAAAAACCCCGGGGAGCCATCCAGCCCACCCCGGGCATCCATCGCATCTCATCGGCTTAATGCCCGACAGGCGCCTTCACCGTCACGATGCCGCCTCGTCCCCACCTCCGTTCCGAGCCCTAATGAACCGCTCCACCAGTTCCTCCAGGTCTTCCCTGCGGGCCAGGACTTCCAGCCAGGAAGTCGGGAGCGCGGAGTATCCATACGTCGCACCAGCCAACCCTCCGGTCAGCGAACCCGTGGAATCCGTATCGTTTCCCAGGTTCACCGCTTTCAGCACGGCATCACGGAAGGACTCCGTTTGAAGCATGCACCACACGGACGCCTCCAGCGTATGCACCACGTAATTCGTGGAGCGTATGCCGCGCTCCTCGATTTCCCCGAGTTTCCCGTCGAGAAACCGCGCAAAATGGGATCTTTCCTCCGCATACGGCGCTCTGTCGTAGATGGGATCCGCCGCGGCCACCGCGGCCCGATACGCCTGCGCCGGCGAATCCCCCCGGAGGAGGCGCCTGCATAAGAGCACCATCAACCCGCACGCCATTCGGGCCCGAGGATGCCGGTGCGTCAGACAGGACGCCTGATCCGCCAGATCCGCCGCCTCTTCATCGGATAATCGATCCAGAAACGCCACCGGAAGAACCCGTTTCAGCGATCCGTTCTGATTGCTCTTCTCATGGGGCTCACCCGCCTGAAGAGGCCGTGCGCCTTCCCGCATCCGGGACAAGGCGCGCATGGTGGTAGCGCCCACATCGAAAACAACGCCGTGCGGGGTCCACACGCCTTCATTCAGCCAGGAGACAAGACGCTCGGCCAATCGATCCGGATCCCATTTCTCGACAAGCGTCTCCAAAAGGCACAGCATGAGAGAGGTATTGTCGGACCATGTGCCCGGAGGCTGGTGAAACATCCCGAATCCCCGCATGCTCGTCACCGGATCGGATCGAAGAATCTGTTTGGGAACAAACTCCACAGGCATACCCAGCGCATCCCCCAGGGCGTGTCCCAGCACGGCGCCCTTCACCCGGGCGCCCCATGACTCCGAAACTCTCCTGTACTCGTTCATGTGCGTCCCCCCCTTTCCGGCAAACATCCTGCCTCCATTCACGGTAGACCCATCGCGGTGCGCTTCTCTCCGCGTCCGTACCGGACCGACTGTCTTATTGTACTGCATCACGCCCTGTTTCGTCTCCCTGCCTTTTCATGATTCGGCATGCATGCACGCACGAAAGCCCGCCGCCTGCAACGCGGGGTTTACAAATCGGGCAAAATCTGGCACGAAAAGCGGAGTCCATCCTGAAACCCTGTCGGTCCGATCTTCCTCCCGAAGAGGAGAACGGATCCGAATCATGCTTCACTGCTTCCGGAAAGGGTCCACATGTCCATCATTGAGGAAATCAAAGAGGCCATCATCGACGGAGACATCCTCGGAGCGGGAGAAAAGACCCGCCGGGCCGTAGGGGATGCGACTCCGGCCGCCGACATACTCCACAACGCCGCCCTGCCCGCCATCCGGGAGGTGGGAAACCTGTGGAACCGGGGGCGATACTTTCTCCCGGAAGTCGTCATGAGTTCCGAGGCATTCAACGAAGTGACCGCCCAATTAAGATCCCGACTTTCGGAAGGCGCCCAAAGCGAAACAGGAAGGGTGCTGCTGGGAACCGTCCAGGGAGACCTGCACGACTTGGGGAAGAACATCGTGGCGGCCATGTTGGTGGGCGCAGGGTTCCAGGTGACGGATCTGGGGGTGGATGTACCGGATCACGTGTTTATCGAAAAGGCGATGGAACTCGAACCGGACGTCCTGGGCATCGGGGCGTATATGTCCACTACCATGCGAAGCATTCCTAAGATCATCCGACTCGTCGACGAACAGCAATTGCGACCCCGGATGCGCATCATGGTCGGGGGCATTCCCGTGACCTCGAAGTTTGCATCCGAGGCGGGGGCCGACGCTTACGGGGAAGACGCCTTTGCAGCCGTACGCATTGCCGAAGCCTGGATAAGAGGGGGAAAAGAATGACCGCGAAACCGCAGCGCATCCGCATTGCCGCCCAGTGCCACGATCATTCCGCCCGCCTGGCCGAAGTTCCTTTTCACCGCTTTTACACGGATTCGGACTTGTTCACGCAAGTCCAGTTTCTGGTCACGGAATATTACGGTTTCGACGCCCCCAACGATTCCTGGGACATGTACAACATCGAGGCGGAAGCCTTGGGCCAGAAGATGATTTACACGGATTACGCCATGCCGGACATCGACCGCCGGCAGCCGCTCATCCGCGAGCCGGCCGATTTGGACCGCCTGCGTATTCCGGATCCCCATCGATCCGGGCGTATGCCCTATATCCATCGCATCAACCGCCTGTACATGGAACGTACCGGACGGCCCGCCCGGGTATATTTCTGCGCTCCTTTCAGCCTGGCCCTTAACATCCGCGGATATGTGCCTTTCGTGAAGGACATGAAAACGGATCCCGCTTTCGCCCACAGGCTCCTGGAATTTCTGTGCGAGCAGGTGCTCGCTCCTTACATCCGGGCCATGCGGGAGGAGATCGGCCGGCCCGATCAAGCCGCTTTCGGGGCCGATGCCTGGGCGTCACCACCCAATGTGAGCCTGGACCTGTTCGACGAATTCGTTCTTCCGTACACCCAACGCCTGAGGGAACTCGTGGGAGGCGCCGTGGTCACGCTCGGCCAATGGGGGGAATCCAAGAGCCACGATCCGGAACGATACATGACCCAGAAGCTCCAAACCTGTCCCATATTCCTGAGTATCCTGGATCCCGACCTGAACTTGTTGGGCCCGGAACGCGTGAAAGCCTTCGCCCGGAAGCACGACGTCACCGTCACCGCAGGCGTGGATGCAGCCCTGATTATGGACGGCCCGGCGGACGCCGTCATCGAACGCATCCGGAACTACATCGACGGCATGGGGCGGGACGGACGACTCATCCTGTATCTCAATCAAATCCCCGTGGACACCCCGCCGGAGCATGTCCACGCGGCGGTGGCCGCATGCCGAACCCTGGGCCGTCTTCCCATTCCGGACCATTTGGACACCATCCCGGTGCGGGTTACCCAAAGAGAATCCTTTGCGGAATTTCTCAGGGAGAAAAGGGAGATGCTGGATGCCTGAATTCCATGCGGAACAGAAGTTGGTGCGAGTGGGGAAGGTCACCCTGGGAGGACGTATCGGAGAATACCCCACGGCCCTCGTCGGGAGCTTGTTCTTCCGCGGCCACCGCATCGTGTCCGACCCGGAACGGGGATTGTTCGACGCGGCGGCGGCCCGGGAACTGCTGGACCGCGAAGCCGCATGGTCCCAATGGAGCGGTAACCCCCGGATCATCGATGTAATCGGGGAAACCCGGGAGGCTCTGATCCGGTATCTCGAATTCGTGGCCGACCATACGGACGCCCCCATGCTGGTGGATTCCCCGGACCCCGGGGTCCGCATGGCGATTCTCCGGAGGTTTGCCGGCTCGGAAACCGCTTCCCGGCTGATTTACAATTCCATCGCCGAGGACTTCACCGAAGAAGAACTGGCGTGTATTCGCGAATCGGGCGTCAAGACCGCCGTCGTATTGGCCTTCAGCCCCAGGGCCATGAAACCCCAGGGCGTGCTGGCGTTGCTCCGTGAAAAGCTGCTCCCCGCAGCCCAACGGGCCGGGGTGGAACAAGTCCTCGTGGACGTCGGAGTGCTGGGGGTGGCCGGGGTGGGATGGGCCGCCCGGAGCATTTGGGAGGTGAAGAACGCTCTCGGCCTGCCGGCGGGATGCGCCCCGGCCAATTCGCTGTACCAGTGGGGAATCCGGGAGAAAGGAGCTTTGCCGTTCGCGGCGGCGGGTTCGGCGGTGCTCGGTCTGCCCCTGTGTTGCGGCGCCGACTTTCTGCTGTACGGATCACTCGCCAACGCCCCCTGGGTCTACCCGGCATGCGCATCCACGGATGCCCTGCTGGCCTATCAGGCTCGTCTGGATCGAGTCCAGCCTCGGACGGACGACCATCCCCTGTTTCGTATCATGCACGACTGACAGCGATCCGGAGAGAACCGACACGCCGGCGACTCATCTTCATGTCCCGGAATCCCACGGCGGGCGGAACCTTTCAGCGGCCGACGACGAACACCTCCGGAGGCCGGGAGACGACTCATGACCATGAATCCCCATCATTTGGCCCCTTGCGGACTCTACTGCGGCGTGTGCGCCATATGGTACGCGGACCGGGACGACAACCGGAAGTTGAAGGAACGCCTCGTGGACGTCTACCAGGGAAAACTGCCCGACAGCGACCGGTTGTCCGCCAACGACATCCGATGCCGGGGATGCCTCTCCGATACACGCTTCCTGTATTGCGCTCAATGCGATATCCGCGACTGCACGCAGGCCAGAGGCTACCAGGGCTGCCATCAGTGCGCCGAGTTTCCCTGCACCCTCATCGATACGTTTCCCATGGAAGTGGGAAAACGGGTCATCCTTCGCGCCGTTCCCCACTGGAGGAACGTGGGCGCGGAACAATGGGTGCGCGACGAGGAAGCCCGATACCTCTGCCCTCAGTGCGGCCACAAGGTGTTTCGAGGAGTCCGGCGGTGCAATCGGTGCAAAACGGAATTGGATCTGGACGGCTGACAAACCGGCAAGAGACCCGGTCCGAACCCGCACGGACCCGCACTGGGAATCGGCCTGCGCCGAGCGGGTACAACCCGGTTCACGGATTCCGGACCAGGCGGAAACCCACAAGCGCTTTCCGATCATCTTCCGGATTTCTGTCGCGGGCGGCGCATCGGACCTGCTTGGGGCCGTCCCGGAAACTCCCCCCGCGGATCACCCGCTGGATACCCTCCTCCACCACGGGATTGAACCGTTCGCGCCGTGAATACGCGTCCCCCATATACCGATCCCGGCACCACTCGTAGACGTTCCCCAACATGTCGCACAATCCGAAGGGGTTGGGCCGGAATCGGCCCACCGGCGCCGTGAGCACATACCCGTCGTCGCAGTCATGGTGTGACCAGAAGAAATCCAGGGCTTCCTTCATGGACCGGTCGTGGGTGTTGGCATACCCGCATGCTTCGTCGGGATCCTCTCCCCAATGGCGGGCCGTTTGGGTCCCGGCCCGGCAGGCATATTCCCATTCGGCCTCCGTAGGTAAGCGGAATGTAACCGTCCCGTTGTGAACCTCCCCCATCCAGCGGGCGAAGGCCCGGGCATCCTGCCAGGAAACGTTGACCGCAGGCTGGTCGTCCCAATTCAGCGAATGCCCCCTCCATTCCCCCGAATCATGATGGGAGGCAAACAATCGGTACTGTGCGTTCGTTACTTCATATCGGCCCATCCAGAAACCGTCCACGCAGACTTCGTGTACGGGGCCCTCGTCCCACTTCCGGCCCTCTTCGTCCTCCGGACTCCCCATTTGAAAGCATCCCCCGGGAATCCATACGAACTCCATAAGAGTACTATCCTCGACCCAGACGTCGCCCGCTTGAGGTTCCTTTCCCGCCGGGATCACCTCCGAGGCGGTTGGTGTGAACTGAGCCGTTCCCAGCACGCCGGCCTCGTCGGTCTCACCAGGCGCCGCGAACCCCGCCGTGACTCCCGTGCTCGAAGCGATCAACAGGAACACGGAAAAGAAAAAAACCATTCCACCCACAATTCGGATCATGAAACACTCCTTTTGCAGACCCAAAGTTCCGGAGCACGCTACCAGCCCGTTGACAAGCCGTATTGCGGGCAGCCGGGTGAAAAACGATGAGATGCAAGGCGGGCGAATCCTGAGGAATGAGGCGTACTACAACAGTACGCCGCAACGACGAAGGATGAAGCCCAACGCCGCAGATCGCGTTTATCACCCGCCTGCCCACAGGGTCATCCTAACAAACTCCGTCCCCACTTGAGAAGACAAAGCGGTACGGCGAGCCCATGGAAAAGCGGCATCGGCAACCACGCCCGCGGCAAGATACCGGGCCTTGGGCGCACCACAGGCGCGTCAGGATCCTCCACCACCCCGCGTCGGATAACATCGCCAAACCGTATTTCGGGCAGGCGGGTGAAAAACGATGAAATGCAAGGCGCGCGAATCTTGAGGAGTAAGGCGTACAACCCGTACGCCGCAATGACGAAGGATGAAGCGCAACACGGCGGATCGGGTTTTTCGACGGCCTGATAACGGAAAGACCCAAGTACCCGACCATAACCGGAAGAACTCCTTACCGTTCCGAAGGGATGACTCCGAAAACGGAATATGATATCCGATGACAGCATGGCGCGGAGAGCCATACTCCGCCACCGGGAACCCCGCATTGCGGCGATGCGCTCGGAACCGCCCCTCTGAAATCGGATTCACGGCTTCGCCCGACCGTCTGTGTTCCGTCATGGAGAGCGCAGCGTCCTGTCCTCCCCGTGCGTGTTCGAGCCGGCTATGGAGGATCTGCGGCCACTCCCAACGTGTCAAGGGACGGCAGGAATCCCGGCGCTTCAAAACCGGTGGGAACTTTTCACAAACATCATCAACGGGAGACACTCATGGATTACGCCCATATGACCGCACCCTGCGGTTTGGATTGTTTCAATTGCGCCATGTTTCAGGCTCGCGAAAACGAATCCTTGAGGACCAAGATCGCCGCACGATTGGACATTCCCTTTGAAAAAGCCGTGTGCAGAGGCTGCCGGGACGAAGGAGGGCGCATCGAGTTCATGAACATGGAACAGCCCTGCAAGGTATTCCGCTGCATTTCCGGCAAGGGCCTGTCTCTGTGCAGCGAATGCGCCGATTTCCCGTGCGATCATCTGCATCCTTACGCGGACCGGGCCGCGGAGGTCCCCCACAACACCAAGGTGTTCAACCTCTGTCTGATCCGCAAAATGGGGCTGCAGGAGTGGGCCGAAACCAAGGCGAGATCGGTTAAGAACACGTACTTCAAGGGTACGTTCGAGCTTTAGCAGGCGGGTCAAAAACGCGATCTGCTGCGTTACGCTTCATCCTTGGTCATTGCGGCGTACCGGTTGTACGCCTCATTCCTCCGGATTCGTGCGCCTTGCCTATCATCCTTTTGATCAGCCTGCTCGAAACAATGTTTATCAGCGGGTTGTCGGCGCACTGAGTAGCAAGAATCCGTCAGCAGAGCAGGGACGGACGCCGTATGCGGCCTTTCGTCCTTACCGCCCGCGCATGCGGCCCGTCCGCGCCGCATGCGGCTTTCGCGCCGGATTCGCCCGACGGGAGATCCGCCCCACTCCGCCATGGAAGCTGTAAAGTTTTTTCCGCCCCGGACGATAGTTCACAAGGAGTGTTCCGCATCCTGAAACACGCATCTCCGAAACCGAACCGATGGGAGTTCCCATGGAGATATCCGTTGAAACGCGGGACCGGACCCATGTCGTCACGGTGACGGGACGCATGGACGCCGTTACCGCGCCGGACTTTGAAAAGCACATGAGCCAATGGATCGGCGAGGGGCGACGGGATTTCGCCGTGGATTTCTCCCGTCTCGACTACATCAGCAGCGCCGGGCTGAGGGTCATTCTCACCACGGCCAAGAAACTGAAAGCCGTAAACGGAAGCCTGTTCATCGCCTCGCTGAGAGGAGCCGTCAAGGAGGTCTTCGACCTGTCCGGTTTCGCCTCCATCATTTCCATTCATGATTCCGTGGATGCCGGTCCGGACTGACATGCGGCGCCATGGAATCTCCGCCCGCCGGGCGGAACCTTTCCGGCGCCGGCGGGGTTGCGCATGGCTCGATCCGGCTTCTTCCCATAACAATTGATAAACCGTATTGCGGGCAGGCCGGTGCAAAACGGTGAGATGCAAGCCACGCCGAAGGCGTGGGGCGAATCCTGAGGAATGAGGCGTACAACCGGTACGCCGCAATAACCAAGGATGAAGAGCAACACGGCGGATCGCGTTTTTCAACGGCCTGATAACACCACACCGGGTTCGGTCCCACGTGGATACATGATGCCGGAAAAACGCACTCCCGCCCGAATGGATCAGCTGAGAGACCTGGTGCAATTCGTATCCGACCACATAACGAAGCGCCGCTTTCCGGAATCCCGAAGCGCGCAGGTGGAACTCGCGACGGAAGAAGTCCTGGTGAACATCTTCCTCCACGCCTATCCGGAGACTCCCGGGGATGTGGCGGTGGCCGTGGATGTCACCGGCGAAGGGCTCTGCATCCTCCGTTTCGAGGACCACGGGATCCCTTTCGATCCCCTGGCCGTTGCCGCTCCCGATGTGTCCGCGCCCCTGTCGGACCGGAAACCGGGAGGCCTGGGCATCCTGTTCATCCGGAACACGGCGGACCGCGTCACGTATCGAAGATCCGGCGACCGGAACTTCTTGACCCTGGAATTTTCCGGCGTCTCCGGAGGATGAATGCGTCTTTTCATCTCGCTGCTTCCGGTGTTCCTTTTCCTGTGGGCGGGAACCGTACACGCGCAGGAGGAATCTCCGGTAACCGTGTCGTTTCTGCCCCAATGGGCGCCTCAGGCGCAGTTCGCGGGATACTACACGGCTTACGAAAAAGGCTTTTATGCCCGTGAAGGTCTCGATGTGACCCTGTCCACGGGCGGACCCAAGCACCCATCCGACCGTTCCCTGCTCGCGGGGGAATCGCAGTTCGCCACCCTGTGGCTTTCCCGGGGCATCCAGCTTCGTTCCGAAGGCCACGACATCGTAAACATCGCCCAAATGATCCAGCGGTCCGCTCTTATGCTTGTGGCCAAGAAGGCGTCGGGCATCCGGACGCCCGCGGATCTGAACGGCCGGAAGGTGAGCCTGTGGGGCCCCCTCTTCCAGATCCAACCCAACGCGTTTTTCCGAAGGCGCGGGATCTCGGTTCAGGTCGCGCCCCAATCCTCCACCATCAACCTGTTGCTAAAGGACGGGGTCCATGCGGCTTCGGCCATGTGGTACAACGAATACCATACCCTCCTGAACTCCGGCCTGAACCCCGATGAACTCACGACCTTCTTCTTTCATGAGTACGGATTGAACTTCCCGGAAGACGGAATCTACACCACAGAGAAGATGCTTTACGAACACCCTCTCCTGTGCAGGGCGTTCGTTCGCGCGTCCCTGGAAGGTTGGCGCTACGCGTTCGCCCATCGCGAGGAGTCTTTGGACATCGTCCTCGCATACATGAAACGGGCCCATATTCCGGCCAGTCGGGTTCACCAGAGCTGGATGCTTTCGCGCATTCTGGAACTCATGGCTCCCGATGGAAATTTCGACGCGCTGGGGCGTCTCTCCCAGGAGGATTTCGAACGCGTGACTTCCGTGATGACCGAAGAAGGCCTGATTCGCCGCGCACCCGAATACTCGGTCTTCCACCGGAGCTTCTGTGAAAGGGATTAGAAACCGGGGCGTCGCCTTCAAGCTTTTCCTGCTTCTGTTTGCAGGCAGCTTCCTGGTGTTTTTCCTGGTCTTGGCCAACAATTACGAAATATCTCGAGGAATTGTTCTCGAGAGTGTCCAGGCCAACGCGAGCCTTCTGACTCAATCCACCTCGAATCGGATAGGCATGGTGCTTTCGACGGTGGAGACCGTGGTTCAAAGCATGAGCGGCCTGCTGGAACGCTTCTCCCTGGAGCCGGACGACCTGCCGCGGCTGGTGCAAGGCGTGGTCACGGACCATCCGAACCTGTTCGGTTCCGCCGTCGCCTTGGAACCCCACGCCTTCGCCGGGACACCCGACTGCTTTGCACCCTATGCCTACCGAGGCTCGGACGGAGTCCATACGATGTTTCTGGACTGCGATACCTACCACCACCCCGAAACGGATTGGTACCAGATTCCTAAACACCTGGAACAGCCCGTATGGAGCGAGCCGTATTTCGACGAAGGGGGAGGCGATACCTTGATGGCTACATACTCCGTCCCCTTCCACCGAACCGACCAGGGGCAACGCCGTTTCGCCGGCATCGTCACCGCCGACATCGCCCTGGACTGGTTGCAGGATGTAGTGTCTTCCATACGGGTCGAGGAAACCGGGTATGGGTTTCTGCTTTCCGGAAACGGAACCCTGATTACCCATCCCCGGCGGGACTTGGTCATGAACGAGACGTTGTTCGGCGTCGCCGAAATGCTGGGCGACACCCGTATCCGGACCGTGGGGCGCGCCATGGTGCGCGGTGAAAGCGGATTTGTCCGGTGGAAGAGTATCGTCACGGAAGAAGAAGGATGGCTTGCCTTTGCTCCCCTGGGATTCGGCGGCTGGTCTCTCGGTGTGTTTCTTCCGGAAGAAGAACTCATGGAAGGCGCATCCCGCCTGACGCGGAATGTGCTCTTTCTGGGGGCGGGAGGGTTCCTGGCGCTCCTGGGCATCGTGTACCTCGCGGCCCATTCCACCACAAAACCTTTGAGGGCTCTGGCCCGGAGCACGATGGACATCGCCGCCGGAAATCTCGACGCCCCGCTGCCACGGGTGCGATCCGGGGATGAAATCGGGCGCCTGACCCGGGCCTTCGAACATATGACCCGCGCCCTCAAGGAACACATACGCCGGCTTACCGAAACCACCCGCGCCAAAGAACGCATCGAGAGCGAACTCCATATCGCCCGGGACATCCAGATGGGAATCCTGCCCAAGCTGTTTCCCCCCTTCCCGGATGAGCCTCAATTCGACATCCACGCCGTGATCGTTCCCGCCCGGGAAGTGGGCGGAGATTTCTATGATTTCTACCGGGTGGACGCGGACCGGATCTGCTTCGCCATCGGGGACGTTTCCGGAAAAGGGGTGCCGGCGTCCCTGTTTATGGCCGTAGCCAAAACCCTGATCAAGGCCGTGGCCGCGGGGGGCGCCGGACCGGCGGAAACCTTGCGCCGGGTGAACGACGAATTGGCCGTAGAGAACGAATCCTGCATGTTCGTGACGGTTTTTCTGGGCATGATCGACCTGAGAACCGGCCGGGTGGAATACGCCAACGGCGGGCACAATCCTCCCCTGGTTCTGCCCCGACACGGAACGATCTCCGTCCCGCCGCGGGTGGCGGGGGCCCTCCTGGGAGCCATGGAAGGACTGCGCTTCGAGACCGGGAGCATCGCCTTGAAGCCGGGAGATACGCTCTTTCTGTTTACGGACGGCGTGACGGAAGCCCAGAACGAGAGACTGGAACTCTTCACGGACGCGCGGCTGAAATCTGCATTGACGGCCGTCCGGGAAAAACCCTTGAGGGAAAAAACGGCCCGGATCCTGGACGAGGTGCGGGCTTTCGCGGGAGCCGCGGAACAGGCGGACGACATCACCCTGCTGGCCCTGACCTACTACGGCGAAGAGGGCCGGGATCGTGAGAGTTCCCCGGCGGATGCGGCGCCGCTTCCATCCGAAAGGAGAGAGCATGGCCGGAACTGACCGCCCCGCCGGGCCGCTTCAGATCGGCGTCCCCTTTCCGAGGGCGGACGGCTGGAGCAAGATCACCGGACGGGAGCGTTTCGCCGCGGACTATTACGGCTCCGATTTCCTGTGGGCCGGAGTCAAACGGTCCGAGGAATCGCACGCCCTGCTGCTGGGGCTGGACGTGGAATCGGTCCGGACCGCCCCCGGCGTGACGGCGGTGTTGACGCACCGGGACGTGAAGGGTTCCAACCGGCAGGGCGTCGTGATCAAGGATCAACCCGTGCTGGTGGACCGGAAGGTGCGGCGACGCGGCGACGCCCTGGCGTTGGTCCTTGCGGAAAGCCGGGAGGCTTTGGCCCGGGGGCTGGACGCCGTGCGCGTCCGGCTGGAACCCCTGCCGCCGGTGTTTTCGGTGGATGAGGCTCTGGCGCAGGGGGCTCCGCGGATCCACGAGGATCATCCTTCGGGAAACATCCTGGCCGAACTCACCGTATGCAAGGGAAACGGCCTGGAGGACATGGAACCCTCCGTCACCATGGTGGACGCCGAGTTTGAATTACCCCGACAGGAACATGCCTACCTGGAAACGGAAGCGGGTTGGGCCTATGCGGACGAGGACGGAAGGATCGTCATTGTAGCCTCCACCCAGTCGCCCTTCCGCGATCGGACCGAGGCGGCCGAAGCGCTGGGACTGGAAAGGGATCGGGTGCGTATCGTGGCTCCTTACCTGGGGGGCGCTTTCGGAGGCAAAGACGGGTGCACGGTCCAGTGCCTTCTGGGTCTCGCCGTTCTGCATTCCGGAGGGCGTCCCGTGAAAATGTGGTGGGACCGGGAAGAAAGCTTTCTGGCCGGGGTGAAACGCCTGTGCGGCCGCGTCCGATACCGCCTGGGAGCCGGAAGCGACGGCCTCCTGCATGCGCTTCAATGCTCCCTGGATCTGGACAACGGGCCTTATGAACACCTGGGAGGAGAGATCCTGGCGCTGGCCGTGGAGCACGCGGGCGGTCCCTACCGAATTCCCCATGTCCGGATACACGGCCGGTGCGTGTACACGAACAACCCGGCCGGCGGTCCTTTCCGGGGATTCGGGGCGCCGCAGGTCACCGCGGCCCTCGAGCAGGTCATGGACCTGTTGGCCGCCCGGCTTCAGGTGGACCCGCTGCGATTTCGGATGCGGAACGCCGTCCGGAAAGGCGACCGCAACCCCGTGGGCGTCACACTGACCCAGTCCACGGGCCTGCTGGAATGTTTGGAGCAAGTGGAACGGCATCCCCTCTGGAAGGAACGGGAAGGCTGGAAGAACGGTGCGGCCCCTTTCAAGAAGCGCGGAGCGGGGTTGGCCTGTACGGCCCACGGCGCCGGGTACGGCCCGATCATTCCGGACTTCGCCCAGGCGCTCATCCGCTTGACCCCCGAAGGCCGTATCACGGTCACCTGCGGGGTTCCGGACATGGGTCAAGGCAACGCGTCCACCTGCCTCCAGGTGGCGGGCCACCTGTTGAATCAGGACGCGGAACGCCTGGACCTGGTGCTTCCGGATACGGACCGCACCCTTCCCTCCTGTACGTCCGCAGCCAGCCGCACCACGTACACCTACGCCCAGGCCCTGACGGGAGCCGCCCGTCTGCTCAAGAAGCGGATCCTGGACCAGGCCGCCCTCATGATTATGGCTCCCTCGCCCGAGGAATTTCACTTGCTGCCGGGCATCGTCCGCCATCTTCCTTCGGGAAGGGACCTGCCCCTGGCCTCGGTGGCCCGCTCCATGTCCCCTTCCCAGCGGGAATGCACGTATCAGTGGCGGGCTCCCGCGTGCCGGGAACGCGTCCGGATGGAAAGCAACTCCCCGGTTTTCGGCCTGCCCCACCTGCTTTTTTCCTACGCGGCCCACTTGGCGTGCATCGAGGTGGACGAACTGACGGGTCGCATTCAGGTGGTGCGATACCTGGCGGTCACGGACGCGGGAAGCGTCATCAATCCCCAGCTCTACGACCAGCAGGTCCAGGGAGGCATCGTCCAGGGTTTGGGATACGCATTGTATGAAGACTACGTGGTGGACCAAGGAGAAGGCCGCACCCTGAATTTCGCCACGTACATTTTGCCCACGGCCAAGGACGCGCCGGACATGGAATCCCGGCGGGTGGAAACCTATGAGGAGACGGGGCCCTTCGGTCTCAAGGGGGTGGGGGAGATCTCCATCAACGCCCCGTTGCCCGCCGTGGCCAACGCACTGGCGGACGCCGCCGGAATACGCATCCGGCGATTACCCCTGACTCCGGAACGGGTGCTGTCCGCCCTGAACGGAATCGAGTTTCGGGAGAACTCATCAGGCTGTTGAAAAAAGCGATCTGCTGTGTTGCGCTTCATCCTGCGTCATTGCGACGTAGGGGTTGTACGCTTCATTCCTCGGGATTGGCGCGCCTTGCATCTCATCGTTTTGGAACAGCCTGTCCGAAATGCTGTTTTTCAACGGGATGTTATGAAGATCTCTTTTGTTTTGAACGGAAAGCGGATCACTGTGGAATCCCCGCCGGACCGCCGCGTGGTGGATCTCCTGCGGGAAGATCTCGGACTCACGGGGACCAAGGAATGCTGCGGTTCCGGGGAATGCGGGGCGTGCACCATCTTGGCGGATGGAGAAAGCCGGCTGTCCTGTCTCATGATCGCGGCTCAACTGGAGGGACGCCGAATCCTCACCATTGAAGGGGCGGAGGAGGACTCTTCCTATCGAACCATCCAGGAATCCTTCATCGAATGCGGGGCCGTTCAATGCGGATACTGCATGCCCGGAATGGTGCTGGCTTCGGCGGACCTCCTGGCCCGGAACCCGGAACCCACCCGGGAGGATATCCGGGAGGGATTGAGCGGCAACCTGTGCCGTTGCACGGGGTACGCGAAAATCGTGGACGCCGTGGAGCACGCGGCGGCCCGCATTCCGCGAGGCGTGCGGTGATCCGGGCCGTGTTTCTCCCCCGAACGCCGGACGAACTCTGGGACGTTCTGGACGAACACCCTGAGGGCCGGGTGTTCGCCGGCGGAACGGACCTGTTCGTCCGCCTGCGCCGGGATCCCGTGTCCTCTCCTAGCCTGATCGGCCTGGAACGGATCGAGGAGCTTCGGGTCCTGCGGGAGGAGGGTCCACGGCTGTTCGTGGGGTCCGGGGTTTCCCACTCCCGACTCCTGGCTTCCTCCCCGGTAAAGCGGTTTTTTCCGGTCCTGGAACAGGCCCTGCGCGTCCTGGGTTCGCCGCCGGTGCGACATATGGGCACCCTGGGAGGCAATCTGGTCACTGCTTCCCCGGCGGGCGACACCCTGCCTCCTCTGACCGTACTGGATGCGGAACTGGAATTGAGAACCCGCCAAGGCTCCCGGCGGGTTTCCGTACCGGAATTCATCCGGGGTCCGGGAAACACCGTATTGAACCCGGGCGAAATCGTGGCCGGAGTCCGTCTGAAAATGGACACCCGCCGCACCCTCCAGTATTTCGAAAAAGTGGGCCAACGGAACGCGTTGGCCATCGCCCTGGTGAGCATGGCCGCCGTGCTTCAGGTTTCCGAATCCGGCGTCGTCGAGAGAGCCCGGCTCGCCTGGGGCAGCGTGGGACCCACGGTAATCACGTCCCCGGAGGCGGAACGCCGCCTGGAAGGGCGCCCCATCTCCCGCCGGGCGCTGGAGGAAGCCGCCGAGGAGGCCCGCAACGCCGTCCGGCCCATAGACGATCTCCGGGCCGGCGCCGCGTACCGGCGCCAAGTAGCGGGAAACCTGGTGCTGCGGCTTGAAGCCTGTATCCCGGCGAGGGGTGTATCGTGACCCGGCGGAAGCCCCCGGAGACCCCGGCATCCGGCAACGGCGCAGGCTTGCTCTGGAACCGGCGGTTCCTGGCGCTGAACGGAGCCGTGTTTCTCGCATTCGCCAATATCGCCGCGTTCTTCCAATACTACGATTACCTGCACACGCTGGATATCGATGTCCGGTGGTTCGGCGTGCTCATGGGCGTGTTTTCCGGCGTGGCGCTGGTCCTGAGACCGGTGATCAGTCCCCTGCTCCACGCGGGGAACGCGGCGCGGTGGATCGCCGCGGGCAACACCGGGGCCCTGCTGTGCCTGGCCTCCTACGGCCTGGCGGACGGGTTCTGGTCCATGTTTCTGCTGCGCACGATCCACGGGCTGGCCCACGTGATCCTGGCCACCGGGCTCATGACCCTCCTGGTGGAACACATCCCCCAGGAACGGAGCGGTCAGGCCTTCGGCCTCATTTCCATCGTCACGTTGCTCCCGTACGCCGTGGTCCCTCCGGCCCTTCCGGTGCTCACCGAGTGGCTCGGAGGCTACGACCGGGTGCTCCTGCTTTTCGCCGCCGTCATGCTCTTTGTGTTCCCCTTCACCCGGATGGGGTCTTCTTCCGGCGAACCCCTCGGATCTCAGGCGCCTTCCTGGAATGGCGCGTTGTCCCGGCGGGAGTACGCCCAGGACCTCAAGGATCCCAAGGTGCTCCTGCTCCTCTCGATCATGCTGTTGTTCTTCAGCGGCTATGCCCTGGTGTTCTACTTTCTGGCCGGGTTCGGCCACAGCATCGGCCTGGCCGGGGTGGGCTTCTTTTTCACGCTCTCCTCCGTGAGCGAAATCGGGGTCCGGGTGGTGCTGGGATCGCAATTCGACCGGTGGGATAAAGCCCGCATGTGCGCCGCGGCCATGGGCGCCGCCGCCGTGGGATACGCCGTCCTGCCCCATGTCGACTCCCCCGCGGGCTTCTTTTTCCTGGGGGCGTTTCTGGGTCTGGGTTGGGGGGTCATCATGCCCATGCTGAACGCCCTCATGTTCGACGTGTCGCCTCCCCGGTTTCGGGCGCTCAATGTGAACCTGGGGCTTCAGATGTACCAGGGCGGTTTCTTCCTGGGTCCCTTTGCGGGCGGATTTCTAGTGGCTCATGCGGGATTCACGGCGCTGTTTTCCGTGTGCGCGCTGCTGAGCCTTTTCTCCGTAGTCCTACTGGTCCTGTTGAACAGAGTCCATCCGGGGAGGAATGCGCGCGTCGCCGCATCGGACTCCCTGCTTGCCGAAAAGAAAGGAGTATGATCACCCATGAATCCGGACCGGAAACATCAGACGGATATCGAACCGGGGCAATCCTGGGAAGTGGATCTGTTTCGCCCCGAAGACGCCGAGGGCGTGGTGCGGTTGTTCCGCGCCGTGTACGGGGAAGGCTACCCGATCCGGACCTTCCTGGACGCCGCCCGACTCATCGAGGAAAACGCGGCGGGCCGCGTGATTTCCAGCGTGGTCCGGACTCCCAAGGGGGACATCGTGGGTCACAACGCCCTGTTCCACAGCGCGCCCTATACCGGGATCTACGAATCCGGGGCGGGATTGGTGCACCCCGCCTACCGGGGAGGCGCCGGTGTTTTCACCGCCATGGGAGTTCACGGACAGGAAACGGCCGCGCCCCGATTCGGAGTGGAAGTGATCTTCGGCGAGCCGGTATGCAACCACCCCTTCGCCCAGAAGGCCACGGCCAAACAAAAGTGGATCACCCGCGCCGTGGAGGTGGATCTGATGCCCGCGGCGGCCTACGTGCAGGAAAAGAGCGCTCCGGGCAGGGTGACCACGCTTCTGGACTTCAGGACGCTTCGGCCGCGGCCCCATCGGGTCTACACGCCCGAAGCGTACGAAGAAGCCCTCCGGTTCGCCTATGAAAACCTGGACGACGAGCGGGAGTGGGTCGTTTCCCGGGAAACGGCGCCGCCCCATGTCCAGACGGTCGTGACCACGCAGGTGTTTGCCTTCGCGCAAGTGGCCCGGTTGGCCGTGCACGAAACGGGGGCGGACCTGGCCCGGGTGATCGGGGAGGCGGAGCAAAAGCTATTCAGCGAGGGCGTGCTCGTGATTCAGGTGTGGCTCAAGGCGTCCTGCCCGTGGATCGGTCAGGCGGTGGACACGTTACGGGGCCAGGGTTATTTCTTTGGCGGCGCGCTCCTCAGATGGTTCGACGACGACGGGTTGCTTCTTCAGAAACGGTCGGGAACGCCGTGCTGGGACTCCATCCAGCTCCACTACGATCGGGCGAAGCGCCTGCTGGACTATGTCCGCCGGGACTGGTCGCGGACCGTGGGAGCGGAATCCGAAGTTTGACAGTTTGTGCAATAGCGCCGTAATAATATCAAGTAGTTAAGTATTTCGGTAGGCCGGTTTTTACACTACAAGCCTCCGTTCATGGCAGGGACGATGGAATAGGGGGCGCTCCGATCAAGGCGAGCCAGTGTTTGT
>Ga0209270_1000510_pt1 | contig 79809 bp, 80 predicted proteins | sample MTBAKSrepl1MetaG_FD_187456 | JGI IMG/M metagenome (GOLD analysis project Ga0209270, IMG submission 187456) | Enrichment culture microbial communities from Arthur Kill intertidal strait, New Jersey, USA, that are MTBE-degrading - MTBE-AKS1... | ecosystem: Environmental > Aquatic > Marine >...
GGATGCGGGTGCCGTCCTTGTGCGGCCTTTCGACCTCGGAATTGACAGACCGCTCTCCTTTAAGAATTCGATTCAGCGTACAGTCAGGCGTCGAGCAGAACGGACCCTTGAATACTTCCCAGCATTTCCTGCCGATCATTTCATTTGCGGAAATGCCCGCCATGCTGGCAAAGGCATCGTTTACGAAGGTGACCGTATAATCAATGTTGATAATACGTATACCGTGTGCCAGGCAGTTCAAGGCATGCCAGAATTCAAAATCGGGCGGTTTGTACTCCTGTCCGCCTAATCCCGGATTCAAGCCGGATGTACCTTCCAGCCGGCAACTGCTTGTAAGGATAGTGTTATCACAAAAGGCAGGTTCAGCCAAACAATTCCTCGTAATCAGCAAGGGGGTTTATCTCAGGTTATATTATCCTATATATATAGATACCGTTTGTCAACATTATAAATATATAAATATAATTATAATCTATGAACATTATTTATATTATTTATTTATTCGTATCTTAACGTCACTTGTTATGGCTGCCTGGTGGGACATTTTGCGGGGCGTTTTGCTTGACAGATAGTCCCCGGTAATATAGTATGGGGAAGGTTTCCGTAAACGCATTAGTACTGGTAAATAAGCATGGTATACAACATCTGAGGGCATGCCAAAGGGTATAAAGGTGCCGGGTTCCGGCATCTGACTACATTCAACTTTTCCAAAGTAATCACCGCGTCTGAGTACAACCGCGCCGACAGATTCTCCGGACATTTATTTGTACCCGGTTGAGACTGTTTGCAACATGAGGGCTTTACTTACTTCGGGTGCCAACTATCCAATCCAGCCCGGTACGGCAATCAACCGTTCTCCAAATTAAACTGGCAATTATTGAGACTGTATTCTATCTATTATCTCTTTTGAAGGAAAAGAATTGACAGCAAAAATAGAAGCGAAAAACCTGGTAAAAATATACGGCAATAATACCGATGAAGCCCTGGAGCTTTTTAATCAGGGCTATTCACGAAGCGAAATTTTAAAGCAAACCGGTCAGACGCTGGGTATCGCCGGCGCAAATTTCACGGTCGCAGAAGGTGAAATATTTGTACTTATCGGCCTGTCGGGTTCCGGTAAATCTACGTTGCTGCGCTGTATCAACGGCCTGCTCATGCCCACCAGCGGTTCACTGCTGGTCGATGGAAAGGCAGTTGAAAAGGCAACCGAAAAGGAGCTGCGCCGGCTGCGGGGTGAAAAAATCAGCATGGTTTTCCAGCATTTTGCCATCCTGCCCAACCGTAACATAATAGACAACGTAGCTTTCGGCCTCGAACTCAGGGGGGTTGCGCCGGAAGAAAGGCAAAAGAACGCCGCAGAAGCACTGGATGCCGTCGGTCTGGGGGATTGGAAAAACAAGATGCCCCAGGAACTGTCCGGCGGCATGAAGCAGAGGGTCGGCCTTGCCAGAGCACTGGTAATGGAGTCGGACATATTGCTTATGGACGAACCCTTTGGCGCCCTCGATGCCCTCATCAGGGCCGAGATGCAGGAGGAGCTTTTAACCCTGCAGCGGGAAATTAAAAAAACGGTTGTCTTTGTAACCCACGACCTGGATGAGGCTCTAAGGCTGGGAGACCGCATCGCCATAATGAGGGACGGTGCCATCGAGCAAATTGGCACTGCAGATGAAATCCTGGCTGAACCGGCAAACGAATACGTCGAAAAGTTCCTGACAGGCATTGATGTATCCAAAATCCTGGATGCTGCCAGTATATCCAAATGGCCACGCGAACTGGTGAGTGACACCGAAAGTGTATCTGTAGCCCTGCACCGGATGAAAAAGACAGATACGGATTACCTTTTTGTCACAGGTCCGAGACGCAAACTGGTAGGCATGATTACCCGCGATGATCTGCTGCCGCTTTCCAAAAAGCGGCAGACCAGCTTTAAGGAGGTAATACGGGAAGCCAACACCATACCGGGAGATACTATCATGCGGGATGTGTTCCCTGAACTGCGCCAGTCGGAAAGGGCCCTGGCGGTAGTCGACGAAACCGGGCGCTTCCTGGGAGTGATAACTCATAATACCCTGATTGAGAGCCTGGATGAAAGAAAGGGGGGCGACGGTATTGCTGAACTTTAGTCTGCCCAAACTGGAAATCGGCGAAGCAATCGAATGGCTGGTCCGGTGGGTAATAGCCAATTTATCCGTCATTTTCGATGTTATTAAGAATGTCCTGAACGCAATAACCGGCGCTTTAAACGACAGCCTACTGGCCATTCCCACAATAATCCTGATAATCATTCTTGCAATAGGGGTATGGCTTCTTACCAGTAAGACGACTGCTTTACTCAGCTTTGTCGGCCTGGCTTTAATCTGGAATATCGGCCTGTGGCCGCAAATGATAAGTACCCTGGTCCTGGTGGTTGTTTCCGTTGTTATAGCTCTGCTCATCGGCATCCCCACGGGTATCCTGATGACCCGAAGCTCCAAACTTGAAACTGCCATGCGCCCGGTGCTCGATTTTATGCAAACCATGCCTCCGTTCGTTTACCTGATTCCGGCTGTTATGCTTTTCGGCATCGGCGTCGTACCGGGGCTGTTTGCCACCATAATATTTGCTGTTCCGCCACCGGTCCGGCTGACATACCTGGGGATTACCCAGGTTCCCGAAGATATGAAAGAAATGGCCATAGCCTTCGGTGCCAGCGACCGCCAGGTCCTCAGGAAAGTTGAACTGCCGCTTTCGCTGCCGAGTATTATGGCCGGGGTCAACCAGTGCATCATGCTGGGCATCTCCATGGTAGTGATTGCCTCGATGATCGGCGCCGGCGGCCTTGGAGCCGAAGTAATGCGCTCCGTTAACCGGCTCGACCTGGCGCTCGGGTTTGAAAGCGGCCTGGCTATTGTGGTTCTCGCCATTGTGCTGGATAGAGTCAGCCGCAACATCGGCTCCGGCAAAGAAACCCCGGCGGGTAGAATCATCGAACACTTCAAAAAAAGCCGCAAAGCCAAACTGGAATCGCGAGTTTCCCAAATTTAGAATACAGATTACTGGAGAAAGGAGGAGAGCTTAATAGAAGAAGTGCCCTAAAGGCAATCCAAAACTATTAAACCAAAGGAGGAGAATATGTTTAATAAATTCCGCTACTCATTACTGGCAGTACTTGCCACCGTGGTTCTAACCGCCGGAATATTCGGCGGCTGCGCCCAGGAATCAGAAACCATCAAAATCCCGTATGTGGAATGGGCCTGAGCCGAATCCGAAGCCTTTCTTGCAAAGGAAATTCTAACCGATATGGGTTATAACGTTGAACTGAGCTCGGTCTCAGCCGGCGTTATGTGGGAATCCATCGCTTCTGGCGACCAGGACTTTATAACCACCGCCTGGCTTCCCTACACCCATCAATCCTACTGGGAAACACACCAGAACGATGTCGACCGGATAGGTTCCCTCTATGATGGAGCCGTACTGGCACTGGTGGTGCCCGAGTATGTTACCATCGATTCCATCGACGAACTGGCAGACCACAAGGACGAGTTCGACGGGCGTATAGTCGGTATCGATCCAGGCGCCGGGCTCATGGAAGCTACCCGAAATTCCACCATGCCCAAGTACGGCCTGGATGACTGGGAGCTGGCCGAATCCAGCGAAGCTGCCATGATGGCCGAACTGGACCGGGCGATCAACGACGAGGAATGGATTGTCGTAACGGGCTGGGCGCCCCACTGGAAATTCGCCGCTTATGACTTGAAAATACTCGAGGACCCGGACGAAACCCTGGGAGGCCAGGAAGAAATCGTCATCGTAGCCAGAGATGGTTTCAGGGAAGATTTCCCTGAAGTCACCACTTTTCTGGAAAACTGGAGGCTGACTTCCGACCAGCTCGGTGAAGTTATGTATATGATAGCTGTTGACGGTATGGCCCCGGCAGTAGCTGCCCGCACCTGGGTTGATGACAACCAGGATGTGGTCAATTCCTGGCTGCCTTAAGTCATTCTATGCTTGATTAAGAAAAGGAGGGTGGTAAAACCACCCTCCTTTTCTCTAAAAGCCTTGAATATTCTATTTTGTTGAAATCTTAAAAGGTATGTACAGAAGGCATACCCCCGCCGCTGCCGTAATCAGCATTACCGCCCCGAATATATAAAGAACGACATCCAGCCATCCGGTTACAAAAAACAGCGCCACAACCAGCGCCGCCACGCCCAGAATTGCCCGGATTATCCTGTCGGCCTGCCCCATGTTTTGTTTCATAACCTTACCTCCTCAGGCTTTTAACCGATTATAGTCTGGAGCACCGGCAATAGCAATAGATAATCTGCCGGTTTCAGGGTAACTGATTGGAGGTTCAGGCAACCGCCTTTGCCAGCTGTACTCCCGCCGCTTCGGCTCTTTCCAATATTTCTGCTTCAGCTCCAATGCGGCCTTTGTCGAAAATTCCCAGCACCGGAATCCGGGCAAGGGTTTCAAAGCCCAAAGCTTCGAACGGCAGCCTCATGGCATCCAGGGTGAAGCCAATGGCTTCTTCATATGTTGGCTGCTCGCCGATAGCCCCCAGCACCATCTTCCGGCCCTGGCCGGCCATTGAGCTTGTATAACGCCTTGGCCGGTCATCGGTAAACATGTACAGGCAGTATAACCTGTCGATAAAAGCCTTCATCCAGGCAGTCATATTGTAGTTATGCGTCGGTGAAACCAGCACCAGGCCGCGGGCCCTGGCCAGCTTCGGGTAAAGCAGCTGCATGCCATCCTGAAGACCGGTGCACTCCGTGGTCTTCCGGCATTTTTCACACCCGCTGCAAGCCGAGAACTGGTAATCTCTCAACTGCACTTGCTCACAGGCTGTCCCGCGGCTTTTTACGCCCTTGAGTATATGTTCCAACAGCACGTCCGAATTGCCCCCTTTGCGGGGACTGGCGCCTACTCCCAGCACGAATGAATCAGTCACCACGATGCCTCCATCTGATTTTGTCATACCATACCATAAGCCCGGGCATCACGGTAAGGGTTACAACCAGGCATAGCAAAACTCCGAGCACAGTAGCGATACCGAAATCCCTTATCATTACGAAATCGGATGCAATCAATACCCCGAAGCCCCCCAGCGTGGTCAGAGCCGTGGCCATAATAGCCCTGCCGGTTTTGGCAATAGCTGTTATCATGGCCTCCCGGGGTTCGACGCCCTGGCTCTTCTCTTCTTCGTAACGCCCGTTAATCACCACCATAAATTCTGTTCCTATTCCGATAATCAATACTCCCAGTATGGCAGTCAGCGGGTTCAAGGGAATCCCGATCAGAAACATATCAAGAGAAGACCAGGCAATGACCACACCCACCGGAACTACGATAAGAAGAGCCGTAACCGGACGCCGGTAGGCAGCAAGTATGATGAGCAGTACCGCTCCCAGGCACAGCATATTAAGCAGCATGCGTGAACCCGTAACGGCATCTATGGTTTGAGCCCCCATGGCCATTGTGCCGACCGAAGACACCTTCACCCCCTGCGGAGGCGAAGCCATGTCTTCCAGTTCCCGTATGAGGTCATGGACTTGCTCGAGGGAAATATAGCTTATGGTGAATTCCAGGCTGGCCATAGTTTTCTCATCCGTTATAACCCGGGAACGGAACAATTCCGGGGTGCCGGCCAGTATGGCGTCAATCTGGGGTTTGTCGGGTATAGTACCGCCTGCCGCCTGGCTGACCAGCATCGCAGGACTGTTGGTGTAGAGTATTTCAGAGTAGCGGATCGTAGCTTGCTGTTCCCACTCAGCCATCCAGGCCAGCACTTCCGGGGTAGCAACGTCGTCGGTTTCGATAAGAAAGCGCAGCTGCCCCCCGCTGCCGGTAATTTCCCTCAAGTGCCTCAGTTCAACCAGCGCCGGTTCGTCCTGGGGCATCAGTTCTTCATAATCGGTATTGGTGGCTAAATAACCGTCGGCTATACCCCCGGCTACGGCAAACGCCAGGGCAATTGCCGTCACCCAGCCGGTGTGGTGAACTGCCAGCCCCCCCAACCGCTCCAGAAATCTTTCAATGTGCCCGCTGGCAGCCTGTGATTTTATCTTCAGGCGTTCAACCGGGGTGCGCCTGTCAGCCAGGTACACGATGCTGTGGAGTAAAAACAGGCCTACCAGGTAGCTGATAACGATTCCGGCTGCCAGCATAATGCCGAAATCACGTATCATGGGAACCTCGGAAATATAAAGGGTGATGAATCCGGCGATTGTAGCCAGAAGTGCTACGCCAACCACCGGAAACATACGCGATATGGAAACTACAATAGCCCGGCTGACACTGCCGCAACGGGTGATTTCTTCCTGGTAGCGGTTATGGAACTGTATGGAAAAATCGATACCCAGCCCGATGAGTATGGGCAGTACCGCCATGGTGGCCATACTCATCGGCACTGACAAATACCCCATGAGCCCGAAGGTCCATAAAGCGCTTATGCCCACCATGGCCAGGGAAAGCAGGCGCCAGCGTACCCGGAAAAACAGCAGGAGCACCACGGTCATGACTATCAGTGAAAGGCCGAGCAATATGGCAATATTACGGCCGATACTCACGGTGATAGCATTGATAAGTCCGGCATCCGATACTACAATTGCGGTGGTGCCTTCAAGCGGATTGGACAGGAAAAATTCTTCAACGTACCGTGACGCTTCCAGTGCCTCGGAATCATTCAGATTGCCGGCGGGAATGAGCATAATCAGGGCATGCCCATCATCAGGAAACAGCGGTTGTAATAATGGATTGAGCTGACCGCCGTCTGCGTACAAGGCGGCCGTAATCGCCTGGGGGTTTTGCAAATATGACTGCCCGGTAACAGCCTCGAGCAATGTGAGCGGGCTCTGCAAACAGCAATACCGTTCGTCAGCCGTTACGTACTGCTCCAGTTCGGCCATGACCATCAGGTTTTCAGGAGAAAGGATATCTGCCGTCTGCCCGGTTAAAAGCACAGTGAACGGCTCGCCGCCGAAAGCCGACTCATAGCGGGAATTATCCATGGAAATGTCTGCATCGGAGGAAACCAGCGCCGAAAACCCGGTTTCAGTTTCAAGCAGGCTGATTCCCGGGACGGCGGCGGCGGATATTATTATGGCAAGCGTGATAAACCATACCGGGTGACGCTCGATAAACCTGGCCAGGGCTTCAGATACTCTTATCGCCATTTGCAACCTCCGGTTCATGATGGTTGCCTGAGATGTTTCTAAGCAATAACCCGGCTACTTCAGCCGATTTTTTCAGTTCTTCGTCTGTCAACCCATCCAGCAGCCCTTTCATTTGCTCTTCGCCCATCACCCACAACCGGTTTATCAGTTCCGTGCCGGCACTCGTCAACCGGCAGATAACCCGCCGCCGGTCCTCACAATCGGTACTCCGCCGCGCCAGTCCTTTTTTAACCAGGTTGTCCATTATGCCGGTCGCCGACGGCATGGCAATACCCAACTGGGAAGCAACCGATCCCATCTTTGAGGGTCCGTCACAGTAAAGCACTATCAACAGCCGCAGCTGGGCAACGGTAATATCCGATGAAAGATACTCTAAAGGAATCCGGGGCTTAACAAGTTTGAATATTTCATTTGAGGCATTGAGGATCTGGTTTACCAGAGCGGTTCTAGGTTCTTCAAACAGCAATCGAATACTCCACGGTATTATTAAGCCCTGAGTTAATATTTAGGTATAACCTAATTATCTTCATTATAAATGATAAATACTCAATTAACAACAGGACAGGTTCAACCGGAAGCAGTTTCAGCAGGCGATATGAATCACGTCAAGCTATAAAGATAAAATAACCGTTACTACCCTCAAGAATAGTTAGCGGCGATATCGGTTATCTGGTAATCGATGCCCGAATCAGCCAGCCGTGTAACCAGCCCGGATGTTTCACCGGCTACACTGACCACTATCGGCTTAAGCCCGCTTCTCGAAGCTTCAATACAGGCTTCCACCGCCCCATAATATTGAAACTTAATACCAGTTTTTTGCAGGGTTACGTACGCTTCAGTTCCAAGGGCAAATACCGGGCAGTGCCCGGCAAGCAGAGCATTGAGGCGGTTATAATCCACCTTTCCCGAACCGCCCGTATCAATACCGGGCATCTTTATTATGGTCACGCTGCCCACCGTCAGGGGTACTATACCTTCTATACCGGTAATACCGATATCCTCTCCTTGACTGGCAGCCGTTACGGTTATGCCGGTGGCCTGGCTGCCTGTACCGGCCGAAGCATACAGCAGGCCGTCCTTCATTTTCAGACTGATACGGGTCCTGGGTTCGAGGTCTGTTTCTGCAATGGCGGCACAAACTGCGATATTGTTGATGGCTCTCAATACGAAGGTGTTGTATTCGTCCAGTTCCCTGAGCACCTTGATTACCCAGTTCACCGCTTCACCGGTCAACCGGTAACGGGAACGGCCCTCATTTACCAGCATGCCGCCGGCAACCAGTTGAGCGATATAATCCGATACGGCCTGGGGAGTAATTTTCAACTGCCGGGCAATGGAACGCTGCTGAACAAAGGGGCCCTTGTCGGCGATTTCCACCAGGATCTGGAACCTGGTGGCCAGGTTTTTATTCCTGAGAACTTCTACCATACTTCACCGGGCTTTACTTTCAGTCAACTCAAATTGCATTAGTGCCATTATACCGGGAGCCTGGCCACTAGTCCAGCAGCCGGGCGCCCATATCGAAAGCTTCTGTCAAAGCGGTGGGGTGGCAGTCGATATCCCCCCTGGCATCGATTCCGGGATACAGCAATTCTCCGAAGTACTGGATATCCAGGCTGGCAAAAAGGGCTTTTACGCTCAACCTGGCACCATCAAAAATATGAGCGCCTTTACGCCCACCGGTGCTGATAAAAATCCCGCGGCGGCTTTTTTCTTCCCCCAGCGGCGCCAGTCCGAGTATATGTTTGCGCGCCCAGAGTGCCTGGCAGCGGTCCATGAACAGTTTGACGTGGGCTGTCACTGCCATAAACTGGAGAGGGGTAGCCAGAACAATCGAGTCTGCCTGTTTCATCTCCTCATACAATGCCTGCATGTCATCCTGGATAATGCACCGGCCGTCTTCGAAACAACCATCGCAATGCCGGCAGGCAGCTATATCCAGGCCGGTAAGATCGACCGTTTTGGTAGCCGCGCCACGGCAGGCAGCGCCTTCCAGGCAGCGCTTTAGCAGACGGGCAGTATTTCCGTCCGCCCGGGGGGAGCCGAAGAGCCCGAGCACCCGGATCATTTCAACTCCTCGATCCGCCCCAGCAGTACGGCTTCGGCTTGCTCCATTTCCTCAGCTTCCGCGTCATCCTCGTGATCGTATCCCAGCAAATGCAGCACGCCATGTATCAGCAATATGCTTAATTCTTTTTCTACCGGGTGGTTGTTTTCCCGTGCCTGCTCAAGAGCTCTCTCGTATGAAATAATGACTTCGCCCAGGTGCTCTACTCCGTCGGCTGAAAGTGGAAATTGTTCAAGCTCCCCCTCTTCCAGTTCGTCTCCCATAACAAAGGAAAGCACATCCGTAGGCTTATCTATGGATCTGTAAACCCGGTTCAACTGCCGCACCTCGTCATCCCCGGTGACGACCACGCCGAACTCATAATTGCCATCAGGCCGGGTAAAATTCACGGCTTCGCCGGCAATTTTCTCCAGAAATGCGGCGTTAACCACACTTTCAAATTCTTTTCTTACCAGGATATTTATTTCCACGCTATTGATAAGAATATAACAGCTAAGCGCCGTTAACCTCCATCAGATGATATTGCAGACTCGTCTGAAGCCTGGTTGTCTGGTTGTTCCGGGCTTGAATCATTCTCGGTAACACAGGTGACGTCTGCGGTTTCTATAACCGGATAAGGTGTCCGGCCCAGGCCCAGGTACCAGAAGCTGAATACAAAGATTGTCAGGCACATGGGTATGGACCACCACATCGAAGTCGGCGCCATGATGATGAAGGTTACCAGGTGGGCAAAAACATAGAGGGGTATGATGATTTTTAATAGTGTTCTCAGTTTGCCTTTCATCCGCCGCCGGGAGATGTCTGCCAGTTTACCGAATACTATTCCCATGGCCAGCGCCACCGCCGGAACCACCGGATAGAAATAGAAAATAAAGCTGGCCCGGTTGGTGATAACGCTGGCGGGTATCCAGACAAGATAAAGCCCGATAAACATGGCAAACGGGAACAGCGGGGCATCATCGCCCTTGATGGAGCGCCAGGTAATATAAACAACAGACGGAATAATAAGCACCCAGAGTGTGGGGCTAAGCATTCCCAGCACGCGCGGCGTCCACCAGTAAACGATACCCACCGGAGATATGACCCACATCCAGGGGCGGGTAGCAATACCACCCGGTTCGTAGGCTCCGAAAGTGATGGAGCCGGTGGATTTCAACATTTCCAGAGTCCGCGTAACCGGGTTCAGCAGTTCCCCCCAGTAAGGGTATTCGAAAATGGCCAGCAGCGCCAGGAATGCCACCGGCGCCAGCAGATAGGAGGGTATGAATTTTTTCCAGTTCGGGCACCTGACAAGCAGCCAGTGCATGCCGATTACCAGTGCGCCCAAAGCGCCGTTCAGCTTGGCCAGCACCGCCAGGGCAAGGGCCACCGCCGAAAGCGGAAAACTGCCCCTGAGGTACATCCAGAAGGCAAGCAGCAGGAAAAACTGGCAGAACACGTCCAGCATGGCAAGATGGTTCTGGACAAAGGTAAGATTTTCGAAGGCCAGGAAGAAAACAGCCAGGTAGCATACCTTTTCATTAAGCTTCAACCGCCGGCAGATAAGGTAGAAAAAGACAAGGGAAGCAGTCCCCATCAAAATGGCAAACAGCCGCCAGCCGACTGCATTGTCACCGAAAAGCTGCATACCGGCTATCACAATCAGCTTGCCAAGGGGCGGGTGTTCAGCCCGCTCGGTACCGCCGGAATCGATGGCATGGCGGGCATCATTTACATAATGAACCTCGTCGAACAGGGGTTCGTCCGGGCGCATCATAAGCCCCAGGTGAAGCAGCAGGGTAGCAGTAACGATAACGGCAATGCCCAGATACTGCCATTCACCCAGCCGGTTTATCAGGTTTTTGAGTTTTTCCACGTCCACCAGTTATTTATAAATAAATTTCATGTTGGATTACCTGCGCCAGGTCAGGTAGTTATTTAAAAAATAATTCCAGAAGAAAGCTACGACTATACCGATCAGTACGGAAATAAGATCGCTGATACCCAGTAAAACGGCAAACAGGTTGGCTACAGCTATCTGGATCAAACCGCCTATAATACAAATAAGGTTGAAGCGTAACAGGCGTTTTAAGAAACCTCCGACCCCTCCGGTATTGCGGTCGGAGAAGGTGAAAAAGTTATTCAGAATAAAGTTGGTAATTATGGATGTTTCTATGCTTATCGTCAGGGCAATATTCCCCGAAAGAATACCGCTGGAAGTATCGCTGATTGGAGCAAAACCGGCAAAGCGTGTCAACAGCCAGTATAATCCGTAGTTCACCAGCACCCCGCTGGCACCGACCAGGCAGAATTTGAAAAACCGTACCGCCTCTCCGCTCCGGCTGGCCAGCCTGGCAATATGGCGCAGGTATTCATACTCCTGGTTGAGGTTCAACTTGCTCTCACCCAGTTCCCGCAGCTGAAACTGGAAAGGCACCTCGGCCACCTGCCGGTACCTGCCCATCACCAGCACCTCCAGCAGAATCTTATAACCGATAGGTTCCAGTCTCGCCTTTTCGATTACACTTCGTTTCAAGGCGAAAAAGCCGCTCATCGGGTCCTTAACCCGGCGCGCCTGCGGCAAAAACAACCGGGCCAGAAATATTGCCCCGCGGCTGATGAGTTTTCTCAACCCGCTCCAATCGGCACACCCGCCGCCGGGTACGTAGCGGCTGGCAACGGCCATATCGGCACCTTTTTCGATTGTCTCCACCAGCTGCGGTATTATAGCCGGGGGATGCTGCAAATCGGCATCCATCACTACCAGTATATCGCCGGTGGCGTTTTCAAACCCTTTGACAACCGCCGAAGCCAGGCCTCTTTCATCCCGGCGGACGATTGCCCTGACGGGGTAGTCCTTGCTCAGCTGCTCAATTTTTTCTACGGTGCCGTCGGTACTGGCGTCATCGACAAAAAGTATTTCATAATTGTGGTTTGAAATTGCTTTGTGAATCTGTTCAACCAGGGTAGAAATATTACCGCATTCGTTATAGGTTGGTATTATCAGGCTCAGGCTTTTCGTCATTATGTTTGCTTATAAATAGTTTTCTGCTATTTTACCACAAAATCAGCAAACTGGAAGCAGCCGGCGCTATTCGCATTTGGCCGGGCTAGTTGATATAATGCCGGATAGCAGTATGCATACCAGAGAAATCGTATTCAAACCCATCGGTTTTGTGTCCAATGAAGTTAACCAGTCCAAAGACGCCAGCTTCGACTGGATGTCGATTACCTCGCGCATAATACTGGACGAGGCTTACAGGGAATACACCCGGGGCCTGGAAAAGTATTCTCACATACTGGTTATATTCTGGATGGACCGGCCGGTTAAAAAGAAACTGGTGCCCATGGTTCACCCAAGAGGGGATAAAACCGTACCCATGGTAGGGTTGTTCGCTTCCCGCTCTCCCCACCGTCCCAACCCGGCAGGCTTGAAGCTGGTGGAGCTTATCTGCGTCGAGGAAAATATCCTGACAGTACGCGGCCTGGATGCCATAAACGGCACGCCGGTGGTCGATATAAAACCCTACCACCCGGGTTATGATTCTCTGGAAGAAACCAGTGCGCCGCCATGCAATCCGAATCAATCAGTCGACGGTTAGGCAGTCTCTACCGCCAGTTGCTCGAGCATTTCGGACGCCAGTACTGGTGGCCGGGCGAAACATCCTTCGAGGTCATGGCCGGCGCCGTGCTCACCCAGTCAACCGCATGGCAAAATGCCGCTCGGGCCATTGCCAATTTAAAAAATGCCGGCTGCCTGAACCCGGCTGCAATTCGCCGCCTGCCCACGGAAGAACTCGCCGGGCTTATCCGGCCATGCGGCTACTTCAACACCAAGGCCAGAAAACTCCAGGCATTGGCCGGATGGCTTGGAAAAACCTGCGGTGACGATATCGAATTGCTTTCGGGCACCGGCACCGCCACCCTGCGCAGCGGCCTGCTGGATGTATACGGCATCGGCCCGGAAACGGCTGACTCGATACTGCTCTACGGGCTCAACCGGCCTGTGTTTGTCATTGATGCCTATACCCGGCGCATAACCGGCCGGCTGGGTATCTTTCCGGATTCGGGGAAAGACTATGATGACTACCAGAGGCTTTTTACGGCAAATACACGGCCCGATGTGGCGCTGTATAATGAATTCCATGCCCTGCTGGTAAGGCAGGCTAAAACCGCCTGCAGGAAAACACCCCTCTGCTGCCGGTGCTGCCTGCTCGAAGGTTGCTTGACAGGCAAAAACGGCGGCGGAAAGGAGCTGTGATATCATGCGTGAAGGAACTGATAACCGGCTTTCTCTTATAGCTGACCTGATTCTGGCTTCCCGCCATGCAGTGGTTTTTACCGGTGCCGGGGTTAGCACGGAATCAGGCATTCCGGATTTTCGCAGCCCCGGAGGTATATGGGACAGGTTCGACCAGTCGGCTTTCGATTACTCGAGTTTTCTAAACAGCAAGCTATCCCGTCAAGCCCACTGGGAACTTTTCCGCACTCTCAGCCACCATGTCGAACCCAATCCAGCTCACTTCGGTATAGCTGAACTGTGCCGTCTGGGGTTCGTCAAGGCTGTCATAACCCAGAATATCGACAATCTGCACCAGAGAGCCGGCGTGCCGGATGATTCGATGCTGGAACTACACGGCAGTATGAAAAACTTCACCTGCCTCAACTGCCTGACAAAGTATCCGCTGGATAGTATTGAGGCGCTGATGCGATCGGCCGAAGTGCCGGAGTGCCCGGACTGCCATGGCATCCTGAAGCCGGATATTGTATTTTTCGGTGAGTCTCTACCCCGGGATGCCCTCAAGCGGGCAGTCAGCCATTCTCGCTCGAGCGATCTTTTTATCGTAATAGGTTCGACTCTGGCGGTATATCCGACGGCTTACATGCCGGAATACGCCCTGTCTTCAGGTGCCGGCCTGGTAATTATCAACCTGACTGCGACACCCCTGGACAATATGGCAAGAGCGGTCATGCATGCCAAAGCAGGGGAAGCCATACCTGAAATAGTCAGGGAAGTAAAACGCAGGTCCGGGAGCTGTTAAACCTTGCGGTTCAACCAGTCTTCGCGGGAACGGATGTCCCGGTCGAAAACCAGGCGGTTGAAAAAGAGTTCAGCGGCAGGTGTGTCCCGGCTGATTTCTACCCGGCGCTGGGCAAGCCTCCGCAAAAACGCCAGTGCCAAAAGAACCAAAAAACCGTACACCGCGCCGCTTTTATCCTCGATACCCAGCGGGGAGGGAAAAAACCAGCTTAAAACAGGCAGGGAAATTAAGGCTATCAGCACTCCCACGGCCAGCTGTTTGAAAGGTGCCAGCCCGTAAGCTGCCACCATCGCTATGAGACCCAGCCAGGGAGAAACGGCCAGCACCACACCCAGACTGGTGGCAATACCCCGGCCTCCGTTGAATTTTAAAAATATCGGCCAGTTGTGCCCGGCAATGGCTATAACACCGACAAGTATCTGAAAAAACAAATCCAGGCCGCAAACGCCGGCCAGCCAGACGACCACGTAACCCTTGGCAATATCGAATAGAAACACCGGGATCGCCAGTTTTTTGGAAGCCGACCTGGCCACGTTGGAAGCGCCTACGTTGCCGCTGCCCTCTTTTCTTATGTCTTTACCCGTCGCCAGCCGGGCAGCTATGTAAGCAGCCGGAACCGAGCCCAGCAGGTAAGCGCCTGCAGCCAGTAGAATAAAGGGCCAGATTAACATATATACCTCTCGAAAGAACCGGGGATTTTAATGCCTTTCTCACGAGCCCTGGCCAGCAGTTTATCCCCGACGTTTTCAGGCACTCCGCTGTCCCCGGGCAGTACTTCTACATTATCGTCGATACCGTGGTAATCGCTGCCGCCGGTAGCGACGAGATTCATTTTTTGAGCAATCCTGAGCAGATTCTGTCTTTCGTCCCGGGAGAAGTCCTTATAATAAATTTCCAGTCCTTCCAAACCGGCGGCGCACAAATCGGCAATGACTGCCGGATAGTTATCGACTGTCAGCGGATGGGCCAGCACCGGGAGGCCGCCGCATTCGGTTATCAGCCTTACAGCGTCCCCGGGGGTTATTTTAAACCGCTCTACATATGCCGGCTTGCCGTATGCCAGGTAAAGCTCGAACGCCTCTTCGAAGCAGTTTATGCATTTCTGTTCCATCAAAGCCATGGCTATATGAGGCCTGCCGATATTAGCCTCGCCGGCGATCCGCTCTACCTGCTCCCATTCAATACTTACTCCCAGTTCTTTCAGCTTGCGGACCATAGCCCTGGCCCGCTCTATTCTGTCCGAACGCATGCGGGTACAGAATGAAACCATTTTGGGGTGGGTGTAATCGATAAAGTAACCCAGCACATGAACCTCGCAGCCGGGGGCATAGGTGCTCATCTCTATACCGGGTATAAGCATCAGGGCTGGGTATTTTTCTGCCTGTTTCAGAGCCGGTTCAATGCCGTCAACGGTATCATGATCGGTAATGGCGATAATCTTCAAGCCCCTGGCATAAGCAACGTCAACCAGTCGAGTGGGGGTAATCCGCCCATCGGAGGCATTGGTGTGAAGATGTAAATCTATATTGCCCAACTAGCCGGCATACCTCGTAACGCGTTCAATCGACCTGGTCTTGCCGCTGTCATCGTCAATATCCAGAAGCATGGCGGTAAACATCACCCGGCCTTTGGCGGCTGAAAGCCTGCCGGGCATTAGCGTCAGGACCCTTTTCATTACTCCTTCGATGTCATCACCTATTACCGAGTTCACCGGCCCCGTCATGCCTATATCGCTGACATAACCCGTACCACCGTGCAGGATCCGGTGATCGATGGTGCCTACATGCGTATGCGTCCCCAGTACGGCGCTTACCCGTCCATCCAGGTAATAACCCAGTGCAACTTTTTCCGCAGTGGCTTCGGCATGAAAATCCACGATGATGATTTTCGGCCTGGGTTCCACGCTCTCCAGCAGGCTGTCCATGGCGCGGAACGGGCAGTCGAAATTGCCGATAAATACCCGGCCCATCAGGTTCACCACCATTACATTTCCCGAAATGATATAACCTCTTCCCGGAACTCCGGGTGGGTAATTCAAAGGCCGGATAAGCGGCAGGGAGTCGATGGCCGGGATAATATCCCGGTGGGCCCAGATGTGATTGCCGGAAGTGAGCACATCCGCCCCGGACTCTATGAGTTCCCGGGCGGTATCGGGAGTTACGCCGATACCGCCCGCTATGTTTTCTGCATTGGCAATCACAAAATCGATGCCGTATTCACCCTTCAGCCCCGCCAGCAGTTCCCGTACAGCCACGCGGCCGGGTTTGCCGATAATATCCCCGATTACCAGGATTCTCATCTTTACTTGGCTATATCCACAGCCCGGGTTTCCCGGATTACGGTGACCCGTATTTGACCCGGGTATTCCAGGGTATCCTCGATTTTTTTAACAATATCACGGGCCATGCGCATCGCCGTAAGGTCATCGACCTCTTCGGGTTTTACCAGGATGCGCACCTCGCGCCCTGCCTGGATGGCATAGGATTTCTCCACTCCCTTAAAGCTGCCGGCGATATCTTCCAGCGCGGTCAGACGCTTCAGGTAAGACTCCAGGGATTCGCGCCTGGCTCCCGGCCGGGCGCTCGAAATAGCGTCAGCCGCAGAAACTATGAAACCCCAGAGGCTGGTATCACCGGCTTCCAGGTGATGTTCGGCTACGCCCTTGATGACATCCTGGTTGCGGTCCCATTGTTTGACCAGGTCGGCGCCAATCTGGGCATGCGAACCCTCGATTTCACGGTCAACCGCCTTGCCTATATCGTGCAGCAGCCCCGCTTTCTTGGCGGTATGCACCTTGACTCCCAGTTCGGCTGCAATCATTCCGGAAAGCTGGGCCACCTCGATACTGTGAGCCAGTACATTCTGCCCGTAACTGGTCCGGTATTTAAGCCGTCCCAGCAGTTTTATAAGCTCGATGTTAAGGCCCTGCACACCCACTTGAAAGGTGGCCTGTTCACCGGCCTGCAGCATGGAGGCTTCCACCTCTTCTCTGGCCTTGTTAACCACTTCCTCGATGCGGGCCGGGTGAATCCGTCCATCCATGATCAATTTTTCCACTGCCTGGCGGGCAATTTCACGCCGCACCGGGTCAAAGGAAGAAAGGGTTACCGCCCCGGGTGTATCGTCGATAATAAGATCGACACCGGTTGCCTGTTCCAGGGCTTTGATATTGCGTCCTTCGCGGCCGATGAGCCGGCCTTTCATGTCGTCATTGGGCAGGGGTACCGCTGTAGCCGTGGTTTCACTGACCACCTCGGCGGCCGAGCGCTGAATAACCTGAGAAAGTATATTGCGGGCTTTTTCATCCGCCTCCAGCTTGATTTTGGCTTCCCACTGGTGCATCCGGCGGGCGGTTTCGGCCTGCATTTCCCTTTCCATTCGGCCGAATAGTTCAGCCTGGGCTTCAGCCGCCGACATCTGGCCGATCTCCTCCAGGTGCTTCAACTGCTCTTCCTTGACTCGCTCAATTTCGGCCTTGATTTCTTCCGTCTGCTTGTTCTTTGCTTCCAGGCTCTGCTCCCGGCGTTCGGCTTCTTCCAGCTTGCGCTCGAGGGTAGATTCCTTCTGGGTCAGCCGGTTTTCCTGCCGCTGGATTTCACTGCGTCTTTCTCTTGCCTCCCCTTCAGCAAGGGTCTTCTCGCGGTCGGCTTCTTTCTTGGCTTCACGCAGGTATTCCTTGGCTTCGGCCTTGGCTTCGGCGATAATCTGGGCAGCCTCCTTCTTTGCCAGGGTTGCCTGGCGGGCTGCCATCATGCCCTTGCTGAGGAACATGGCCATAGCGCCGAAAACACAACCAATGATGAAACTGAATACTATGACCAGGATTACATCTAGCATTGCCTCTCCTTTCCACTGCCATTGAAAACGGCAGATGAATTCTTTTATTTTCTAATTAAGGTTCGATTTCTTCAGTGTTGATTTCCTGCCATAATCTTTCGATGACAGGTTTGATTGTTCCATAACCAAAACCACGCCGCTGCAGAAACCCGCCGATGCGGCGCCTGAAGGCATCATAATCCAGGCCGGCGCTTTTCGAGGCCCTGGGCCTGGCCGCCTGCCAGGCGCTCTGGTAATCATCGCAACCCGCAACCGCCTGTTCGATAATATCGGCTCCAACACCCTTCTGCTTCAATTCACGGCGGGTCAAAGCGGCACTTTGAGGCTTGAACTCCCGGCGGTTCTCGGTCCAGAAGCGGGCAAACTCCTCGTCATCAAGCCAGCCTCTGGATTTAAGGTCCCGGGCTACGTCGCTGACAAGCCCTGCGTCGAAACCCTTGCTCGCCAGGCGCTGTTTAAGTTCGGCTTCCCCTCTGGGGCGATAACTCAGAAGACGGCAGGCAGCGTTGAAACAGCGCCGTTTTTCGTCCGCCCGTTTGAGTTCGGACACAAACCCCTCGTCCAGCATGAGGCCGGTTCCGAGGTTATTGTCAAGAGCAACCTCCCGGCATACCGAAAAAGCAAAGCTGCCGTCTATAAACAGCTTTGCTCTGGTTTGTCTCTTATTCATCTCTATGCCGGTGATCCTTCCCATAAACACCCCGTAAAAAAACAAGGCCGAGGTAATACCAACCTCAGCCTTCACGCAACTGAACCTATTAACTTGTGCTAGCTTACCCAAACATTGCTATTCGGTATCGCTATCCACATCGCCGTAGCCGGTGACTGCTGAGGCCCTGACCTCTTTTTCTATTTCCTGAGAAATCTCAGGATGGGCGGCAAGAAAGTCCCTTGCATTTTCCTTGCCCTGTCCCAGGCGAGTGTCACCGTAAGAGAAGAAAGCTCCGGCTTTTTTTATAATACCCATCTCCGTACCCAGGTCCAGCATGTTGCCCTCACGGCTTATGCCGCTGGCAAACATGATGTCGAACTCGGCGGTCCTGAAAGGCGGGGCTACCTTGTTTTTAACCACCCGGGCTCTCACGCGGGTGCCAATAGCGTTGGTGCCCTGTTTCAGTGTTTCGGTGCGCCTCAAATCCAGGCGTACCGAACTGTAGAACTTGAGCGCCCGCCCGCCCGGGGTAACCTCGGGGTTGCCAAAAACGATACCCACTTTTTCCCTGAGTTGGTTGATGAAAATAACTGCCGTTCCAGAACGCCCGATAGAAGCGGTGAGTTTCCTCAATGCCTGCGACATCAGCCTTGCCTGAAGCCCGACATGGGCATCCCCCATGTCTCCTTCAAGCTCGGCCCTTGGCACCAGGGCAGCAACGCTGTCTACTACCAGCACGTCGATTGCTCCGCTGTGCACCAGTTTCTCGGCAATTTCCAGGGCTTCTTCACCGTTATCGGGCTGAGATATCAACAGTTCTTCGATATTTACCCCGATCGAGGAGGCATAGACCGGGTCGAGGGCATGCTCTACATCTATCATAGCCGAATTGCCACCCCGTTTTTGGGCCTCAGCTATTATGTGCAGCGCCAGAGTGGTTTTACCCGAGCCTTCCGGGCCGAATATTTCCGTAACCCGGCCACGAGGTATACCGCCAATACCCAGGGCTAAATCAAGAGACAGAGCCCCCGTGGGGATTGCCTCTACCCTGGTACGGATAGCATCGGCGCCAAGTTTCATTATGGCACCTTTGCCGAACTGCTTCTCTATCAGGCCTACGGCCAGTTCCAGAGCCTTTTGTTTCTCAGTGGTCATCTTCGCCTGCCAACAGAATAACATAATGAAAGTGGTTAGACAAGTTAAAGCAGGTATTATACCGGATAAAATTTGCCGGCAAACGATACAAGGGGGCGTTGCAACGCCCCCTTGTATTTTCAGTTTCGGCTGTTATTAATGTAAAAAGTGGCGTATACCGGTAAAGACCATGGCGATATTGTGTTTGTCGGCCATATCGATGGATTCCTGGTCCCGTATCGAACCACCGGGGTGGATAATAGCGGTAACACCGGCTTCGGCTGCCTGTTCTACGCTATCGGGGAAGGGGAACATGGCATCCGATGCCATAACACTGCCCCTGGCTTCATCCCCCGCCTTGGTTTTGGCCAGAAAGACACTGACCACCCGGTTGGGCTGCCCGGAGCCCATGCCCAGCATGGTATTATTCTTGACCAGGACAATGGCGTTGGATTTGATGTGTTTAACAGCTTTCCAGGCAAACTTGAGGTCGGAGAGTTCCCTCTCTTCCGGCTGGCGTTTGGTCACCACCTTCATTTCCACTTCCTCATCTGCCAGATGATCGGCCGCCTGTACCAGCAGGCCGCCTTTAACCCGCCGATAATCCAGGGCGTGGATGGGCTTGGAATTGTAATCCGGGGGCAGTGGAACCCTCAGGATACGCAGGTTCTTCTTTTTCATAAGAATATCAAGAGCATCCTTGTCGTATTCCGGAGCAATAACTATTTCATAAAAATTGGATGACATCTCTTCGGCAACCCCGGCGCTGATGCGGCGGTTAAAAGCCACGATACCTCCGTAAGCGCTCACCGGATCTCCTTTATAAGCCCGGCGGTAGGCTTCCGCGATATCCGGGTGTGAGGCCAGGCCACAGGGATTGGTATGCTTGATGACGGTGACGGCCGATTCCTTGAAGTCGGTTACGGTCGACCAGGCGGCATCGGCATCCAGGAAATTATTAAACGAAAGCTCCTTGCCCCAGAGTTGTTCGGCAAATGTGATACCGCTGTTATAGATAGGCAAAACGCTCGATTCAGCATAGAAAGCTGCCGGCTGATGCGGGTTTTCGCCATAACGCAGGTCCTGGCGCTTGGTAAGAGCTATGGTCATCTCATCCGGGAAGCCGGCTTCACCCTGTCTTAAATACTGGGCGATGGCGGTATCGTAGGCAGCTACATGCTGAAAAGCTTTTTGTGCCAGTTTTTTGCGTTCTGCCATCTCCAGCTTACCGGCCTTCAGCTTTTCAAGCACCATCTCATAATCGGAAGGGTCGACAACCACCGCAACCCCGGGAAAATTTTTAGCCGAAGCCCTTATCATGGTCGGTCCGCCTATATCGATGTTTTCCAGGGCCTGTTCCAGTGTTGCCCCCTGGCGGGTCACCGTCTGGCGGAAAGGATACAGGTTAACGGCAACCAGATCGATCGGCATGATACCGTATTCTTTAATTTCCTCCATATGTTCCGGCTTGTCCCGGCGAGCCAGTAAACCCCCGTGAACCATCGGGTGAAGGGTTTTCACCCGCCCATCCAGGATTTCGGCAAAACCGGTAATATCCGAAATGCTTTTAACCTTGACGCCCGAACCGGCAATGGTTTTTTTAGTGCCGCCCGTAGAGAATATCTCGTAGCCGAGCTCGGCCAGCCCCCGGGCGAATTCGGTAACTCCGGTTTTGTCTGAAACGCTTATTATGGCGCGCATGTTTCCCTCCTTGAACTACTAATCGAGTATTACTTTATCTTTACCGGTTGCTCTGATAACTTCCCCGATGCATACAGCGCCGGGTAAAGCCTCAAGCAGAACACCGGCATCTTTCTTATCACAAAAAAGCGTCATGCCTATGCCCATGTTGAACACACGATACATTTCACCTCTGCCGATATCGCCTTTACGCTGAATAAGCTGAAACAGGGCCGGTACCGGCCAGCTCGAAGTATCGAACCGGGCACCGGTTTCCGGCGCCAGCACCCGTGGCACATTTCCCGGCAGCCCGCCGCCCGTGATATGGGCCATGCCCTTGATACGGGAGAGGTGGGGTTTCAAATCGTTATAATAGCAGCGGTGCGGCTCGAGCAGGGCTTCGCCTATTGTCCTGCCCAGCTCCGGCGAATGAATGTTCAACTGTTCGGGTGTCTGGCCGAGAACGCGGCGGGCCAGCGAATATCCGTTGGTATGCAAACCGCTGGAAGGCATGCCGATAATCACGTCACCGGGGCAGATAGTCTCCCCGGTGATTATATCGGGCTTTTCCACCGCGCCTACGATAAAACCTACCAGGTCGTAGTCCTTTTCCGAATACATTCCGGGCATTTCGGCGGTTTCTCCGCCGATTAAAGCACAGCCAACTTCCCGGCAGGCATCTGCCATGCCTTTAACCGCTCCCTGAATTTGAACCGGGTCCAGCTTGCCGCTGGCTATGTAATCCAGGAAAAACAGCGGCTTTGCCCCTGAGGTGAATATGTCATTGACACAGTGGTTTACTATATCGTGGCCGACGCCTTCGTGCCGGTTGAGCACGGTGGCCAGTTTGAGCTTGGTGCCTACACCGTCGGCACTGGATACCAGCACCGGCTGGGAGTAACCCTTGAGTTCGTATAAACCACCGAAAAAACCCGGGCCTTTAAGCACCTCCGGGCCGAGGGTTGCGCCGGCGAAAGCAGCAATTTGTTTCTTAGCCTTTTCCCCGGCATCGATGTCGACGCCGGCACTGGCATAACTTTCTTTAATATTGAACTCCTTACCGTTAGCCGTATTATTGAATACAGCTCTTGCCTTTCCGCCCAACGGCCGCCAGAGGGGCTACCGCCAGCCAGAGTGTGATATTGATAAGCATCGAGGTAACGTAGCTGATGGTAGGCCAGCCCAAATCAGGTGCAAAAACCCCCCAGAGCAGCATCAGCAGCCAGGAACTCAGGAAAAAACCGGGGATTGCGGCCAGTATGGAAAAATAACCGAACATGTCTGCCTCCCTTACAAAATGGCGCTATCATAAAACCTTGAGCCGAAAGGAACAACCTAAATAATAACACCGATTAGTTTAACAGGGCAATAAACCCCGCCTGGCTAACCGGTGTTAAATAATACCTTTACAAGCTCTTAAACCAGGGGTACGGTTGTCAGCAGCCTGCGGGCAATATCCGGGTAATCGGCTATAAAACGCAGTTCTTCTTCGGTGAGCGGTTTATGGGAAAGCACGTTGGCGTAGCGTACCAGTTCCAGAATCCGGTTGGCCTCTTCCTTGGTTTCAAAGTTTTTACCTACGGCAACCTTGCTCATTACATAGGTAAAACCGGAGACACCGGAGTATTCGCCGGCACAAATCTCACGCCCGGTTTCAACGATTTCCCACTGACGCCTGCCCAGTTCCTCGAATCCATAGAGTTCGTAGTTTTCCGGGTCCTTCAAAACTCCGTCGGCATGAATACCGGATTCGTGGGCAAAAGCGTTGGCCCCGACTCCGGGCTGGTTGATGGGTATGGGAACACCAAAGGCATAGCTGCCAAATTTACAAATGCTGTGGGCCATGGAAAGGTCGATGTTGCCGGCCAGCCGGTATTGTTCGCCAAAGCCTTTGGATTTGGTAATGGCCAGTATAGTCGCTACCAGGTCGGCGTTGCCGGCACGTTCGCCAACACCGTTGACGGTAGTATTGATGTAGGCATCCTGTCCTCCGTCGATGACACCCTTTGCCCCGGCAATCGAGTTGGCTACCGCCATTCCCAGGTCTCCATGGCAGTGCAGTTCGATAGGAAGCTCGATTTCCTCGGCCATCCTGCGGCCGGTTTCATATATTGAGAACGGGTTGTCATAACCCAGGGTATCACAGTAGCGCAGACGGCTGGCGCCATGTTCCTTTGCCGCCCTGCCGAACTCGATGAGATAGTCTACGCCGGTGCGCGAAGCATCCTCTGCATTGACGCCGATGCTCTCGGCTCCCTTGCCCCAGGCCGCATCGACAGCAGCCGTCATGTCATTGATTATATCCTGGCGGTTCTTGCGGCCCTGGAATTTGCCGTTAATCATCTGGTCCGAGGTAGAGATGGAAAGGTTCAGATGCTTTATTTTGGGCACCCTTTCGAACGCCAGTTCTACATCAGGGATTATCGCCCGTATCCAGCCTTCGAGGCGCAGGGGACTGATTACGCCTATGTCAACCAGTTCAAGGTTGGCATTAAGGTAATTGGCTTCATGATGAGTAGTCGGAAAACCGAACTCGGACTGGAAAACGCCCATCTGGTTCAAAAAGATATTTATCATCGTCTTTTCCAGCTTGGACAGGCCGAGCTTGGCGGTTTGTACGCCATCCCGGTTGGTGACGTCTATCAAATATATTTCCGGCATGTATTTCTCCTATTTTGCGGGATTTGGGGCCCGGTGGGCAACAGCTGATTTTATCATATAGCCGGTTTGTAGTAAATTATAGGTTGATTATTTCCTGGTTTATGTCTGTTTTGTAATAGTGCCGGGACTGGAGGAGAAGCAAATGGGAAAAATAAGAACAGGTATCGTTAATGTAACAGGTTATGCCGGCATGGAACTGGCCAGGCTGCTGTCAATCCATCCCGGCGTTGAAATCACTTCGGTAACCGGCCGTTCCGCCGCCGGCCAGCAACTGGGCAGCTTCCTGCCTCACCTGGCCGGCTTGAACCTGGAAATAAGCGCCGAACTGGACCAGGTCGAACTGGCTTTCCTGGCATTACCGCACCGTGAAAGCGCTGCCGAAGCTGAACGCCTGCTGGACCGGGGAACCAGGGTTATCGATATAAGCGCTGACTTCCGGCTGAAACAGGCTGAACTTTACCCGAAATGGTACGACTTCGAACATCCCTGTCCGGAAAGGCTGGCGGAAGCGGTATACGGCCTGCCGGAATTATACCGGGAGCAAATCAAACCAGCCCGGCTCGTCGCCAACCCGGGATGTTATCCAACCGCGGCTATCTTGGCTCTGGCTCCCGCTCTGGAGGCCGGCATTGTGAGCGGCCCGGTAATAATCGATGCCAAGTCCGGCATTTCCGGGGCTGGCAGAAGCCCCAGCCTGAAAAACCACTACTGCGAAGCCAGTGACAACGTAACCGCTTATGCCCTGGACGGCCACCGGCACCTGCCGGAAATTACCCAGGAACTGGATCTGCTTTCATCCAGGGAAAAGGTGAGCGTCACTTTCGTACCGCACCTGGTTCCGGCAAGCCGGGGGATACTGGCCACTTGTTATGCCCGGTTGAAACAGGAACCGGACCTGCGTGAAATACAACAGCTGTATTCTGATTTTTACAGAGAGGAGCCGTTTATAAGGATTACAGCCTCGCCTCCCCACACCAAACATACCACCGGCGCCAATTACTGCCTGATTCACCCGGTTGTAGACAGCCGAACCAACCAGCTGGTAGTGATAAGCGTCATAGACAACCTGGTGAAGGGGGCTGCCGGCCAGGCCGTTCAGAATATGAACCTGATGCTTGGTTTCGAGGAAACCACCGGCCTTGACATGCCAGCCCTGTATCCTTAATACAGCTATGAATATGTGTTTTAACCGGGAAAAACAGCCTGCAGCGAACGGAAACCCCGGCCGCAACGTGTGGCACTATATAAAAATCACCCTGCTGGTATTCGGTATTTCCGCCCTCTGGCAGAGCATGCACAGCCTGATACTGCCTATAGTGGTGCTCAATTTCGCTGATGAAGCCCAGAAAAACACATACCTTGGGCTGATGACCTTCAGCGGCCTCATCATTGCCATGCTGGCCCAGCCGGTTGCCGGGGCGATATCCGACCGCTCCGTGTTCAAGTGGGGCAGGCGGCGCCCTTTTATCTTTGCCGGAGTAGCCGGTATTTTGCTGTTACTGCCGTCAATCGGTCTGGCAAGTTCCTTTGTCGTACTTTTTACGGGCTACTGCCTGCTGCAGCTCTTTTCCAACATAGCTCAGGGGCCTTATCAGGCATTCATTCCGGAAACGGTATCTGCCAATAAAAGAGGCCAGGCGTCCGGTGTTAAAAGTCTCCTGGAAATACTGGGAGGGGCTGCCCTGCTCTTTCCCATATCCAGGTTTATGGATTCATACTCCCAAAGCGGGGAGGCCAGCTGGCTCTGGTTTTCGCTGGGGCTGCTGGGTGTGATACTCCTGCTGCTCATGCTTTACACGATAACTGCGGTGAAGGAACCACGCCCCGTTGCGCCGTTGAAAAGAGAGGTAATTCCCACCTGGATTAATACCTTCAGAATAAATATCAAGGACAACCGCCCCTTTCTGTGGTTTCTGGCCTCCCGCCTGGCGGTATTTATGGGCCTGACCACGATACAGCAGTTTGCCCTGTATTTTTTTCGTGACGTCATCGGCGCAGCCGATCCGGCAGCCGCAACAACCCGGTTTCTGGCAATCGCTATTGTATTCATGCTGCTTGCCGCTCTGCCGGCAGGTTATTTTTCAGACCTCATCGGCCGTAAACCTATCGCCATCGGTTCGGCATTTCTGGGTGCCTGCGGCACCCTCATGATCCTGCTTGCCCATTCCGGCATTGTGTTGATGGCAGCGGCGGCTGTACTGGGTATTGCCCTGGGGGCTTTCAACTGCACCAACTGGGCTCTGGCAACCGACCTGGTAAACAAGGGCGAAGAAGCCCGATACCTGGGAATTGCCAACATGGCAACCGCCGGCGGCGCAGCGCTGGCGCGCCTCATCGGCCCGGTAATCGATTTCTTTAACCAGATAGGGCTGAATATGGGTTATACAGTAATGCTGGCGGTGTGCATGGTCTATTTCATAGCTGGAGCCGTCCTGCTTTTCAAGGTAAAACCCGGACACGTGTCCTGACAGATTAAAATATGGATAATGACGAACTGAACTATTTCGCCGGCATGCCCGAAGCCGGCGCTTTGTATGCGGCGGTCAAATCCAGGATTCTCAGCCGGTTTCCCGAAGCAAGTGTCAAGGTGTTTAAATCCCAGATTTCTTTCGTGTCCGGCAGGAGTTTTGCTTATACCTGGCTGCCGGTCCGTAAAGTCAAGAACAGGCCTGAAGTGTATATTGTGCTGACGTTCGGATTGAACCATCGCATTCAAAGCCCCAAAATAGCCGAGTCAGTGGAACCGCGCCCAAACCGCTGGACGCATCACTTGATCATATCCAGCCCTGCAGATATTGACGAAGAAGTGATGGAATGGCTTCAGCAGGCATATGAATTCAAGCAAGGAATTAAGAGGACACCGGGAACCTTCTCCAGCGATGCCTGAGTGCTTAACTGAAAAGCAGTTGCCAGCCGACGGTTAACCGGCTATGTTGAGCAGCCACTGCCAGCCCTTCAACCCGGCCCAGGCAATGGCAATGTAAAGGATGCTGCGCCCCAGGAAACAGGCAATAAAAAACTTCCAGTATTTGTAGCGGCAGGCGCCGGCGGCGATACCGGCCAGGTCAAAAAACAGGGGCGCAGCCGAAAGTACGAAAAGCGCCCAGAAACCCCATCGTTTCATCCAGTGTTCCGTGCGGTTGTACATATTTCGATTGTCGATTATGGCCCTGCCGGAATAGCCGGCAATATACCCCGTGCTCTCACCGATAGCAGCCCCCAGTCCGCCCACCAGGCCCACCAGGGTTGCCGAGGGCAGTGTCGCCCCCAGGGCGGCTAAAATCAAAAAATTTCCCGCCGGCAGTACCAGCGTTGCGTTCAGAACGATGCTGATAAGAAAAGCGCCCAGGTAGCCGAACCTTTCAAGGTCATCGATAAGGTCCGGATTAACCCGGTAAACCAGGAAAAGCCCTATCACCAGCCCGATTATAAGCAGCAGGCCCATGACGGGAATCCAGCGGCGGATAAACCACAGCTTAAGTGAAGTGAAAGGCCTGACTTTGGGTTCCCGGCTGGGTTCTTCGCAGCCGAAGTCGTCGTTTCTCATTTTGGCAGGTATTTTAGCATAACCAATGCCACGGTCATAATTACGCCGCACTTCAAAGATGCCGGGTTTGCGCCCGAAGATATCGAACAGTCAAGCATTACCAGCCGGTGTCAGCTATTGAGAAGCCGCAGAGCCTTTCCTGCGCTTGAAGGTCATGCCCAGAACCACCCTGTCGGTGTTGAATATGCGGGTAGCCACAACCACCAAAAGCGCCGTAACGGCGAAACAGTATATGACCCCGGCAATAACCAGCAGGTAGTTACCGGTCAGCAGTTCCTTCATGGCAATCATCGGGTGAGTAAACGGTATTAAAAACACCATTGTTTTCAACGGCAGGCTCAAAGTTGCAAAGTCGAGCATCATGGTCATCAGCATGGAAACCATGGCCAGGCCGATGAGGGGGTAGGTAAGCGTCTGGGCCGAACGGTAGTTGGATGCAAACAAGCCCAGTATAATGGCACCGCATAGTGCTGAGAGCAGTGCCCCGAACAGGGAAAGTGCAATCAGCAGGTAGTCGACCATGTTCAGGCTGAACCCGTAATCCGCCAGGTTCCCCGCCTGGCCGCCGATGGCGTTGAAATAGCTCACAAAACCCACCATGTATATGGCGCCCATTAAAATCCCCACTATACCGCTGCCGACAATTTTGGAAATCACTATGTGGCTGCGCTTCACCGGCAGGGTAAGCAGGGTTTCCAGGGTGCGGTTTTCCTTCTCGAGCCCCATGGAAGATATAACCGAACTCGAGCCCATTACGATCAGCATCATGATAATAACCGGAATAAACATGGTGCGTATGCTGAGCATACCGCTGACCACACCCGGGGTAGCCCCTTCGATCAGCCTGCCCTTGAAAAGGGTGTCGTGGCTGGAAGAAACCGGAGAAAGGATTATATCTCCATCCAGCGGGGTATGCTGTTCTACCAGGAAAGCCGACAGCGCCTGGACTCCGGCCTGCAGTACCGCCTGTACCGAACCGGTCGGCATGGAATCGATTACACCGGCTCCCTGCATCAGCCATAATATATGGATCTGGGCCTGTTCTCCCGAATCGATAGCCGCCTGGAAACCCTCCGGTATGGTCAGTACGGCTGCACCGCCGCGGGCTTCAATTTCCGCCAGGGCGGCCGCCTCGTCCGGTCCGGAGTATGCCAGTTCCGCCGCAAATTCAATGGTACCGGCAACTATGGCTGAATAGGATGAGCCATCCCGGTCAACAATTCCGACGACCGGTTTAACAGTCGAGTCTTCGATAGTTGAAGAAAGCGTCTGCCCCAGAAAAACAAACATCAGCGCCATCAGGGCAAAAAACATTAAAGCGGACTTGGAAAGCAGTTCGCGTACTTCTTTTTTTATCAGGGTTATCATTGCCCGACCACCGAGGTAAATACGTCTTCGATATTATCAGCCCGGTAACGCGATTTCAGTTCCCGGGGTGTGCCGCTGGCCACGATCCTTCCGTTGTGAATCAGGGCTATGCGCTCACACATCAGTTCGACTTCCAGCATATTGTGGGAAGAAAGCAGAACGCTCAAACCCTCCGAAGAAGCCTGGCGGATAATCTGGCGCACCTGCTGGGCGTTGATTACATCCAGGCCGGAACTGGGCTCGTCCAGGATTGCCAGCCGGGGACGGGTCATCAAAGCCCGCCCCACCAGCAGGCGGCGCATCATACCCTTGGAATAGCTGTCGACCCGGTCGTCAATGCGTTCGCCCAAAGCGGCGATTTGCATACCGCGTTCGACCATATCCACAGTGGTTTCCGAGCCGCTGAAAAAGCTGGCGACGAATTCCAGGTACTGCCGCCCCTTCAGGTTTTTATAAGCCCCGGCATCCTCAGGCAGGTAGCTTATGATTTTTCTGACTTCGCCGGCATCGCGGGGCAGCCTGTAATCGAATATATCGACACTGCCGGTTTCAACCTGGAGAAGGGTAGCAATAGTACGCAGAGTCGTCGTCTTGCCGGCTCCGTTGGGGCCGATAAGCCCGAATATTTCACCGGCTTTTACCTCGAAGGAAATGTTATCCAGGATTTTATTGCCGGAAATGTGCTTGGTGATGCCTTCAAGTACTAAAGCGCTCATGACAGCCTCATTATAACCCTGGTTGGAGGCATCGGGCAAACGCAAACCGGGTGCCATACCCTGCCTGTTGCCCCGGCGTTTGACATCCCCGGTACAATATCTTTTACTATTAGTTAAAAGGGATCAATAATTCTTGCGGAGGTTTGCAGTATGAGCATCAAAAGGGCTGCCCTGCCGGCACTGGCCGCAATCCTGGTATTCGGCCTGTCTCTTACCGGTTGCGGTGATATAGTAAGCGGTTCAGGTAACGTCGAAAGCCGGAACTATGATTTCTCCGGTTTCAACGAAATCCAGATAAGCGGTGTCTTCAAATACGCGGTGACCCATTCGGACTCCTTCAGCGTTTCAGTAACCGCAGATGACAACATGTTCGAGTATATAGAAATAAGCCAGGAGGGCGAAAAACTGATTATCAAACTCAAACCGCTGAGTATACGCGGCTCGGTCACCCTTGAAGCGGCCATCAATCTGCCCGGTATCGAAAGCCTGAGCGGCTCCGGTGCCACCAGAGGAACCCTTTCCGGTTTCGATTCTGATGAAGAAATGGATATCACCATATCCGGAGCTTCCGTATTGGATTTGTCGGCAATCAAAGCCGGCGCAACCAGGCTGAACGTATCCGGCGCCAGTAAAGTAACCGGCGAGGTGGAAATGACCTCAGCCCGGCTGAATGTCAGCGGTGCCAGCAGGGTTGAACTCGAAGGCGAAGGCGGTGATATCGAAGCCAGCGTAAGCGGCGCCAGTAAACTGGAGCTGGAAGATTTCCCCGCAGCCAATATCGATATCGAGGTCGACGGGGCTTCCGATGGCACAGTTAGAACCGACGGCGAACTCAATGCCAGGGTCTCCGGTGCCTCGCGGCTCGAATACCTCGGAGAGCCGACCCTCGGAGATATAGACGTCAGCGGCGCATCCACCTTTACCAGGAAATAGACTGATGCATCACTCCCATAAACCGGATGACAGTGAAAGAAGGAAATGGCAGAACCCTGAGGCTATCCTGGCCGAAATCGGCCTTAGGCCAGGCTCGACATTCGTCGACGCCGGCTGCGGCAGCGGCTTTTTCACCCTGCCGGCGGCCAGGATAGCCGGGCGGGACGGACGGGTGTGGGCGTTCGATACAAATGCCGGCATTATCCAGAAACTGCACCAGGTGGCCGATAGTGAAGGTATCGATAACCTTATCCTGACAACCGGCAAGGCTGAATATACAGCGGTCTGCCGGCACTGTGCCGACATCGTTTTCTATGGAGTGGTATTTCACGATTTTGAAAAACCCGCCGAAGTGCTGGCCAATGCCCGGTTGATGCTCAAACCCGGGGGCAGGTTGGTTAACCTGGACTGGAAAAGGGAACCCATGCAGTGGGGCCCTTCGGTCGAAAAGAAACTAAGCCCCGGCCAGGCGATAGAGATAATCGAAAGCGCCGGTTTTAAAATAATACAGACGGCCGACAAAGGGCCCTACCACTACATCATTATCGCGGAATAACAACGCCAGGTGCAGGTTTATCTTATCAGGCGGCTGATGCTATAATGTTCTTATACGAACATGAAGAGGTTGATAATGCAGTACATAATCGGGCTGGCAGGGGGCGCAATAGCGGGCGCCGTTATAGGCTATATCGGCAAATGCTCCGGGTCGACCTGAGGCGCGGCTTCCAGCCCCTGGTCGGGGGCTCTTCTCGGAGCTTTTCTCGGCATAATAATTGCAGCTCTTTTAACGTCCCGGTCATAAAGCGACTTATTAACATGAAGCTGGATGGTACTATAGTAATAGGCTGACAAGTACTAAGGTGGGATTAATTGCTAAGCTGCCACATGCTATAGTAACAGGTTACCTTATCACATAAGGATTATTTTACCGGCCGTTAGATAATTATGCACCCTGAAACACTATTAAACGCCGATTCGGCTTTCATTCTTACCCCGTATTCGGTAATTTACATTGTTTCTTTTATCATGTGCCTGGTCGTGGCTTCGGCCGCCTGGATGAGGCGTGAAGCAGAGGGTGGCTTGCTTCTGTTTTTCATGATGGTCTCGGCCGCTGTCTGGTCTTTTTTCGGCATTTTTGAAGTATCAGCCACCGCCTGGGAAGTTAAAATCCTTTTTTCCAAGCTTGAATATATCGGCGGAGTAACCCTGCCGGTTCTGTTCCTGCTTTTCATTGCCAGCCATGCCGGTTTCGGTAAATATATCACCCGGCGTAATGCGGCCCTCCTGTTTATCATACCGGCAGTTACGCTGGCCATGGCGGCCACCAACGAATATCATAATCTTATCTGGTCTTCCTTCAGCGCCGGCCCGGAAGGTTCCAACCTCATCATGTATGAACACGGCCCGTGGTTCTGGTTTTCCAATATCGGCTACTCGAGCCTGTGTGTACTGGCCGGAAGTGTACTGCTTGTCGGTTTTGCCATCACCTCCCATCAGAAATATCAAACCAGAACATTTCTGATGCTGGCCGGGGGGCTGCTGCCCTGGCTGATGGCGCTTATCTATGTTTCCAGCCTCAACCCTCTACCGGGTTACGACCTGACCAGGGTGGGGTTTTCCTTTTCCGGAGCTCTGTTCCTGCTGGCGGTTATCCGCTGGAAATTGCTGGACCTGGTACCGGTCGCCCGCAGCCGGGTAATGGACACCATACGTGACGGTATAATAGTCGTAGATAAACGAAACGTAATTATCGACATTAACCCTGCAGCCGTTAAATTGCTGGGCTCGTCCAACGGCAATCTCATCGGGAAAAACATCGCAAAACTGGCTGAAACAATCTCATGGCTGGCACCCCTGGCGGCAGGCGGGATCGATACCCCCAGAATCAACCTCGTAACCGATTACTCCATTCACCTGGAAGCCGGAATCTCATGCATAACGGACAGTAAGGGCAACTTAAAAGCCCGTATTTTCACTTTGCTGGATGTCACAGGCAAGGTAAAGGATGAAGCTGAAAAACAGGTTATGATAAACCGGCTCGAAGTTTCCACCAGGCTGGCCACCCTGGGCGAAATGGCCGCCGGTATTGCCCATGAAATCAACAATCCACTGACTACCGTCATCGGGTTTTCCGAACTGCTCACACAGAAGAACCTGCCGGCTGAAGCTGCCAGCCATGTAAAATACATTGCCGACAGCGCCAGCCGGGTAAAGGATATCGTCAAACGGATGCTGATCTTTGCCAGGCAGGACATGCCCTTCAAGGCCGATCTGGATATCCACGAAATCATAGACAATACCCTGGAAATGCGCCAGTATATGCTTAATACTTCCAACATCGAAGTTGTCAGGAATTATGCCCCGAACCTGCCCCGGGTCCATGCCGATGCCGGGCAGATGCAGCAGGTGTTCCTAAACCTGCTTGTCAACGCTGAACATGCCCTGAAAGATATTCCGGCGCCAGCCCTGTTGACTATCATCACCAGCCAGACAAGCGGATGTGTGCGCATTACTTTTCAGGACAATGGGCCCGGGATGGGGCCCGAGGTGTTAAACAAGTTGTTCCACCCGTTTTTTACCACCAAGAGCCCCGGTGAAGGCACCGGCCTGGGATTGTCGCTGTCGCGCTCCATCGTGCTGGAACACGGAGGGGACATCCTGGCCAGAAGTGAAGTCGGCAAGGGTTCCTGGTTTACGGTAAAACTGCCTGTTATTCCCATTTGAAGGTTTTTATCGCAACCCCAAACGCCGCCGCCATCCAGCCGGCCACTACAGCGATGTTCACCCAGATATCGCCCAGCCCCTGTCCGTAGATAATTATCGCCCTGAAAGCATCGCCCAGATGAGTCGAAGGCAGGGCGTTGGCAAAATAGGACAGGAACCCGGGCATTATCTCGACCGGGAAGAATATCCCGCCCAGAAACATCAGCATGAAAAATACTATCATGGATATGGCATTGGCACTGCCGGTGCTTTTAATAAGTCCGGTCAGCGCCAGGCCGATGGAAAGAAAACACAGCGCCCCCAGGCTGAGCACCAGGAAAAACAGAAACCAGTTGCCTACAATATTAATCTTGAATACTGCAAAACCCACCACCAGCAGCAGGGCTGTCTGGGCCAGGATCAACAGGTAGCGGTTGATAAGCTGGGCGGAAAGAATGGTCTGCTTGGTAAGCGGTGTCAGGGAAAGGCGCCGGTATATACCCTTTATCCGTTCTTCAACAAACGCAACGGTGGTATACATTATGCCGGTAACCATCAGCGCCATCACGATTATGCCCGGCAGAAGGTAGTCTATAGCCCGGATATCGTCCCATTGGGTTTCACCGTAAATAAGGCCGAACAGCACTATAAAAAACACCGGGAAAAGAAGGGTCCAGAACAGCCCGTCCACACTCCGTATGAACAGCTTGTTTTCTATTTTCAACTGTGCCAGCAATGCCTTCATGCCAGTCCTCCTAATCCCTTAACTTCCGGCCGGTCAGAGCGAGAAACACATCCTCAAGATTTGCCCTCTTGAGAGAAAGGCCGCCGAGCATGATATTATGCCGGTTGGCCAGGCCCGCAATTTGCTGAAGCATGGCGGAGGGTTTATGAGTGTATACGGTGAACTTGCCATCGAGTTCTGCGCTACGCTTGACATCCTTCAATTCGGCGAGAATGGCGGCAGCCTCCTCGGGAGTACAGGAAAATTCCACAGCCGAATCGAGCCCGGCATCGGCAACCAGTTGTGAAGCAGGTCCGATGGCTATAATCTTGCCGTGGTCCATGATACCCACCCGGCTGCACAGCTTTTCGGCCTCCTCCATGTAATGGGTGGTAAGAATGATTGTTTTGCCGCTGTTTTTTAATTTTTCGATGCTGTCCCAAACGTTGCGGCGGGCCTGCGGGTCAAGCCCGGTGGTAGGTTCATCCAGAAAAAGAACCTGCGGATCGTTGACCAGGGCCAGGGCCAGGGCGACCCTCTGTTTCTGCCCGCCCGAAAGGGATTTGATATAACTTTCGCTTTTTTCCACCAGGCTGACTTCCTCGAGCAGGCTGTCAGTTGAAACGGAATTTTTATAAAAGGTAGCGAACAGTTCTATCACCTCCCGAACCTTAATCTTGTCATGCAGGGTGGTGCTTTGCAGTTGAACCCCGATGATTTCCTTGAGACGGGAGGGCTCGTTCAGGGCATCTATGCCCAATACCATAATGCTGCCGGAATCCGGCTTTCTCAAGCCCTCGATCATTTCCACGGTGGTGGTTTTACCCGCCCCGTTAGGACCCAGCAGGCCGAAAACCTCCCCCTGTCCAACGGAAAAACTGACGTCATCCACCGCCGTCAGGGCCCTGTACCGTTTTACCAGGTTCTGTACCGTGACTGCTTGGTCCATATGCTCACCTCGCCGGGTATGATAATATAAACCGCAGGCACGGTTCAACCCTCTACACTGCCGGCAAATTGACACATCGGACTGAAATGGTTTATTTTCAACCCGTAACCGTGAAGGAGCCCAAAAATGTGGTGGACTGCATTACCTTTGGCACTGGCAGGACTGGTATTCCTGGCAGCGCTGTGCCTTTTCCAGGGCAGTGTTTACTTCAGACACAAGTCCGGAAAGGAAGCCGCCGGTCTTTTACAAAGGGCTGTTCACTTCCCCCCGGGGGTTATAACCGAAGAAGATATCTCCAGCCTGCCGGAGCCGGTGCAACGGTATATGCGCTACACCCGTGCTGTGGGCAGGGAACGGGCAGGTACCGTTCGATTGAAGCAAAGGGGAATGTTCCGCCAGCAGGGCAAACCCTGGATACCGTTCGAGGCCGTCCAGTACTACACTGTCAACCCCCCGGCATTCTCCTGGACAGTAAGCATGAAGGCTTCTCCGCTGCTTTCCATTCAAGGCAGGGATTTGTATGCGGAGGGCAGGGGTAACATGCTCATAAAGATCCCCCCGTTTTTCACCATTGCCGATGCCCACGGGCCGGAAATCAACCAGGGTTCCCTGGTAAGGTATCTCAACGAAATGATGTGGTTCCCGTCGAGTTATTTGAGCGAATACATCAGATGGGAAACAGTGAATGCAAATTCAGCCAGGGCAACCATAACTTACGAAGGCATAAGCGCTACAGCCATGCTGTATTTCAACGATGAGGGCCGTATGATAAACTTCGCAGCCGAACGCTGCTTTACAGGAAACGATGGCTATTCCCTGGAAACCTGGACTACGCCCTTGAGCGAATATGCAGAACTGAACGGTGTTTATCTTCCGGTTAAAGGGGAGGGTGTGTGGAACCTTGATTCGGGTGATTTCGCCTACATCCGGCTGGAACTAACCCGAATCGAATATAACAAACCTGAGCTGTTTTAGGCAGGTCAAGCCCCGGACGGCTTTAACTCTTGCGAAACCAGGGGAAGAAAACCTGAGTTCTCTGCTGGTACTCAGCATAACCCGGCCGCCGCTTGAGATTGCGCTGCTCCATCAGCGGAATGGAGATCGTCAAAAAAAGCACGGTTACTGCCACCGGGCCGATAACCGTCCACCAGTAAGACAAGCCGGCTGCCAGCGCGAACACAAACAGCCCCCACCAGAACATAACTTCGCCGAAGTAATTCGGATGCCTGGAATATGCCCAAAGGCCCTTCTCCATTACTTCACCCGTTCCCTCGGTTGTAAATGCCCTGAGCTGCCTGTCAGCCACAGCCTCCACGGCAATGGCGCCGCCGGTTATGCCGGCAGCCACCACATCCAGAAAGCCGAATCCGGCAGTTCCTGTGACCAGCGCAGGGTACAGAGAAAGGCAGCCTGCAAAAATAACCAGGGCGGGCATCAGCTCGATTCCGGCAAGTTCCACCAGCCAGAACCACCTGCCGGACTTGTGCCGCAGGCCCTGGTAGCGCCAGTCCTCATGGCCAAGGCCCTGCCAGGTGCCTGCCCAGTTGAGTGTCAGCCTGATGCTCCAGATACCTACCAGCAGAATAACCATAAACTGTCGCAGCGGCACCGCCCCCTGTCCGGAAGAGACCATCCAGAAATAAACCGCTACCGCCAGCGGGCCCAGGCTCCAGTAGGGATCGAACATGCTGGCATTGCCGGTAAAGCGGGCGAAGCCATAGATAACCAGGGTGGAGGCGATAATACCGGCAAAAGCAATTGTCATGGGGCTGGAACCGCCCATCAGGGACCCGGCAAACACGGCGGCGATCAAAGCCGCAAGGTAAGCAGCAGTGCACAGTACAAAGCCTCTGGTTCTTTCCTGTTGTAACCAGCTTACGTTTTCCATTTGCAGGCGCTATTTTACCAGAAGTTGCTTCATCAGTTCGATTTCCTCTTCCTGCGCTCTCACTATCTGCTCACAGAGTTCAGCAATTTCGGGGTCGGTAATATCAGCCTGTTCGCACATCAATATGGCACTGGAATGGTGCGGGATCATGGAACGCAGGAATTGTTCATTTCCAACAAAAGTCTGCGTGCGCGCAAATGAAAAACTGAGGATAAATACCAGGGCAAAAACGGTGTAGAGTATGATATTCAGTTTTTTATTCTGATACATTTTGTGCATGAAAGCAAGCATTACGATGTTCATCAGCGACACCATCATTAAAGCCATGTAAACCTTGTTGATATTAAAGTAAAAGTGGGTCACCGCCGCTATCATGGTGTAGGTTAACAGAAACATCAATACGGTGTTAACAACTACCAGAATGGCAAACTTCTTGTAACCAGTCTCCATTGCTACCTCCTGTTGAGTATTTTCCCGCCCGTTATTTAACACCAGGCGAAGCGAACAATCAATAGCCATGATTCCGGCTGCTAAAAACCTGCCGGATTATTTTAAAAGAATTGATTTGGGGCTTTTCAACTCATATAATGGGAGGCTGAACAAAAACCGCAGGCAATAAAACAACTTACCCGGATAAACAAAGGGAGGATCAACCAATCTCATGAACAGCCAAGCAGTCATTCACATCGAAGGCCTCACCAAGCATTACGGCGATGTCAAGGCAGTGGTGGACCTGAACCTGGACATCAGCGCTGGAGAGATATTCGGGTTCCTGGGCCCCAACGGCGCCGGCAAAACCACCACCATTCGCGCCCTGATGGATGAAATCAGGCCGACCGCCGGCAAAGCCTCCATTCTGGGGCTGGATACACATGAAAAATCGGTAGAAATACGCAAATTTATCGGCTATCTCCCCGGCGACCTGGCGATGTATCCCGGCCTCACCGGCAAGGATACGCTCACCTTTTTCGCCAACCTCAGGGGCGGTGTCGACTGGGCATATATAAACCAGCTGGCCGAACGCATCAGCGCCGACCTTTCCAAAAAAGTGGGGGACCTGTCTTCGGGCAACCGGCAGAAGATAGGCCTCATTCAGGCTTTCATGAACCGGCCGAGAGTACTCATCATGGACGAGCCGAGTTCAGGCCTGGATCCGCTGATTCAGCGTGAATTCCAGGCAATGCTGCGCGAAGTCGCCGGGCAGGGCTGTTCGGTTTTCCTCTCAAGCCACACCCTTTCGGAAGTCCAGCGCGTTGCCGACCGGGTGGGCATAATCCGCCGCGGCATCCTGGCCGCCGTAGAATCCGTAGCCGGTCTGAGATCGAAAGCCATCCGGCGCATCGAGCTCGATTTCGATACCGCCGTTGAAGCCAGCGTACTTGAATCCATTCCCGGGGTACGGGACGTAACGGTTGAAAACCACCGTGCGGTAATCTCGTATGACGGCAAAATGGAAGACATGCTGAAGGTTGTAATGGAGCGATACGAACTGCTGGACATCCGCACCCAGGAAGCCGACCTGGAGGAAATATTCCTTGCCTATTACCGCGAGGAGGGCACAGGAGCATGATGCTTTCCAGTATCTTCACCAAGTCCGTAAGGGACCACTGGCGGGGGATGGCTATCGCATTTGTCGCCATGATGGCGATGCTCCTTTTTGCCATGTCCATATACCGCAATCTGGATGTCAACATATACCAGGGTATGCCGGAGGCATTAAAAGCCATTATGGGCATCCCTGAGGGCGCCAATGCCGGCAGTCTGGCTGTAAGCGTTTTTCTTTCCGGGGCAGGCGCCTGGGTACTGGCGGGGCTGACCGTCGCCTGGGGTTCCTCATCCATCGCCAGCGAGGAATCCAACGGCACCATCGGGCTGTTGCTGGGCAATCCCAGGAGCCGCACCAATATGCTCGTTTCCAAGGCCGGATCCATGACGCTGCTGATGTTGCTGATGATAGCCGCCTCCTGGGTTACGACATACCTGATCGCCACAATGCTGGGTGTGAGCCTGGACTCCCTGAAGGTCGAAGCGCTTTCGCTCCACCTGCTGGCAATTGCCCTGTTTCACGGTTTCCTGGCCCTGGCTCTGAGCGCATGGACCGGCAACAGGGGCACAGCGGCCGGAATAACGACCGGAGTGATGATTGTTTCCATTTTCGCCGTCGGCCTTCTGCCCCTGATAGAAGGCTGGGAAAACATGGCGAAAATCTTCCCCTGGTATTACCTGAACGCCGGCGAGCCGCTTTTCAACGGTATAAACTGGGCCCACATCGCCATACTGGCAGGCGGAAGCCTCCTGTCAGGAGCACTAGGGGTTGCAGGCATCAACCGGCGCGACCTCAAAGGCCAGAATGTTGGCGTTACCCTGCTGGACCGTATGCGCACCTACCCCCTGACCCGTAAGATTATCTCCCGCCTGGCTGGTTCCGGGCGCGTATCCGGGATATGGGTCAAGACTTTCTCCGAACACCAGACCCTGCTGACCATCACCGGCTACGTGATGGTACTTACCGGTATCCTGATAGGTGTAATATACGAGTTTATGCCGATCGAGACGATGAAACAGCTTCTGGAAAATTTCCCGGAAGCCGAAGTTATCTTTGCCGCCATCGGCGGGGGTGACTTTTCGACTCCAGCCGGCTTCTTCCAGCTGGAAGTGTTCGGGCTGATGGCGCCGGCGGCTCTGCTGGTGGTCGGCATTGCGGTGGGCGGCAGGGCCCTTTCGGGCGAGGAATCGCGCAACACCATGGGGCTGCTGCTGGCAAACCCGGTACCCAGGTACCGGATAATCATCGAAAAGTCGCTGGCGATGCTGATATGCACCTTCGTTACCGGAGCCGCCACTTTTGCCGGAGTAGCCGCCGGCAACCTGCTGGGAGGGCTCGATGTAAGCTATGCCAACCTTGCCGCTGTCTGTCTGCTGGTGACACTGCTGGGAACCGTTTTCGGAGCGCTGGCTCTGGCCATAGACTCGGCGATAGGAAACGGCAGGGCAGCTGCTTTCGGCGCCATCGGTGTTGCCCTGGCTTCATACCTGGCATCTTCGTTTCTGCCCCTCAGCCCCAACCTGGCCGGCCTGGCCAAATGGACTCCATATTACTACTACCTGGGCAGTGATCCTATAAATACAGGCCTTAACTGGGTGCACGCGGCCGTTCTTGCCGGCCTGGCGCTGGGGCTTATTATGGTTTCGATAGCGCTTTTCCAGCGCCGGGACCTGCGCCACAGCGGTTAAGGGCAACAAAGCAGACACTGCAACCGCGCCCCGGATAATTTGTGATACAATGCTCGAATGAAAAATTATTCTGAAAAACTGGCCAGGCGCCTGAAAAAGAACCCCCGGACCAAAGTGCCGGATGAAGCGGACAACCCAATTTTGACCGTAATCCTGGATACATACCACGTATTCGACACGGGCGCCCGAATGGAACTGGAAGAAGAAGAGTTCAAGCGCCAGTCCAAAATATGCTGCGCCGACGGATGTATCGCCTGCTGCCTCAGGCCTATGGTTCCGGCCACCGAAATTGAAATCCTGGGGTTGTGGTGGTTTCTGCTGACCCGGGTAAACAGCGACATCCGCGAACTGGTAATCCAGCGCCTGCTGGAAAGAAAACAGTCCCCCGAATGCCCTTTCCTGATAAATGAACATTGCTCCGTCTACCCAATGCGCCCGCTGGCCTGCCGCATTCTGCATGTTTTCACCAGACCCTGCGATAAAGAAGAGTATATCTACCAGTCCCGGCGCGAGGATGTCTGGTCGCCCAGCCAGGAAACCGGCAGAAAATCAGCGGTGATTCTGCTCGATTATTACGGCTTCAAGAGCCTGAAGGACAAGGTAAAGGCATACAAGGAAGGGTTTATTCCGGCCCAGTCGCGTTTCATGCCAGATTACAACTGGGAGGGGCTGATAAAAATCTACCGAGAAGGCCCACCCGTCAAGAAGTAACAACTGAAACCCTATCAGGTTTCGCCCACCCGTTAACCGGCGGCTGGATTGGCTACCTGCCCGGCAAACAGAATGGTTCCGGTAGCATTGTGACGGATCAGGAATATAAAAGGCCGGTCGAGCGTCATGCGGACCGAAAGCGGCATATACATCTTGATGCCCACCATCACCGCTGTAGCCGCCGCCGCTTCGGTGCCCTCCTCATCCACCGCTACAAAAGCCTTGTGGAGAACGTCCTGCAGGTAAAGCTCGCTGTCGCCGCTCATGCCGGAAAAGTCAGCCTGGCTGGTAAAAGCGCTTGCCATTCCCAGCTTGCTTAAAGCCTGCTTCAGGCTCAGGCTGAACTCAAATTTGAACCTGGGCATGGTCAGGGTAACGTCGCGGGGTTTCAAACCGGCTGTAATCGAACCCAGCTTTTCAACCTCCAGTGTCCGGCTGAAAGCATCGAACTCCCCCCGCCCGGGTAAAATCAACAGCATCGAAGCCTGGCCACCCTTGTACGGCAGTTCAACCGCCTGGCAGCCTTCGGTTTCACTGTAGGCAAACAGCCTGGTCTGGTACATCATGGGCACGAATATTTCTTCTCCATCCGGCAGGCGGAACAGTCCGTCGGACGTCCTGTGCGGTTCGAAGGGATGTTTCCAGGCGCCTTTGAAGTATATTGCATTGGTAAGCACCAGGCGTGTCAGGGTGTTTACCGCACCCCGTCCTACCAGTTCAGGGATTTTACCTGCGGTTTTGTCACTCACCCATGTGTTAATGGCCGCCCGGGACTCTTCGGTTTTTTTAATAAAATCCACCAGGTTTATACCAGCCCCGTAGTTCTGTGCCAGAACGTCAAGAAAACCGGGCAGAAACTCAAAGCCCTTCTGCCCCCAGATGGCATTAACAGTCCTCAGGATAAATCCTTTACCCTGTTCCTCTGCCTGCCGTATCAGCTGCGCCTCAAGACTGTTGAACGCCGGGTGCAGGCGTTCAGGTTCCAGCATAAAGTTGAGGGCTGCAGCCATTTCGCATTCGGTTTCCCCCCGGGCGCCGGCATACGTCATAGCCAGGGCGGCCGAAATTGACCAGGGTGAAAAAATAACGTTGGCACCGGCGTGTTCGATTGCCCGCCCCAGCTTGAAAGCAAAGGCGCTGTTGCCCGCCACAAGCGCGGCGGTATCGGCCAGCTCCGCCGGCGGCGCCGTCCGCTCGCGGCTGGACTCGAGAACTTTAACCTTCATTTGAAACCTCGCTTTCCCGGCTATTTACCGAGGATAATATAGAACCGGCGGTTTTTCTCTTTCCAGACCCCGGATGCACGCTCAAAGATTTTCTCCGCCAGCCGGCTCTCCCTGCTATACCCGGCGGTAAACTTTCCAAATCCCGTAAAGACAATTACGCGCCCCCCGGCGGGTTTAGCGGGCATCTCGGTCAGGCAATCCAACAGGGCGTCCCAGTTCATGCCGAAATAATCCGGAAACTTCAGGTTTGCAGCCACCTTTTTTAAAAGGCCTTCCTTGCCGCGTACATTTTTCAAGTCAATACGGGCAACTTCCAGACCACACACCCGGGCCGCCTTGATGATTACGCTGTTACTGCGTACAATACCGGCCGGGTAAACCCCGCTGTGCAGAAACGAACTGAATAACTTTATCCAGGCTTCTATTTTCACTGCACAATCAACCTGAAGGAATTATAGTGGTCGTCCGTATAGTAGAATTCGCCGCCGGCCCCGGCCACAATCCGCCGGGCGCCCCGGTCGGATTCTCCGGGGGTGATAACCGTGTATTCATGGTAGTAGCCGTCGGGTTTTTCCGGTAAAAGACCTTCGTAATTATAAAAAACCGTGCCGTCTTTGGAATAGGGGAAGGGCCCGCCGCATTCGATCAGATTCAGGGCAGTAATGGCTTCCGGCGGCAGGTTGGAAGAACTGATTTCTCCCGGGGCAAGGTCAATATCTGCAACCAGTCCGCATCCGGCCGCACCGGCCAGCAGGCAGACAGCCAGCAGGCAGGCAGAAAGAATGTTTAAAATATTACCTCTGCCCGGTTTCATGGAACTGCTATACCTTCTTCGAATTCTTCCATAAGCCTATTCAACCGTAATTTTTATCAAAGACTGCTCCCGGTTGCCGTCCAGGTCCTCCACCACAAAACCCACCATGTAGGCGCCCTGAGCCCCGTCCAGCACTTCCCATGTCATGGGCTGGCTGCCGAAGGTTATCGTGTCTCCCGGCTGGGTGGCGGTATTGATTACATTGCCGGCGCTGTCCAGGTCCAGCCAGGTTTCGGTAACCGTGAACTGGTCGCTCTGGGCGGGGTTAATCTCCCGCGGGGCGCCGGCCGTGTTGGAACCGCTGAAACCCACTACTTTCTGCAACTTGGAGTCGCTGAAATACAAGCGGGCATAAATCTGCTCTCCTCCGGCGGCAAAGGTATAAACCCCGTCTACCGAATACAGCGCTTCTTCAGCGCTGGAACCATAGCTTTCCGGCTTGAACAGGGCGACGGCGGTGTTGACACCGTCATCGATGGCAAACACTATCGGCTCCCAGCTAAACTCCAGGGTAAAATCTCCCTGGCCCCAGTCCGGATAGTATACCCCGTCCGCAATACGGGTATCCGGGCTTTCGATATAGTCCTGGTCGGCAACGAACAGTGAGTTAGCCTGTTCATCCAGGTACCCCGCAAACAGGTAAATGTAGCCGATGTTTTCACCGGTTATGTCAGCGCTCAGCGTCACCGGCCTGTCCCAACTGGCGGTACTGCCTGAAGCCTGCAGGGCAGATACCACAAACACGCCCGGAGCCGGCGCGTCTACCGAACCGGCGGGCGGCACAACCGGCATGGCATCACTCAACTGGAACTGCCTGCCGGTGTAATGGAAAGCCAAAAAATCATCCCAGAGGGACTCATCAGCAAAACGCTGGGCTATCGCCGTGTATGACTGGGCCCCGGTAACCGGACTTTTGTAGAGTTCCGAATTTGGAAAATAGATGGCGATTCCGGTGGAACCTTCCTGCTGCGGTCCGTGTTTTTCAGCCACCACCGCCTGGTTTATGGCCGCCAGCACGTTGTTGACGGCGTCATTTACTGCAGTGCCGGCATTGTCCTGCTTGATGATCTGCACGAGGTTGCCCAGGTCAACAAATGAAGGCGGCACGCTGGAGCCGAACACGCTGGTATAGCTGCGGGTGTAGGTCCGAGCGCCGGCAATCACCTGCTGGGATGCATCCTGAAACACATATGCCAGCTGGTTAAGGCTGGTGTTTAACGGTGCTACTGCGCTGAGGTCTACCGCCGTAAGCGTCATATCCCGGCTCATCTGCTCCCGCTCACGGCTGCTGCCGATAAGCAGGTCATCATCGATATAGGTTTCCACGATAGCGCGGCTGAGCTGGGCTCCATCCATGCCCGGGTTGCCCTGCAATGCCTGCAGAAAGCCGGAATAAGCCCAGCCCAGCGCCGGTTCCGTTTCTTCGGAGGCTACTGCGTAGCGTGCATGCGGAGCCATGGCGGTAAACACCTCCAGTTGGGCCATAAGGCAGGCATCCAGGCCGACCACATCCAGTTTGTCGATGCCGGTCTGGGCCCTTATCTGTCCCAATGCCGCATCGAGCTCATGCAGATAAATCATGTCCCCAATGGCATCCGCCAGGGGTATGCCCGCATCCCAGCTTCCGACCGGGGTTGCGTCCGTCCAGCCGCCCGGCCAGCCCATGCCGTGGTCCGACATTATCAGGGCATACCGGTCGGCAGGATAGGTGGCAATCGCCCAGGTGGCAAAATCCACCAGTGTCTGGCCGGAGGCCATATTGAGTTCTCCCAGGCTGCCTACCTGCTGTGAACCCAGCCTGTCAAGATTGTTATCCTTCTGTACGATAAACCGCCGGGTTTCCGTCCAGTTGCCGTCGCCGCTGTAGCCGCCGCTGTAGCGGTCTATCTGGGCTACGATCATCACATCTTCGGAAGAGCCGGCCATCTCAGCCTCGTTCAAATCTATGTAAATGTCTTTTTCCAGCACGTTGTCGTCAGCGCCCTGGAAAAGCATTACCAGCCACCGGTGCTCTTCACCGGAAGGCAGGTAGGTTGTCGGCGAGGTATTGGTGGTCGGCTGGGTGGTAATTCCGCCCTGTGTGGTGGTGGGATTGGTATCCGGGTTGCGGGTAAACAAATCACAGCCGCCGCACTGCTGCAGGGCAATTACCACGATGATAACGATAATTATCACCGCAATGATGCCCACCAGGCCGCAGCCTTTGGTGCGGGGAAGGCAGCCTCTGGCGGCAGACGAACCTGAAGAGCCTGAACCCAGCATGGAAAGCAGCCCGCCGAGGGCGCCCAGGCCGGTAGATAAGCCGCTCCCGGTGCTCGAACCACCTGTCGAAGTGCCGGAACTGCCGGTGCTGGTCCAGCGCCGCGGCGCTCCCGCGCTTGAGCGCCCGGTGGAACTGGATGAAGCCGGCCGCCGCCGGCTGCCCGTAACCTTGCGCCTCCCGGAACCACTGCTATCTGCCAAAACACGCCTCCTGCGGCAGATAAAATATCTGCGCGGAAAAATCCCAGCTTGATTGTGCAACAACAATTATTCCACTATCGATCACCAAAAACAATACACCGGTTGACTGCCGGGCATACCTGAAGCCAACAGGTAATACAGGGGCAACGATAATTGGCAAGTATGGGCGGAGAGAAAAGAGGTGCGGTTATGGCGGCCGGGATTGGCCTCTAGCGTATTTTTTTGATCAGGCCCAGTACCGTAACTGCATTTGAATAATCGGTTTTGGTATCGAAGCACACGCTGTCCTCGGCATGCTGGGTGTCCCTGGGGAAGGAGTTGATTACCGCCGCATTCTTGCCGGCCAGCGCCTTTGCCCTGGCCTGGTCGACCCAGACCTTCCTGGTTGAAACCCAGAAATAATCATTGCTTTCTTTGTGAACCCAGGCAAAAGCGCCCCTTTTACCCTGAACGCCGGTCTTGAGCTTGTTGAGGCTGAAAGTACGCTCGTTTACTTTTGAACAATGACAGCCGATGTCCCCAGCGAGCTTCTTGATAAAAACCTCGTCCTGTTCGGCGAATTCCATGGTCCTTTGCGGTTTTTTGGCAAGCATATCAGGCTCCTTTCATGGCATGTTTGCGAAATGAAAAAAGGGCGGGCAAGAATGTTTCCGGCCCGCCGCTTTTATTTCCCTATGCAGAAATTACCTGCTGACTCTTACTTTACGATAGCAATCACTGCAATAAACCGGTCTGCCTTGGCGGGGCTCGAACGGTACTGTAGTGGCTTTGCCACATTCAGCGCAAACGGCAGAGTGCATTTGCCGTGCAGACGAATAACTGCCGTAGCTGTTATTTGCATAGCTACCGCTGTTACCGTCGCGACTCGCCTTACGTGCCTCGCGGCATTCCGGGCAGCGCTTGGGTTCGTTGGTGTAGCCTCTCGACTGAAATTGTTCCTGCTCATCAGCACTGAAGGTGAATGAAGAATTGCAATCTGAACAGGTTAGTGTTTTGTCCTGAAAACTCATTGGATGGCCTCCTCTCTTGTTATTTAGTCTGAGCTTGGGTCATCCAACACTTGATTGAAACCCTGGGGATTTTAATAAGCCTGTCTTAACCTAAACCGGAACTATATACCCAGTATACCCGCATATTTAATATTTCGCAAATTAAAAAAATGTTTGAAAATTCATCAATTTCAGGATTATAAACTTTTTTCTTTTACTCTGAGCCCCTCTGAGACGTCCAAAGCTCATCTACCAGCCCTCCGGGTGGCTGATGCCTGAGCCGGACTTATTGTCAGTTAAGGATATTTAGGCTAGACTGTAATCCGCTTGTCCCCACCCGCCCCTCAACCGGCTGGTGGCAGCCGGTATGTTAACGCTGAATATTTTGTAAGTTTGGAGTTAATGTGAAAACATTAAAAAAGCTCGGCTACGCATCGGGGGATTTCGGCATATCGGTTTCCTATTTCCTGGTCGGCTTTTTCTTCATGTACTACCTCACAGACATCGTCGGCATCTCCGCCTGGCTGGCCGGAGTGGTGGTTTTTATCGGCAAAACCTGGGACGGCCTTTCCAACCCGGTAGCCGGCATAATCAACGACCGCTTTTCCTCCCGCTTCGGACCCAAGAGGGCGTTTGTCCTGTTCGGCGCAATACCCTTTGCCATCTGTTTCGTCCTGTTGTGGCTTATCCCCTCGCATTTCAGTGAGCCGTTGAAGTTTATCCTGGCAGTAGGCGCCATGCTCCTTTATTCAACCGCCTACACCTTCGTTTCGGTGCCCTACATGGCTATGGTTCCGGTGATAACGAGTGATTACGACGAGCGGACCCAGATTACCGGCATCCGGGCTGTCCTTTCCACCCTGGCCATCATCCTGGGAGGCGGCGCCGCCCTGTTTATATCTTCGTTTTCCGACGAAGCGCTGGGGCTGAGGGTAATGGTTACCGGTTTTGCCTTTTTCAGCGCTCTTTCCCTGCTTGTGGCCGCCCAGAGCATCAAAGGCATGGAGCCTGCCACGGCCCGTGTGACCATGTCATTTAAAGAAAATTTTGCCAACTACCTTTCCGTCCCCCGGCAGAAATACGTGCTGATTCTGTTCGCCTTCAAGTTCCTGGGGGCTATCGCCACCGGCTGTCTGATGGCCTCCATCCCCTATTTTGCCACGCATGTCCTGAGGGATTCCACCAGTTCCACCTACGGGGTGGCGCTTTACACCATCTGTTCGGCGGTGTTTATCCCCGTATGGTACAAGCTGACCCGCATTTACGATAAACGGCGGCTGCTATTGATCTCCAACTGCCTGGGAGCGGTGGCGCTGATTGCGGTAGCCTTATTTGTACAGGAAGGGGCCAACATCCTGTTTTATGCCGGATGCGCCCTGGTCGGCATCATCATGTCTGCCTATCTCTTGATCCCGTACTCGTTCGTGCCGGACCTGGTGGATTATTACGCCAAAAAGAACGGCTGCCGGCATGAGTCGGTCTATTTCGGCCTGTGGATGACGGTTCACCAGATAGGCATCGCGGTATCCGGCCTGTTGCTGGGGGCGTTCCTCAGCATCCAGGGTTATGCAGGCATGGCAGACCAGCAAACGGAATCGGCCATTATGGCCATCAGGCTGGCGTTCGGCCTGATTCCGGGTGTGTTCCTGGTTCTGGCAGCCCTGGTGCTGCAGAAGTACGGCATCACCCGCAGTGTTTACCAGGCGCTGTTTACCCGAGATGAAACTGAAGCCTGCCGCCGGGAAGGCGGGGCTTAAGCCGGAGGGAACGGGTGTGAACATTCTGGCAAAACTAATCACCGTCAAACGCCTCAACCACCATTTTTACCGGTGGGATGAAGCAACCCTGCGCGCCCACCAGGCAAAAAGGGTAGCCGCCGTACTCGAATACGCCGGCAGGCATTCCCCGTATTACCGCAAATTACGCTCAGACAAAGGCCCTCTTACCCTTGATTCGGTGCCCCGGATAGACAAGGCCGAAATGATGGCCCATTTCGACCAGATCAATACCGCCGGGCTGAAGAAACATGAACTCATAGAGTTCCAGCTCGCCCAGGACAGGGCCGGCGGCCTGGGGCTGTTTGCCGGCGGCTTTTCGGCCGGAGTTTCCTCCGGTACATCCGGCAACAAGGGGCTGACGGTTCTTTCCAAAACCGAGCGCGAGCTCTATTCCTGCCTGCTCTGGGCGCGCAACGGCATTCCGGCCACGATAAAAAGCCGCCGGGTTTTGTTTGCCCTGCGCACCAACAACCCGGCTTTCATGGAGGTAGCCAGCTTCGGGGTGAAGATCTGCTATGTGGATTACACCCACCCGGCGGAAGACCTGGTGAAAATCATCAACTCCAGAAATTTGAATATTTTAGCCGGGCCGCCCTCCCTGCTGGCCATGCTCGCCCGGCTTGCACCCTCCATAGACCACCCGGTCGACGTGGTGATTTCTTATGCCGAGGTGCTTTCGGAAAAAACCCGGCAGGATATCGGCAGCGCCTTCGGCGCGCCGGTGATCGAAATCTACCAGAGTTCCGAAGGGTTTATCGGCTCCACCTGCCGGGCGGGCAGGCTGCACCTGAACGAAGACGTCATCTGGGTAGATCTGGAGGAAACCCCGGACACGCTGGGCAAAGCCAGAAACGTGGTGGTAACCGACCTTTACCGCACCACTCAGCCGGTTATCCGCTACGGCCTCAACGATATCCTGGAGCTCAGTCCCGAACGCTGCAGCTGCGGTTCCTGTTTCCGGGTGATAAGCCGCATACACGGCCGGGCTGACGACATCTTTCACCTGAAGGGCCCCGGCGGCAAGGTGCGTTACCTCTTCCCGGACTATGTCCAGAGAGCCATTATCCACGCCTCGGATGAAATTATCGAATACCAGGCGATACAGCATTCCATAGATGCCATCGAAGTGCGCCTGGTGCTCAAGGACGAAGCCGGCCGGCCCGGTATCGAACAGGCCGTCAGGGCCAACTTTGCCGGCTGGGCTGAAAAAACCGGCGGCAAACTTGGCGAAATTACCTTCACGAGTGCCCTGCCGGAGTGCAATCCGGTATCCAAAAAGTTCATCCGGGTAATCAGGAAGTTCTGATATGGACTTGTTCGAAGTCGACGGGCCGGGGGACGAGGCCGGTCTCAGCCAGTTTTTGGAAGTAGCCAGAAGGGTATATCAAAATAACCCCGTCTGGGTCCCCGAGTCCGAAAACGCAGTCATCGACCGGTTTCAAGACGTGCAGCCCGGAGGAGCAGTGACGCGCCTGCTGATTGCCGTCGAAGACGGCCGGCCGGTTGCCCGCTGCGGGGTAATCATGCACCCGCATGCCAGGGATGAACACGGCAACCCCCAGGGCTGGCTCGGCTTTTTCGAAGCCCTGGAAGAACACCGGCAAGCCGGCCGGGATTTAATTGCCGCATGCGAAACCATAATGAAGTCCGGCGGCGTAAAATCCGTACTGGCTCCCAGGGTGGATAACCTTCTGCTGGGGCTCTTGAGCGCCGGGTTCGACCTGCCCCAGACCGTCCTTTCCAGCTGCAACCCGCCTTATTATCTGGAAATATTTCAAAAATGCGGCTACCGGGTAAGGGAAAAAATGGGCTCCTTCCTTTTCAACCACCACCTCGCGCCCGTCCCCGAAATCAAACTGCCCGGTTTCACCACCCGCCATTTCGACCGGGCTAATCTGGAGCGTGAAGCCGTTATATTCAACCGTCTGCAAAACTCCATATTCGGCGGCGGCAGCTATGTTTCGCGCACTCCGGATGAAGACCGGCGGGTAATTGACCGGTTTCTGCCCTTTCTGGATGACGAACTGGTGATTATTGCCGAAGACAGGGCGGAAAACGCCGTTGGCCTGCTTATCTGCCTGCCCGATATTTACCAGGCTTTCAAGGGCCAGGCGGTAACCCGGGCTCGCATCATATCCATCGGCGTAACCGCCGGATGGCCCAACAAAGGAGCCGGCGCCATGATGGCTTCCCATCTGGGTAAAAACCTGCTGAGGAAAGGCTACCGGGAGCTGGAAGCTTCCTGGATACTCTCAGCCAACTTACCGCCCCAAAACCTGGCAAAGAGGTTTAAAGGAACCCCGGGCAGGGAGTTCGTTCTGCTGGAAAAGAAACTGTAGCGCCGCTACCGAAGATTCCGGCTTCTTGCCACCAGCCCATTCAGTCTTGCCTGTTTACGGCGGTGTGGTAACGGAGATATCATCCAGCACAAACACGGTGCCGCCGGGTTGTTGATACAACAGTTCGATAACAACCTTCTGGAAAGTTCCCCCGCCTGCATCGAAGGACAGTTCGCCTTCGGGATAAGTGGTGTCGGAGGGAACCCCGCGTGCCGTTGCCGTGCCTGTCTGCGTGGTACCGGCCGTGTCCGTGTAGGTCGTCAAGCGCAGGGCTGAAGGTTGCTCGACTTCGCCGACGCCGTGGTATTCGAGCACCGCAAAAACCAGGCTTATTTGGGCCAGCGGCTGGTCGAAGGTTATATGCAAGTCCGTTTTAAACACCGGGTTCTGGTAAAGGTACCGCCCGGAAAACCGAGGCAGGTTCAGGAAGGTGGATTCATAGCTCTGGATCGAAAAGGCGGCCGGGTCCGAAGGTGAGCTGAAGCTTGCCGTCAGGCCGCCTGCAGTTACTTCAAGGGGGGTACTCGTTCCCGGCAAAACAGCAGCCGGACCGGTATCGAAATCGAAAATGATGTTGGTGCCCGGCGGCAGGGCAGGCGTGGTAACCGGAACCGTGCTCACAGGCACGGTTGTCGTAGCGGGTACCGTCGTTTCAACCAGTGTTGTCGTAGCCGGCGTGGTCGTTGCAGCCGGCGTGGTCGGCGCGGCAGTAGCAGTTGTGGTGAGTTCAGCCGCGGCCGAGGACGTTGGCGAGCTATCCCCGGAGCATCCCGCCATTGCCGAAATGGCTATCACAGCAACCATAACCGGGATTAACCTGAGCGTTTTTTTGTTAAGCGCCATTTCGCATTCTCCCCGCCGGTAAGTGGAGTGTTAAATACATTACGCCTTAACGGGCTGTTTTGCAATAACCGGTTGACCCGTACCTGTCCAATGTATATAATGCCACCACCTACCGCCGCTCAGATATTCGGCTCACCGGGGGCAGTATATGCAGCACGACACTCACACCGGTAGTCACCAGGCCAAACCAGCCAGCGGCCACACCGCTCACGGCCCAAAGCCCGGCGCCGGCAGGCACCAGGGACACTCTACCGCGGATTTCAAGCGCCGCTTCTGGATATCGCTGGCGGTAACCATACCCGTCCTTTTGCTTTCACCCATGATTCAGCAGTTTATGGGCTTTACCTTTACCTTTGCCGGTGACATCTACTTGCTGTGGGCTCTTGCCACTTTCATTTACATCTACGGCGGCTGGCCGTTCCTTGCCGGCCTCGTCCGGGAGCTCAAGAACCGTAATCCAGGCATGATGGTGCTCATCGGCCTGGCGATCAGCGTTGCCTACCTTTACAGTTCGGCCGTAGTGCTGGGCCTTGCCGGCAAACTGCTCTTCTGGGAACTGGCTACCCTGGTGGTTGTAATGCTTTTGGGCCACTGGGTGGAAATGCGCTCGCTGATGGGCGCTTCCCGCGCCCTGGAAGAACTGGCACGGCTGATGCCCTCAATTGCCCATAAGGTGATATCGGCAAACCGCACTCAGGACGTGGCGGTGGAAAAACTGGCAGCAGGCGACACCGTGCTGGTCAAGCCGGGTGAAAAAATACCCACCGACGGCAAAATCGCCACCGGCTCCAGTTCGGTGAACGAATCGATGCTCACCGGGGAATCGAAGCCGGTAGAGAAACAGCCGGGCAGCACCGTCATCGGCGGCTCCATCAACGGCGAGGCCTCCATCACCGTGGAAGTAACCCGGCTCGGCCGGGATTCCTATCTTGCCCAGATGATGCAACTGGTGCAGGCCGCCCAGAAAAGCAAATCCCGCACCCAGAACCTGGCTGACAGGGCCGCCCGCTGGCTTACCATAATCGCCATCGGCGCCGGGCTGATTACGCTTTTCGCCTGGCTGACAGCCGCAGGCCGCAGCCTTGATTTTGCCCTGGAACGCATGGTCACCGTTATGGTGATTGCCTGCCCGCATGCCCTGGGGCTTGCCATCCCCCTGGTGGTAGCCGTTTCCACAGGCATCGCCGCGCGTAACGGCCTGCTTGTGCGCAACCGCACCGCCTTCGAGCAAGCCAGGAACGTGAATGCCGTGGTTTTCGACAAAACCGGCACCCTTACCCTGGGGCAGTTCGGCGTTACCGATGTCATCCCCCTGGCAGAAAAGGCAACCGCAGAAGAACTTCTGAAATATGCCGCTTCGGTTGAAGCCCACTCGGAGCACCCCATTGCCAGGGGCATCGTCAAATCATCCCCCGAAAAGCACGCGGTGAAAAATTTCAAGGCAATTACCGGCAAGGGCGCCGGCGGAGAGGTTCAGGGCAAACAGGTTATGGTGGTCAGCCCCGGCTACCTCGAGGAAAACGAAATCAGCTATAAAGACGAGCGTATCGAAAAAGCCTTCAGCGAAGGCAAGACCGTGGTCTTTGTGCTCATCGAAGGCAGGCTCGAGGGCGCTGTTGCCCTGGCCGATATCATCCGGCCGGAGTCAAAGGAAGCCATCGCCGTACTCAAGAAAATGGGCATTCGCTGTATAATGCTCACCGGCGACAACCCGGATGTTGCCCGCTGGGTGGCTGAAGAAACCGGCCTGGATGAGTATTTTGCCGCGGTTCTGCCGGAACAAAAGGCAGATAAGATAAAACAGATCCAGGCACGCGGGCTGGTGGTGGCCATGACCGGGGACGGCATCAACGACGCCCCCGCCCTGGCCCAGGCGGATGTGGGCATTGCGGTGGGCGCCGGTACCGATGTAGCCATGGAGACGGCTGACGTAATCCTTGTTAAAAGCAACCCGCTGGACGTGGTGGCCGCCATCAGGCTGGCCAAAAGCACCTACAATAAAATGCTGCAGAACCTGGCCTGGGCTACCGGCTACAACTTCATCACCATACCCCTGGCAGCCGGCGTACTCTTCGGCCTGGGCATCCTGCTCAGCCCGGCGGTGGGGGCCATTCTCATGTCGGCCAGCACGGTGATAGTGGCCGTCAATGCCCGGTTCTTACGCTACAGGGCTTGACAGGGCTCCGTATAACTCCGAAGCCTTCAATACTCTTCAGCCGGAAAGGCGAGCACGTCCCGGCTGAAATTACTTTTGATCATCGCCATGTGAAAGCCATGATGGCGGCGTAATCCTCGGACATATCCTTGATTGAATAGCCCGGGGCAAACGCGGCTCACCGCTCAGGTGGTGTACTGTGAAGCTTTCCGCGAAGGGAGCGAAGTAGCGAACCTTAATCCTGAGTTCGAGACCGGCGAGAGGTTCGTGTTTGAAGTTCAATGCCTCGAATATCGCCAGGTTGACCGGCCCGCTGACGAAACGCACATACGGCAGTTGGTTGCGGGTAAAGCCAGTGGTTATTTCCATCGTAGCCATCAAAACATCCGGTGCGCACCGGAGTCAGGTAATTGGGACAGGTATTGTAACATACCGAGGTAATGGCCCGGCTGGTTTTCATTGGTTATATAATAAAAACACCTTCGGAAAAGGGTTCTTTTGTGAAGGGGTTTCACAGAGCTTATTTTGTTCATGGAAATTTGTAAATTTTGGGGGCTGGGTTTTGTGAAGGCGTTTTATAGGTAATTGAGCATACGACTTTTAATCAGGGTGTCACAGGTTCGAGACCTGTACGGCCTACTTCCAATCCTTCGTTAACTCTTCTTTTAGCCCAATTTCTCAAATCCCGCAGCCAGGGAACTTCCAAGAGAACCATCGAATTCTACAAGTACCTGCTGAGCCCATTTGCCAAAACCTGCACCCTCACACCCACCAGCATAAACCAGTTCCTGTCGACCAGGACCTGCACCAACGGCAAGAACGCCTACTACAGATCCATAAGAGCCTTCTGCAACTGGCTGTACAGGCAAGGCTACATCACCGATAACCCCATAATAAAGGTAGACCCGCCCAAGATGAGGAAAGTCATCCTTCCGAGTCTTACCAGTGAGCAATTTGAATATCTGATTGATCAAGCAGACAATACCCGTGACAAAGCCATCATCAGCTTACTGGCAGACTCAGGCATCCGCCTCAATGAACTCATCAACATCAAACTAGAACATATTGACTTTGGTACCCACACCATCATCATCTGGGGCAAAGGCGCCAAGCAAAGGAAAGCGCCGTTCACACCCAGGACCAAAGACCTGATACTTGAATATTTAAGGGTTGGAAAGGTTAATATAGTTAGCCAAAATGTGTGTATAGCAAACATTTGGGGTATGAGAAGAAGGGGAATCCAGATTATGTTGTACAGGCTGGAGAAGAGGACTGGGTTGCCTTGCAGCCCACATACGTTCAGGCGAACTTTTGCGAGTAACTTGCATCGAGCTGGATTGGATATTGAACACATTATGAGACTCGGTGGGTGGGAGAGCCTGGATATGGTGCTGAGGTATACAAGGAGCGTGAAATTTGAGGAGAGTTTGAGGTTGTATCAGAACATAGAGAGATAGAAAGCACATTGTGTAATTTGTGTATTTGTTGCTGCTAGTACGTTTTGGAACCCATTTTATGTGTATATAAGTAGTTGTTGAAGAGTTTTCGCAAACCCGATAGGTGACCAGATGCTGGATAGATTACAACCGACAGTTAACCCTGTCAGAGAGGTCGTGAGTGTCAGATGAAGTCGTGGCTAGTACATCTTAACCTTGTATCTGTTTCAATGCCCATTCTGCCATATCTCGAACATCAGCATTTTGATCTTCTTGAAAAGCTTGTTCAAGAGCATCTACCGCCTTTACATCTCCAATTTTACCAAGGGCTTCTGCTGCGTTAGTCCTTACAGAAGAGTAATTATCTTCCAATAAAGCATGTATAAGTGGTGCTACCGCCCCTCGATCTCCTAGTACATCTAGAATATTACCAAGGGCTTTTGCCACGCTAGCCCTCACATCATTGCTACTATCTCCCAGCAGAAGCGGTAGGAGTGGTTCTACCGCTCTAACATTATATGGAATTTCACCAAGGGCAATTACTGCATTTTCCCGAGTCATAGAAGATGGATCTTTGAGATCCGAAAAAAGCTTCAGAAACACGTATTCAGAGTCAAGCTCTTCAGCTATTACAGGGCCAATTGATTTATAAGAATCTTTAAGCCTAAAATCTGTAACCGCTTCAGAATATAGAGATTCCCAGCTCGCTAAAGAAACGGTACCAGGAGTTTCGCCAGTAATTATTTCAAATAATACCAATTTACCTGCGCTGTCATACAAACTTAATGTGCACCATATGTGTGTCCCGTATTGAAAATTTGTATATAAACCGTGCATTGTTTCTTCATACTCTACTGATAACAAGCTGTCATAAGGCTCGCCTTCCTCTACGATTCTTATACCCATGATCTTCAGTTTTGTTTCAATTGCTCCATAAATATCATAAGGTTCTGCATCTCTCCAAGTGGATGCAGCAACCTCTAGTTTCATGGATATAGGTGTTGCAACGCTAAAATACGCTGATACACCTTCAATTGCCACTTCATATATTCCGATGTCTTCCCTGGAAACACTGAAAGCAATGGAACCAAGTTCATGAGCGACAAGAGTGATACTTTTGGTTTCCTCTTCTAATCCATTTATATACAAAATCACGTCTCGGCTGCCCTCTATGTCGTTACTATTGCGTACAAACACAGAAATGATAACTTCTTCATTAGGCCATACTATATGATATGGCTCGAACTCAATACTTGATATCTCTAAATCTGCCGGTTCTACTATGGTAAACGATCCGGATATGCCTCCAATTGTTACGTCGTGGTCTCCAATGTCCTCCCGAGCTACAGTAAAAGTCACATCCTTACTCTCGCCGGCAGCAAGAATTATACTTTTAGCTTCTTCTACGGCTCCATCGATTTCCAGGGCTAAATCACAGACCTCCTCGCTTTCGTTGGGGTTGCATAAAGACACAGAAACATCAATTGGTTCGTTTGCCGCTACCTTACTCGGTTCAATAGCAAGGTTCGATATTTCAATCGGCTCGACCACAATAAAAGAACTAGATAGATCGCCGACCGATATTTCATGCTCTCCGGCATTTCCGGCAGGCAGATCAAAACTGAATTCCATACTATCATCAGGCCCGAGGTTTAAGCTTGATACGTTCCTATCAGGCCCATCATCAATATTGTAAGCCAAATCGTAAATCCCCTCGGTGCCTCCTGTATTTGTTACGATTACAGAAACGAAGAGTTGATCGCTTGTTGTTAACTTAATTGGCATGACATTCAGATTCGACAAAGAATAAATTGCTGGTTCGACCACAATGAAAGAGCCGGTAAGTTCCCCTATCGTTACATCATATTTCCCTGTATCTGCCCTTGTAACATTAAAGTGAACATCTGTACTTTCACCAGCAGCGAGAGTAATATTCTTGCTTTCCTGTTCCTCCCCATCAATTTTTAATACTGCGTTGTAACTACCCTCGCTGCCTCCAGTGTTAGCCACAGAGGCGGAAATAACAACAGGTTCTTCTAATGCTACCTCGCCTGGTCCAATAATGAGGTTAGACAGTGTAAAGGTGGCTGGGTTGGAGCATCCTGTAATTGTAGTGAATAACAATGTCAATAATATGAATCCGCCAATAAGTCTGCCTTTCAACTCATACCTTCTTTCAGTAAGTGTAGACTACCCGACTTAAGGTTATCGCGATTTAATTTCATTTCAATTGTGATAAGCGGTTCACTAATAGAAACAATTAGATTCGTCTTTTCGTAGTGTAACACTCATTAGGCATCAAAACAATAATTCAGTTATATTTTGCCTTATGCAGCAAGAGGATGCCCGGCCCCCAAGTGGGTATCCACCTACAGAGTTAGTATTTTAGCCTCTGGAGCCGGTGGACGGTATCCCTTGGCACTGTGAGGCCGGACATGATTATACTCCCAGCACAACCGCTCAACCATTATCTTGGTTACTCAAGGATTAAAAAATTCTTTCTTTTAACAATTCATTCTGTTTGTTGCCATAATATTGGCGATAATCTTCAGGTTTCAGTCTATTTCATTTCCCCAAAACTCCTCCCAATACATCACCCACTCCTCCTCACTCAACTTATCATCCCTGTTCCCGGTCAAATGTTCTTGCATGTCCAGGATCAAGGCCTTGTAGGCGGCTAGGGATTTGTTCGCTGGGCGGATGTAGAGTTTTTCTGTGGTTGGTGGGTTGTTTTGATTATCAATGTTTTCCATATGATCATTATACATGGATGCTGCGACATCAAAGGGGAAAAAGTCTAGCTATCAAGGTACAACTTGCACAAAATGCACAATGATTTTCTGTTTTAGGTTAATAGAAATCCCTAGCTAGTTAAAGCAGGGAAAACATGCAATTTGTGCACTTTAGCACACACACATTTTTTATAACCTTTGCACCCTTTCTAACCCAAGTACAATGGATGTGAGATTGCTTTGCGCAATACTTCTATGTGCAAACATTAAGCATGCGCACAATACAAACTGGCTGCATTTCAAGCGCATGCCTTATTATATCGTATATAAGGAGGATCATCACAATGAATACAAAAGAGGCAATTCCATATTCAAGATGGTATCATGCGATTCAAAAACGTGGCGCTCGGCGGCACTTTGACAAAAATCGTTTGATCGAACCAGGTTCTATCACTGCCTTGGAAAATATTTGCTCATGGTTTACCCCTTATGAAGGCGCACGGGCAGTTTTTATTCAACATCCTGCCGAAGACATTTTTAAGGGCATCATCGGTGGTGTTGGTAAAATAAAAGATCCTCCGGCATTTATTGCGTTCATCGGTATGCTCGAGATTGACAGCATAGATGAAAAGAGTGGCTATACTGGTGAAGGAGTAATCCTGGAAGCTACCACCCTGGGGCTGGATACCTGCTGGGTTGCCGGAACCTATTACTCGGAGAGAGCGGCAAGGTTTTTGGATTTAAAAAAGAATGAAAAGCTGTTTGCCGTATCTCCGGTTGGCTACGCCTTCAGTGACAAATCCTTCGAGGAGAAGCTCATGAGTGGCTTTGGAGCAGCCAAAAAGCGTCATTCGCCTTGCAGGCTGGGGGTAATAAACTGGGAAGAACTGCCGGAATGGGTACAAAAATCTATTGATGCTGCCCGGCATGCTCCTTCTGCCATCAACCGCCAGCCATGGGGTTTTAGTGCAGATAAAACAGGTATTACAATTTATGTGAGAACCAAAGGCGGTGACCTTGGCTTTTCCAAGCGGTTCGACTGTGGCATTGCCATGCTTCACATAGAAGTTGCCGCCTTGTATTGCGGAATTAAAGGCGAATGGGAATTTCTGCGTAATCCTCAGGTTGCGCATTTCCATAAAGTTGGTTGAAAAGGGCTTACGGTAAGTAAAGCTGAATAAAAGACAGAAGTACAATATCTGGCTTTCTAGGTAAGTGTAAAGCAGGGAGAATTGAGAATAACGCTATTTTGGACCGGAAAGAAATCGGGGTGAATGGATTGTGGTATCTTTATGTTTAAGAAGGTCGTGCAGTGTCACCGGGTTTATTTGAATTGTATGTAGTCGGCGAAAGTGTGGCAATTGAGCCTTTAAAAAAGCGGCCACTTTGAACGCCTGGGGATTGGGTTTACAGCACAAACATATTTTTATAACCTTTGCACCCCTTTTGACCCAATTGGGGTACTAGGGTCAATTTAGTTAATATTATTATGTGTGTGTAGATATTAACACTAACTCATTTTCTGTCTCACTTCGATGCTATAATGGCTTGAAACCCAGATAAGGAGAATTTGAAATGCCATTACCCGAATGTTGGGCCAAACCAGAAGACTTCGCCACCCTCTTTCAATATTTCTGGCATCGTGATTTTCCGGTAGATAATATATCCGTTGGCGCAAAGCGGGTAGACTGGACCATCCATATTGGGGTAATCGTACGAAGCATTGGGGATCTGATGGGCATGGTTACCAGGTTCGAAGCCAGGGGAAGGAAAGACGCAATCCTTAGAAGTGCCGACGGCGATGAAATCGCCCTGGAATGGGAATGGGGTGGTGTATGGGGTAATGAGTTAGCAAAGTTAAAAAACCATAAAGTATTCAGTATAGATAAATCAATTACCAGATTGCTCAAATACGCCGTTCTGATCACCTATACCCATACCCCCAATATCGAGCGGGTATATGAGTATATAGCCCAAAATTGGCAAGGCGCGCCCTGGCCGCTGCTATTGATCCTCATCGATGTTGAAAAATCAAGGCAGTTTTTCACTGGCAAGAAGTTCAACAATCTACAGATGTCTATTTTCAATCAAGCAGGTAGGCAGGAACTTCGCTCTTGCCCGGCACTTCCGTGGAATGTTAATGGTACCAGGTGGAATCAAAAAGCATAATTTGGAATCATAGAATCATATGTTTGAGCAGATTTCGAATAAAGAATTGAAACTAGAGCATCTACCTGCTAGGGAGGCTGAATGGGATAATATTGCCTTGTTTGCTCTTTCATTTGATGCTTACAAACAATACGGATCATTTGAAGATTACGCCAGGGTCGCCAACGATCGTTTGAAGGCTTTCGGGATTGATAAATCCCTATCAAAAACTTTAACAGATCTGAGGGCTTGCTTGTTCTTTGAACAACGCCGCTGGCATCACTTTGGACGGGATCCTGATGAAGAAACCATGGAATATATTCATGCATTGTTAGAAGCAATCAGGGAAAAAATATCGAGTGAAAACAATAGGATTTAACTTAACCTGGGTCAATATTATAAAGTGCATTTTCATACGCTTCATACGTCCTCCCATCAAACAACACAAACACTATCTCTTTGATCGACTTCGCTTCATCCCTAGCAAACTCCACCACGGTCTCTATCGCAATCCAGGCTGCCTGGTCCAGTGGATACCTATAAGCGCCGGTGCTTATCGACGGGAACGAAATACTCTTGACCCCCAATTCCTCAGCCCGCTTTAAACTCTCACGATAAGCGCTTGCCAATAACCCTGGCTTGTCCTTGCTGCCCCCATACCAGACCGGGCCAACGGTATGGATCACATATTTTGATTTGAGGTTACCGGCGCTGGTCACAACTGCTTGGCCAGGTGGAAGGCGCCCGATCTTGGCGATGATTCTTTTGCATTGCGCCAGGATTTCGGGGCCCCCGGCTTTGTGAATAGCGCCATCCACTCCACCGCCGCCCATGAGTGTGGAATTGGCGGCGTTGACGATGGCGTCGGTTGTTCGGTGGGTGATGTCGCCCTGCATTAGAGATATGATTACCTCATTGATTTTGATATTCATTTGGTCTTTATATTAGCACACACAAATTTTTTATAACCTTGCACCATTAATAAGTTGCTCCAAGACTAAAACCAGCGTGCTATTTGTGAAAATGAGTTCGGAATCTGTCAAGCAACGCCCACCATATAGGACTCGAACTTTTGTTATTATTTTATGCTTGCTGAGGGGCAGCAGGTCATGCCGTTTGGCAGAGCAGCCGCTGGGTTCTCCGCCGTCTGTAACACTCCCGTCAGGAAGAACTTGAGTCATTGTGCCAGATTCCCGCCTTTTATTCGGAGATGGCTATTGAATTTTTTACCTGCATTATGGTCTTTTATTTTATTTTATGTTGTTAAGATAAAATAAAGCGTTTCTTAATTTATTTTGTCAATACTTCTGGTGTTGCAATGTCTCATTTCGTTATCAAACGCTTCCTGCAGGCCAAAGGCCGCCTAATGCCGGCTGCGGTCATAAAGCAGTCGGTTGAGCAGCACGCGTTTCAAATCCCGCTTTTCTTTTATATCTTCGCCCAAACCCTGGGTCAAGCGGCGAAGCATTATTATCACAAGCAGAACCACAAAGCCGAACACCACTTCCACGGGTTTGCCCATCAGCCAGGCGGCAAGCGGCAGAATCAACAAGGTCAGCGCCACGCCAACCGGCAGGGCATCGCTCTGGCCGGCGCCGGATTTGAAGCGTTTTCTCAAGGGCTGGTTCTTGATATTGAGCAGTCTTACCAGCTTGGAAACGAGGCCGACCAGCGCCGGTATGATTGCAACCAGAGTAACCGGCCAGGCCAGCGCCAGCGCCATTCCCAGGCCGGTGGTGTTGCCTTTTTCACCATCGAAGCGGGCAAAAACCGGCCACATCTGCCCGGCTACCGCCGCCAGGCCGCAGGCTGCGATGATTGCCAGATCCAGCCCGAGCAGGCGCCCCATCCAGATTGCCGCCGCCCCTTTCAAGACATCGAACAATACAGCCGCCAGGCCCCAGAAGGGCCCGGCACCCTGCCACAGGTTTATGTGCAGGTCTCCGGTGGTGGATATGCGGCGCAGTTTACACAGTGCGTAAAGGTGCGGCAACGCCCCGATGAAATAGGCGGCGATAATGGCGGCAAAGTTAGTCAGCATAGATGAAATTCCTCAATCCTTCCTGTTTTATAGCCTTATTATGATGGTGTTTTGCATTTACCTGCGGTAGCATACGTAAATATCGGCTTCGGTAGCCCTGCCCAGAGCATCATCCCAGCGGTGGTGTGTGAAGTAAAGGTTGCCGGCCAGGTCCAGGGTGGGCTCGCCGGCCAGGTTGGAAAGGACCATCTCCGGCGTTTGCCACTGGCCGTCCACCTTGAGAGACCGGTATACCTCCGGCGCCGGCGTCAGCCGGGTAAACCACAACTGGCTGCCCTCCTCCGTTATGAAAGGCTGGCCTTCACTATGGACGGTGTTGACGGGGGCAATGTTTTCGGGCGGCTGCCACTGGCCGCCGCTGCGGCGGATTAACCAGATATCCCGGCCGCCCCGGCCGCCTTCCCTGGCGGAACCGAAGTAGATTTCATCACCGCCGGCAGCCACGTGGAGTTCGCCCATTTCCCAGGTCCGGTTGAACAGCTCCCCGGCGTTGGCCCAGTTGCTCCACCTGCCGCCCGTCAGTTCGGCGGTCCAGATATCGATATCCCGGTAGTTGCCTTCTCTAATGGAACCGAACCACAGGGTATCGCCGTATACCACCGGGTCCCCGTCGAAACCGGTTTTATCGAAGTACTGCAGAAACAGCCTCTCGGGTTCCTGCCACTGCCCGTCGATTTTTTTGGTCCAGTAAAGGCCGGTTGCGGGGTCTGAGGCCTGGGCATAGGCATCCCGGCTCTGGTCGCCATTGAACCAGAAATAGAAGGTGTTTCCGTCCGGGGTGATGAACGGCGAATCTTCGGCACCGGCGGTGTTTACGGGCCCGGGCAGCGGTACCGGTTCGTGCCAGATGTGGGCAAAGGCGGGGTTTAACACTGGCGGGGCGGTGTCGTTTTCCGGGCTCATTTTGACAACTCCCGGAGGGATGGCGCCGGTTCTCGTGGTGTTGTTTACATTCAGTATAATCGAGCTTTGCAGGTCATCTGCCCCGGTGAAGGCTGCTCTGGCGGTTATTGTATGAGGGCCGTTGCCCGTTTCCAGGGTATACCAGTCGCAACAATAGACTGAACCGCTTTCAATCTCCACCTGGCCGGCAAGGCTGTTCGGGTCCTCGGAATCGATATGAAAGCTTACCTCCCGCGGCTGAGCGCCGCTCACGCTGACTTCGAGCCTGACTATTCCGTAAACGGCCTGGCCCTGGCTGAGGTTGGGCCAGTCAATCACGGCGGGCGTAGTCTGGCCGGGTTCCGGCTCGCAAGCCAAAGAAAGCAACAGGAGCAAGGCCAGAAACAGCACCGTTACGGGTTTAATAAACTTCATCCGGTTCGTCATTCATTAAAGTGTGCGGCAATTGTACGCAATTTGAGTTGTTCTTTTCAACGCGGGTGCCTTTTTACGATATTTACAAGGTTAATGGCAAAGGCGCCTATCATTGACTTGCATGTTTATGCAGTATAAAATACTTCAATTGCAGTATAAGATACTGCAGCGCAGGTAATATCATGCTGGACGCAATTGTAGGCTCAAAGCTCAGGTCAAGAGTGCTGGGATGGTTGTTTACCCATCCCGATGAGCGTTTTTTTGTTCGTCAACTCACCAAACTGCTGAAGGAAGACTCCACAAACCTCAGCCGTGAACTGATCCGCCTGGAAAAAGCCGGCATTCTCGTTTCGACCAAAGAGGGGCGGCAGAAATATTACCAGGCAGACCGGAAAAGCCCTGTTTTTAACGAGCTTCACGGTCTTATTATCAAAACGGCGGGGATTGCGGATGTACTTCGCTCGGCACTATCCTCCTGCGCAGATAAGATCAGGGTCGCTTTGATCTTCGGTTCATTTGCCAGCGGCAATGAGGATAGAACCAGCGATATAGACGTGTTGCTGGTCGGAGAAATTTCTATTGACGAGGTAGTCACGCTTCTTGCCGGTGCCGAAGAAAAACTGGGGCGGGAGATAAACTCCGTAGTGTATCCCGTTGATGAGTTCAAGCATAAAGCGAAAGAAGGCCATCATTTCGTGAGGACCGTGCTCAAGGGCAAAAAGATATTTTTGACAGGTGATGAAAGTGAGCTTGGAAGACTGGCTGAATGATAGCAGGCTGCGAAACCATGATACCAGCCGTGACGAGATAGAAAAATTATTTGCCGTATACGAGTGCGATATGGCAGATGCAAAAATAGGAACCTTGAGCGCTGACCGGAGATTTGCCACCGCTTACAACGCTGCGCTCATGATGGCCAGAGCCGCTTTAGCGGCCAGTGGCTACCAGACCACCGGTGAAGGAGCTCACTACCTGGCTATCCAGTCCCTGGCCTTTACCCTGCGGCTGGATACCGGCACGATAACCAAATTCAATAAGTTCCGGCAGAAACGTAATATTACCGATTATGAAATGATCGGCATGATATCGAACCAGGAAGTGAGCGAAATGATCATGTTAGCCAGCCAGCTTCACGATGACGTCTTGAAGTGGCTTAAAACCGGCTACCCCGAACTGGTCGAAAAGCTTTGAATTCCAAAAAACCTTTTCCATGCCCCAAATTCGCCTCTTGACCCCGGTGATATAATAGCCTATTTACAGGCGGTGAAAAGATGATTACCAAAAGATTGCTGGTATGCCTGGTAGCCGGGGCTCTGCTGGGGGTTGTGTGCATCATCGGCGCCCAGGTGCGCTCAGGGTTCGAAAAGGAAGCTGTTTACCTGTTTGCCTTCTGGTACAACCGGCTGATTATGGGCCTGGCGATCGGGCTGGCCGCCGGGAGCCTGGACCTGCCCAGGCTGCTGATACGCGGCGCGGTGATCGGCATAGTGGTATCGTTTGCCTTCTTTGTTTCCACCGGGCTCGAGGACATCATAGGCCTGCTGGTAGGTATCGTTTACGGGATAATAATCGAATACGCCGGTTACAAATTCGGCGGTAAACAGCCGGGCAGGGTATGAACCGTGGAGCGGACTACCCAGTATACGAAGTCGCATAAATTAATCCTGGAAGCGCTTGAAATCCCCCTTCAAAATTACCCGGGGCTTATCAGCCGGATGAAGGACCGGGACCTGTACCTGTTAATGGGCGAGCTTGACCATGCCTGCAGTTACATCCAGGATGCGGTGGCCAATACCGCCAAATTCGAGGTTAAACCTTCACCGGCACAGTTCCAGGACTGCGAAAAAATACGCCCCGTTGTCGAGCTGATGCAAAAGGAACTGGAGCGAAGAGCCGGGCAGAAACAGCAGTCGTAGCGGAAGGGGTTTAGTGCGCCAGAGGGAGCTTTGAACAGGCTCCCTCTGTTATAATTAGCCCAGCATCAGACCGGAGGTGAATATGAATACCCCACTGGACGGCCTGAGAAGGCTGAGCGTAAAAGATCGGGACGCCGCCACAGCGGTAGCGGCAAAGGCTTTCAAGGATTACGCCATGCTTGAATACTTTTACCCGGATGAGGCCAAACGCCACGCCGTTGCCGAAACCTTCATCCTCATTACAATGGCTGTGTGTCTCAAATACGGCGAGGTTTATACCACAACAGGAACCATGCATGGCATTGCCACCTGGCTGCCACCCGGCAAAGCGCCTTTCAGTGGCTGGCAGACGCTCCGTTCCGTACCTTTGCCGGTTATACTGCGGTTCGGCCGGCAGGGCGGCAGCCAAATGCGTGCCTACGGCGAATACTCAGACAAATTGCACCGCGAACTGGTGCCTGGTCCACACTGGTTTTTACAACTGCTGGGGGTTGACCCGGCACATCACGGGCAGGGGGTTTCCAGCCAGCTGGTAAAACCCATGCTGGAACGCATCGACAGGGAAGGCCTGCCGTGCTTTGTTGATACCAACACCGAGAAGAACGTGGCCATTTACCGGCATTTCGGTTTCGAGCCTATCTCGGAAAGCAAAGTGCCCGGCACCGAACTGCCCCACTACGCACTGCTCAGACAAGCACGGGCTTGAAAAGAGGTACCGAAAACACCATGCTCGAAACCCACATAGATCTTACAGCCGCCCAACTGGGTGTCAGCCGTTCCCAGGTAAAAGCGGCAGGAGCCCTGCTGGAAGACGGCGCCACCATCCCTTTCATAGCCCGCTACCGCAAGGAGAAGACCGGCTCGCTGGATGAGGTAAAGCTGGCTGAAATCCGCGACGGGCTGGCACGGCTTGGAGCCCTGGAAACCCGGCGCGAAGCCATTTTGAAATCACTGGAAGAGCAGGGCGTGCTGACCGAAGAACTTAAAAGTGCGGTTCTCGGCTCAGCCACCATGACCGAACTCGAAGATATATACCTGCCTTACCGCCCCAAACGGCGCACCCGGGCCACCATCGCCAGGGAAAAGGGCCTGGAAGGGCTGGCAAAGCTGATAATGGCACAGCAAGTCATTGACCCGCTTGCCGAAGCCCTGGCTTTTATCGACCCGGAGAAGGGGGTCGAAACAGCCGAGGACGCCCTGGCAGGTGCGCGCGACATCATTGCCGAATGGGTGGCTGAAGACACCGTTGCCAGGCAGGCGGTTCGCCGTCTGTTTTTCCAGGAAGGCCTGATGGAATCCAGGGTAGCCAAAGGCAAGGAAGAAGCCGGCAGCAAGTACCAGAACTACTTCGAATGGCAGGAGCCGGTCAAACGCGCTCCCAGCCACCGGGTACTGGCTATGCTGCGCGGTGAAAACGAAGGGTTTTTGAAGGTTTCCATCCGCCCGGATGAAGTAAAGGCGCTGGCACTGCTCAAGCGCCGCTTTGTAAAAATCGCCGGCCCTGCCGCCGCAGAGGTGGCAACCGCCATCGAGGATAGCTACACCCGCCTGCTGGCGCCTTCCATCGAAACCGATATCCGCAGGCAGGTAAAAGAACGGGCTGATGATGAAGCCCTGCGCGTCTTTGCCCGCAACCTGCGCGATACCCTGATGGCGCCGCCCCTGGGCCAGCGCTCGGTACTGGGCATCGACCCCGGCTACCGTACCGGCTGCAAGGCGGTGGCGCTTGACCCGCAGGGTAAACTGCTGGAGAGCGCTGTTATTTTCCCGGACCAGTCCGAAGCGCGCACCAAAGAAGCCGCCCGCATAGTGATGGGAATGGTCAGGCGGCACGCTGTCCAGGCTATTGCCATCGGCAACGGCACCGCCTCCCGGGAAGCGGAGGAATTCATGCGTTCGCTGGAACTGCCGGCCGGAACCGGCATTGTGACGGTTAACGAAAGCGGCGCTTCAGTGTATTCCGCCTCGGCAGTTGCCAGGGAGGAATTCCCGGACCAGGACATAACCGTGCGTGGTGCGATTTCTATCGGGCGGCGCCTGCAGGATCCGCTGGCGGAACTGGTAAAAATAGAACCCAGGGCTATCGGGGTGGGCCAGTACCAGCATGATGTCGACCAGGCCAGGCTCAAGGAAAACCTGGATGAAACGGTGGTCAGCTGCGTAAACCGGGTAGGGGTCAAGGTTAACAGCGCCTCCCGGCAGCTGCTTGCCTACGTTTCCGGGCTGGGGCCGGCACTGGCAAACAGTATTATCGGCTACCGCAACGAAAACGGCCCGTTCCGAAGCCGTAAAGAACTCAAAAAAGTACCGCGGTTGGGGCCGAAGGCTTTCGAACTGGCAGCCGGTTTTTTACGCATCGACGAAGGGGAAAATCCGCTCGACAGCAGCGGGGTACACCCGGAAAGCTATCATATAGTCGACCGGATGGCCCGCGATTTGGGCTGTGGCATAACCGACCTGATGGGCCGCGAAGAACTGCGAACGCAAATCAGACTGGACAATTATGTTTCCGAAGAGCACGGCCTGCCCACCCTTGAAGATATCCTGGCCGAACTTGCCCGGCCGGGCCGGGACCCGCGCCGGCAGTTCGATGCGGTGGTTTTCGATAAGAATATACGGTCCTTAAACGACCTGAAACCCGGCATGCGCCTTACCGGCATCGTTACCAACGTAACCAATTTCGGTGCATTCGTCGACATCGGCGTCCACCAGGACGGGCTGGTGCACATCAGCGAAATGGCAGATAAATTCGTCAAGAACCCGGCCGATATCGTCAGTGTCAACCAGAAGGTTGCCGTTACCGTGGTGAGCGTGGACACACAGCGCCGGCGCATCGGGCTTTCCATGAAGGCAGATGCCGCTCCGACAGGTCAGCAACAGGTGGGGGTTTGAATGGAAGAAGCAGGCAGTTTCGGCATGAAAGATCCCCGGGTGCTTACCGAGCTGGTAAGCACGAGAATGCCGTTCGGCAAATACAAAGGGCGTTTTGTGTGCGACCTGCCGGAGCCCTATCTGGTATGGTTTGCGCGCAAGGGGTTTCCGCCGGGAAGGCTGGGGTTTTTACTTTCCGTAATACATGAAATCAAACTGAACGGCTTGGAATACCTGCTCAAGCCACTGAAATAAAAAAATGCCCTGTCCGAGTAACCGAATCACGAGCTATTTCTTACTATATTTAAACCTTTTCAAATCGAAATACAGAGCACGGGTATCCTTCTCCCTGTCCTTGTTGGAAATCAATTTAAAACCGTTTCTCTTATAAAACCTTAAGACTCTTTCATCATTATAAGCATCTACAGTTATAAACCGGCAACCGGTGCGGTTATCGGTAATGAACAGAATTTTAATCATGTTTAAAACATGAGAGCCGATATTAAGGCCCTGGTATTCTTTTGCCACACCAAAACGAGTGAGTTTGACGGATGGTAAAGATGGATATTGCTTCTGAGGGCTTATACCTATATCGTGGATTGCTTCAAACTTACGCAATTGGACCGCATCATTACAAAAGTCGAGTAAAGCCAGAGTCAAGGATGGTAGGTTTTCTAAATGGAGGCAATAAGTTTCAGTGAGAAGTTCTTTTTTGTGGAAAATAGCATCGACGTTGAAGTACTCATCTAAATCGTCATCGCCACAATCAAAGGGGTTGCATAATCTGATATTGTCTACTTTTTCAAGGACCCATGGTCGGTCAATAAAGGTATTTCTATCGATTTTCACCATGCTTTTCAATTAATTCCTGTGCCTGCTTCAACTTTGGAGTAGGCGTTAAACCAACCGGTTTATCGGCTTCCTTATGCAACGTGTTCAAAAACTTGACGGCTTCTTTGCCCTGCAACACAGGCGTTGGCGCAATTGGTTTTGCCATTTTTCCTCCTTTTTGTATTTACAAGACGCAATCTGGTATTACTTCAAATAACGTATACATCCTCATTATATTTAGCGGTATTTGATAAGTCAACGTTTCAGAGGATATATATCACGGTATATAAGAAAAATGCCCCCAAGGGAATTCGAATCCCTGTTGACGGCTTGAAAGGCCGCTGTCCTAGTCCTCTAGACGATGGGGGCGCGACTTAAGAGTATAACAGAAATCCCGCTTGCTACTCAATTGGTATTGCAGCCCGCAGGGGCTGCAATACCACGGTTTTCTCTTATCAGGCGGAATCCTTGCCCAGTTTGATCAAAAACTCGGCATTGTTACGGGTTTTTGCCATGCGCTCCAGGATGCGTTCGGTGGTTTCGGTCGAGTTGACCGAATCGGACGACATCATGGAAATCATGCGCCTCAGCAGCCATATCTGCTTCTGGACCCCTTCCTGAATCAGCAGGTCGTCACGGCGGGTACCGCTCCTGAGAATGTCGATGGCGGGGAAGGTATGGCGTTCGGCCAGCTTGCGGTCGAGATGCAGTTCCATATTGCCGGTACCCTTGAATTCCTCATAAATGAGGTCGTCCATCCTCGAACCGGTATCCACCAGGCAGGTGGCGATGATGGTCAGGCTGCCGCCTTCGTCCACGTTGCGCGCAGCGCCGAAGAAGCGCTTGGCCGGGTGCAGGGCTGCCGGGTCCAGGCCGCCGGAAAGGGTGCGGCCGCTGGAAGGCATGGCCAGGTTGTAGGCACGGGTAAGGCGGGTAATGCCGTCCAGCAGAATGAAAACGTCCTTGCCGCCTTCCACCAGGCGCTTGGCCCGTTCCAGGGCCAGTTCGGAAACACGGGTCTGGTTCTCTACAGCTTCATCGAAGGTGGCGCTTATCACCTCGCCCTTGACCGAGCGTTTCATATCGGTAACCTCTTCCGGCCGCTCGCCTATGAGACATACTATCAGGAAAATGTCCGGGTAGTTGTTGGTTACCGCGTTGGCGATGGCCTTCATCAGCATGGTCTTGCCAGCCTTGGGCGGAGAAACGATAAGCCCGCGCTGGCCGCGGCCGATGGGGGCGATCAGGTTGATGAGCCGGGTGGAAAGGTTGGCGGCGGTGGTTTCCAGGTCGATGAGTTTGTCCGGATAGGTGGGAGTCAGGGCTCCGAAGTAGGGGCGGCCTTTGGCCATTTCAGGATCGAGGCCGTTAATGGCTTCCACCCGCAGCAGGCTGAAATACTTCTCACCTGCCTTGGCGGGCCTGCCCTGGCCGATTACCATATCCCCGGTACGCAAGCCGAAGCGCCGGATCTGGGACTGGGATACGTAAATATCCGAGTTGGAGGGGAGCATACTCTCCTGGCGTAAAAAGCCGTAGCCATCGGCCATGATATCCAGTATGCCGGAACAGAAAAGGTTGCCCTGCTGTTCGGCGCTGGCTTTGAGCAGGCGCATTACCAGCTCCTGCTTTTTCAGGCCGGTATAGCTTGACATGCCGGTTTCCTTGGCCAGGTCGAGCAGTTCTTCCCGTGTTTTGGTTTCCAGTTGACTGATTTCCATATCTACCTCACTAGCTGAATGCCGACCCGGTGGAACGCCAGTCTGCAAGGAAGCGCTCGATACCGGTATCGGTCAGGGGATGTTTTGTCATTTGGGTAAGTACATTATAGGGCATGGTTATTATGTGGGCTCCATACCTGAGCGCCTGCAGGACATGCTGGGGGTGGCGTATGGAAGCGGCCAACACCCGGGTTTCGAAAGCGTAATTGTTGAAAATATCCACGATATCGCCGATCAAGGCCATGCCGTCCTGGCCGATATCGTCCAGACGGCCCACGAACGGGCTGACATAGGCTGCTCCGGCCAGGGCGGCAAGCACCGCCTGGTTTACCGAAAAGCACAGCGTCATGTTTACCCGTATGCCTTCCTTTTTCAAACTGGAAGTCGCCTCCAGCCCGGCAGCGGTGGAAGGAACTTTTACCACCACGTTATCTGCCCATTTGGCAATCTGGCGGGCCTGGGTGAGCATGCCGCGGGTATCTTCTTCGATAACTTCTACCGAAACGTCGCCGGGAGTGATTTTACAGATCTTTTGCACCAGTTCCTTATAGCTGGTACAACCTTCTTTGGATACCAGTGAAGGATTGGTGGTGACACCGCTTACCACCCCCATCTTGACTCCACTGGCTATTTCCTCCACATTGGCGGTATCTAAAAAAATTCTCACCTGGTATTCCTCCGCGTTTTCTACTGGTTCAAAGGAAGGCTCGGTTGAGCGCCTTCCCTGAGAACATTCCTGGCAGCATCGATAAAACCGCAGAACAGGGGATGCGGCCGGTTCGGGCGGGAAAGGAACTCGGGATGGAACTGGGTACCCAGCATCCAGATGTGGTTGCTGATTTCACAGATTTCCACCAGCTTGCCGTCCGGCGAAAGGCCGCTGTATACCATGCCGGCTTTCTCGAACCTGTCCCTGTATTCGTTGTTGAATTCATAACGGTGGCGGTGCCGCTCCATTATAAGCTCCTTGCCGTAAGCTCCGGCGGCCAGGGTACCGGGCACCAGGTGGCAGGGATAGTTGCCCAGGCGCATGGTGCCACCCTTGTCGGCCAGGTTTTTCTGTTCCGGCATCAGGTCGATAACCGGGTTGGCGGTTTCCGGGTCGAACTCGGCTGAGTTGGCTTTGGGGTCCCCCAGGACGAAGCGGCCGAACTCGATCACCATCACCTGCATGCCCAGGCAAAGGCCGAAATAGGGAATATTGTTTTCCCGGGCATAGGTGGCGGCTTTTATCATGCCTTCGATACCCCGGATACCGAAACCGCCTGGCACCAGGATGCCCTGAACATCGTGCAGGAAGGGTTCGGCATCCTTCTTCTCGAGATCTTCTGAATGGACCCATTCAATGTTGATACAGCAGCTGTTGTACAGCCCGGCATGGCAAAGGGACTCCCTTACCGAATAATAGGCATCTTCCAGCTCGACATATTTACCCACCAGGGCTATTTTAACCGGCTCGACCGGTTTTTTAAGCAGTGTTACCATATGGCGCCATTCGTTCAAGTCCGACTGCCGGGCATTGAGCCCCAGCCGTTTGACCAAAAGGTCGCCGACTTTTTCCGACTCCAGCACCAGCGGGACCTCGTAAATGGTCTCCACGTTGGGCAAGGGGATAACCGCTTCACGCTCGACATCGCAGAAAAGGGAGAGCTTGTCCCGGATGGATTCCGAAATGGGGTAGTCGCTGCGGCAGACGATAATATCCGGCTGGATGCCGATGCGGCGCAGTTCGTTGACGCTGTGCTGGGTGGGCTTGGTCTTGAGTTCCTTGGTGGTGGAGATATAGGGTAAAAGGGTTACGTGCACGTAAAGCACGTTGTCCCGGCCTACGTCCTTGCGCATCTGCCGTATGGCTTCCAGGAAAGGCTGTCCCTCGATATCGCCCACCGTGCCGCCGACTTCGACCAGGATAACCTCTGCCTGGGAAGTCTCGGCCAACTGCGCGAAATACTGCTTGATCTCACTCACCACGTGCGGCACTACCTGAATGGTGCCGCCCAGATAATCACCGCGGCGTTCCTTGGAAATAACGGATGAATATATCTGGCCGGAAGTGGTATTGGAAACAGCGGTGAGTTCTATATCGATAAAACGTTCGTAGTTGCCCAGATCCAGGTCCGTTTCCGCCCCGTCCCGGGTGACGAAAACCTCCCCATGCTGGTACGGAGACATTGTGCCGGGGTCGACATTCAGATAAGGGTCCAGTTTTTGCACCGAGACGGCTACGCCGCGGCTTTTGAGGATGTTACCCATCGAGGCAACGGTTATCCCCTTGCCAACTGAACTCACGACCCCGCCGGTTACAAAAATATATTTGGCCATAATCCTAGCTAAAACAAGTATTTTCCGGGATTAACAAAACAATCCTGCCAGGGATTTGAGCATTAAAACAGACTGAGAATTTAACATAGAGGGGGAAAGCGTTTTTCTAATTATAGGTAGCCGGTTAAGTGCATGTCAAGTGTTTGCACCTTTTTTTATTTCCCCGGACACAAAACCGGAAACCGGGTGCCGGCCGGTTCAGGTATCTAATAACAGTTTGTTAATAATACTAATCAATCTTTGACAACTTTTTTATAAGCGGAATATAATTTAACACAACAGGAAATAAATATGGCAGCCAAAGACTATTACAAAATACTGGGCGTAGCGCGTAGCGCTTCGGAAAAGGATATCAAGCAAGCCTTCCGGAAGCTGGCGCGCAAGTATCACCCGGATGTAAACCCCAACAACAAGGAAGCCGAGGCCAAGTTTAAGGAAATAAGCGAGGCTTACGACGTGCTCCATGACAACCAGAAGCGCAAGAAGTACGACCAGTTCGGTGAAAACTGGCAGTATGCCGACCAGTTCACTCAGTCCCGCCAGCAGGGTGCCCCTTTCGAAGGTTTCGATTACAGCGGCACGGGCGGCGGCGGCACGGGCGGTTTTCAATTCCGCAGTGAAACCGGCGACCTGGGTGGTATTTTCGAAGAGCTTTTCGGCCGTCAATCGCGGCGGACCCGGCCTCAGAAAGGCCAGAACCTGGAACACCCGGTGGAAATAACGCTGGAGGAAGCATACTCGGGTACCAGCCGCATACTCAGCATGGAAGCCGAAGGCCCATGCCCGGCCTGCAACGGCACGGGGCTGACCAACAATACCGCCTGCTCCCTTTGTCAAGGCCGGGGCACCACGCCCCAAGTTAAGCGCATCGAGGTAAAGGTACCGGCTGGTGTGAAAACCGGCTCCCGGGTAAGACTGGCAGGAAAAGGCGGGGCCGGCTTTGCCGGAGGCCCGGCGGGCGATCTCTTTCTGGCGATCAAGGTAAGGTCGCATCCGGTTTTTGAGCGCAAGGACGATGACCTTTACGTAACCTTAGAAGTGCCGCTGACAACCGCCGTACTCGGCGGCGAAGCCAAGGTGCCGACTCCCCGGGGGAAGGAGCTTGCCCTTAAAATCCCGCCGGAAACCCAGAACGGACGCAGTTTCAAACTGGCCGGGCAGGGAATGCCTCACCTGGGTAAAAGCGGCTCGGGTGACCTTTTCGCCCAGGTAAAGGTAGTACTGCCCACCAGACTGAAAAGCGAAGAGAAGGCGCTGTTTGAAAATTTAAGACAGTTGAGGCCGGAGTAAAACCGGCGGTATGAAGTTATGATCAAGGAGAATAAACCGCGATATGTAATCAGCATAGCTGCTGAAATGCTGGGCATGCGGACCTATACCTTGCGCTATTACGAAAAGGTGGGTATAGTAAAACCGGCACGTTCATCCGGCAACATCCGGCTGTACTCGGAGCTCGACCTGCTGCTTATCCGCAAGGTGCAGAACCTGATGGATGAGCTGGGTGTCAACCTGGCAGGGGTGGAGGTAATCCTCAGGATGAGCCAGCAGCTGGCCGACTTGCAGCAGCAAAAGGAGCACCTGGAAAACGAACTGGAAGACCTTAGAGAAAGGTTCGACGAAGAACAGGGCTGATAATTACCCGAATGCCCGGGGCACACCCATCGGTAATTATGCTGAAAGGAATCCCGGTTTAACTATGCCGACAATCGAACAAGATCTGGAACTGGCGCAAAGCCAGCCCGAGAGCAGCAAATTCAAAAAGCGTCAGTACATCATGGCAGCCACTACCGTGTTTTTTACGCTGGGGCTGGCAGCCCTGATCGCTTTCAACTGGGATATGCTTTACCGCATGGCCGGCTACGGTTATGCCGGCGGTTTTGTTATCAGCGCGCTGGGCGGGGCCACCATTCTCGTCCCGGTACCCATGCTGGCGGTTCAATTCGCCCTGGGGGGAGTTGTAAAACCCATTCTCGGCCCGGCTCTGCTGGGCCCTTTTTATGTCGGGGCGGTGTGCGCCCTGGGCGAAACCCTGGGGGCCCTTACGATTTACATAACCGGCCTCGGGGGCTCAATTCCTTTCTCCGGAACCCGCAGGGGGTGGCTCAAGCGCCTGAGTGACAAGCTCAACCATTTGCTTGAATGCCGGGGTAAAATCACCCTGTTTCTGCTCTCGGCCATAATGAATCCCTTCTTCTACCCGGCATCCATAGCCATGGGAGCTTCCCGTTTCGGCTTCAAGCGCTATGCCCTCATTACCCTGTCCGGCAAACTGATAAAGTGCTCCATGATAGCTTATGCCGGCTATTTCGGCCTCAAGGGGATATTTGAACTGATCGGTATCGAGCTTTAAGCGGAGTTTCAAACCTGTTCTGGACGTGGAAGGCCGGAATAAAATATAATGTAATGCAGGCTGGAGCACACCGAACGCTGCCACTGCCGGGGTTACATTTTAAGCCGTTTTGTGTTAAGATATCTGCTTGTCTTAGGAGTGTAGCTCAGTTGGTAGAGCAGCGGTCTCCAAAACCGCCGGTCGAGGGTTCGAGTCCTTCCACTCCTGCCAGGTTTCAGCCTGCCGAGGTGGTGGAATGGCAGACACGCTAGCTTGAGGGGCTAGTGAGCTTATAGCTCGTGTGGGTTCAAATCCCACTCTCGGCACCATTAACAGTTTGAGCGGAAGTAGTTCAGCGGTAGAACGCCTCCTTGCCAAGGAGGAGGTCGCGAGTTCGAATCTCGTCTTCCGCTCCAGAAATCTCCCCGGAGCGCATACATTGCTCCGGTTTACGGGTTTTGAGGGCGACGTAGCCAAGTGGTAAGGCAGGGGTCTGCAAAACCCCCATTCAGCGGTTCGAATCCGCTCGTCGCCTCCACATATCAGCGTCTCAGGTGGTACCCTATTGTGCCAGCCAGAGGCACCAGGATAAACAGGGAGCCCAGAATCAGGCCGGGGGTGACATTGAGGTTAAGCGGCTCTGCCAGCAGCATTACCAGAACGGCTCCCAGTAACGCCGCCGGGATGCCCAATAGCAGTGAACCCGGATATTTTATTACCGTTTTTACCAGCACCATGCCTATGGCCACACCTATGGGATAGCCAAACACCATGCCGGCAACCGCCCCGACCAGTCCGCCCCAGCCGCCCGCATCCCCTTCGAGCAGCCAGGATCCGATAAAGCCGCCCAAAAAACCGATAATAAGCCCGAATATACCAAGCCCTACCACCATGAGCGCCGGTTTTAATAATGCCTTGATGTTCAATTCATTATTCTCCTTATTTTGGATGTTAATACTTTAGCAGATAAAATACCACATTAAAATAAAGCGCCCTGCCATCATAACAAGTTGACACCGCACATGCATCGGGGTTAATTTTATTGATAACTTTTATATAACAGGAGAATGATATGCCCGAAGAAACATTACCCTACCCCATCAGGATCAGAGGCGAACTGACCGACCCGCCCGGCAGGGGCCTGTGGCTGATAAAATGGCTGCTGCTCATACCCCATATTTTCGTGCTGGCTTTGCTGGGATTTGCCTTCTTCATGTTGAGCGTTGTTGCTTTTTTCGCCATCCTGATAAACGGCAAATACCCGCGGGGGATCTTCGATTTCAATGTGGGCGTGCTCAGATGGAGCTGGCGGGTTGGTTTTTACGGCTACCAGGCGCTGGGCACCGACCGGTACCCTCCGTTTTCCCTCGAACCCATGGATGATTACCCAGCAGACCTGTACGTAGAATATCCGGAAACATTATCCAGGGGGCTCGTACTAATAAAATGGTGGCTGCTGGTAATACCCCATGCCATCATAGTGGGTATATTCCAGGGGGGCGGCAACAGTTCCGGTCTGGCGCCGCTGCTGGCGGTTATAAGCGCTGTCATCGTGCTTTTTACCGGGGAGTACCCGAAGGACCTGTTCAACCTGGTAATGGGCATGAACCGCTGGACCTATCGCGTATACGGCTACACCGGGTTGATGCGGGACGAGTACCCGCCTTTCAGTTTATCGGACTAGGGGCACTTCTGGCAGCGGGGGCACAGATACGTTCCCCGCTGCCGGACTGTTATGCGTTCGAGAGGCGTACCACAGCAGGGACAGCCGGCACCCCGGCGATGGGCAACCTTGAAGCCTTCCTGGGCGTTGCCGGCCTCGCCGCCCGGGCGGGTATAGTTGGAAACGGTTGCCCCCTTGCGTTCGATGGCAGCCAGAAGCACTTCCCGTATTGCGCCGTGCAGGGCGGCTGTTTCGGCCGGGTTCAGGCTTTCTGCCGGTCGCAGGGGATGAATACGCGCCAGGTACAGGGCTTCATCGGCATACATGTTACCGATTCCGGCTATGAGCTTCTGTTCCAAGAGCGCTGATTTTACCGGAGCCTTGCGCCCGGCAAACAGTCCCGCCAGGCAATCTACGGTAAACTCGTCTTCCAGCGGTTCCGGCCCCAGCTTTGTTATGGGATGCATTCCTGAACTGAGCGCTTCGATACGGCCGAATTTCCGAGGATCGGTAAAATAAAGACCGGTACTGTTGTCCAGCCGGAAGAGCGCCCGGGTATAGGGTGGCATGTGTCCATCGGTCGAGCCGGCGACCAGCGAACCCGTCATCTTGAAATGAACCGAAAAGCAGTACCCGTCATCCAGGTTGAAAACCAGATATTTGCCGCGCCGGTAAAGAGATCTAATACTGCGGCCGGTTATTCTGTGTTGAAAATCACGGGGTTCGATGCCCCGCAGGGTCCTTTCCCAGAACAGTTCAAAGCCGGTAATGCGCCGGCCGGCAACCAGGGGGACGAGTTCGCGGCATATGGTTTCGACCTCCGGCAGTTCAGGCACCGGGCGTCTCCATATCCCCCCAGTTTTTACCAATCTTTATATCCACTTTTACCGGAACGGCAAGTTCGATGGCGCGGCTCATCATATCCGGCACCAGGCTGATCATGGTTTCTGTTTCAGCTTCGGGAACTTCAAAAATGAGTTCATCGTGCACCTGCAGAAGCATCCGGCTCTTCAGTTTGCGCCTCGATATTTCCCGGTCCAGGTTTATCATGGCCACTTTTATGATATCGGCCGAAGTGCCCTGCACCGGCATGTTGATGGCCATGCGTTCAGCAGCCTCGCGGATGTTGCGGTTGGCAGAATTGATTTCGGGTATCATGCGCCGCCGGCCCAGCACCGTCTGAACGTATCCCTGGCTGCCAGCCAGCTGTTTTGTTTCTTCCAGGTACTGCTTGACGCCGGGATAGCGGGCAAAATAGGTAGTTATGAACTGCTCGGCTTCCTGCCGGTTGAGCTCCGTAGCCTGTTCCAGACCGTAGCCGCTCATGCCGTAGATAACGCCGAAATTGACCGTCTTGGCCAGCCGGCGCATATCGGCCGTAACTTCAGCCGGCTTTACGCCGAACAGCTGAACCGCAGTAGCGGTGTGAACATCTTCATCCCGCTTGAAGGTTTCGAGCAATACCTGGTCGCAGGAAAGGTGTGCCAGCACCCTCAGGTCAATCTGGGAATAGTCTCCGGAAAGCAGCTGGGTGCCGTCAGGGGCAATGAAAGCCTGCCTTATTTCGCGTCCCAGTTCGCCCCGCACAGGGATATTCTGCAAATTGGGGTCGGATGAGGAAAGCCGGCCGGTGGTCGTACGGGTCTGGTTGAAGCTGGTATGCAGCCTGCCGGTGCGCGGGTTTACCATGCCGGGCAGGGCATCCACATAAGTCGTTTTCAGCTTGGCCAGAGTGCGGAATTCTATGATTAAATCCACCAACGGGTGGGTGCCCTTGAGCGACTCCAGCACCGATGCATCCGTGGAGTAGCCGCTCTTGGTCTTTTTGCCGCCGGTAAGTTTGAGTTCCTCAAAAAACACCTGGCCCAGCTGTCGGGGAGAATTGATGTTAAAACGATGGCCGGTTTGGGTATAAACACCGGCCTCAAGCTCTATAAGGCGCCGGGCCAGACGGTGGGATAACCCGTCCAGCAGTTGCGTGTCTAATAATATGCCGGCCTGCTCCATACCCGCCAGAACCGGCAAAAGGGGCATTTCCACCTCTTCGAACAATTTGTAGAGTTGTTTTTGTTTTAATTCGGAGGTAAATACCTCCCGCAGGCGCCAGGTCATATCGGCATCGGCACAGGCATATTCAGCAGCCTGCGAAACCTCTACCTGGCTCATGTTGATTTGGGCTTTGCCGCTGCCGATAAGTTGTTTGATCGAAGTCATTTCTACACCCAGCCGGTTGAAGGCCAGTTCCTTCAAACCCAGGGCTTTTTCACCCAGCAGATAAGCAGCAATCATGGTATCGAAATTCAAACCCGAAACCTCTATACCCAGTCCCCGCATCGCCTGCAGGTCGAACTTGGCATTATGCGCAGTTTTGGCGACCTGCGGGTTTTCCATCAGCGGCTTCAGAGCAGTTACCACCTCGGCTGTGTCAAGCTGTTTTGCCTGTTCCCAGCCGATATGGCCCATGGGAATATACGCTCCGTCACCGGGTTTGGCGGCAAATGAAAAACCGACCACGGGTGATTTTTCCAGATCGAGCCCGGTGGTTTCAGCATCGAAAGCAAAACTGCCTGCGTTTCCCAGCTTTTCCACCATCTGCGCCAGCCCTTCGCCGGTATTGACAGTGGTGTAGCTGCAACCGGCAGCCACTGCCGGCGGAGGGGACTCCATTAAGGGTTCATCACCTGAGGGAGGAAGCACTTCGCTGGGCGGCAGTTTGGCCAGCAGGCTCGAAAATTCCAGCTGCTGGAAAAGCTCCACAACCTGGGCGCGGTCATAATGGCTCAGCCGGCAGTCTTCCAGGTTAAAAGCAAGCGGGACATCACTTACAATGGTTGCCAGAATCTTGCCTTGCCTGGCAACTTCTTCGTTGGCGGCAAGCAGTGTTTTCAG
>Ga0209270_1000511_pt1 | contig 79782 bp, 71 predicted proteins | sample MTBAKSrepl1MetaG_FD_187456 | JGI IMG/M metagenome (GOLD analysis project Ga0209270, IMG submission 187456) | Enrichment culture microbial communities from Arthur Kill intertidal strait, New Jersey, USA, that are MTBE-degrading - MTBE-AKS1... | ecosystem: Environmental > Aquatic > Marine >...
GTTTCCTCGTTTCCTTCGTCATCCCCCTTTTATAAAGGGGGATCGAGGGGGATTTTCATGGGCGGGGGCGACCCTCGTAAGGGTCATGAGCGTTTACGAACGCATCATTATTGACGATCTTGTAAAAAGTCCGAAAACCCGTCTTTTCGTCATTCCGGCGAAAGCCGGAATCCAGTATTTCAGGGGACTTATAAAATACCTGGACCCCGTTTTTCAACGGGGTGACGGCGTGGGACTTTTTACGAGGCCGTCTTCTTTGAGATCGTGTCCGTAAACTTTTTCCACTTTTTGGAAAAACATTTCCCTGTGCCATGGTAAATAAGTTCACTGCCCTGGTTCGTCTATCGCACATTTTGCTTCTTTTCCGCCCATCGACCTCGTCTCGCCGGATAATCATTTGAAATCGCATAGAAAGTTTTCCATATTTTTTTTCTCCCAGAATCGGCATTTGCGGCACAACTGTTGCTGTTATGCTTTAAGCACAAACTTGGAGAATCATTGCCTGGTCCACGGGTCCAATCTTTCTCCTCAGCCTCCCCTTCCATCCGTCCCCTCTCCCCCCGCCCATAAACGCCCCTCCCCTGGTGGGAGGGGATAGGGGAGGGGGCCTCTTTTACCTCTCCCCTCGCGGTAGAGGGTGAGGGGGAACAGATAAGGGTGCCCCGTGGAACAGGGCGCGGGCCGGGATCCAGGATTTTCCGATGAACGGCATCGATGGGACAACAAACGAACTGTAACGGAGGACGGGCTGTTTTTGGAGGAGTAAATCATGTCACAACACTACGTCATCTACAACCTGAGGGACAACGGCGGAAGGCGGTCGGGAATTGAGCGAAGGCGCTTTTGTTACGCGGACCACATACCGGAGCGGCGGTTGCAAAAGGATCGGAGAGCTTCGACCGAGCGAAGAAGCGGCGATGAACGAAGAACCACGGATGAGCGAAGAAGCGGCGATGAACGAAGAATCGGCTGGGCCTTCGGCGAACGCCGCAGCGGCGAAGACCGCCGTGACTTCACGATCGTCTGAGGTATGCTGACGGCTCTTGCCTCATCCACAGATTTCGCAGATTCTCACGATTATTTTCTTTATAAAACAGTCTGTGCTAATCGTCTTATAAACCGTCTCGAAATAGTATTGACGCTTCGTCCTAACCGAAATGCCCTTCGCCTGTAGGAGCGACCTCCCGCCTTCGCCCCTTCGACATGCTCAGGGCTACGTCGAGGCAAGCCCGGTCGCGATGCCATCGTCCCGCCGCAGACGGGACTCCTACGGGAACGGGGACGGGACAAGGAGGCAAATGGGTGTCAATACTATTATGAGACCATTAATAATCTGCCGAAAAGACCGTTTCCCTTTGAGTTGTTTCCTGTTTTGGGCCTTGGTCATTCGCATAGTGTTGCCTTTCGCCCTCCGACATCATATCTCCGATCTCTGATCTCTGGCTTTTCGCTTTCTCATGAACTCAAGAGCTTATCGACTATGAGCTATCCCTTTCCATCACTCCAACACTCCATTACTCCAATCTTTATTATGTACTTTCTTTCCACTTATTGGAGAAACATTTCACTGTGAAATGGTAACGGAATTCACCCTCCGCTTACGCTTCTAGCTTCGCTTCAAAATTGGAGTGGAATTTTTTTCCAAGTGCCTAATTTCTCATTGTAAAAAAGTTGAAATGCAAAAACTTCGCGTTAATTTCTGTGGCATGGCTGTTGCTCTTAAGGAGTTCAATTGAGAACGTGGCGCGCACGTGCTTATGCCCTCCATGCCTGACGAGAGGAGGTGAGAATTGAATTACTACTCATGGGGTGAACATGGAGGGACAACTGTGTTGAGGCAAATCCGGTAACCTTTTGAAGCTGGGAGCCACATCGTTCGTGCGATGGCATTAGATGCTGATCAAAGCGATGTAGGATTCCGCGATTGAATGTTGAAAGGAAAAAACGATGAAGAAATTCTTGGTAGTGGTAGCTGTTATTATATCTCTAGCTGTTAGCGCACATGCAGGCAATTTGCCATACAACATTGGGCATGTCACAGAGTTCCTGAGCGACGGTACCTATTTCAACGGCTTCCAAGACGTGGGAGATTTAGATTTTTCCGGTCTGTGGAGATATACGGCAATAGGATTTGAGTCTGGCAACATCAATGTTACCAAGGAAGCCACGGATGCATCATACAGCTTTAGCACCGGTGATTTGTCGAACTGGGGGAAATGGGATTTTGTGAATTTCAATACTCAGAACCTCTACTTTCAGGATAGCGATGGTCCGCCGAACGTCGCCCTGGACCCTTACAATCCGGGAACCTATTTAAACGACGGGTTCTTTGAATTTTATCAACTCACAGGAAATTCCCTTTCCCTGGATTACCTGCAAAATCCAATCACACTCGCTGCAGGAACATTGATTGTCGGGTTCAATGATAATGGAACTCCTCCAGTCGGTGATTATGATTTTGACGACATCATAATCGCAATGCAGAGGGTTCAACCTGTCCCCGAGCCGGCGACCATGCTGCTCTTAGGGACAGGCCTGATTGGCCTTGCAGGATTTGGACGCAGGAACCTGCTTAAGAGAGGCTAGTTGGTCGAGCCTGGAAGGATGGGCGACCCTTGCCCGTCCTTCCAGCATTAAAGGTCTTGGATTTCTCGAATGAAAACCTTCGAAACCGACCAACGTCCCTCACCTCCCTGAGGTGCATGTTACCCCCTGCTTGTGCCTCCGACTCTTGCTACGCCGGACAAGATGGCGGGCTGGGAACGCAAGGATTTCATTTTCCCCACCTTTCCCAACTTTGGGCATTTTGAGGGCTTGATTAAGTCCATCCCCGCGAAAGACAGGGTGACAGTGTCCACGGTTTCTGGTAAAATCGCATTAAATTCGCGGGACATTACGATTCATCGCCCATTTTGAGAAGAGATGATGTCGCAGCCGCAGCGATAGATCAAGAAGGAGGACCTCTTATGCCGACTGCGCTTGAGCTTGGACCAGAAGGATGGAAGCCTTACGCGGAAGCAGTCGTCCGACGGCGCTCCGTTGTATCAAAGTCGGACCCTGAAACAAGAGAAAGGGAGCGGTTACTAAGTTTGGTCCGGCGGGTTGCCGTGCTTCTTAAGTCGCAATTTGGGGCAAAACAGGTCGTCCTTTTTGGTTCAATGGCGCACGAGGCGTGGTTTGATTCGGATTCTGACATAGACCTTGCGGTTGAGGGGATTAAACCAGAAGATTACTGGAGGGCTTGGGAGGCAGCCGAAACAATGATCGGGGACCGGTTGGTGGACTTCATTGATGTGGAAACCGCTTCGGAGTCTGTGAGGAAGTCGATTGATCGTTACGGGGTAAGGCTTTGAAAGAGCCATATATTGAGCTGGCCGAAAGAATAATCGGGGAACTGGCTGATCTGGAAGCCAGTGTTCAAAAATCCCTCAAATCCTGGGCTACTGCCAAGCAGGGGACGAGGGATCAAGATGTCTATCTTGACTCCGTCGCCTTAAATATGCATGCTTTCTACTCTGGGCTTGAAAAGCTTTTTGAGTTGATTGCTGAACATATTGACGGATCGTTACCTGAAGGTGCTGTGTGGCATCGCGACCTCTTGTCCCGCATGGCGGAGGATTTGCCAGGAATTAGGCCGGCGGTGATCAGCAAGGAGATTGCCAGAGAACTGGATCAGTACCGACGCTTCAGACATCTTGTTCGAAATGTCTATGCTACGAACCTCAAGCCGGAGAGGATTTCCAACCTTGTTGACAAGCTTTCTGGGACTTGGTCCAGACTGTCCGCCGAACTGCGGGCCTTCTCGGAGTTTCTGAGACAACTCTCAGAACTCCGTGCGTGAGCAACCATCGGTTGCGAAGTTGTCGTTCTTCCAGCACATCCCCTTAAGTCACTAATCAAGATCTGACCCTGATTGCCCCTAGAGCTCAAAGCGCCGATATTCAATAACCTTCAAAACCGACCAACGTCCCCCTCCCCACATGAAATCTGTCCCGGCAGATTTCATTGAAAAATGCCATTGACGAGGTGCAATTCAAAGTGTATAAATCAAATGACATATGAAATGGTTATTTAAATGGGATTCGAGGTGTCGCACATCGCACACGGCAATATCCCACAAGGAGGGATGAGCATGTTGACGGTCAAAGAGGACACGACGGTCGTCGGAATAACCGAGTTGCGAAAAATGATCCCTGAGATCCTGAAGAAGATAAAACGGGAGAGGGTGGTTCTCACGAGAAGAAATCAGCCCATAGGGATTCTTGTGGATTACGAGGAATTCGAGAGAATTGAACAGATGGTCGATCTCATTGAAGATCACCTCCTCGGAAAACTCGCCGGTGAAAGGGCCTCTCGAAAAGGCAGAAAGACCGTTTCTCTTGACGAGGCGGAAAAAAGGGTGGGCTTGAGATAATGTGTACGGTCGAGATAGACGAGTTGGTCTTCTCTGAGGACTTCAGGAGGATCGATGAGGCCGGCCGTAAGCGGATCATCAAAGCGGTTCGCAAAAAACTCACCGAAAAACCGAAGGCCTATGGGAAGCCTTTATCGGGGCAGTACAAGGGGCTTTGGAAACTGAAGGTCGGGCCATACAGAGTTGTTTATGAAATCATTGAATCTCAAGTGACGGTGTATGTCATCAAGGTCGGCTACAGAAGGGATTCTGAGGTCTACGAAGAGCTGGCAAAACGCCTGAACATCTGATCTCTGACCTCCGACTTCCGATCTCCGACCTCTGATCTCTTGGTTAAGTCACTAATCAAGATCTGACCCCATTGTACTGACAGAGCCCACTGATAAAGACAGGGAACTTGTTTAGATAAATGGTGTAATGTCTTTTTCTCTGTGTTCCCTGTGAACTCGAGCGACCCTGAGGGAGCGGGTGAGAGATAGGGCTTTTGGGTTTTATTCTGTCTTCTTTGGCCGGGCGTAGCTTCAGCGAAGAGGGCTGTTTTCTTCTTGTGCTCTCTAATCCTTCTGATGCACTTAATCTTTGGATGATTTCTCTCTTGGCCCTGTGCGCCCTAGCGAGCTTCGGCGAGCGGGCGAGAGACAAATTTTTTGTCTTTGTCTTTCCCGCCATTCCACCGACTGAGTGCTCTCTTTCAGTCCACCCTTTAGAAATCTCTATGGATTCTTGATCGTTGCCGAAGCCTGTGCTAATCTATCCCATAAAAGAGGTCTTAAATGGTAGAAAGTGAACTTGCAAACATTGGCAGTAAAGCATCGGCCATTTTGGAACCTATTCAGCGTGTGATTGCCGGGCACCCCAGTATCGCCTTGGTCTACCTCTTCGGATCCCAGGTGCAAGGAAATGTTGGACCGCTCAGCGACATCGATATTGCTTTGCTCCTCGACAAGTCTGATGACAAAGATGCAATTCAGACCGACCTGACGGCATCTGTGGCTTCGGCTGCAGGTCAGGAGCGGGTTGATGCCGTGTTTATGAACAAGGCTCCCGTGGAACTCGCCTATGCGATTATCGCATATGGCAAACTGATATATGAGCGGGCAGCGCATGTCCGCGTGGAGTACGAGGCGAAAATCATGAGCCTGTACTCTGACTATCTGCCGGTGCTGAGAGCGCAAAGAGACGACCTCTTAAGGGGAGAAGAGTATGAAACCCGAGTTCAGCGGTATCGAAAAGCGCTTGGACGAACTGAACGAACGCTTGGCGCGCTTAGAGGTTCTGAAGTCTAAACCGCGTGCGGAGTTCGATGAAGCCCCTTATTTGCGGGATATCGTGGAGCGCAACCTGGAGGTCGCCGCGCAGTGCTGTCTCGATATCTGCCATCGGATTATCTCGATCGAAAAGGCTCTTAAACCCGCTGATTACCATGAGGCATTCCTGCGCATGGGCGAACTGAGCGTGCTTCCGCCTGAGTTCGCCCGGAAACTTGCGCCCATTGCCGGCTTTCGCAATATCCTAGTGCACGAGTATCTGGGCCTTGACTGGGACGAGGTCTATTCGAATCTCCAAAAAATCGGTGACCTGGTGAAATTCGCCGGATATATCAGGGAGTGGCTCAAAGCTCGATCAGTTGCCGATGACTAGATTTAGTCATCGGCCGGTGAATAAAAATTGTCAAGCGGAGGGTTGGCCATCATTCCTTTTTCCTATTCTGCCTCCCTTGGCGCGGCATAGCCGAAGGCGACGCCGGGCTTGCCACGGCATAGCCGAAGGCGACGCCGGGTGTATTCTTCTTTTCTCGTATCTTTCTTCGTCTCTCTTTCTTCTTGACTCCGGATAAAACTAAGATTACTTTAAGTTCAACTTAAGTTCAACTTGGGAGAACTTGTTATGCCACGCTATATGAGCGCGAAAGAATTCCGGCAAAGATTAGGTGAAATAGATGAAGACCTCAAAAGGGAAAAAGAAATCGTGGTTCTGAGGAGATCAAAGCCGCTCTTCAAAGTTGTCCCCTTTGAGGAAATTTCGTCGGATCTCGTTGAACGTGCATCCCTCCTCAAGGACAGCAGGCAACCCGATCTTGAAGAGATCGCCCGCATTGTTCACAAGTTGCGAAGGGTAGAATGAAAATCGTCATCGATACCAATGTTGCGGTGTCAGGGCTTCTTTGGGGTGGGCCGCCAAACGAGATCCTCAAGGTGGCCCGGTCCCGGAACCTAAGCATTCTGGCCTGTGATCAAACAATACAAGAATTGAAAAGAGCCCTTGGGTACGATAAATTTCGGAAGAGACTTGCCGATCTTCAGGTCTCGGTTGAAACTGCCTATAGCTATTTCATGAATCTTGTTTTTTTTGTGCCCGGCCCCAAAGAAGTCCCCGAGGTGATCCTTGATGATCCCTTTTACAACCTGTTTCTGGCACTGGCTGTTGAGAACAAAGCGAGTCTCATTGTGTCCGGTGATCATCATCTGCTCGATCTGAAGAAATACAGAAAGATCCAAATTGTGCGGCCGAGCGAGGCCTGTGACATTTTGGAAGCGCTCCTCAATCGCCGGCCTGCCTGAGGCAACTATTCCTTTCTCCTTTCTTACCCACCATTCCACCTTATCCTCCAACCTGTCCGTCGAAGCTTTAGCGAAGTCGGACAGCAAGAACAGAAGAACGGTTTCTCTTGAAGAGGGGGAAAAAAGGGTGGGCTTGAGATAATGTGTACGGTCGAGATAGACGAGTTGGTCTTCTCTGAGCACTTCAGGAGGATCGACGGGGCCAGCCGTAAGCGGATCATCAAAGCGGTTCGCAAAAAACTCACCGAAAAACCGAAGGCCTATGGGAAGCCCCTATCGGGGCAGTACAAGGGGCTTTGGAAACTGAAGGTCGGGCCATACAGAGTTGTTTATGAAATCATTGAATCTCAAGTGACGGTGTATGTCATCAAGGTCGGCTACAGAAGGGATTCTGAGGTCTACGAAGAGCTGGCAAAACGCCTGAACATCTGATCTCTGACCTCCGACTTCCGATCTCTGACCTCTGGTTTAAGTCACTAATCAAGATCTGACCCCATTGTACTGACAGAGCCCACTGATAAAGACAGGGAACTTGTTTAGATAAATGGTGTAATGTCTTTTTCTCTGTGTTCCCTGTGGACTCGAGCGACCCTAAGGGAGCGGGTGAGAGATAGGGCTTTTGGGTTTTATTCTGTCTTCTTTGGCCGGGCGTAGCTTCAGCGAAGAGGGCTGTATTCGTCTTGTGCTCTCTACGTTCCCCGGTCCCACGATAACCTTGAAAACCGAACAACGTGCCCCGTCCCAACATGATCTCCGAGGTTCTGAGGCGCTGGTTTTCCTTGTGTCATTGACAATCGTCATCTGGGTAGGTATACTCTTTATCAGTCAAAGGTATACCAGAAGGGAAGGAGTGAAAAGGCATGTCCAAAGTCACTGCCAAATACCAGATCACTCTGCCGAAGAGGGTTCGCAGGGACTTGGGGATTGTCCCGGGCGCTGAAGTAGACATCGTCAAAGAGGGTGAGCGTTTCGTGCTGGTGGTCGATCCCGCTGAAGGCATTAAAAAGAAATGGCGCGGGCGGTTCAGGGATGGGCCCACCACTGCGGCTTACTTGGACCAGGTGCGGGGGGCGATCCGTTGAGAATATGCGTAGACACCACTATCCTGATCGACGTGCTCAAGGATGAGTTCCGCCCCTTTCAGGAGAAGCTTTATCAGGCCATCGCGCGTAACGAGCAATTGGTATCGCCGGCGGTGGTTTTTGGCGAGCTCATGCCCCAGTTCAAAGGGGATGACAAACATGTGGCGGATTTTCTGTCGGATCACAAGATCGGTGTCGAGCCGCTGGATACTGCCAGTGTTTGTTCCGCATGCAAGAGTTGGCTGAACTACCTGCGGCGAAAGGAGACAGTGATCTGTCCGAATTGTGGGCAAGCTCTCTTGCCCCGTCTACATTTCCTCTCGGATTTCTATATTGGCGGTTTTGCGCTGGCAAAATGTGATGCCATTCTTACCCGTGACCGGGGCATTTACAGAAAATATTTCCGCACCCTGGTCGGCTACGCGGACTGTCTCACATAATTGACGTCTGATGATGGCCATTTGCCCTCGAGGATCATATACGAAAGATTATCACATCGATATCTTTTACAGCGACGAGGACCAAGGTTGATGATCTCTTAAACGCTCATGACTTGGGTCTCGGACATCCCCACTCATGAATACGCCTGAGGCGCACAAGAATCCCCCTCAATCCCCTTTGATAAAGGGGGAGGTCTAAGGAGCCGCGGGTATGTATTCTTTTTCCACTAAATGGAAGAATATTTCACTATGAAGTGGTAACATCGTTCACTCTTCATTGCTCCCCCTCTAACTTCTCTGCAAAGTTAAACCTGCTGTTTCCCTAAGCCCTGAAAATTCCCCTTGAAAAAACGCCAAATTAAAAACTTCGCTCTAATTTCTGTGGCACGTCCGTTGCTCATAAGGAATGGCGATTCTGCCAAGGGTTGGATCATGAGCACTGCGGCGCAAGCCAGGAACTTTATAAAAGAGGAGGTGAGAAAGCGCTAGAAGGGGTGTGATGCAATTCCAAGGAGCGCCAAAGGCCGGAAGAATCCAACCAAAGACTAAGTTGCAGTTCCAAACCATCAAAAAGGAGGTAAACATGAAGAAAGGAATAATATCATCTGCTGTTTTGCTATTGGCGTTTCTCTTAATCCTTCCTGCTGGTGTGCAGGCGTATACGATTAATGATCCTGATAACGATAGCATTGGTCAGGCAGGAGAATTTGAGACCTTTGGAATCGATGTCACCAGCATTTTTCAAGCGCCCATAATTTTCACGCTTTATACCAACTACATCAATGGTTACACGGTTGCGAACTGGCAAACGTATGCTGCTGATCTTTTCATTGATGAGTACTACGATGACCCAACTGACTCAGTTTATGATCCTTCCTGGGTTCATTGGGCAATTCCGCTCGTTGACCATGATGGATTCACTGCAGGGAAGTGGTATGTGGTGGATAGTGTTTACACCTCGAATGATTTTCGCCCGAATGACGGGGTAACTTATTTATTTAACGAGAATGTGCCAGTATGGATGGAGAGCGGCCATGCTCCAGATTGGGGTCTATTCGGAGGACCAGTGGATTTTTCCCAGACCGGAAAAATCGTTATCAACTCAGGTATCATATATGAGGATGATCCGAATGCGTATATGCAAATTTCCTGGGCGACAGCTACCTGTGCAAATGACGTCGTAACCGGGGATATTGGCACTGCCCCCGTCCCCGAACCGGCGACCATGCTGCTTCTTGGTTGTGGTTTGATCGGACTGGTCGGATTTGGAAGAAAAAGGCTTTTGAAGAAGGTCTAACCGAGGGTTAAAGGATAAAGGGTTGGTCATACCGACCCGCCCTTTATCCGATTTTTCTTTCAAGGCACTCCAGCCGAAGGCCATGCTACGGACCCAACCCCGAGTCTATCGATGTGAGCGGACGGAACGGGTCGTGGAAATCTGCGCCCATTTGCTTTTCCATGTGTCGCTTGATGTTGCTCGTTTTCTCTGCGTGCTTCTGCCCACCCGTCTTGTCAGTTGATCTCCGACCTCTGATCTTTGGTTTAAGTCACTAATCAAGATCTGACCCCTCCCCGACGCGAGCGGGTGAGAGATTGTCATTTTGGATTTGCCTTTCCAACTTTAGGCACTTTGGGCATTTTAGCGCACTTTAGGCATTTCCTTTCTGTGTATTTCCTTTCCACTTAGTGGCAAAACTTTACCCACTTTCAGTGGCAACTTATTACATACTCCCTATTACATAGGGCCATGCAGGGTCCAAAGCGTTCAAGCCGTTCAAATCGTCCACATAACCTTTTGATATTTCTACATAAAAAATCCTGCAATTCAGCCTGGCCCAACTCCCCCTTTGGCACGTCTGTTGCTGTAACAGGAGCAGGCACAAAAGCAGGCTGCCTTACCGCACGTGTATTTACCCAATGACTGTTAACAATTTTTTCGGCCTTTTGATTCCAGACCTTGTTGGAAAGGCTCGAGACAATTAATGAGAAAGGGGGTGATATTGGCATCTGAATTCGATTCGACCTTTTCGTGGTGAATAGAACATCCAATGATCGATATTTTTTTAGGACAACATTGTCGACCTAGAAGGAGAAGCAAGAAATGAAATTTTTAAAAGTGTTAATGGTTTTATGTGCTTTACTGTTATTTGCCGCACCAGCGAATGCTTTGTTGATCAATCCTGATACGGTAACACCACTAGCCTTTGGCGGTGAGACGTCTCAATCAGAGATCGAATCTATTATCGCCCCTATAATTACTCCCGCTGTGGAACTCTATAAGAATGACTTTGATGAAGACACAGGAACTGGTGCCGAAAGTGGTTCCCTAGCAGGCAGTTACTCCACCGAATGGATTCTAGATGATGAAGATGAAGCAATTGGTGCAGACATCACATACGATGGCGGTGCGATCGTAGATCCCCCAGCGTACCTTCTCGTCAAAGATGGTGTCAAAGGAGTTCCAGCCTGGTATTTGTTCGCCTTGACGTCTTTAGGATGGGATGGCATGGAAACTCTTGAACTGAGAAGTTTCTGGGATGGGGAGCGTGTTTCTGGCTCGATTTCTCACGTGACTCTTTACGGGACCACATCCCAGGTCCCCGAACCGGCGACCATGCTGCTTCTTGGGTTTGGTCTGGTCGGGTTGGCTGGATTGGGCCGGAAGAAGTTCTTCAAAAAGTAAACCTGCAACCCCTTCCTGCGGAGCTGATCCCAGCTCCGCAGGAGTTTTTACACGTGCGTAAATCAAAAACCTGCCCTCGTTCATAGTAACCGTTCACAACTGTCTCATCTCCTGAATGGCAATTGGCGCGGCACCCGGTCAACCCATTAACCTAACCTAACGTCCGTCATCACTGACCCTTGAAACAATGCAGTATGTCTCTTTCTGGAGCAGTTGAATCTTTTCTCAATCTGACCAGTTCCGGAGACATGAGCATTTTAAAAAATGAAAGGAGGTGTCCTTATAGGTATTCTGGTGAAGTCGCAATTTGTCAAAGGATTTTGCTATCAGCTGACCAAAAATCAATAAGGAAATGATGGAGGTGCGAAATGAAAAAGTTGTCAATTTTTTTGTGCGCAATTTTGGTAGCTTTATTAGCTTTTAGTACAGCAAATGCTACTCTTTTGAGCCAGAGGTTCGAAGAATCGGGGGTTGGTAACTTCAATCGGATCGAAGCGTTTATGCTGTCAGAAGGCGATGTGTTTTCAGCACCTTTTGATAACTTCAGTAATGCATCATGGTCTGATGATCTGGTAAGGCCAGACTATGTTGTGGCTGCAGGAAGCACAGTAACTAACGTCCAATTTGATATGCACTTTGAGTACATCGGCCCAGACTTTTCGTTCGACTTTCTCTCTTGGGAGGGGACATCGCTAAAAGATTGGGCGACAGCCACCTATAATGGTGGATGGTCCTTTGTAGTGCATGAAGTTGCAAGTTACAATCCAGCGATTCACGACCGCAGCCCAGTTCCCGAACCGGCGACCATGCTGCTACTTGGTTTTGGCCTAGTCGGGTTGGCAGGGTTCGGCAGGAGGAAATTCTTCAAGAAGTGATTTGAACGGTAGTTTTCTTCATGGGCATGGATTGAGCGGATGGATGGAGGGTTGATCCAACTCTAAGCTCTACGGTGGCTAATATAAATCCGCCAATCCTTGCCCATTTCCTTTTTATTAGACAGGATTTCAGAGAAAGCGGTCAGCTCTCAGCGGTCAGCAGTCAGCTTTTTGAATTGTACATTATTCCTGAATTTAGGAATTTGGCCTTGGGATTTTTCCTTGTGCTCTTAGCTCCATGCTCTACGCTCTGTGCTCTGTGCTTCTTTTCCGGAGGTTGTTATGAGCCCTGCCTTCAAGCACTTTCTCAACCCTCTTCACGTGTATTGCCGTCTCCGTGACATTGGATTACCGAAAAGCGCCGCAGGGTTCCTGTGCCGGATCTATGAGCGGAGGATTTTTAATCGGTATATAATGGTGAGAAGTTCATGAATGAAGCAGGGAGCGTGGAGCAGGGAGCAGGGAGCAGGGAGCATGGAGCATGGAGCATGGAGCAGGGAGCAGGGAGCAGGGAGCCTACGGGAGAAGCAAGAAAAGGTCTTGGGTTGATAAATAGTAAGGAGCGAGTGGGAGCGAGGCATTTGCAGAAGTGCTGAGGGGTGGATGCTTGATTGAACCTCCTGTAAATCCTGTCAAATTATTTCTTTGGCTGACCGCTGAATGCTGAACGCTGACCGCTGGTTTAACAATGCGCGATAACTTCATATCCTACAACGTGCGAGACAACGGGGGCCGGCGCACCAACATCGAGCGGCGCCGCTTCTCCTATGCCGAGCACATCCCCGAGCGGAGGACCGGCGAGGACCGCCGCGTGTCCGACGAGCGGCGCACCGGCCAGGACCGACGATGCGGCGACGAGCGCCGCAGCGGCATGGAGCGAAGGTCCGGGCTTCCCAGGGGTATGGCCTGGAAAGACAGAAGGGCTAGAACGGAACGCCGCACCGGCGACGACCGCCGCGCCACCCTGGCCGCATAACAAATCCAAGAGACTCACCGCAGCCGCCTACGCGAGCAAGCTTCGGCGGGCCAAGGAGAACGCATCCGCCTTCGCCGCGCTGCGGCGGGACCCGAAGATCGCAAAGAATTTCTTTTGACAGGATCAACCCGCCGTCGCAGCGCTATGGCGGGGCAGGCAGGATCGACAAGAAAGACACTTTCTGCCTTTCCGGACGAAAGACAGAAGGGAAACAACCTTCCACACTAAAGTAGAGAAAGACCTTCTGCAGGCGGCGCAAGTTCTTTCGGTGCTCACCCAAGAAAGAGCAGGCTCTGGCGGTGCAATAATCTGTGTTAATCGGCGGAATCTGTGGATATATGGTTGCAGTTCCCCGTGATCTCCGTGGCCTCTGCGAGAGACAATCATTTTTCAACTTTTCTGATCTTCTTTGTCGGTTCGTTCCGGACCGGGGGCCGGAAACTGAGAAAAAATCTGGTTAATCCTGTCTAATGGTTTTTCTGCTCTTTGCTCCCTCATGAACTCAATAACTCAGTACCTGAGCTTTCAGCTCTCAGCGATCAGCGGTCAGCAGAAACTGGGTTCTTCGGCCGGAAAAAGCCCCGCAGGGGCGTTGTATGAAATCTGACGGAGGCAGATTTCATGAACTCAATAACTCACGAGCCACGCTTTCTTCCATCCTACCATCCTTCCACTATTGATGCGTTCGTAAACGCTCATGACCATTACAAGGGTCGCCTCCGCCCATGAATGCGCCGAAGGCGCACAAGAATGTGGGGGCGGCCACTGTGCCGACCTGGCAGGCGGGGTCGCCCCGTCGCCGGGATCTTCGACCTGCCCTACGTCTCCTGTATTCTTCTGAGTCCAACTTTGATGCCTTCGTAAAAAGTCGTCACCCCGTTGAAAAACGGGGTCCAGGTATTTTGTAAGTCTCTAAAAACACTGGATTCCGGCTTTCGCCGGAATGACGAAAAACGGTGTTTTCGGACTTTTTGCAAAACCGTCCAACTTCTAACATTTATTGACAAAAGCCGGAAAGTGTGTAAAAATTTTCCACATTATGGACTACGCACTCATAGGGAACCACCCGGCAATACAGAAGATTCGCGAGTTGATCGGCCTTGTCTCAGATACCGGCCTCAACGTCCTCCTCCTCGGCGAAACCGGCACAGGCAAGGAGGTGGTCGCCCGCCTTCTCCATTCCGCTTCAAACCGGAAGAACAAGCGCTTCATCAAGGTCAACTGCGCGGCTCTCCCCCTGACCCTTCTGGAGAGCGAGCTTTTCGGCTACGAGAGGGGCGCCTTCACAGGGGCCGACAAGTTCAAGCCCGGCAAGTTCGAGCTCGCCTCGGACGGCGTCATCTTTCTGGACGAAATCGGCGACATGCCTCTTCTCCTCCAGGCCAAGCTCCTGGAGGTGCTGCAGAGCAGCGAGTTCGCCCGCCTGGGTGGAACCGATGTGGTCAAGGTGAGCACCTGGGTTGTTGCCTCCACGAACCACGACCTTGAGAAGGACATGAAAGGGGGCCGTTTCAGGGAAGACCTTTACTACCGCCTCAATGTCATCAGGATCGAGCTCCCGCCCCTGCGGGAAAGGAAAGACGACATTCATCTCCTGATCGACCACTTCATTGACAAGTACCGCACGGAATTGAACATGAACCAGGGTTTTGTCCTGGACCCTGAGATGCGCGATTTCTTCCTGACCTATCCCTGGCCGGGAAACATCAGGGAGCTGTCCAGCAGCCTTCTGCGCCTGATGATCGGGGACGACCCCTCGCTGATCAAAAGCGATCTTTTGCGGGTGATTAGCCCCGAAGAGCCTGCTGCGCCGGAGCCGCTGCCCTCGCCCAAAGCAGCGAAGGATGAGCTGGATGATGGACGGATCCCGGGCGTTCCGTCGCTCAAGGACGTGAAAGGGAGGGCGGCGGACGATATCGAGCGCAAGGCCATTCTCAGTGCCCTGAACTCGGCGGGGTGGAACAAGCGGGAAGCGGCGAGATTGCTCAAGATCAGCTACAAGGCCCTCTTCAACAAGCTCAACGGCCTCAACATCGGCCGGGAACTCTGAACGACATTATCTCACACCCGTTCGCTGAGCTCACTAGAGACACAGAGGTCACAGAGAAAAGAAGGTCGCTCAAAGTGAGAGATATGTTTTTGTCTATGGCTATAAATTCTCTGTGGTGAATGAGGCTTGAGGCACGGGAATTGCTATCAAATATTTCTTTCGAGAGGGTTTGAAGGTCTTTACCGATTTGAACGGTTCCATTATTCCAACATTCCATCATTCCAGTATTCCATGATGCTCTTGGATAAGAATGGAGGTATCACAAATGAACAAAAAGCTGCCCTTTGCGGCCCTCACGTTGGCCTTTGCTATTATGTTCCTGGTCCCAAATTTTTCCGAGGCCCAGGCGCCTGTGCCGCCGTCCTACCAGATCGGCCCGAACGACGTCCTGAGCATCTACGTCTGGAAAGAGGCGGAGCTGACCCGGGACGTCACGGTGACCCCGGACGGCAAGATATCTTTTCCCCTGATCGGCGAGGTTGTTGCTGAAGGGAAGACGGTCACGGAGCTCAAGCAGACGATTGCCGAAAAGCTCCAGAATTTCGTGACTGCACCCGAGGTGACGGTCATCGTGAGGGAGAGCCGCAGCCGGACCATCTACACCATCGGCAAGGTGACGAGGCCGGGACCGTATCCCCTGGCGCCGGACATGACGGTGATCCAGGCCCTTTCCGCCGCAGGCGGTTTCACGGAGTGGGCGGACACGAAGAACATCCTCATCATCCGCAGGGAAGGGGGCAAGGAGACCCAGATCAAGTTCAACTACAAGGAGTTCACGGGTGGCGAAAATTTGGGGCAGAACATCCTGCTCAAGCCCGGCGACACCATCGTCGTGCCATAGTTTCACCACCCGCTTCGCTAGAGGCACAGAGTGCGCAGAGAAAGGGCAGCGCTCTAAATCGCCATGGCGATGCGCTCACCGGAGGCAAATAACCAAGCTTAATGCCTCCGCCGGGCCGCATCACCATTCGCCCCAATGCTCCGCATTTGGGCTTGTGCTCCGCACCAGATCTAAGCGAGAGAAAAGAGAAAACTTCTAGACAAGGCGGCAGGCTCTCATTACAGAGAGGAATTCGGTCGCTTCGCGTGGGAAAGGATGGATGAGAGTTGGACATCAATGAACTCACAAGGCGCGTGATTGGCGCTGCAATTGAGGTCCACAAAACGCTGGGCCCAGGACTGCTGGAATCAGTTTACGAGGAATGCTTATGTCATGAGTTTGACCTCCAAAGCTTTTTGTACGAGCGTCAAAAGCAGCTTCCTGTGGAGTACAAGGGGGTAAGGCTGGATTGCGGGTTTCGATTGGATGTTGTGGTTGAAAGGCAACTGATACTTGAGTTGAAATCGTGTGAGCGATTGGAACCAATCCATGAAGCCCAACTTCTAACCTATCTTAAACTCACTGGTATCAAAGTTGGTTTACTCATCAACTTCAACGTGCCTGTGCTGAGAGACGGGATAAAGCGTATCATTAATTGAATGTGGGACGCACAACTGTGGATAAATCTCTAAAGAAAAAGATGAGCAGCCTGAGGTTTAGCGGTACTGGTCCCGGTTGTATTTTCGGCTACTCAAAACAACCATTGGAGATGGAAAACTTTCTATGTTTTGGTCTCTTCTTTTCTCAAAAGACCTCACTCGGGTGAGGGGACCCGAACGAATGGGAGGGGACTGGTGTGGGGTGGTGTGCCCTCTGTTCTTCCAAGTCCCTTTGGAGTGCTTGGTTCGCTCAAAGCCTCCGAAGGAGGCGGCCGATGCGCAGCATTGGCAGGCAGGCTTTTTGAAAGGTTGTCTTTTGTCTGCTCAAAACAGCCATTGAAAATGGCGAAGTGCGATAGCACGGGCACAGGGAAGATGAAGCACCGAAAACAAGCTTGCTTGGTTTTGGTGCTTAAACTTCTCGTGCTGGTTTTGAGCAGGGTATTTCTCTGTGTCCTCCGTGTCTCTAGCGAAGCGGGTGGTGAACATCAAGGAGTTGCCCATGAAGAAATGCATCGTCGCTATTGCAATCGTTCTTAGCTTGCTGTGGTGCGTGCCTGCCTTTGCTCAGCGGCAGGTAGAGCTGATCCCGGCCATTTCGGTCAGCGGGACCTACGATGACAACATCGACCTCGAGAACACCAATGAGAAATCGGACTACATCACCGCTGCAACGCCGTCCCTGACCCTCAACGTGCTCAGCCAGAACACCAGGCTCGGTGTCACCTATGCCCCGAGCTTCGTGTGGTACGCCGACTATGACGACAACGACAACACCCGGCACCTGGCCACCGCCAACTGGGAACAGCAGTTGACGCAGCACCTGAGCTTCCGGCTCACCGACACGTATCTCAACTCCGAGGATCCCCTCGAGGACACCCTGGACGTCCAGGGGATCAGGCGGACCAGGAACAAGTACTGGGTCAACACCTTCAACGGCAGCTTCGGCTACGTCTTCGGCAAAGAGAACAGCCTGAACGTGGGCTACAGAAACGAATACCGGAAAAATGACGAGATCACCCTCGACGACAGCATCGTCCATACGCCCTTCGCCGACGTGACGTACTGGTTCGATGTGAAGAACGGGATTGCCCTTACTTACACCTATACCGACGTGGAGTACTCGAGGGACGACGATTTGCGGGCGGAAGACGACTACTCAGGCCATGCAGCGGGATTGCGCTACAACAGGCGCTTCAGCCCCCATTCGACGGCCTACATAGGATATCGTTACACAACCCGTGAATACGACGGCTTCAGGCAGGATTACGAGGTCCATGACGGCTATGTAGGGCTGGACCATGCCTTTTCGCCGGAGTACACGTTTTCAGGGAGTGTCGGCTACTTCATCAGGGTCAACGAGATTACCGACAATGAGGACGGTCCGACCTTTACCCTGTCCCTGACCAGGACATTTTCCCGAGGGAGCATCACTGTTGGAGGCGACGGCGGGTGGTATGAAGAATATCTTCAACAGAGTCTTGGGGGCAATTTCCGGCAATACTACGGCGGCTTTGTGCGGGGCACCTATCAGCTTCTGGAGCGACTGAGCCTCTATGCCGGGGCAACCTACAGGTACGAGAAAGACCAATTGGACATCACGTCGGACTTCATCACAGCCAACTGCGGATTGACATGGACCTTTCTGCGGTGGTTCTCTCTGACCCTGGACTACCGGTACGCCGACCGGAACGACGACATCGCGATCGACAGCTACACCGACAATCGCGTGATGCTGATCCTGAGGGTGAGCAAGCCATATAAATGGTGAGAAAAGAAGAATACGGAAGAGAAGTGCCTAAAATGCACTAACATGCCAAAAATGCCTAAAATGAAAACATGGAAAGAGGCAAACGATACATATGAAGAGTGCAGTGAGGAAAAACTAATCCATTTCAGCGGAATTCAGGGTTCAACGTCACATAGGCCGGACAAGCCCGCCTTGCTTCGACGTGAAAATGCCAAATGAAAAAACACTAAGCTCTGCCGGCAGAAAGGCCCCGCAGGGGCGCAGTATGGAATCTCATTTGACGGATTTTATTGAGTTTGACATTGGGATTTCATTTGACATTTAAGTTTAGGCCTCTGACACTTAGTGCGAGCCGGCTCTCTCTCAGGCACTTTAGCGCACTTTAGGCATTTTAGGCACTTCAGATCGGGAGATCTCCCATGGACACCACTGAAATAAACAAATACCTGGACATGGCCAGGCGGCGAAAGTACTGGATCATCATTCCGTTCCTTACCGTGTTGCTCGCAGGTCTTGCTTACGTACTGTCGGTACCTAGAATATACGAAGCGCAAACGCTGATTCTTGTGCAGTCTCAGAGCGTGCCTCAGGATTTTGTCCGCTCCATTGTCGCGGAGGCCGTCGATGAGAGGCTCAGGACCATTACCCAGCAGGTGACCAGCCGCACGAATCTCGAAACCATCATTCGAGAGTACCGGTTGGAGGAGGAAATCGGACCGTCTTTGAGCCTCGATGTGATCGTGGATACCGTGAGGAAAAAAATCAAAATCGACGTCAGCAAGGGCGAAAGAGGCCGGGGGGCGATTAGCGCCTTTACGATTGCCTATCGGGGAAAAGACCGCAAGAAGGTGATGCAGGTGACGAATGCCTTGGCGTCCAATTTCATATCACAGAATTTGGAAATGAGAGAATCCCAGGTCTTGGGGACATCCGCTTTCTTGGCGGACGAGCTCGAATCCGTGCGGAAGCGCCTGGCTCAAAAGGAAGAGGAGCTGAAGGGATACCGCGAGCGTTACATGGGAGGACTTCCCGATCAATTGAATGCCAATCTTGGCATGCTCCAAACCCTCCAATCGCAACTGGATCAACTGAGCAAGAGCCTGGGGGACGCGGAAAACCGCAAGATTCTTATTCAGCAGTCCGCGGACGAGGAGCGAAGGGGAAGGCAGGCCCTTCTTCCTGTCGGCCCACAGTCAATGGAAGTGAAGGATCTCGCATCCCTGAGGAAAGAATTGGCTGCCCTGGAGTCCAGGTACACCCCCAATCATCCGGATGTGGTACGGCTCAAGAAGACGATCGAAACATTGGAGGCATCGGAGGAAAAAACCGCGAGGGATTCGGACGGAAAACCGGTCGGTCTTTCGAAGGAGGAACAGGCCCAAGCACAGCAACTGAGGGACGTTGAGCTGGACATTGCGAGCATAAAGACGGAGATGAGAAAAGTTCAAGGAGAGATCAGCCTGTACCAGAAGAGAGTCGAAGATACACCGAAGAGGGAGCAGGAGCTTTTTTCCATCCGGAGGGATTACGAGAACCTCAAAGACCTTTATGACTCGCTCTTGAAGAGAAAGCTGGAGGCCGACATCGCCGTCAGCATGGAGAAAAAGCAGAAAGGAGAGCAGTTCCGCGTCATTGACCCTGCGAAGTTGCCGTCCCGGCCCGTCGAACCGGATGTAAAGAAAATCCTTCTGATGATTTTTGCTCTTGGGTTCGGCTTGGGAGGAGGGCTTGCCTATTTCCGGGAAATGTTGGACACGTCTTTCAAGGCGCCGGACGAAGCGGAAAAAGAACTGGACATGAAAATCCTGGTGAGCATTCCATACAGGTACACGGAGGCGGAGATCCGAAGGAAAAAGGTCATGGAGGTCTTCAAAGCGGCTTCGGTCGGAGTCGTCTTTGCAGTAGGCGCCGTGGCCATCATTGTAGGGACCAAGGGATTTGACAAGACGGTCGATCACCTGAAAAGCCTGATCGGCCTTACCTGATGGGGAACTTACAGTTATTGAAGTTACTTGGGTTACTCGAGTTGCTTGCGTTAAGAGCAGGTTCGGATTCCGGAAATTGGGGAACGGAGGAGAGATATGAAGATTACGCGGTTTGAGGATATCAGGGCATGGCAAGAGGGAAGGGTGTTGGTAAGGTTTGTTTACCGAGTGATACATGAGAGCAAACCATTCAGAAGGGATCGTCGACTCGTTGATCAGATACAAGGAGCAGCGGTTTCTTCGATGTCAAACATTGCGGAAGGATTTTCACGAAAGGGCAATAAGGAATTCGTACAGTATCTCTATATTTCGAAAAGCTCCGCTGCTGAGGTGCAAAGTCATCTTTATGTAGCACTTGATCAAGAATACATCCAGGAAACCGAATTTCGCAAGATCTACGACCAGGCAGAGAAGGTGTCAAAGCTTGATTCAGCCTTCATAAAATACCTCGACTCCGAAATCAAGAAATCGAAGAAATCCCGTTAGTGACTAAAGAAGGTTATCGAGTTGCTTGAGCTACTTGAGTTTGTTGAGTTGATCTATTGAATGAATCAAATGTAGAGCACGAGAAACACAGGTAATTCTGTCAGCCCAACAAAGCCAAGTAACCCAATAAACCAAGTAACTCAAGTAACTCAAAGAACCCAATAACCCGAGTAACCCAAGTAACTATGTACACCGACTTTTACAATTTGGCCGAGAAGCCGTTCGACCTGACCCACTCGTCCAGGTACCTGTATCTGGGCGAGGTGCACAAGGAAGCCCTGTCCATGCTCACCTACGGCGTCATGGAGCGAAAGGGCTTCGTGCTCCTCACGGGCGAGGTCGGCACAGGGAAGACCACCATCCTGCGGGCCATGCTGAACGATCTCGACAACAACGTCAAGTATGTCCACCTGGCCAACCCGCTCCTTTCCCCCAAGGAGTTCATGAACTACCTCACCCTGTCCGCCTTCAGGAACAGGATCTCCTTCAAGTCCAAGGCCGAATTCCTCCTGGCCTTCGAAGCGTTTCTCACCCGATGTTCCCAGCACCAAAAGCATTTCCTCCTGGTGATCGACGAAGCCCAAAAGCTCTCCTACGAACTCCTGGAAGAAATCCGGCTCCTTTCCAACATGGAGACCGCGGACGAGAAGCTGATCAGCATCTTTCTCGTGGGCCAGCCCGAACTCAACCAGAAACTGGGTGACCCAAAGTGCCGGGCCCTGCTCCAGCGCATCAGCATCCGCTACAACATCAAGCCCCTCAATTTGAAGGAGACGGAGGAATACATCGAGAAAAGGCTCAAGGTTGCGGGCGCTGAAAAGGCGGACGACATTTTCCCCAGTGGCGTGCGCAAGGCGATCCATGAGTGCTCCAGCGGATTTCCGAGGATGATCAATGTCCTTAGCGACAACGTCCTGCTCCTGGGCTACTCGAGGGGACAGAGGAAACTCACCCCTGCCATGGTCAGGGAGTGCTATGAAGACATGGGGTTGTCTGATGCGGCTCCGGTTCGGGCGCCTGAGCCTGAGACAAAGATTATAGAAAGAAGAGCCGAACCCCGTCCATCACACGGCCGCGGCGGATTTTGGAAATGGGCGCTTGTCGCCCTCCTTGCCATTGTCCTTGCGGCTGCAGGGTTTTACTTCAGGGATGAAATCCGGTCCGGGGTGACAAAGCTCGTGGACAAGTATGCAAAACCGGCAAGTGCCTTGCCGACCGAGAAAAGGACCCATGCTCCCCTTCCCGGAAAATCAGAGGAAAGGGCGGCTGAAAAAAAAACTGAAGAGACAGTTCCCTCCCCTTTATCCCCTCCCACTTCACCCCCGCCCTCTCCCCTTAGCAGCCATGATACAACGTCATTGCGAGGGAGTGACCTGCCCGCCGCACCGCCAAGGCAGGCGGGAAAGAACGAAGCGGTCTCAGAGCTAAGTGCGATCAGGGAGATTGCCGCGCTCCCCCGGATCCCCGGAAGAACCGGGATGTTCGACGAGTCCGGGGTCGCTCGCAATGAGTACGAAGGGACGACACAGCCTCTCAGGGAAGAGGGATCTGCGGGGGCATCTATTTCCCCTCCCCTGGTGGGAGGGGATGAAGGGGAGGGGGAGGCGGGCAAACGTGCCCTATCGAGGGGCAGCGATTTATCGGGTTATCGGAATGCCTCAAGAGGCGATCCCGGCCAAACCGTCATCGTCCAGGACGGCGACTCCCTCGACAAGCTGGCCAGGAGAATCTACGGCCGCTCCGATGAAAAAATCTGGGAAATGATTCAGAAAAGCAACCCTGGCATGCAGGACGTGGACTTGATCCGCCCCGGCCAGAGCTTGTTTTTTCCGCCCTTGCCCGAAGAGCGATCAGCGATCAGCGATCAGCAGTCAGCGGTCAGAACCAAATAACGTTCAGATTCAATTTGTGGAGAGTAGAGGATGGAGGAAGGCTAAAATGAAGAATTTCAGAGACTTGAAGGTTTGGGAAAAAGGCCATCGCTTAACGTTGAAGGTTTATGAGTCTACTGCCCGGTTCCCACCAGAGGAAATATATGGGCTTAAATCTCAGATGAGAAGAGCTTCCGTTTCTATTCCAACAAACATTGCAGAGGGCTGCGGCAGAAACACAGACGCCGAATTAGCAAGATTTTTGGAAATCGCCATGGGTTCGGCCAGCGAGCTGGAGTACCTTGTTTTGCTGGCAAAAGACCTTAATATATTCAATAATGAAGCCTCCGAAATACTTACAGGAATGACGGTCGAAACCAAGCAGATGCTTTCGTCTCTCATCAAGAGGCTGAGGTCAAAAACCTGAAATCGGACTTTCGTTATTTATTTGTGTCCCCTTCGGGGATGGTGGAAACCTTTCGCCTTGAAGGCGAGGGTGGTTCAGTTGCTGATTGCTGACCGCTTAGAGAAGGCAGCCGCTGACCGCTTAGAGGTATTTGATGGGTAAAATTTCCGACGCGCTTGAAAAACATCAAAAAGAAAAACCGGTCCCTCTGGACGAGCGCAGGGACGAGAGCCCCGTGCGCCTCAAGACGGAGGATCCCGAGGTCAGGCGCGCCCGGGAGATCTCTACGCAAAACAAATTCAGCGACAGCCTGGTCATGTTTTCCTCCCCCGATTCCTCGGATGCCGAGAACTTCAAGCTCCTCAGGGGCCAGATCCTTTTCCCCAGGGACCGGGAAGTTCCCCGCTCCATCCTGGTGACGAGCACCTTTCCCGGCGAAGGCAAGACCTTCACGGCCGCCAATCTGGCGGCCGTGATCGCCATGAGCGTGGACGAATATGTCCTGCTCATCGATGCGGACATGCGAAGAGCGCGGATCCACCGCATGTTCGGGTTTAAAAACGTCCGGGGGCTCCATGACTATCTGATCGGCGAAAAAAGCTTCGATGAGCTTATCGTGAGGACCACCATCAACAAGCTTTCTATTCTCCCTGCAGGCAGACCCCCGAAGAACCCTTCGGAACTCCTCTCTTCCAACATGATGGCCAAGTTCCTTGAAGAGGCCAAGCAGCGGTATAAAGATCGTTTCATCATCATCGACTCTCCCCCGACCCACATCACGGCCGAGGCCAAGTTTCTGGCCCAGTATGTGGACGGCATCATCTTTGTCGTCATGGCGAACAAGACGCCCAGGAAGGAGGCGCAGAAGGCGATCGAGGCCCTGGGAAGGGACAAGGTGCTCGGCATCGTCTTCAACGGCTACAACCAGGCTCGCAAGAGTTACTACAAGTATTACGAGAAATACTACAAACGCAAATAAGAGCGATCAGCAATCAGCGGTCAGCGATCAGCAAAAACTCACCAAAAAATCTTTGAAATCCGCCCGAGGCGGATGAATCTGTGGATAGATGGTTGCAGTTCCCTGTGTCCCCTGTGTGCTCCCTGGCCCGCCGTAGCTTTCCAGCGTAGGCGGCTGTGAGAGACATCGTTTTTCACGCTTTTCCCCAATCCTCAAACCCAAGCCTCTGTTCCAGGTATTCGAATCTGTGCTCCCGGTAATACTTCCTCAGTTCAGGCAGGAGGACGCTGCCGAGCTTCACATCAAAGTCTTTTTTCTTGAATCCCCGAATCCTGTTCACGACAGCCTTTTTTTCTTCCTCGGCAATCTCCAATGCGATGCCCTTCCTGAGCACAAACTCCATGTCAAAGGCATCCCTGATTTCACCCCGATCAATGAGTGCCAGAACCTTGTTCCTGAGCACCTGCTTCAGCGTGAATCCCCTAACCATGACCTGTTCCGGGAAATGAGGTGAAAAGGCTATCTTTTGCTCTGATGAACGTGGAGACGCCACTTCTTTTCGGATTTCAATCTTGAGTCGAGGAGCGTCCTTTACCCTTCGGATTTCAAATAGAATGGAATAGCGCTTGTTGCAGGCATCGGTCACGTCCCATTCTCGTTTCGTGGCTTCTGAAAGTCGCTCATAAAACGCGCCGTAGTCTGTCCCCCGATAAAACCAGAAGTCCATGTCAATGGAGTACCTGGGGAGTTCATGGCAAAGTCTCAGCATGGTTCCTCCGCCCATGACAAGAGGGCCGAGGAATCTCTTTGAAGCGAGCCACCGAAGCGCCCGCATTTCGAATGCTTCATGTTCATCGAGCCTTTCCATAAAGCCTCCGAAGTGAATAGAATGTTAGCCGGACGCAGAAGACAAAAAGAGTGAACTTTACTGTCCACAGATTTCACGGATTTCCAGGATTATTAATTCAAACAGACCGGAACCTTATCGTCTCCAAAGATTACCAGTATTTCTAGGATTCTCTTGTTTATTTTTAATCTGCGCTAATCTGCGTAATCTGCGGATAGATTTTTTTTAGTAAAGTGGCGGGAAACGGTCGCGCCATTTCAACCAGCCGTTTCTTGTCCAGCTTTTCCAGGTCCAAAGCGGATGTATCCAGAGTGTACCTCCCAAGGGAAGCGAGATAAGATGCATCGAGGAACGCCTTCTCCGGCAGGGCAACAAATGCCCCCCGGTCCTTGGTGAATCCGGTGTAGAGCTCAGGTTTGATTCTTGTGTAACGAAAATGCAACCCACCACTGTCAAAGGCAACCGTCCTCTTGATGGAAATCGATTCTACGAAATCTCTTTGAAGCTGCGTCGTGATGCCATAATATGCGAGCGCTGTTGTCAAGGACACATACGATGGTATTTGGAGGAAATTGGCTATACTGAAAAGATCTGTGCCGCGAAGATTCGGGAGAGTTTCCTTCCGGGTGTAGACTCCTCTCTTCAATCTGACAAGGAGGCCCTGTTTCACGTACCTGCTGCAAAGAACAGCCGCTGAGGCAGCACTGATGCCCAGCACCTGAGCCACGTCCTCGGTCGTGAAATAGGGTTTATCGATCGTGAAAAGAGCTTGATAGGCCATGTCAAGTACAATTTCTTAACATTTTTATTAAGAAATTGTATTCGAGAAATGCTCTCTGCGCAAGGGTTTTGTAAGCAATCAGCAATCAGCAATCAGCGGTCAGCGATCAGCAAGAACGCAGGTTTTGTGGCAAGAAAAGCCGAAAAGATTGCTTAGACAGGATTTACCCGCCTTCGCCGAAGGCTACGGCGAGCCAATCTTTGATGGCTTCGTAAACGCTCATGATCTGGGACCGTTCACCCCCGCGCATCAAAATCCCCCTTGATCCCCCTTTAACAAAGGGGGAGGACGAAGGAAAGGAGGAAACTTCCCCCCTTTGAAAAAGGGGGGCCAGGGGGGATTTTCACGGTAAAAAGTCCGAAAACACCGGCTCGGTCATTGCGAGCGAAGCGAAGCCGTTCGGCCCCGAGCTCACGGCCGAGGGGCAATCTCGTAACTAGCCGGATATCCGTGAGATTGCCACGGCGCTTCGCGCCTCGCAATGACCGTGTGGGACTTTTTACGAGTACGTTAATCTTGACGGCTTCGTAAAAAGCCAGAAACCCCGCTTTTCCGTCATTCCGGCGAAAGCCGGAATCCAGGAATACCAAGGAGTTCTGGACCCCGGCTTTCGCCGGGGTGACGACTTTAACGACTTTTTACGACTTCATCAATCTTGTCTAATCACGGTCTTATTGGTCCTTGCTCCCTGCTCCGAGCTCTTTGCTCCATGCTTTACTATGTCAACTCCTATTGTTTTCCCTTCTTGCCATTTATCCGGTGATGTGGTAAGCACGTGCCAATGGACGATATAAAGGAAAAACTGCATAAAGCAGCCTCGGATGTGTTTGGGGGAACTCCGGTTCTTTTCGCCTATCTTTACGGGAGCTATGTGAAGGGGCTATTCCACCCCTTCAGCGATTTGGATGTGGGAATTTTTGTCGAAGGTCTCGATATTAGGTCAAGCCTGGATCTGGAGCTTTCACTGGCTCTCCAGATCGATGAAAAGCTTGATCACACCGTTCAGTCTGAAGTCCGCATCCTGAACCATCTGCCTTTGGTTGTGAAAGGGAGGATCTTGGAGGAGGCTGAATTGGTCTATTCCAGGGATGAAGAAAAACGGATCGACTTCGAAACGCAGGTTCGTCAATCCTATTTCGATTTCCTCCCCGTCATTCAACAGTACCAAAAGGCATACAGAGAAAGGGTGCTTTCCGGATAACGCGATGGCATCTGCTGAGAAGATCACTGACTGGTTTTGTGTCTTGGCGTGAGGCTTTCTGTTTCCTTGAAAAAGCCAGTGCCTGTGCTATAATCCGTTAATGCAGTCCATGAGACAGAGCCTCAGAACCGGCGTCGGCGTTGTCCTCAGCGTGGTGTTCATCTACCTGGCCTTCCGGAAGGTCGACTTCAGCCAGATGGCTGAGTCCTTCCGTTCAGCCAACTACTGGTATCTCCTCCCCACCCTTGTCATTCTCTTCTTGAGCCATTACCTGCGGGCCCTGCGGTGGCGCTATTTCCTCGATCCAGTCGTGCGCCTCGACACGGGGAGCCTGTTCTCATCCCTCATGGTCGGCTACGCGGCGAACGTGGTCATGCCCGCCCACCTTGGGGAATTCGTCAGGGCTCACATGCTCAGCAGAAAGCGGCCGGTCTCCATGGGGTGTGCCTTTGCCACGATCGTGGTCGAGCGCATCATCGATGTTTTCGCGCTGCTGCTCCTGCTCGCCCTTTCGATGTTGGTCCACCCCTTTCCCTCCTGGGTGGTCGTGAGCGGATACGTCATGCTCGGCGGGGCTGTCTGCCTTTTGGCAGCCCTGATCCTTTCACGCAAATACGAGGCCCGAACGCTGAGCATTCTCCGCTTTTTCATGCGGCCCTTTCCCATAAAGTTCACAGAAAGGACCGTGTCGTGGACAGGGCGGTTCCTGAGCGGCATCGTCCCCTTGAAGCGCCTGCCGGACTACCCGGTCGTCGGCGTTCTGTCTGTGGCCATCTGGCTCTGCTACGGCCTGACATTCCACCTCACCCTTTACGCTTTTGATTTTGTCCATGTCTACCATCTCGCCTGGTATGTGGCCCTCGTTCTGCTCGTCATCACCACGATCAGCGTCGTGGTCCCCTCCTCTCCCGGTTATGTGGGAGCCTTTCATTATCTCTGCCAGCTCGCCCTCGGGCTCTTCGGCGTGCCCGCGGGGCCGGCCTTGTCCTATGCCACGGTAGCCCATGCGGTGTGCTTCTTGCCGGTCTTTGTCGTGGGGCTCGTCCTGGCGAATTATGAGGGGATGAGCGTGCGCAGGGTGGAAGCGCCGGTGGGCGCTGCAGAAGCCGCCTGCGAAGTAAAAGCCCCATAAAAAAATGATTCACCACCCGCTCTCTTCGTTCGCTAGAGACACAGAGGACACCGTGAACACCAATTGGACACAGATTGCCACAGACCCACACAGACGCGCTCAAAATCTCAAAGAGAGCCGGAATTCTAGAAACCAAGTCGCCTTGGTTTCGCAAATTCACGGCTCCCTTCTCAGCCTGCTGTCGTGTCAGCAGGCTGCCCTCTTCGCGGGCATCTTGAGCGCCGACTCTCCTCAAGCCAAGCCGCAAAGACAGCAAAGACTATTTCGACAGGATTAACCCGCCGTCGCAGCGCTTCCGCCTTTCCATCCTCCGTAGCAGGCTACTGCGGAGGACGGGCGCTTTGTCAAGCTATGGCGGGACAAGATGGCGGGGCCCCGTCTCCGGGATCTCCTCCAGAGGCGGACAAGTACGCTACGCTTCGACAGGCAGGATCGACAGGACAATGGTTTTTTTTCATCCACAGATTATAAAGATTTCGCAGATTACATCTCTTTCTCAATCTGCGTTAATCCCTGCAATCTGTGGATGCATAGTTGTAGTTCTCCGTGAACTCTGCGGGCTCTGTGAGAGATCTCTTTTGGTTTTGTTGTTATGCGACTATTTCAATTTTCCGGTTTTTCATTCTGTCTCCTGTCTTCTGAATTCCCTGGCTCGGCGTAGCCCCGAGCCTGTCGAAGGGGCAAAGATGGCTGTCTTCTTGCTTTGCCTGCTATTCCATGATTCCATTCTTCCTTCCTCGTATATCTTGACGGCCTGCTCTGTGCGCGATACAATTGACAACAAAGCGATACAGGAGGTTCGTGATGCCGATCAGTTTGAGAATGCCAAAGGAGAAAGAAGAGGCTATCAAGAAGAAGGCCAGGAAGCAGAAAAAGAGCAAGACCGCCTTTATTCTCGAGGCTATCGATGAGAAGCTCGGGATTACCAAGAGCAGGGAGGAGATCATCAGGGAAACAGCCGGTTGGCTGTCCCATGAGGATGCCCGGGAACTCAGGAAATCCGTTTCTGTTTTTGCCGAGGTTCGTGAGGAGGATTGGCGGTGAAGCTGATCCTGGACACGAATATCTATTGCGACTATGCAGAGGGCGTTCCTGAGACGGTTGAAGTGATCGCTCTGCACGGCGAGCAGATCTACATGCCGGCCATCGTCATCGGCGAACTGGTTTTCGGCTTTCACAAAGGCGCGAAGCAGCAATTCAACGAGCGCAAGCTGCGGCAGGTCATCAGCCGGCTGAAGATCGAGATTGTCGATGTGACCGCGGACGTGGCGAGGAAATACGCTTTAATCTTCCTTTCCCTTCAGAACAAAGGAGCCAAGATCCCCATCAACGATGTGTGGATCGCCGCGTGCTGCATGGAGGTCGGCGGGACCCTCCTGACCCGTGACAAGCATTTCAAAGCCGTCGAACAGATAGATTCCATGATCATCTAGACAGGATCAACCCGCCGTTCCATCCTCCGTAGCGGGGCTACTGCGGAGGACGGACGCCCATTCGACAAACTCAGGGCTTCCGCCTTTCCATCCTCCGTAGCAGGCTACTGCGGAGGACGGGCGCTTTGTCAAGCTATGGCGGGACAAGATGGCGGGGCAAGCAGGATTGACAAGATACAGAGCTTCTGTCTTTCCGGAAGAAAGACTGAAGGAGCTTGTGAGCAACCGCACATATGCCTGGGGTAGAACGATCAAGCCTTTGAGATCAGAATCAATTTCAATCGAAGCAAGACTGAATCAAATGAAAGACCTTTCTCAGTTTCATCCCTCCGGGGCGGAGACCCCTACGGGGCGGAACCCGGAAGGTGAGAAAAGATCCTGTAAATCCTGTCGAATGTTTTCTGCTCCCTGCTCCCTCCTGAACTCAATGACTCAGTATTCGAGCTTTCAGCTCTCAGTGATCAGCGGTCAGCAGAAACTGGGTTCTTCGGCCGGAAAAAGCCCCGCAGGGGCGTTGTATGAAATCTGACGGAGGCAGATTTCATGGACTCAATAACTCACGAATTGTTTTTGCTTCCTTGTAATGAATATGTATTTCCTTACCAAAAAATGGCAAAACTTTACTCACTTTTTGTAACTTAAAGTTCCCACTTTCAGCGGTCAGCGGTCAGCGGTCAGCGGTCAGCGAACCTAAGATGCTGAAATCGCATATCAAAAATCAAAAATCAAAAATTTCTTTGTCTTGGCACCCTGCTTGCAGATATAAAGCAAAAGTTAGAGTTAGAGTGGCTGCCTTAAGGGATCGAGTTTCCTTCCCTCCTACAGCCGGAACAGCAGAAACCATTTACGTTCCAAACCCTTTTGCGAAATAAAGTAACATCATTTCAGGATGTTAGATTGAGAATGGGCATGTAACCCAAAGGGGCGGAGCCTGCACGTCATCCGCTTTTCTTGTTTGCAGCCCAAAAACCTGGCTCCAACTTTCATTCAAACTTAGAGCAAAAGACCGTCTCTCACAGAGCCCACGGAGTTCAAGGAAGAGGACACAGATTGCCGCAGACCCACACAGACGAGCGCAGACGTGCTCAAGATCTCGAGGAGAGCCGGAATTCAAGAAACCAGGTCAACTTGGTTTCTCGCATCCACGGCTCCCTTCTTAGCCTGCTGCCGTGTCAGCAGGCTGCCTCCTTGGTGGGCATCTTGAGCGAAGATACGATACTGGTGCGTCGCCCCCATCCGTCGGCTTCGCCCCCGGATCCGCGCTTCGCTCTGATTTCAAACTTGTATGTGCCGGAACAATGAAATGTTGGAATCATGGAATGCTGGGAATAGCTCTGGAGCTTGGAATCTCAGGCAACGCCTGAGTCCAAATGCGAAGCCTTGGGACAATGGCAAGGCGGCCGGGGAGAAGAGACGAGCCCTGATGGAAAATCGAAGGGATTGTCGGCTTCTCCAGGACGAGTTGACATGTTGATTCCAAACAACGGCTTTCTCCGTGGTCTCCGTGAACTCTGTGAGAGATAAGAGGTTGGATTCTGTTTATCCTGTAAATCCTGTCAAAGTGAATTCTCTGCGCTCTCTGAATATGCGCAAAGCAGGCTTCTTTTTTGACTCAAAAGAGCCCGCGGAGCAGGGCTCCTGTGCAAAGCACAGAAGACAAGGAGGAAGAAGATTGAAAAGCGAGTTCACTTGGTTTTCGGCTTCAGCCTCCGTGTCGAGTTTGAGCCAGCACCGTTTTTCTCTGCGCTTCTCTGTGTCTCTAGCGAGCGTAGTGAGCGGGTGGTGAAAAAATCTGTGGCTATTTGTGTGAATCCGTGTCCCGTTTGTTTTTGCTCCCTGCTCCCCGCTCCGCGCTCCCTGCTTAAATGAAGACGTTGACCATCCATGAAGTGAGCAAGCGTTCCGGCGTGTCCAGCCACACCCTGCGCTTCTGGGAAAAGGAGCTGGAGGGCGTCATCGTGCCCGAGCGCACCAAGGGCGGCCAGCGCCGCTACACCCTGGAGCACCTCGTCGTGATCGAGGAGATCAAGGGCCTCAAAGGCAAGGGCATGAGCCTCACCGACATCAGGCGCGAGCTGAACCACCGCTTCAATTCCGACGAGGAGCACTACAACCACCAGCGGGCCGACGTGCTGGCCAACAAGATCGCCGAAATCGTCCGCACCGCCATCTTCAATTTCCTGAACGGCAAAACAGCAAAGGAATAATGCAAGAAGAATACAGCAGACAGAAGTGGCCTCGCGAAGAACAAAGGGCATTTTTCAGACAGGATCATAGATCCTGTCTAATAGTATTTTCGTATCTTTGAAAGGAGTTGCTGATGAACATCCCTTTTCTGGATTTGAAAGTGCAGTTCCGGGAAATCGAGCATGAAGTGCTTCCCATGGTCAAGGAGGCCATGGAGAATGCAGCCTTCATCGGCGGCCCCCAGGTGTCCGGCTTCGAGACCGAATTCGCGACCTTTTGCGACAGCAGGCACTGCGCAGGGGTCAACTCGGGCACGGACGCCCTCAGGTTCGCTTTGATGGCGGCCGGCGTCGGGCCGGGCGATGAGGTCATCACGGTTCCCCACACCTTCATCGCCACCACCGAGGCGATTTCCCAGGTGGGCGCCAAACCCGTGTTCGTGGACATCGATCCCAAGACTTACAACATGGATCCCAACAAGCTCGAAAACTACTTGCGCAAGCGCCTTGACGGTCCTTCCACCAGTAACCATGATCCAGGATCCAGGATCCAGACACAGCCGAAGGCCGTTATCCCTGTCCACCTCTATGGCCAGCCTGCCGACATGGATCCGATCCTGGAAATTGCAAAAAAGAACAACCTGGTCGTGATCGAGGACGCGTGCCAGGCCCACGGGGCGCTTTACAAAGGCAAAAAAGCAGGGTCCATGGGTCTTGTGGGCTGCTTCAGCTTCTATCCGGGAAAGAACCTCGGCGCTTACGGCGAAGGTGGCGCGGTCGTCACGGAGAGTGAAGACATGGCCAACAAGATCCGCATGATCCGGGATCACGGCCAGGCCAAGAAATACTACCATGACCTGGAAGGCTACAACGGCCGCCTCGATGCGATCCAGGCGGGTGTGCTGAGGATAAAGCTCAAAAGACTGGATTCGTGGAATGCAGCGAGAAGGCAGAATGCCGCGTACTACGATGACCTGCTCTCGAAGATTCCCGGGGTGACCATCCCCTTTCAGGCAGACTATGCCAAATCCGTCTATCATCTCTACGTGATCCTCGCTGACGATCGCGAAGGTCTCCAGAGGCACCTGAGTGACAAGGGGATAGGCACAGGACTTCACTATCCTGTCCCGCTTCATCTCCAGAAAGCTTATGCGGCCCAGGGCTACAAACAAGGCGACTTTCCGGTGACGGAAAGCGTCGCAAAGCGCTTGCTGTCATTGCCCATGTTCCCGGAACTCACCAAAGCCCAAATCGAGTACGTCGCCGACTGCATCGCCCAATATATGCAACGCTAATATTGTGAAATCCGAAATTAGAAGCACGAAATCCGAAACAAGCACGAATGACCAAAACGGCAAATCAGAAACGGGACAAGGACAATATTCGAAATTCAAAGCACGAAACGCGAAAGAAAGTCAAATGACAAAAAAAGAAAACTCGGGACCATCAGGGGCGGAAAGGAATCGGAAAGCCGACACTACTCAAAAGGACCGGAAGGATAATTCTAAAATCTATGACCTCGAGGAAAGGACATTCGAATTTGCCAAAAGGTGTCGGGCTTTTGTCAAGAAACTGCCTAAGACAATAGCAAACATTGAGGACAGCAGGCAGTTAATCAAAGCATCAGGTTCTGTTGGAGCGAACTACATAGAGGCAAATGAGGCTCTCAGCAGAAAGGATTTCGCAATGAGAATCAAGATCTCAAGGAAAGAGTCTAAGGAGAGCCGCTTCTGGCTGAGATTATTGGACACAGGTGATTCCGAGGATCTTGTACTGGAGCAGGGAGAGTTAATAACGGAAGCCACGGACTAATGAACATATTTGGAGCCATACTTCGGAAGAGCTAACTAATCAAAAGAGAAATATAAATTGGAAATCCGTACAAAACAAAGCGAGAACAAACTTGAAATCTGGAGTTTGGATTTTCGTAACGCTTTCTCTGCAGAAGTTTAAACATTAGAGTTTTGAATTTTGGATTTGTTTCGGATTTCGTGCTTCGAGTTTCGGATTTGTCAAGCTCTTTCCCGCAGAGAGCTTGATGTTGAAAGGAGGCCATCATGAAGATAGGACTCATCGGTTACGGTTACTGGGGGCCGAACCTGGCCCGGAATTTCAATGCCAACCCGGACCTGGAGCTTGCCTACATCTGCGATTTTTCGCAGGACCGGCTCAAGGCGGCTTCAGCCCTGTACAAGCAGACAAAGCTCGTCAATGACCCGGAGGAGCTCTTCAAGGACAAGTCTCTGGACGCGATCGGAATTGCGACCCCTGTTTCCACCCACTTCGAGCTCGCAAAGAAAGCCCTGGAGAATGGGAAGGACGTGTGGCTGGAAAAGCCCATGACGGAAAAGGTGGAGCAGGGAGAGGAACTGATCGAGCTGGCGGAGAAGGGGAAGAAAATCCTTCACGTGGACCACACCTTTGTTTACACCGGCGCGGTCCGGAAGATCAAGGAACTCGTGGCTAAAGGCGACCTTGGTGAACTGATCTATTACGACTCCACCCGGGTCAACCTCGGCCTTTTCCAGCAGGATGTGGACGTGATCTGGGACCTCGCTCCCCATGACATCTCTATCATGGATTACCTTATGCCCTTCAAAAAGGTCGCCGTTTCAGCGACGGGGTCAAAGTTCTACGGCAACGGGATTGTTCCCAAGGCCCTGCTCACCGTGTACATGGAGAACAATATCGTAGGCCACATCAACGTGAGCTGGGTCTCTCCGGTCAAGATCCGGCAGACCCTGATCGGCGGCACCCAGAAGATGATCCTGTATGATGACAATCAGCCGAGCGAGAAGATCAAGGTCTATGACAAGGGCGTCGACCTTTTTGAAACCAAGGAAGCTTTGTATCACCTCAAGGTGCAGTACCGGGTCGGTGACATGTGGTGCCCGAAGATTTCGGACCATGAAGCCCTCGGCTTCGAAACCAGGCATTTCGTGGAATGCCTCAAGACCAGGCAAACGCCGCTGACGGACGGCGTCGCCGGCCTTGAAGTGGTCAAGATTCTCGTGGCATCGCAGAAGTCACTCCATTCCAGAGGAACACCAGTTGAACTATAGGGGCTAGGAAGCTAGGATGCTATAAAGCTAGGAAGCACAAACGAAAGGCTATAAAGCTTGAAGGCTGGAATGCCAGAAAGCTAGGAAGAGCCCCCAAAGAGCTGGGAAGCTATAAAGGTAGGAAGCCGGAACCTGGGGCGTCAAGTAAGTGAAGCATTCCAGCATCCTAGCCTTCAGGCATCCTAGCTCTTTGGTGTTGCCTCCGGGCTTTCCAGCTTCCTAGCCTCCTGGCCAGCCTTTTAATGGAGGTTTAAAGGATGACAGAAGAGCGATGGGAAAAACTCGACGTGTGGCGGCAAGCCGACGAAATGGCTTACCAGGTCTACATGAAGACAAGAGACTTTCCAAAAGAGGAAATATACGGCATTACCTCCCAATTGAGAAGGGCTGCGCTTTCTGTTCCCACGAACATTGTCGAGGGATACTCTAGAAAGGGAGATCGCGAATTAGGGCGGTTTTTGAATGTGAGTTTAGGCTCTCTCGCTGAATCAAAGTATCTTATCTATTTTTCACATCGTTTGTCCTATCTGAATGACGACGACTACGCTGCGTTGAAGAATGGTTATGACAAATTGGGCAAGAGCCTCTGGAAATTCTACGAGACCGTGACCCTTGGGGCTTCCTAGCTTCCTGGCTTCCTAGCATCCTGGCTCTCTTGCTCTTTGTAATTTTGCTTTCCAGCTTTCTAGCATCCTAGCTTCCCAGCCTTAATGAAAGGTTTGCCAATGGAAATGGCCACGAAAAAAATTGCTCCGAGTGTCGTCTTGGGCAAAGACGTTAAGCTTGCTGATTTCATCAACCTCTACGGCTGCACTATCGGCGATGAAACCAAGATCGGCCCCTTTGTCGAGATCCAGAAAAACGCTTTCATCGGCAAGAACTGCAAGATCCAGAGCCACTCCTTCATTTGCGAAGGCGTGACCGTCGAGGACGAGGCCTTCGTGGGCCATGGGGTCATGTTCATCAACGACAAATACCCGAGATCTACGACCGGATCGGGGGGCCTCCAGACAGAGGAGGACTGGAAGGTCGTGCCTACGCTGATCAAACGGCGTGCCTCGATCGGTTCCAACGCCACCATCCTCTGCGGTGTGACAGTCGGCGAAGGGGCGATCGTGGGCGCCGGGAGCGTCGTGACCGAAGACGTGCCGCCTGAAACCATTGTCGCCGGCAATCCAGCGCGGGTTATCCGGAAGATCAGCTAGCGTTCAGCGCAGAGAAGAGAAGGTCAGAAAATCAGAAGGTAAGAAGATCAGAAGATAGAACGAAAATGAGCGCTGGCAAATTCTAAACTTCTGATTTTCTCATGTTCTAACCTTCTAAGATGGATCTTCTCATCCTCTAACCTTCTGAGAGTGACCGCAATCTTGTCCACCGTAGCTCGCTAAAGCGAAGGTGGAAGCTTCAGCGACGACGATCGGCGGAGGCGGGTAGATCCTGTCTAATGGTTTTTTGCTCCACCATGCTATATAGCACCCAGAACCAAGCACCCTGAACCCCATGGACTCAACGAACTCTCTTCCTATGAACTATCAACTTTCTTGCTATGACCTATCAGCGATGAGCTTTGGTTCAAAATGGGGGCTTGCAAATGGAACCAATTAGTATTATTATTCTGGTAGCCAAAAATGATCATACCAAGAAAGGTGATAATCAATGACTACCCAAAAGGTTGCCATTTCCATGCCTGAAGACCTCATTAAGGACATAGACTTGATAAGTAGAAACAAGGGAATATCCAGAAGCCGATACATTGCATCCGCCCTCTGTGCCAAAGTGGCCGATGAGAAAAGGGAGTTCTTGAAACAGGCTTATGACAGGGTCTTTTCAGATGAGAAAATGCAAAAAGAACAGAGGGATACTGCCGAATGGTTTGAGGGTGCCGGCAGCGGAGAGGGGCAGGAGTGGTAGTCCGTCGCGGCGACATCTACTGGGTTGATTTTTCGCCCGGCAAGGGGTCTGAACCGACAGGGCGGCGGCCCGGCTTGGTTGTTCAGTGCGACGCTCTCAACGAGAGCAGGCTGAACACGGTCGTCATGCTCGCCATTACATCCAATCTGAAGTTCAGCGAGTTGCCCGGAAACGTGCTGGTAGCAAAGGGCGAGGCGAACATGCCGAAAAGATGCGTCATCAATGCAACCCAGCTCAAGTCAGTCGACAAGAGCAGCCTTGTTGAAAAAATCGGCAGCCTTTCGAGTGAAAAGATGGCACAAGTCGTTGCGGGTTTGAAGCTTGTGATGGACATCCCGTAGCTGAGAAGATCAGAAGAGCAGAAGGTTAGAAAATCAGAAGATGAGGGTCGATGACATAATGAAACCTACCATACGGCACTTTAGAGACCTGGAAGTGTATCGTCGGGCATTTGCCGCTGCCATGAAGATTTATGAGCTGACAAAGACCTATCCGCCTGAAGAGAAGTTCGCCCTTGTAGATCAGATCCGTCGGGCTTCGCGTTCCGTTTGCTCTAACCTGGCCGAGGCTTGGAGAAAGAGGCGTTATCCGGCTGTTTTCAAGAATAAGGTCACCGATTCGATGCAAGAGGCTTCTGAAACTCAATGCTGGCTGGAGTTCAGCTTAGCTTGTGGGTATATTGAACAAGGCACTTTCAATGAGCTGGATGATGAGTATGAGCAGATCATAGCTATGCTCAACTCAATGGAAATGAATGCTGAAAAATTCTGCTTCTGACTTTCTAACCTTCTGATCGTCTGATCTTCTTACTTTCTTACTGTGGGTATTTTGCTTCTGACTTTCTGATCTTCTAACCTTCTGACCTTCTGATCCTCTAACCTTCTAATATTTATGCCTCTTCAAATAGTTAATCCTCTTGAAATTGACAACTGGGACGACCTGGTCCTCGCAACAGGCAAGGCTTCCTTCTTTCACTCTTCCGGCTGGGCCATCGTGGCAGGAAACCCTGTGTGTCTGATGATGACAAAATCGTGAGGTAGCATTTGTTTTGTACCACTCGTTGGTGCTAATCATTGTTAAGAGAAGGAGATCGATAAAAGACTATGGGAGAGACGATACGAGAAACGATGCGCAATTTTATCATTGAAAATTTTCTATTTGGTGATCCAGGGGACTTTTCTGATTCAGACTCCCTTCTCGAGAAAGGAATCATTGATTCGACTGGAGTTCTGGAGCTTGTAGCCTTCTTAGAGAAGACTCATGGAATCAAGGTCGCGGATGAAGAACTCATCCCTGAGAACCTCGATTCCATCGCGAACGTCGTGGCCTACCTGGCAAAAAAGAAAGGTTAGACCCGCCGTCGCTTTGTCAAGCTATGGCGGGACAAGATGGCGAGGCAAGCAGGATCAACAGGATTTTCTTGATGCCGTTTTACTCGAATGACGCGTTACTGGATGTCGATTCTTCTGGAAGGCCTCTCCCCGTTCCTCTAATTATGTAGAGGCCCTGTATCACAGTCCGCTTAAGAAGCCCACGGAGGGGGCTGCCTTCTGGCGCAGCAGCAGGCGGAGAAGGGAGGCTTGAATGAGATGAAAACAAGTACGCTTGGTTTCTCGCATTCTGCCTCACTTCGGAGGAAGAAGCGAACAGCATGTTTTCTCTGAGTACTCTGTGCCTCTGTGGTGCGGCTGTATTGCGGTCCGGTAATTCCTGTAAGTACTGTCTATCCTGTCTGAGTTAAAGAATATGTTTTCGAAAACAGTCCTGAATATTGATGCTGCTGCGGAAGCCACCCGGATCTCCGGTTTCATCCGGGAGATGGTCTTCAAGAACTTCAAGCGCAAGGGCGCGGTCATCGGCCTGAGCGGCGGGATTGACTCGGCGGTCGTGGCCGAGCTTTGTGTTCGTGGGCTCGGAAAAGAGAGGGTGCTGGGCTTGTTTCTCCCTGAGAAGGAATCAAACCCCATCAGCCTCCAATACGCACAAAAGCATGCGGTCAAGATGGGCATCGAGGCGGTCAAGGTGGACATCACGGAATATCTGGAAGTCCTGAAAGTGTATGAGAGGCGAAATTCCGTAATCAAATCCATGTTTCCTGAATTCGACGGTTGCTGGAGGTTTCACATCACTCTGCCCCAGGACCTTCTCGAAAAGGATCGCCTCAACTATCATTCGATTGTGGCTGAAGACAAGAACGGGGTGAGGCAGCAGAAGCGCATCTCCGGTTCGGACTGGTTGGCCGTCTCTGCCTGCCAGAACATGAAGCAGAGAATCCGGATGATGCAGATGTACTACCACGCCGAGAAGAACAACTACATCGTTGCGGGCACGACAAACACCCCTGAGCTCATGCAGGGGTTTTATGTGAAGTATGGCGATGGCGGCGTGGACATTGAGCCCATAGCCCATCTTTACAAAGCCCAGGTTTATGAACTTGCAAGGCACCTGGGCGTGATCCAGGAAATCATTGACCGTTCCCCCAGTCCTGACACCTACAGCCTTCCGGTCACGGACAAGGAATTCTATTTCTGCATAGACTACGGGATCCTGGACCTGCTGCTCTATGCCTATACGAACAAGGTGCCGGTTGAAGAGGTGTCGCGGGAGACGGGGTTGAGGCCGGAGCAGATCCAAAGAGCGTTCAGGGACTTCGAGGCAAAGGAGCGCGCCTCCTGGCACCTACGCCAACTCCCCCCGAGTCTACTGCAAAATTAGACAGGATAAACAGGATGTCACCACAGAGGCACAAAGCACACAGAGAAATCTTCTGGACACGGATAAACGCAGATGAACGCGGATTCGCTCAATGACGGCTTGGAGTTCATGTATCCTTGAAACAATCAAGCTTGTTCCACCGCTCCGTGAACCCCAAGCCTGCCAATGCTTCGCATCGGCTGCCCCCTTCAGAGGCATTTGAGCGAATCAGAAACCAACCATTTTCAATAGGTGAGCAGAGATTATTGGCAAAATCCGGTTAATCAGGTTTCTCATACGGAAGCAATTTTCGGTGTGCGATACAATTGGACGAGAGACAAGCACTCGGAGATCTTGAAGTCACGGGCGAAGCACGGGCCGTAAGGCGGCGCCTTGAGACAATGGCAACACGGACCAAGAGAAGGGACGAGGGTGCTTGTCCGCTTGTCTGGGACGTGTTGGCATGTCGATTTCAAGCAATGCCTTTCTCAGTTATCCCTGTGGGCTCCGTGAGAGAGACGAAGTTGGATTCTGTTTATCCTGCTTGTCGAAGCGTAGCGTAGATCCCGGAACCGGGGCCCCGGCATAGCTCACTGAGCGAAGGCGGGTAAATCCTGTCTAATTTAAATTTTTCCATTATTCCATCATTCCGGTTTTCCGTTCTTTCATTCTGTCTTCTTCTTTCAACTTTAGGCATTTTAGGCACTTCTTATGTGTGGCATTGTTGGCATCTTGAATCTTGAAAATCAGAGTCCTATTTCCGAGGACTTGCTCACCCGGATGATCGGGATCATCCGCCATCGCGGCCCTGACGAGACCGGGATTTATGTGAATTCCCGTGTAGGGCTCGGCCATGCCCGCCTCAGTATCATCGGGCTCAAGGGCGGCGGCCAGCCCATCTCCAACGAGGACGGGACCCTCTGGATCGTCTACAACGGCGAAGTCTTCAATTATGTGGAGCTGAAAGAGGAGTTGATCAGGAAAGGGCATAGGTTTTCAACCCAGACCGACACAGAGGTCATTGTCCACCTTTACGAAGAACTCGGGCCCAAATGCCTTGAAAAGATGAACGGCCAGTTTGCCCTGGCCATATGGGACACCCGCAAGAAGGAGCTTTTCCTGGCAAGGGACAGGGTGGGTATCAGGCCTCTCTTCTATGCCAGGACAAACGGCAGGTTCACCTTTGCTTCGGAGATCAAGGCGATCTTCATGGAGCCCGGGATCAAGAGGGAGATCGATCCGGAATCCCTTTACCAGGTCTTCACTTTCTGGACTACCCTCACACCAAGGACGATTTTCAAAGGCATTTATGAGCTGCCGCCCGGCTGCTTCATGACCGTGAAAGAGGGGGAGTTCACGCAGAAGGCATTCTGGACCTTGCCTGTATATCCCCCTGAAGATCGGTGGCAAGGTTCTCTTGAACAGGCCAGGGACGAGTTGAAGGCCCTTTTGGTCGATGCCACACGGCTGCGGCTCAGGGCTGATGTTCCGGTGGGCGCCTACATGAGCGGCGGCCTGGACTCCTCTTTGATCACCGCGATCATCTCCAAGAACTTCAACAATCGCCTGAGAACCTTTTCCATGAGCTTCCAGGAAAAAGACTTTGACGAGAGCGAATACCAGGAGGAAATGCAGAAGGCCCTCGGAACCGAACACCGCCAGATCCTGATCAACAATGACCTGATCCGCGAGAGTTTCCCGGATGTGGTCTGGCACTGTGAAATCCCCCTGCTCCGCACAGCCCCTGTGCCCCTCTATCTGCTTTCGGGTTTGGTGAGGGAGAACCAGTTCAAGGTGGTTCTCACCGGGGAAGGGTCTGACGAGATTTTCGGGGGCTACAACATTTACAGGGAGGCCAAGGTGCGGCACTTTTGGGGTCAAAAGCCTGAATCCAAGATTCGACCCTTGCTGCTCCGGGGACTCTATCCCTATATTTTCAAGGGCGCAGCACGAGGAAGTTCTTTTCTTGAGAGGTTTTTCTCTGTCACCCCTGAAGACCTGCATGACCCCTTTTTCTCCCACAAAATCCGTTGGGAAAACAGCCGGAAAAACGTGACGTTTTTCTCCGGGGATCTGCTTGCAGGGTTTAATGGATACAATCCCACGGCCGTGCTTGCCGGCAGGCTGCCCTCTCAATTCATGACGTGGGATACCCTGTCCAAGGCTCAATACCTGGAGATGAACGTTTTTCTGAGCAATTATCTTCTCTCTTCCCAGGGGGACAGGGTGGCCATGGCCCATTCCCTGGAGATCCGTCTGCCTTTCCTGGACTACAGGGTCATAGACTTCGCTTTTAGGCTACCGGCGAGATGGAAAATCAAGGGTCTCAAGGAAAAATACATCCTGAAGGAGACTTCGGAAGGCTTGGTCACGGACAGGGTCAAGGCGAGACCCAAGCAGCCTTACAGGGCGCCCATTCGGGAGGTGTTTTTCGGCGGTAAGGACAGGGACTATGTGGATCACTTCCTTTCAGAAGAGAGCGTGAAAAGAGCAGGGTACTTTGACCCCAAGAAGGTGGGGCTACTGATCAGCAAATACAAGAAGGCCGATGCCTCGTTCTCGAACGAGTTTCAGAACATGGCGCTGGTGGGGATCTTGTCTACACAAATCCTGCACGACCGGTTCATAGTAAACTTCCCCGGCCGTGACATCCCCGCCGTGGTGCCCGACAAAGTCATAAGAATTAGACAGGATTAACATGATCAAAAGGATAAACAAGATTTCACCACAGAGACACAGAGTGAGCAGAGAAATCCTCTGGACACAGATAAACACGGATGGCCGCGGATTCGCTCAAGGATGCTGTGGCGGGCTACGAAATGTCTTGTACAAGCCCTTCGATTTTATTCTGGGCCATGAGTAACGTCGAACGGCATGGCTTGTCCATCCATTTCTTGCCCTCCACACCCTGCCACCGCTCACGCGTTGTCAGCCTCGCTCCGCGAAGTCCTTGAGCGAAGGCTCCATCACATCTCAAGCGATCTCAAGCCCCGTAACGGCTATGATCTCCGAAAGATGCACTCTTTTCATCCTCAAAACAGTGCAGCGAAGCGGGACAAGTGCGCTAGCGTGCGGCGGAGGAAGATGAAGCCTCAAAAGGAAGCTCGCTTTGTTTTGAGGCTTGAGCTTCCTGTGCTGGTTTTGAGCGCGGTTCTTTTCTCTGTGACCTCTGAGCCTCTGTGGTGAATTATATTTAAGAAAATCTCGTAAATCCTGTAAATCCTGTCTAAACTGAGGTTTTATGCTGGTAAATAACTTCCTAGAAAACTCAGCGGCGCGGTTGCCGAACAAGGTCGCCCTCGTCTGCGACGCCAGGCGCCTCACTTATTCTGAAATCAATCATCAGGCCGATCGGCTTGCGTCCGCCCTGGCCAACCTCGGCATCAAGCGCCAGGACCGGGTCGTCATCTTCATGGACAACTCGGCCGAGTCCGTAATCTCCCTATTCGGGATCCTTAAGGCCGGTGCCATCTTCATCATGGTCAATGCCACCATGAAGGCCAAGAAGCTCAACTATATCCTGCGCGATTCCGGCGCCCGGGCCTTGATCACCCATTCCAACAAAGCTCGTGTTGTCCACGAGGCCCTGGAGGGCCCTTCGGATCTCCAGCATGTCATGTGGGTAAACGGCGTTGCCTCAGTAGCGGGTTCCTCGTCTGTTTCTATGCACTTGTGGGATGACCTTCTATCAGCGGTAAGCGATCAGCGATCAGCGGTCAGCGGTAAGCTTTACGGATCCAGCATCCAGCATCCAGCATCCAGTGACCAGTCCCCTGGTTCTCCGCACTTAGCTCCATGCTCCATGCTCTCTGTCGCAGATCCTGAGCGTAGTCGAAGGGCTCCATGCTGTCCTTCCATTGACATCGATTTGGCCACCATCATTTATACCTCCGGCTCCACGGGCGAGCCCAAGGGGGTCATGTCCGCCCACTACAACATGGTGGCGGCTGCCAGGAGCATCACCCAGTACATCGGCAATGTGGAAGACGACATCATCATGGTCGTGCTTCCCCTTTCCTTCGACTATGGCCTTTACCAGGTGCTCATGGCGTTTCTGTTCGGCGGTACGGTCGTCTTGGAAAAAACCTTCCTCTATCCTTACAAGATCCTGGAGAAGGTAGTCGAAGAGAAGGTCACAGGATTTCCTTTGGTGCCTACCATGGCCGCCCTACTGCTCCAGATGGAGGATCTGTCGAAGTTTGATTTCAGCCATCTCAGGTACATGAGCAACACGGCGGCGGCTCTGCCCGTAGCCTATATTCGTAAGCTTCAGTCCCTCTTCCCGCATGTAAAGATTTTCTCCATGTATGGCCTCACCGAGTGCAAGCGGGTCTCCTACCTGCCGCCTGACCAGTTGGACAAGCGGCCTGACTCCGTGGGAATACCCATCCCCAACGAGGAAGTCTTTGTGGTGGACGAAAGCGGCAATGAGGTTCCGCCGGGCCAGGTGGGCGAGCTGGTTATCAGAGGATCCAATGTCATGCAGGGGTACTGGAATGCGCCGGAAGAGACGGCGAAAAGGTATCGGCCGGGCCGTTACCGGGGAGAGATGCTGCTTTATTCGGGGGATCTTTTCAGAAGAGACGCTGAGGGTTACCTCTACTTCGTGGCTCGCAAGGATGACATGATCAAGACAAAGGGAGAGAGGGTAAGCCCTAAAGAAATCGAAAATGCGCTTTGCGAGTTGGAAGGGGTTGCGGAAGCGGCGGTGATCGGCGTGCCGGACGATATTTTCGGACAGGCGATCAAGGCTTTTGTCGTGCAGAAGAAGGGGGCCGGGCTGACCGAGCAAGATGTTCTTAGACACTGTGCAAAAACTCTTGAACCTTTTATGGTGCCGAAGATTGTCGAGTTCATGGATTCGTTCCCCAAATCCCCGAGCGGCAAAATCGACAAGAAACAGCTCAAATGATGAAATTAGATCTAATTTTGCGTTTTTCATTTTCAGCTCTTTTGCTCTGAGGTCTCCTCCTATGAGCTTTCTTTCAATAACCTTAAAAACCTAACAACGTGCCCTAAGCATGGTCGAAAGAGGAAATCATGAAAATCTGTAAGAACTGCACGCTGCCTTCTGCGGTGCCGTCGGCGAAAATCGATGAATCGGGTCTGTGTGTGTACTGCCGCCAATTCAAGGGCCGGGAAGATCTGCAAAGGCAAAGAAGGGAGTATAAGCACAAATTTGAAAACCTCGTGGAGGAGCAGAAAAAGCGAAGTCAGGGAGGTCCCTACGACGTGCTCGCCGCATACAGCGGCGGCAAGGACAGCAGCTTCACCCTGGATCTGCTCAAGAACCGCTATGGGCTGAGGGTATTGGCTCTTACCTTTGACCACGGCTTTGTTTCCCCCTATGCGTTCGAGAACATCCGGAAGGTGGTTGAGGTGCTCGGCATCGATCATATCACCTTCAAACCGGACTTCAACACCATCAAGAAGGCCTTCAGGTTTTCCATAAAAAACGAATACCATCCTCCAAAGGCCCTTGAACGGGCGAGCTCCATATGCAACACGTGCATGGGCCTGGTGAAGTTCGTGACGCTTCGCGCAGCCATGGAGAAGAAGATCCCCCTGGTGGCATACGGCTGGTCCCCGGGGCAGGCGCCCATCCAGTCGGCAATCCTCAAGAACCATCCTTCCTTTGTGCGAAAAGCTCAGGAGTTGTTTCTCAAACCTTTGGAGGCCGCCATAGGATCAAGCATTCATGCTTATTTCATCGAGGAGTGGTCGTCTTCCGAAGGGGATTATCCTTACAATATCAACCCGTTGGCTTTCCTGCACTACGATGAAGAAACGATTTATTCAAGGATTCGGCAACTCGGGTGGGAGTCGCCAAAGGACACGGATCCCAATTCAACGAACTGCCTTGTGAATGCCTTTGCCAACCAGGTTCACGAGGAAAAGCACAAGTACAACCCCTATGCCATGGAAATGGCTGAGTTGGTGAGAGAAGGCATTTTGTCGGCTGATGAAGTCCTGAGACGGACCAGGCAAAAGGCCGATCCTCTCATCATCGAAAGAGTGAAGGAAAGGCTCGGGGTGGATGGAGACTGAAGGCCGCCTAGACCGGCAAGAAAGATGGAGCCGCCTTGCGCCTGTCATAGAGACGGCCCTGGTCGTTCTCCTCTTCGTGTGGTCATTCTACGAGGGGATCAGGCTGATCGTCCAAAGCTGGTTCACCTACCAGGCCTCTCACGGATTCCTGATCCTGGCGGTAAGCCTGGTCATGGTGTGGAAAAAACTTCCTGATCTGAAGGTCGCGCCGATTCGTCCGGATGTCTTTTGGGGCGGCCTGTTGACGCTCTTCGCCTGCCTGGTGCTTGTCGCAGGCAAACTGAGCCTCACAGGAGCCGTTGAGAAAAATGCGGTGATCCTCGGCTTGTTGGGCATGACACTCCTTTTGGGAGGCGGCAAGTTTTTCAGAATCCTTTTGATTCCGATCGGTTATCTTATTTTCGCGATTTCGACCTTTGATGTTCTTCTCTCCAGCCAGGCCATCTATTTCCAGCTCGGCACGGCATCCATCGCAACGCAGATTTTAAAGCTTGCTGGGATCCCGGTCTTCAGGAATGGCCAGATCCTGATGCTTCCCCACATCACGCTTGACGTGGCAACGGCGTGCAGCGGAATCAACCACATCCTTGCCCTATGCGCAGTCGCGTTTCCAATGGCTGTGGCCACCCAGAAGCATCGTCTGGGCAAGATCATTCTTGTAATCGAGGCGTTCCTGGTCGGCATTCTTGCGAACGGGATCAGGGTGGCGGCAATCGGCGTGTGGACCTATCTCATCAACTCGTCATCCGTTCACGGGCCCATGGACGTGTTCCTTGTCTCTTTCACGTTCGGCTTTGGATTGATTCTGCTCTTTATCCTGGCGGCGCTTCAGGGCAGGATCTCATGGAAAAGCCTGGGAGTTCGTCCGACAGAAGCGGCAACAGAGGGAAAAAGGCTGGTGAGGGGCAGGCTGCATTGGGCCGCTGCAACCGTCGGCTTCCTATTTGTCGTTACGGGAAGCTACATGCTCCTGCATCAGGTCAAGCCTGTGCGCCTCGATTTCCCCTTTGAAGAGGTCCCGCGGGTGATGGGAGACTGGGCAGTCCGCGTGCCTTACCAGGGCAGTGTCAAGACCGACAGGATCTTGCCGGATGCTGAAGTAAGAAGAACCTATTCCAGCTCCGGACAAAACAGAGTCCATGTCTATGCCGGCTATTTTGCCAGCCAGGCCGGGGACAGGAAGATATTCATGTCCGAATACGCTCGCCTGATGGCCAAAGGCACGGAGAGAAAGTCCGCAACCCTGAATCCGTCGCTCAGCCTGGGCCATACAAAGGATGAGAAGAGGGAAATCTTCTTTGGCTACGTTATCGATGGAAAGACTATTCCGAATGCCTTCATGGCCAAACTGGCAGTGATGAAGAACGCCTTCCTCTATAGGAGAAACAATGCCGGGGTCCTCATCATCGAGACGGACCCGGGGCTGTCCCTTCAGGGTGCGAACCGAAGCAAGGAGGAAAAATTCATCACGGAACTTGTCCCCCTCATTATGTCGGAATTCGAAAACGGTCAGGGCACTCCAGCCTCCTCTGTCCCAATGTCTTGATCCGCCGCCTGAGGCAAAATCATATGATCAGCTCAAGAATGCCGCTCAACCTCGAAGCCGATTTTTGTGGTAGAGAGTGCGCTGTGGCTTTCAGTTATCAACTATTATTGATAGGAGGTGGATTGTAACCATGCAATCCGCGCAAGCAGAGCACCGCAAAACTGTTTGGATAGATCTAGACAACTCTCCCCATATTCCTTTTTTCAGACCAATAATCGGCCGATTTGACGAACAAGGTTACTCGGTTCAATTAACTGCGCGGGATTGCTTCCAGGTGTGCGGATTGGCAGACTTGTACAGGCTGAGATACAAAAAGGTCGGAAAGCATTATGGGAAGAACAAGATAATGAAGATAGTTGGAAATTTGTACCGCGCCATGCAGCTTTTACCCGTCGCAGTCAGGGCTAAGCCGGTAGTGGCTCTATCTCACGGATCACGGGCGATGACTGTTGCTGCGGGCTTGTTAAAGGTTCCTACCGTGTGGATGATGGACTATGAATTTGTGCAGATGATCCCGTTCCTGCATCCGGCTTTGATCATCGGGCCGGAACTTGTAGGGATGGAGGGTGTGTCGAAGGGAAATGCAAGAGTGGCCAAGTACCCGGGGATCAAGGAAGATGTCTACGTCCCATTTTTTAAGCCTGATGAGGGGATCAAGGATGAACTCGGCCTAGCCGATGATCTTATCATTGTAACCATAAGACCGCCGGCGACAGAAGCCCACTATCACAATCCAGAAAGCGAGGTACTCTTCGCAGAGGTCATGGATGTGCTGGGTGCTCTGGACAAGGTGAAAATGGTTATTCTGCCTCGTAATGAGATTAAGCAGACGGCGTGGATCAGAGAAAACTGGCCACATCTCATTGCAACCCGGAAAGTGGTCATACCAGAAAAGGTGGTCGATGGGCTAAACCTCTTGTGGCATTCTGATCTCGTGGTGAGCGGCGGAGGGACGATGAACCGGGAGGCTGCGGCGCTTGGCGTCCCAGTATACAGCATTTTCAGGGGCAAAATCGGGGCAGTCGACCGATACCTTTCGGAAAAGGGGCGACTTTGTCTGTTAACGTCAAAGGAGGATGTCCGGAATAAGCTTCTGGTAAGCAGACGGCAAAAATCGAATGAAAGAGCAAAAACCGATTCAGATGCTCTTAACGCGATCATGGATTCGATCGACCAGTTGATCAACGGATCACCCGAGTAAACTCTTCTTTCAAGGGGTTCATTTTCACCATGAACTCCATTTTCAAACCTAATGTGCCTAGTAAGATGAAACTCATATTGGTTGCTGGTGCGCGGCCGAACTTCATGAAAATAGCGCCATTGATACGGGCGATTCAAGTGCACAATGAACAGACCGGTGGCGCTCAGAAGATGGGTCATATTCTTGTCCACACAGGCCAGCATTACGATATCCAGATGTCTGATATTTTTTTTGCAGAGTTGGGCATCCCAGCCCCGGACATAAATCTGGAAGTTGGCTCGGGTTCACACGCGGAACAAACGGCTAGGGTTATGATGGCGTTTGAACCGGTTTGCATCAGAGAAAAACCCGATTGGGTTGTAGTCGTTGGTGATGTGAACTCAACAATGGCTTGCACCCTGGTTGCATCAAAGCTGGGCGTGAAGGTCGCTCATGTTGAAGCCGGGCTCAGGAGTTTCGATCGAACTATGCCTGAGGAGATCAACCGCATCGTCACTGACTCTTTGGCGGAACTCCTCTTAACTCCATCGGCCGATGCGGATGAAAATTTGAAACGTGAGGGTATCCCAGCTTCGAAAATCCGTCTGGTGGGAAACATCATGATCGATACCCTAGTGGCAAACCTGAACCAGGCTCGCCGTTCTTGCCTAGCGGATACGTTGGATATCAAGCCAAAAACCTTCGTTTATGTCACCCTGCACCGTCCCTCCAATGTGGATGATGTGAAAAGCCTTATATTGATCATGAGCCAGTTAGAGTCATTGGCTCATCGAATCCCCGTGGTTTTCCCTGTTCACCCCCGGACGCGCAACATGATGAAATTGGCTGGACTATCCATTCAAAATGGCGCCAACTTGAAGCTGCTTGATCCGATCGGTTACCATGATTCCCTGTCTCTGACGGAAAAAGCCAAGTTTGTCCTTACGGACTCCGGTGGACTTCAGGAGGAGTCTACCTATCTAGGTACGCCTTGTTTGACTCTGCGGCCTAATACGGAGCGGCCGGTAACTGTTATAGTTGGAACCAACAAGCTAACTCGGCCTGATTCCCTGGCGGATGACATTGAGGAAGTGATGCAAAATCGGAGAGCTCCTGGCCGGATACCTCCTTATTGGGATGGACACACGGCCGAACGAATCGTGAAGATATTAAGACAGCTCACGGCTGATAGCTGATAGGAAGAGAGCGCAAAGTCCAAAAATGGAAGAAAGAGCAATCACGAGAACACGGAAGTTGGAAAGCACGAAAAAGATATCTCACACAGAATCACAGAGAACACAGAGCGAGTTTGGACAGGATTAACAGGATCTACCCGCCATGGCCGAAGGCCTCGGCGGGGCAGGCAGGATGTTCGCTCAAAAAGCACATGGGCCTCGCGACGCCATTGGACAAGCTTGCTTGTCCAATGGCATCCAAGCCCCCTATGCCCAGCAAGCTTTCGCTTGTCCGCTCCCCGCTGCGCGTGGAGTTTTCGCGAACTCGATATAGGCTGTCATCTTCCCTGGAGTCCTGGAGGGGGGAGTATTCGAAGGGATGAGAACGACACACATGTTAGAGAGAGGCCGGAATGTACACTGAAGATTTACAAGATTTGGACATCGCAATTCTGGCTAAAAAGAGACTGCGGAGCAGTCGGAGTGCGAAGCACAGAAGCGCGAGGAGCGCGAAGATGGAAAAGCAAGTTTACTTAGGTTTACAGCTTCAGCTTCCTTGTGCGGGTTTTGAGCCAGCCTTTCTTTTCTACATGTCTTTATGATCCAGTGGATCCTGTTAATCCTGTCAGCAATGACTTTTCTTTGTCTGCCTTTGTCGGTGTGAGCTTGCCCGCCGTCAGTTTGGAGGGTCTGTGGCAATAGATTTATCCAAAGAGAGTATTCAGGAGATTACACTCAAGCTCCTGGATTACTGCAAGAAGAACGATTGGGCCGGTTACGATCCGTACGACGCCCTCAACAGCAAGCTGCTCAGGTACCTTCCTTTTCTCGATGTCAGGTTTTTCCGCATCGGCCTTACGCAGTTGCTAAAAAGAAGCCCTATCAATATCCGTCCCCTCCTGCTGGTACCCAAGATGCAGAACCCCAAGGCCCTCGCACTCTTTCTTATGGCCTTTCTGAAGCTTGATAAGTTCAGCTTATTGACGGACAAGAAGTTGATTCCTTTAATGGTTGACCGCCTCATCGCCCTCCGTTCCCCCCAAGAGCTTGTCGCCTCGCATTCTGGCCTTCAAGCTTGCCCGCCCTCGAAGGTGACGGCGGGCAAGCCTTCTAGCCTCCAAGCTTTCAAGCCTTCTGGCTGTATCGCCTCCCAGCCTTCTTACTTCTGTTGGGGCTACAGCTTCCCCTGGCAGACGCGAACGATTTTGGTCCCCCGGTGGGCTCCGAACCTCGTTTGTACTACCTTTGTTGCAAATGCATTACTGGACGCATACGAAAGGAATGGGGAACAACGCTGCTTGGAAATGGCTGTGGGAGCAGCAGAGTATATCCTGAACGATCTCTACTGGACTGATGGTGGCAGCACAGCCTGCCTTGCCTATCCTCTGCCGTCCTCGAGAGCGCGAGTCCACAACGCGAACTTCTTGGGCGCAGCGCTCCTTTGCAGGGTCTACAAGGTTTGTGGAGACAAAAAATTCCTAGAGCCGGCACTGAAAGTTACAAGATACTCAGCCGGTAAACAGAATGACGATGGGTCCTGGGTTTACGGTGAGGACTCCTCGCAGCGGTGGATCGACAATTTCCACACTGGGTACAACCTTTGTGCTCTGAAGGCTATTTGTGAATATGCCGATACATCAGAGTTTGAACCTCACCTCCGACGCGGGTTCGAATTCTATCAGCGGCATTTTTTCACAGATAGAAGTGTAGCTAAGTATTTTTATAATCGTACGTACCCTGTCGATATTCACAGCGTTGCCCAGAGCCTTATCACTTTGGTAAAGCTGGGAAAAGGTGAAGATGGAGAAAATGATCTCGCCGAATCTGTCTTGACATGGACTATGGGGCACATGTGGAATACAAAAGGCTATTTCTACCACCAGACCTACCCTCTTTTCAGGATAAAGACGCCCTACATGCGGTGGTCCCAGGCGTGGATGTTGTTGGCCCTATCCTCGCTATTGGAGCACGCCTGAAAGACTTAGCAAAAGCCGGCCAGAGAGGGCGAACCCGATTGAAATGGAGGCGTTAAGGTAAAATGGTGAAGTGCGGGGCAGCGGGTAGGATAAAGAACATTGGAGCAGTGGGGCAAGGTGAGTTGCCCACTTACGTTCTCATAACCCCGGCGCGAAATGAGGAAGCTTCGATTGAGAAAACGATAAAATCTGTGATCAACCAGACAGTGTTACCGTTGAAATGGGTGATCGTCAGCGATGGCTCGACAGACGGCACCGATGATATCGTGAAAAGGTATACCATCGAGAACAGTTGGATAGAGCTGTTGAGGATGCCTGAACGCAACGAACGTCATTTTGCAGGCAAAGTTCACGCTTTCAACGCTGGATACGAGAGGATCAAGGCACTACAGTACGATATCATCGCCAATTTGGATGCTGACATCAGCTTTGACGCGGACTACTTCGCTTTTCTTCTGGGGAAATTTGCCGAGAAGCCAAGATTAGGGGTCGGAGGCACGCCTTTCAAGGAAGGGGCCGACCACTATGACTATCGGTTCACTAGCATAGAACATGTTTCAGGCGCCTGTCAGCTATTCAGGCGCGAGTGCTTTGAATCGATTGGGGGGTATGTTCCCTTAAAGGTCGGAGGGATTGATTTGGTTGCTGTGGTCACTGCAAGAATGAAGGGCTGGGAAACTAGGAGTTTCACAGAAAAGATATCTGAACATCATCGAAAGATGGGAACAGCTAACCAAGGGACCATGAAGGTTGCGTTTAGGGGCGGATACCACGATTACCTCATGGGTGGAGGTGCAATTTGGCAATTATTCAGATCCATTTACCAGATGACCAAGAGACCTTATATTGTCTGGGGATTGGTTGTCTTTGCGGGATACCTTTGGGCGATGTTGACAGGAGCCGATATGCAAGTGAGCATGGAACTGGCCAGATTTAGAAGAAAGGAACAGATGGGTCGACTAAAAAGGTTTTTCGGGGACTTTTTCCAAGATAGGGAGTGATTTCCGGTCGCTACGACAGCCATGTCGTGAGTGCTAGTAAGATCAGACATCGATCGCAATTGTTTTGCGACAAAGGGTCAAACCGTCGATTAACGTGACGGTTGATCGACAGCGGGTTCGGACAAAAATTGTGTCGGTATCGTACCCAGGGCTTGAAGTATAGTGATAGAATTCGTTTTTACATTGGATTATGAGATTTACGGGAACGGAGAGGGTTCATTGAGAACTCATGTCTATGAACCGGCGAAGCAGTTAATGGAGGTTTTCGGAGAATGCGGCAATCGATTTGTTGTTTTTGTTGAGGTTTCGGAATTTGAGAAGATTGAGGAGCACCGCTCGGATGCGACAATCGGCGAAATAAGAGGGCAAATCAAAGAGCTGTATCAACAAGGCTTTGAAATTGGTCTTCATATTCACCCACAATGGTACAATGCTGAGCGAAAGGATGGAAAGTGGATTCTTGACTATAGTGAGCACAATCTCTGCGTCCTAGCGCGAGAACGTATCGTTCAAATAGTCGACCGTTCCATGGGTTACATTCGAAATGTATTAGGTTCAAATGATTTTACTCCGCTTTCCTTCCGCGCCGGCAACTGGCTGTTCCAGCCGGCGTTGGAGTTGGCAAAAGTACTGTCGAGCAACGGTATAAAAGTCGATTCCTCCGTCTTCAAGGGAGGCCTTCAGCGTCAGCGCGGATTGGATTACCGGCCTGCGCTAACCAATGGCTACTACTGGAGATTCAGCGCTGACAGCAATACGGTGGATCCCGATGGAGAGTTGCTCGAGTTGCCGATCTACACCCGAATGGTGCCCTTCTGGAAAATGGTCACGGGCAAGCGAATCGGGTTGCAGCAGAAAGGCTCCGATGGCGGTAGGTCGGGCAAGGGTAAGCTTTCTCGGTTCAGGGATTTCCTCCGTTTCAGATACCCGCTGAAGTTGGATTTCTGCCGGATGAGTAAAGATGAAATTAGAAACATGACAGACAATATCATTCGAAAGGACCAGCAGGATCCAAAAAGGTACCGGCCGATCGTCGCAATTGGGCACACAAAGGATTTGGTGGACATCCCGACTGTAGAATTCTTATTATCTTACTTAAGAGAGAAGGGAATTCCGGTGGTGATGTGTGAACAAGTGTATAAGAAGGTGACTGAGTTCTAGCTTCATGGACCTCGCTTCTTGATTTTCTAGCCCCCAGAACCAAGAACCTTGAACCTAGAACCCAGTAGGGGATTTTTGATAAAGGGAAAAGAAATACGTACATGATAAAAGCTGTTCCTATTAAAATCAATTGGCACCCCGGCCTTTCGATATTCGCCTCCGAGCCATTTCTAAAAGCAGTTGGCGATGAGTACGGGTGGCTTGGCGGATTAGATGATTCAGGCAAGCTAATGTGCATTCTGCCCTTCACGGTGATTCGCAAGGCGTTTATTCGAATGGTTCGATTCCGTGTTGAGACCATTCCAGTGAATGAAGACTTTGACATTGAGGAGGAAAAGGCATTTTTGAACAGTGCTATGAAGTATTTTCACTCCATCGGCGCAGGGCTAGTCATCCCGGCGACGGCGAATACGATTTTTAGGACCTGTCCGGATGGCGCAATAACTGCACCGTATGGTTCTTTCGTTTTAGACTTGACCGCGCCAGAGGAAAGTCTGTGGAAGAATGTTCACTCTAAACATCGAAATGTAATTCGCAATGCCGCGAAAAACGGTGTTGAGATTAAAAGCGGGACGGAGTATCTAGACATTGCCTATGAGCTCATTCGAGATACACTCAAGCGATCGAAGGTAAAGTTCATGAGCCAACATTCTTTCAGGTGTTTCGTATCCAGCGTTAAAGAAAATACCAAAATTTTTGTTGCTGATTATAAGGGAACGGTACAAGGAGTTGCAGTTATACCTTTTAGCGATTACAGTGCGTACTATTTATACGGTGGAAGCAATCGGAACACGATTAGTGGGGCAACGAATCTTCTCCAATGGGAAGCAATTCGATCGTTTCGAAATCTGGGAGTGAGAAGGTATGATTTTGTGGGCGCTAGAATTAATCCTGAGAAAGGATCAAAACAAAAAAGCCTCATGGCATTTAAGCAAAGATTTGGAGGGCAACTTGTGCAAGGCTATATGTGGAAATACGCGCTTAATCCACTGAGGTATGGTGTCTATGCTTTGGCTGTTGGCTTACTGCGCGGAGGGGATGTTGTGGATCAAGAGCGGCATAAACTCTGTTCCGAAAGGCTGTCGTACAAGGAGAAGTCTGAAATCCCATAGGATTTGGCCATTGAGAAAGAGTGCGTAAACCAGAGCATCCCCTTTGGATGTAGTTAGAGAATAATACACTGCGAAGAGATAAGTCTGAGGCGATCAGATACATAACGCAGTGATTTTCGCTTGAAAATACGACAGGGAAAGGAAATACAAAAGGGACGCAATGATAGTGGACGATAAGGAAGTAATCATAAATGGAAGACTTATCAAAATCGCGCGAATAGAGAGGGAGTGGAAAGAGGATGTTGAAGATCCCGAAGCATTTATTCAAAAGTTAAACAAAAGCGACGTCCAAGCCGACATATTTACCTTCCCGCAGAGATTACCAGAATCAAAACCGAAATACAGGTATTACATGGAGTGGGATAGCATCGCTGCCATTCCGATAAGGAGCTATGAACATTGGCTAAGAAACCAGGTGGTTCAAAACTCCCGCAAGAAGATGGGGTTAGCCCAAAGAAAAGGCGTCACCATAAGGCCTGTCGAGTTCAACGATGATCTCGTCAAGGGGATTTTGGATATCTATCATGAAACGCCAGTAGTGCAAGGCACTCCTAACAGACAGTATCATACGGATTTTGAAACCGCTAAGAGGCTCAACTCAACTTTTTTGGATAGAGCTCAGTTCATTGGTGCGTTCTACAACGATGAGTTAATCGCATACATAAAACTGGTCTCTGCTGGGAGATTTATGAGAACAATGGGAATCCTTTCGAAATTAGCACATCGAGAAAAGGGCCCGATGAATCTCCTGATTGCAGAAGCCGTTAAAATGTGCGCCCAAAAAAAAGTTCCGTATCTTATATTCGGTAGGTACAACTATGGGAAGCGTGGTAGCGCAACGCTAAGAGCTTTTAAAAGAAATGTGGGATTTGAAAGCATAATAGTGCCTCGATATTTCATCCCTCTAAATAGCTGGGGGAGTCTGGTTTTAAAGCTTCATCTACATCGTGATATTATAGAATGTATGCCCAAGAAAGTAATAAATGCATTACTTGAAATGAGAAACTATTACTACACAACAAAGTATCGCAGAGAGTTGGCCATGGTAAAAGGAAGCGGTGAGCAAGAGTCGGAGGTGGAAAACGCGTAGAGAGATCAGAGTAGCGCCGTGACAAAACCTAAGGTGGAGAAGTTCAACAAAGGAGATTTGGATGCCTGGAATTGCGGGAATTATCGGTAGGTCATCAAAAGAAATAAGTGAGAAGGATCTGCATTTGATGATTAGATCGATGTTGCATGAATCTTTTTACCACTGGGGGGTATATAGTAACGAACAGCTGGGGGTGTATATCGGCTGGGTATGCCATGAAGGTTCATTTTCGGATTGCATGCCTGTATGGAATGAAAAGAAAACCGCGTTGCTAATTTTTGTCGGAGAAAATTACACTGATCTCGAAGTGTTTGATCAACTGAAAGCAAAACATCATAGATTCGACAGGTCCAATGCAAGCTACATCATCCATCTATACGAAGAAAGAGGCCCTGATTTCCTGAAGGAATTAAATGGATGCTTCTGTGGCGTATTGGTGGATCTCCAGACTGGAAAGGTTTTTCTATTCAATGATCGATACGGAATGCAGAGAGTATTTTACTATGAAGGAAAGAAGGGCTTTTACTTCTCCTCGGAGGCCAAAGCGCTTTTGAGGGTCTGCCCGGGGTTGCGCGAGTTGGATGTGAGAGGCTTGGGGGAATTTATTTACTGCCACAAGGTCTTGAAAGATAGGACCTTGTTCAAGAATGTGTTTGTGCTTCCTTACGCTTCAGTGTGGGAATATGAGCCTGATGGCAGGGTGAACAAGAGGCACTACTTCAAGCCTGAGGTTTGGGAAAATCAAACTTGGCTCGAAAAAGAATTCTTCTATGAAAAACTTAGGGACACTTTCATAAGGATACTGCCCCGATATCTCCGTGGGGACCAGAAGATTGGCATATCGTTAACCGGAGATTTGGACATACGCGCCGTTTTGGCAAGTATAAAAATACCGGAGGGCAAATATCCCTGCTTTTCTTTTGGAGGGATCTACCGCGATTCCTATCATCTTAACATCGCTCGAAAACTGGCTGCTTCCTGTCAACAAAGCTTCCAGACATTGCGTTTGGATATGGAGTTCCTGTCGGAGTTTTCAAAACACGTGGAGAAAGGAATATTTATCACTGATGGGTATTCCGGGATTGAGGGTTCATATAAGGTATACCTCAACAGTCAGGCACGGAAAATCGCCCCTGTCAGTGTCACGGGGGACAATGGACGCGAGGTATTGGGAGGCGTTGCGCTAAAGCCGGAAGTCGCTTTTCCTGACAATAGTCCTTATCACTCAGATGTCCGGCTGCAAATCAAGGACGCCGAAAGCACGGTTATTGATGGCCACAAAATAGTGGCCTATCCCTTGACCACCAAATTGTTCGTGAATATCCCAGGGTCTATACGACGCGGTTTTGGCATTGAAGAGTCCCAGTTGACAAAGCGGACCCCCTATTTGGATAATGATCTCGTGGCTCTTATGTATAGGGCGCCTCCTGATGCCAGGGACGGTGAGGAGCTAGCATTGAGGCTCATTGCGGATGGAAATCGGGCCTTAAGCGCCATTCCTCTGCTTGGAAGCTTCGGGGGGCGGAAGCAGATTGCTCTATCGACAATGCTGGGAGCCTGGTATGATGTTATCTCCAAGACAGAGGATGTTTGCGGGGAGGGAATGCCACAGTGGTTGGCCAAGATTGAATATGCAGCTAGATTCCTGTGGATCGAAAGGCTGTTTCTCGGCCGCCGCAGAATAGCTCACTTCCGGAGATGGTATCGGAATGAATTGGCAGATTACATCAAGAACATATTACTGGATGAAAAATCCTTAAACCGCCCGTACTTAATTCGCAAATCAGTAGAGGAGATGGTGCATGGCCACATAAAAGGGAGCCGGAATCATACGACTGCGATAAGCAAATTGCTGTCTTTGGAATTGATTCAAAGGCTTTTAATTGAGAATGCGCTATAATCGGTTTCAATTCTGTGAGATCATGGTATAGGTAGCCTGTCCCTATCGTCTAGTGGTCTAGGATATTGGCTTCTCAGGCCAAAGACAGAGGTTCGAATCCTCTTGGGGACGCCAAGAACAAAACTTTGAATGTTAATCCAAATAGATAGAAAGGCACAAAAGAAAGTGGCCTTCTAAGTATCGGCACCCGGCGGAATGGTAATTCAAAAGCATAATGCGATTTTTTACTTCTACGAATAATTCTGTGGAGCATGGACGTTGGGCTCCTGCCAGCGGAAGAGGCGCATTTTTTCGGTTTTAGGCAAAGGCCGTTTTGAATTTGTGCACAGGGGAGTCTGTGGAGTATACAATCGCACAACAGGGAAGTCCGTTATTACTTGATGGGTTAAGCTGCCGGACTACTGCATTGCCGGAGAGTAGGGGTACGTTGGGTTTGTTGATCGAGCCCTTCTTCTTCGCACAACATGTTAATATCACTGTGGAAGCTGTCGTTCATGTGATTGTGCTGCGCTGACTAGTGCGGCAATGTGTTCATCTACTAGCTTGTGTGCGAAAAAAGATCAGCAAAAGCATCACGAATGGCATGTGGGTTGCATATGGAATACAATCGCGAGGGAGTAGCGGTCTAAGGAGAAGAACACGGGGTCTTCGACCGAGCGCACCTACCCAATTCAGGAATAGGAGAGGCTAGTAGCCATGATCAAGTACTTGCTAGTTTTATGTTGTTGGCTCGTCCCGTCGTCGGCTTTGGCGGGGTTTGTCTATTATGTTGACGCGAATCCCGGGATGAATTGTAGCGGCAACTATTCCATAGCGAACCGAACATGCACAGGCTCCGACGGCAATTCTTACACAACCATAGGCGCTGCTGAGAACGTTGCAAGGGCAGGAGACATAATTTACATAAGAGCCGGAACGTACACGGAACGAGTCACTTGCGAATATTCCGGGTCTGCGGAGAATGGATACATCACGTTTGTAGCCTACCCCGGGGAGGAGGCACTTACGATAGGTCATACTCCAAGGGGAAGTGAGCAGGTCGTGATAGATGGAAATTTCGATCTTTCAAACCGCGACTACATCAAAATCATTGGCCTTGAAATTAAGTCAAGTATGGGAAACAACCGAAATGCAATCTCAATGAGCGGAAGCGATTATATTGAGATATTAGACAACTATCTGCATCACAATGAAGATGATTCAGCAATGATCTCGTGCAATCCAGTCGGATGCTCATATGTTACCGTCCGTGGAAACTATCTATATTACTCAGGGTGTGGTGAGTCCGGTGGTGATTGTACTGGGAATAGCACTGGCATTGATATCTCAAATACTAATCCAAATCCTACTTCAAGTCATATACTCATAGAATATAATATCCTACAGAGGATGGGTGATTTCATTAACAACTATAGAACCGGATATTCCATTATAAGGAATAATCATCTATACGATTTTGAACCAAAATACTGGACACCATTAAGTTATGCACTACATCCTGATGGATACCAACCAGTAGGTGGTGACGGAACTAACTACAAATATAACACATATGAGTACAACTTCGTCGGATCATTTGAAACCACGAATCCACTAAATCAACCGTACAATGGACATTTTTTTCTTGCTAGAGAAATAAGTACAAATCAGGCTACAGACCTTATAATTAGAGGCAATGTTACGTATAATATTTCATCAGGATCAGTGATCGGTAGCATTGATTATGTATATATGTATAACAACACTATTTACAATTGGCTGATGAAGGCGGATGATAGCAATTCGATGATTTATTGGTATGATGGCGGAGGCGGGACACCAGCGTTGGGAGGGATTTTTAGAAACAATTTGATTCATACCAATGACAGCGCCCCTGGTGGTACACACGCAATAGTTAATGTTCAAGGTGGTTCTGTATGTAGAGTGAATAACCAGCTATGTTATAATGTCGAGAGCACGAGTGGTGGTGATTGTCGTAGTACGATGAATCCATTATTGACTGATATAGCCGGCCTGGATTTCACTCTTAGTTCTGCATCATCCCCTGCCTGTAACCTTGGAATGCATTTAACTCAGGCAAATGGATCCGGAACAAACTCGACTGCGTTAGTTGTTGATGATACCCGATTTTTTACTGATGGTTATCGGATCACCAATGGCGACAGCATTATAGTAGGCAATGGCAGCGCGGTTAGGATACGCAGCATAAATAGCGCGACCTCCATTACGCTGGCTGAGCCTAGGTCGTGGTCGGACAACGATAATATAGTTCTAGCCCAAATGCTGGATGCAGATAGTGCCGATGTAGGGGCGTTGCCGTATCGTGCTGGCGGCTACTCTCTGACGGCTACCTATTCGAAGTCAGGGGGTACGGTCACAGTCACCCCCTCGGACAACGATCTGGTGCGGTTCGTTGTGTGCTATGAGAACAACATACCAGAACCTCCTGACTATGATCCGCCGTTCACGTTCAGCCTGGGAAGCGGCGCTGTGAAGTGTAATGTTTATGCACTTTACGCCAGCACGACGCCAGTCATAGAAGCCGAACGTGGGGCGGCGGTGAAAACTCCCAGTGGACTAAAAATAGTACCTCCTCAGTAAAATATTCCCTCGAAAGATGCGGTCATTTCAATTCATGAAAGGCTATCGGCTTTTCGGGCATAGACTTACAGGCCTGCCGCAATAAGAGCATAAAAAAGGCCTCGCCAACTTGCACTGCTTTCCTGCAACCTTCTGATTCTTTGTCTGTTTTGGATGGATCGAAAGAAGATCGAGGGTGTTTCAAACGCTATATGGATCCCCTTGGCCTGGATGTCCCTATCTGGATCTCGAACTGTTTCGCAGTGGATGGAACTTGGTAGGCCGGCGTTTTCAGTGGAAAAGTTCTTGGAGGGTACCGCCGTGGATCGTGCTGTCGCGATTATCTTTCTCATCGCTAGCGGAGTAGTTTTGCGGCAACGCAGGATCAACTGGAAGCATCTATTTGGAGAAAACAAGTTGCTTTGACTGTTTCTTGCATTCGCCGGTATAAGTTTTATTTGGGCCGAATGTCCTTTCCTTACATTCAAAAAGTGGGTTCGGGCGGTGCGTGGTGTAGCCATTGGTCTTCTGGTGCTAACTGAGGAGCCCGCAGATGCTGCCATTGGGGTTATCTTAAGGCGCGGTGCTTTTCCACTACTTCACTTGTCCGTGCTTTTTATTAAGTGTTTTCCTCAAAGGGGAAGGAACATCCATATGGGAGTTTCCCCATACACAGGTCTTGGGTCCTCGAAAAACGCGCTTGGCAGATCTGCCTAGCTTCCGTTGTCTATATCTTTAGGAAATCCCCTATTTGCTCGTATGGCAGAAAATGTAGTAGGGCAGCGATTCCGTTATTCTGTTTGCTTTCAAATCATGCCAACGACAGCCTGGCTACTTCATATCGCAGACAGAGCGTGATCTCCTTGGTTTGTCTGACCTCTACAATGGGCATCCTTTTTGTCAACCGGCGCCCTGTATTGCCAAATAAACCGAAGAAGTTGAGACCTTTGCACAACCTACCTAAAAATGTCATTTCGGATTTGGGTGTCTAAATTGGCAAGTTCGCGGAACTGCTCATGAACCGAGATCTCAGAAAAGCATATAATCCATTGATATTCCTTGTTAAACAGAGCTTTTTGGACTATACTTTTCCCCTAACAACGGTTGGTCATTGAAGGGGGAAGGTATGGGCTTAAAAAAGTGAGGCAAAGAGATCAGCTTCGAGGCCTCCGGCTCGTAGAGCCTACGCCTCGGAGAGATTTGGCAGTGAGCAAATCCCTTGAACACAACCGCAGCCTGAACCCTGTGGAATACCTTTTTTGATATCAGCATGATCAAGAGCGTGAGGCGAAAATTGGGAATGAACTTTCTTTCATGCCCCAACGTGATTCCACAGGGCATGGAAGACGTACCCCGTGAAATCCGAAGGATATTTCACGAGGGGTGATGAGGATCGATAAGTCTCCAACCCGTAGGGTCTACCCTCCGGCCTGTAAGCCCTACGGGCTGGAAGCAAACCCGGAGTGGTTGTGAAGTGGAGGGATATGGAAGTTCTGTTGACGGAGTACTATGAGACAGGGACAAGCAAGGAGGGAGGGGATGCGTATCGCGCCCTTGATGTTGCTGACGGCGTCGCTGTTGCAGAAATGTGGCTATATCCGGATCTCCCAAAAGCATTAACCTCTTAAAAACGCGCCATTATTGGATCTGAGGTCGGAAAAGGCATGAAAGGATTTTTGAAACCTTATTGTACACCCTTTCCCATTCAATAGGTGTGAGCCCGTAAAGGAGGTCCCCATAGCCGCGCCCGCCCGCTCCACAAGGGCAGCGGTCGCGTCTATGAATACCTCCTGCAAACAATTTACTAAGGAAAACATTACCTTATCCTTTTGGGAGATTCGGATTGACCCAGAAATGTCTACGACTTGGAGAGCGAAGCTCGGAACGGCTTTCGACTCCGTCCCGTAGTGCCATCCAGGCCGGAGGCGGATCATTCCACCTTCCGGGCTGAAAATTTGCAGGCGATAGGCCTTTTAGGCCATAGCCCCTACAGGTCGTAGACGTTTTCCAGATGAAACTATCAGAGGAAGCCTCCTATTGGGTATATGCCATAAGAAGTGTCGTTACCGGACGAATCTTTAGCGGACAGACTAAAGACTTTGAAGATAGGCTCAGGAAACACAATGCTGGCAACGTCAGGTCAACGGGGAAGGATAGACCTTGGGAGCTTCATGGGTGGCAGCGATTTATGAGCCGAAGAGAAGCAATGTACGTTGAGTGGGAAATCAAAAGCTCGAAAGGGCTTCGCTAGAAGTGGCTGGCGACTAACCGGGTCAGAATACCAAATCTGCCTATTCAAAGTTGAGGCGCCTATGGCCCGTAATGCTTTGCATGGTGGGTTTAACCTATTTCGTGGATCGAAACTGCTAATTGAGACATGAGGAAGAGCAGTACCCGAGGCATGGGCTTCGGGTACTGAGAGACTCTGGAGAGGCTAGTTTGGCCTCAGACTCGGATTGAAAACGATAAGAGAGATGATGAAATTGCAGTTATAGAGGAAGCGGAAGAACATTTTTTGACAAAAAAAGCTTCCCTTGCTGTTCATGCGTACAAAGCACAAAAAATCAAAGGTCTCAAGTTGGAAGTGGTCGGAAGCATTGGTTAAATTGTACTTATGCAACATATGTTTGGTTTCAGGAACACGGTGATACTATTGCCAGATGGAACTCCAGACCTCACTGAAAGGACGGGGATCTGGGAAAGGTACCTAAGTATTGTTAGAAATAGTGTGGTTGGTTATGGAGTTGAAGAAAGCTTCTGGTTGAACGCGATGCTACAAGGAATGTTTGAGGACTCGAAGTCAGCGCACAAGGGATACCTTGAAATGCATTTGAACTAGGGTATTTTGGGACGAGTTTTCGTTGTTGCGCGGATAGCCTTTGGGGTTTAAAAAGGTATACGATCATCTTCGAATTGAGTATCTTGGAACGATTTTGAGGGTCGGTTTCATTTGAGTTGTTGTACTATATTACTGGAGTTAAGCGAAATTTTGTGGTCCCTCCAATACTCTAAGTTTATTATACTTTGCGATTATGAGCGTACCTGAAAGAAGAATTGAGGCGGTAAGCAGAAAAAACCACAATGCTCCATAAATGATGTGTCAATTAAAACCAGCATATCACCTTGTGACGGAGGGAAGTGAGGACGGAAAAAAATGAAAAAGCGCGCAAGAGTTATTGACGCATCGGCGGGGTCTGATTGCGGGTTATGAGTGAAAGCTTCTCGGACCTGAACACGGTAGCCCTGAAAGCAAAGGCGATCAGGGGTGCGGGAATAAACATTAGTGCACACTTTGTTGGGTTTATTTTTCGCACCGGTGGAGTGATAGCCCTTTCCCGCCTGCTGACTCCAGAGGATTTCGGCGTTGTTGCTATGGTCACAGCCTTTAGCCTTTTGCTTATGAATTTTGGGGTTAACGGGCTTACTGAATTTATTATCCAGAAGCAAGAAATCAGCAAGGAGGAAATGAATTCCCTTTTTTGGTCTCATTTCGCTATTGCTGGGGTCTTCTCAATTGGTTTCGTGTTTCTCGGGCAGCTTTTGGTTGAGTTCTATGGAGAACACGCGTTGTGGGGAATAGCCGCTTCGATGTCCTTCGGCTTTATTCTCTACGCCCTTTTTACGTGCCAGTTTGCCATTCTTAAGCGTCAAATGAGATTTTCGGTAATTGCCTTAATCGAACTTGTTGCTGCGATCCTGAGCGTAATTGTCTCGCTAGGGTTAGCTGTCGTTGGAGCCGGCTATTGGGCGGTCGTTGCGCGCCACCTTACTGTGCCTTTGGTCATGGTCGGTGGAGCATGGCTTTTCAGCCCCTGGCGCCCTGGCGTGCCAAGGTATTTAAAAAAAGGATTGCCTGGTCTTAAGTACGCGGTACAAGTCTATTGCAACTTCACTCTTTCGTATTTTACTAAAAATATTGACAAGGTGCTTCTAGGGAGATTTCACGGAGCAGCGGTTCTAGGAAGCTATGATCGTGGCTACTATTTGTCGTCGCTTCCTGCGGACCAACTTCTTACTCCATTAAATAGTGTAGCGCTGGCGACTCTTAGCCGTTTAAAGAATGACCGTGAAAGGTTTCTGGCTTATTACGAAAAGGCTGTTTCGCTGATTGCATTCCTAGGTATGCTTTGTTCGGTCATGTTGATGGCAACGGCACGGGATCTGGTTCTACTGCTTTTGGGAGCGGCATGGAACGAAACGGGGAACGTTGTATTTGCGCTTGCGCCGGGCATCGGGGCACTTCTTGTATATGGAACGCACTCATGGCTTCATCTTTCGCTGGGCACGCCCAACAGATGGTTCCGTTGGAATATCGTCGCATCCTCTTTGACCCTAATTGGTTTCATTATCGCCGTCCCATATGGCGCAGTGGCTATGGGTGCCGCATACAGTGTGAGATCCCTGGCTCTTATGCTGCCTGGTATATGGTATGCAGGCCACCCAGTCCGACTAGACTTAAGATGCGTGATCAGCTCCATTTGGGCCTATCTTATTTCTGCCATCCTCGTGTATTGTGTTTGGTTATATATTTCCAGTGAGTGGCTCGAATTTATAAAGTATTTTGAAAACTTTGCAGTCATAAGTAGAATTGCTATTGCTGGAGGCCTTGGGGCGGGTCTATATTTAGGGTTGGTAGTGGTATTTGAACGAAGCTTCAGGTCGTTGACTCAGACTTTGTCTTTCATACGAGTATTTCTGGTAGGTAAGTAAAGAAACATGCGAAGGGGGATAAGATGCCGGGTATTGCTGGTTTTATAAATAGGGGATCTAGGGAAACGGGGGACGAGACCCTAAGAGTGATGGCGGAGTGCATGAAGCATGAAAAGTTCTACACAACAGAAAGATACGTGAATGAGGAGTTGGGTGTTTATGTAGGATGGGCTGTGCACAAAGACTCGTTTGCGGATTGCCTGCCCATCTATAACGAGGCTAAGGACGTCATATGCGTGTTTTATGGCGAAGACCATATGGACACCGACGAAATAAAGAGGATTGGAAACGGAAAACTCGGAAGTTCTGTCCCGAAGGCGTCCTACTTGGCCTATTTGTACGAAAATGATGAGGAAGGTTTCTTCGAGAAGCTAAACGGATGGTTTTCTGGTCTGATGGTAGACCTTCGTAAGAAAAAGGCGATTTTATTCAACGACAGATTTGGAATGCAGCGAATATATGTTCACGAGGAAAAGGATATCCTCTATTTCGCTTCGGAGGCGAAGTGCATATTGAGGGTGAAGCCTGAACTGCGATCGATTGATCCGCAAAGCCTTGCGGATGTCCTGACCTGCCAATGCGTATTAGGCAACAGATCGCTGTTTAGAGGGATCGATTGCCTGCCTGGCGGGTCTTGCTGGGAAATCGAACCCGGCAAGGACATTCGCAAAAAACGGTACTTCGAGCCGCTAGAATATGAAAATTCGCCGGAGTTGACGAGAGAGCATTTTCTGTCGGGACTTAAGGAAAGTCTCCGAGAAATACTGCCAAAATACCTCGTTTGTGAAGGGAAAATTGCCTTCTCATTGACTGGCGGCCTCGACACCCGGACGATTTTGGCGAACATCCCAGGGCCGCTGTCAAATGTTGAATGTTACTCGCATGCTGGTGCGTATCGTGATTCCTATGACGTTAAGATAGCTCGTGCGGTTTCGAAGATCTGCAATCTAAAGCATCATACTTTTAGGATAGACAAGAAGTTCTTTTCCGACTTTCCGCTCCTTGCAAACAAAACTGCATTTATTACAGATGGCTATATGAATCTAAATGGCACGCCGAGTCTCTATCTGCACGGTAAGGCACGATCAATAGGGAGCGTAAGACTTACTGGCAATTTCGGGGACCAGGTGCTGGCGGGCCGCACTAACTTGGGCGTTACGTACAGAGAACCAGAGGCTTTTAGCGACGATCTGCGAGAGTACATGGTACAGTCTAGAGAGCGTTTTCGAGAAGTTGTCGCAAAGCATCCTTTGACTTTATTTCTTTTCAACCAAGCCCCGTGGCTTGATTATTCGCGTTATTCTCTGGAACAATCCCAGTTAGTCCAGCGGTCGCCGTTTATGGATAACGACTTGATAAAGGTGTTATACCAGGCGCCAAAAAACATGCTCACTTCAGAAGACATCAGAATTCGATTAATTCGAGATGGAAATCCGGGATTAGCAAGAATTCCGACGGACAGGGGACTTCTTGGGAGCAGCAACTTATTTGTTTCGAAAAGTCTCCATTTATATAAAGAGCTTTTATTCAAACTCGAATACTACTTCAGTTATGGGATGCCGCACTGGACTTGTAGATTAAATAATGCACTTGGCTTTCTAAATGTTGACTATCTGGTTTTGGAGAGGAACAAATACTACAATTTGCGGAGATGGTTTCGCTTTGAGCTGGCTGACTATGTGAAAAAAATGTTATTAGATGATAAGACCCTAAACCGGGTTTTTTTCAACAAGCGGTTTGTGGAAGAAATGGTTAACGCCCATGTTTCAGGGAGAGGAAATTATACGACCGAAATAAATCGAGTCCTCAGTCTTGAATTAGCGGTTAGGAATTTAATTGACGAAAGTTAGCTGGCGAAACCTGCTACAAATTAGATTTGGGAGGTATGGGGGCTGAAAGATACTGTGTTAATGGCAGTAAGCATGGTTTCTCCTTGCTCTGAGTTGTTCTTGGCTTGAGAGGGATCAACTCAATGAAAGTTGCAGCGTTCGGCAGGTGTAATTGGGGTAAGCTTTTAGCGCGCAGACAAGGAGGTTTTTGATAGGGGTAAAGGTGAACTTGTCGAGAGATCATATTTCAGTTTGCGTTTGTAGTTTTAGGAGACCGAAGCTATTGCAGCGGCTATTAGTGAAAATGGAGACTCAGACAACGGGAGATCTTTTCGATTTCTCAGTAGTGGTGGTTGATAATGATGACCGGAAGTCTGGGAGAGAAATCGCTCAGGTGGCAACAAAATGGGCTAATTTCGAGATTAATTACGATGTTGAGCCGGAGAGGAGCATTAGTCTTGCGCGGAATAGAACAATAAGAAATGCAAAGGGGAATCTGATTGCGTTCATCGATGACGATGAGTTCCCGGATGATGATTGGCTCATAAGTCATTATAAGACGCTGTTGGACTGGGGGGCAGATGGTGTCCTAGGTCCCGTAAAACCGCATTTTGATGGAGAAGGCCCTGATTGGCTGGTAAAGAGCGGCTTGCTGGAGAGAAAAAGCTTCAAAACCGGGGAGGTGATCAGAGATTCGCGCTACACGCGCACAGGCAACGTACTCCTTTGGAGGAAGCTGTTCGATGAAGAAGGTGGCTCCTTTGACCCGGTCTACGGCAGAAGCGGGGGAGGCGACGCCGTCTTTTTCAGAAGAATGATGGAGAGGGGCAAGACCTTTGTATGGTGTAATGAAAGCATTGTCTATGAAACAGTCCCTCCGGAACGGCAGACGAGGATGTATTATGTCAGGAGAGCATTCACTAGGGGTATGACGGCAGCGTGGGGGAGTTCGCTTATAAGCGCGAGCACGTTGAAATCGGGTGTAGCGATTGTTGCGTATAGCCTTTTGTTGCCCTTTACACTGCTTCTCGGACATCATTTGTTTATGCGGTACCTAGTCAAAGAATGTGATCACATAGCCAAAATGCTTGCTCATCTGGGAATAAGACTGGTAGCTGAAAGACCATATTAGAGTCTGTGTAGCGAAGATGTTGATTATAAACGCTGATGACTTTGGTAAAACAAGAATGTGCACTGATAGAATTCTTGAATGCTTTGAGCGAGGTAGGGTTACATCCGCGAGCAGCATGGTGTTTATGGCGGACTCAGAAAGGGCAGCCAGACTTGCAGTGGAGAAAAATATGGCAGCTGGCTTGCATCTCAATTTTACATTATGTTTTGATGGAGATAATGCGAACGCGAGGTTGTGCGAGAGCCAGAAGAAGACGGCCAGATTTCTTACAAGCAGCAAATATTCAGTGCTTATATATAACCCCTTCCTGAGAAAGGAGTTCGAATACCTCTGTAGAGAGCAGTATGACGAGCTTCTTCACCTTTATGGAAGCGCCCCGACCCATATCGATGGTCATCAGCATTTCCACCTAGCAATGAATGTAATGGCAAATAAAATAATACCTGTGGGGTCGATAATTCGAAGAAATTTCACCTTCGGAGCCCGGGAGAAGGATCCTTTAAACAGACTGTACAGGAGTATTGCAGATCGCTGGATTATGCGAAGATACAGGACCACGGATTTTTTCTTCGATATTTCTCCAATAGTCCCAGAGAGGATAAAACGAATAGTGTCGTATGCGAGAAATGCGGACGTTGAACTTATGGTGCATCCTGAGAGGGCGAATGAGTATTCCTATGTCATGAGTGACGAATTTGGGGAGGCAATCAGCCGTGTAAGCAGAGGTACTTTTAGGCACACGCTGAAGAAAAATCCTGCATGCTATTTGCAATTCTGAGGAATATATGGAGGTGGCGGCAGCGCCAGGTCAGTAGGTAAAAGAACGTCTAGTAGGGGAGAAAACACAAAGTCGTAAATTGACTCGATGATGAGACAAGTATGCATGATTTAATTTCAGGGTACCGCGTCAGAGTTGATTCTGTCGAAAAGAATGAGTGGTATGAACTTCTCAGGCGATTTGATGATGCAAATATCTACCAAACTTGGGCTTATGAAAAGGTTAGACATGGCAGAAAGAATATGAGCCACTTCATATTAGAGAAAGAGAAAGAGATTGTTGCGGCTGCTCAAGTGAGGATTGCAAGAATACCATTAATCAAATCGGGCGTCGCGTATATTCGTTGGGGGCCGCTGTGGAGGTTGCATGGCCAAGAAGCGGATGCGGAGATATTGAAAATAACAGTTAGGGGATTAAGAGATGAATATGTAACTAAGAGAGGACTGACATTAAAGCTGCGGCCGCTCGTTTTTACTGATGAGCATTTTCCGGTTCAAAACATATTGGAAGAAGAGGGTTTTTCGCAGGGCTCGAAGGATGAGATGCAAAGAACGCTAGTTATGGATTTGGGGTTTTCCATGGACGTCTTAAGGAAGGGCCTCGATAAGAAGTGGCGGCGACACCTGAGAATCGCTGAAGAGCGAGGATTAGAAATCCTCGAGGGGTATACGGACGATTTGTTTGAAACGCTTATGGGGCTGTATGAGGAGATGATCGAGCGCAAGCGATTCCCTCGACCTAATGACATTAACGAGTTCAGAGAAATTCAGAATATGCTGCCAGATGAGTATAAGATGAAGATTCTGCTATGTTTGTCCGGTGGAATACCGAGCGCGGGTGCCCTTTGTAGTACTATGGGAAATACTGGAATGAACATTTACCGAGCAACGAATGAGGTGGGGAGAAATAATGGAGCCTCGTATTTACTCCAGTGGAGAGTGATCGAGTGGGTCAGACAGAGGGGGTGCTCTTTCTACAATGTTAATGGCATTAACCCAGAGCTAAATCCGGGTACGTACACTTTTAAGGCGGGGCTTTGTGGGAGAAATAAGAGAGATGTGAGGTACATTGGGGTATTTGATGCCTATAAGAGCCCATTTACAGCGTTTTGGATTAAACGTGTTGAAAGAATTAGGCTGATGATTAAAAGGAAAGGCATTTCGAGTCTTTTTCGGTCAAAGAGGCGGCGGGACACGACACCGCCTAACCCATAGGCCTCATGTCGGTCAAAATGATGCAGGAGGAAACGGGGTATTTTTCTGCGGGATGTGACGGGAAACATAATCGGTCACAATGGATGGCATGATGTAAAATGTTTGGGTTATGGATCTGGGGGTCATGTCCTTGCGGGGGGCTTCACTTGAACTGCATTCTACATGATTCGTGGATCGAAGCTGATAGGTGAGACTTAGGGGAAGCTAGTCCGAGAGGCAGGGGCTTCAGGGACACGGGAGCCTATAGGGCCACTCTGGGCCCGGGAAGTGGAGCAACAACGAGTAGAGTATTGGTTGAAAAGTAGAGGTGGAGGGTAGCGGCGGGACAGTTTTTGACGAAAAAAGCTTCCTTTGGAGTTACTAGGCGCGATTCAGCAAAATTGAAAGGTCACCTATTTTGATCAGCATTTGTAGCGTTTTCAAATCTGATAGTACGAAATAACTGACATGCAGCCCCAAGTGCCATTACTGGTCGGTATCGGATTCGCCTGTTGGCTTTCATACAGAGACATGCGCTGGCGCCAGCTTCCCTCTCCTGCCTTGTGGATTGCCGGGCTGTGGCTGGCTTTTGCAAGCTCCCGACAGTTATCCTTTTGGTTTAATGTAGGTTTGGGCGTTGGCGGTGAATCGAGCAATCTCGAGGGCAGCCCCATAAACGTGGTGTTTAACGGCGGTCTTTTTCTCGCCGCAGTCCTGGTGTTGGGTCAGCGAGGCTTCAGATGGTTGAAGTTTTGCTCTGCAAACAAGGCGCTCATTTCGCTCTATGTTTTCTTTATGTGCAGCATGTTGTGGTCGCCCTTTCCCTGGCCTACGTTGAGACGCGTTGTTCAAGACTTCGGCTGCGTGCTGATCGGGCTGATCATTCTAACGGAGAAGGACCCGGCGGCTTCGCTTCGGGTCGTGTTTGCGCGGGTTTCATACGTGCTGTTCCCGCTGTCGATGGTTTTCATCCGATATTTCCCGGAAATCGGACGCCAAATCTCTTATGTGTCCGGTACGCATATGCTGTGTGGTGTCACGGGGCACAAAAATGCGTTAGGACAGATGACAATGGTGTTCTGCTTAGTCCTGCTGTGGGATCTGATGGAAACTCGGAAGCATGTGACGGCTTCGCTGGAAAACAATGAGAGTTGGCCTCGTCTGGCAAATCTGGGAATTGGACTCTACTTGCTGTTGATCTCCAGCAGTGCAACAGCCTTATTATGTTTCCTCATTGGAGTGGTACTTCTGTTCACAGGCAAACGGCTGGCTCGGATGAAATACGCCAGGCAAGTGATCATGGTGGGCTTCTTATCAATCGGTTGTCTCTTCACTTTCGATCACGTGTTTGGAATCTCAGGACGCGTCTTTGAGGCTCTGGAACGCGACGCCACCCTGACCGGTCGCACTGACATTTGGCGAGTGACCCTGGAAAAAAATAGAGGCCATCTAGTTGGGGCTGGATTTCGTGGCTTTTGGGAGACCCGTGAAGGCGAGTCGGTCTCCCTTGAGCTGGGCACGAACCGGTTGATTACCGCGCACAATGGGTATCTGGAAACATATCTCAACGGTGGTGTGGTAGGCCTTTTTCTTTTGGGAGCATTGATATTGTCCACTGGGCTGAAGGCGACACGAGAACTTGTGAAAGGGGATCCCATCGGAAGGTTGGCAGTGGTATTCTGGCCAATTGCTTTGATGTCTAACGTGACCGAATCAGGGTTCTTTCAGATCGGGCCGCTGTGGTTTACGATGTTGCTGGTCACGATTGACTGCCCATGGCAAAATCCGTCTGAGCAGGGAGGCCATCGCTAACTATTGTTCAAGAAGGCACGCTTCTGCAAAGCCTGCCGGGCTGTTGGCCAGTGCACAAACCGCTACAGGATCTTTTAGAGGAGTGTCACCAGAAGGATTCGCAAATCTTTCTGTCGTGTTTTTGGACCAGCGTAGTCTCGAAACGTTTAGGGAAGGTTCGGCAAACAGGCCCAAGCATCTTATTTGGGAAACCAAGGCACGAATGGTAACTGAAGTTCTGTTATGGGCTGTCGGGACTGGTCCGAAGCCAGATATGCCATCGCCGAAACCGGTATGGCACAACTAATGCTAGCGGAAAAACCTGGTTTCAGTGAGTCACTGTAATAACTCGTTCAATAATCAGGCTGAAGTACAGGTCGGTTTTGATGTCCTTTACAAAAAGCCCTTGTAATCAGCCCTCCACCGACCGAGGGTCAGATCGCGACGCCGCACTCGACTTTACCAAAGGCGCCCTCGTCCTGTTGATGGTTCTTTACCATTGGCTCAATTATTTCGTTTCTCTCAAGGGATCCGGCTATAGCTACATTCGTTTCATCACGCCCTCTTTTATCTTTCTCGCGGGCTTCCTGATCACGAATCTCCTTGCCGCTCGCGCCGGCCAGAATTCACAATCGCTCTCTGTGCGGCTTTTCATTCGTGGCGTCAAACTGCTGGCTCTTTTCACTATACTCAACCTTGGCGTGGCCTGGTTCGTGGAAGTGGGTTTTTCCAGACGTTCTCTTGTGGCAGGTTTCGCTGTTTTCATGGAGGCCATTCCCGAAATCTATGTGACCGGAGAAGGGGCGAGCTTCCTTGTGCTCTTACCAATCAGTTACACGTTGGTGCTCGCCGCCCTTTTCCAGAAAACGCGGGATTTACCCCGAAGTTATTATCCCGCATCGGCCGTCCTTGCGTTCATCATTGTATCCGGCCTGGTGCTGTCGGGGGTTCGATTAGCTACGCTTGAGCTCATCGCCTTTGGTCTGCTCGGGCTCATCATCGGGCATGCCTTTGCTCAACCTCGTGACCATCTGCGCCGTTTGTGGATTTGGCTTCTGCTTGCGTACGTGGGGCACTTGGCCGCCCTTACCGTTTGGGGGGTGCCCTACACGCTTCAACTAGTCTCCGTCTGCCTCAACCTTTCGTTGCTTTACTGCCTGGGACTGCTGGTGCGGCCGGCGAGCGCAACCGGGCGGTTGATGCTGCTGTTGGGACAGTACACCCTGGTGGGCTACGTGGGGCAGATTGCGATTCTTCAGGTTCTTGTCAAAGCTTTTCGTCAGCTCAACTTAGGCTCAATGGAAGCACCTGTTGCGCTTGTTGTAGGCCTACTGCTCACTATCACAATGATAGTGGTTATTGATTTGTTGCGGCGCAGATCACGCCTGGTTGATTCAGTCTACCGGCTTGTTTTCGCCTGAAGGGGGAGGAGCCTTGTGGTCGTGGCTATGAGAATGGTGAAAACAGGTGTTTTCGCAGGGACTCGCTCTTACGGAAAGGGGTTTCCTCGCGGATGCTCTATAGGGCTGTCTAAGTGAAGAAAAGTCTTGTACAACTTATTAGAAAAGAATAGGTGGATCAGCAATGTGGGGAAAGATTAGAGGGTATTTTGATGAGAACAGGCGATTGGTAATTTTGACCTTTGAGGTGTTCTGGATCGTGGTTTTTCTGCTTGAAAAAGTGACGAATGAAAAAGCAACAGAAATACCGCAGTTCATCTACGTCAATTTCTGACCAAGCAGGAAAAAAAGACACGTGTTCAGCACAGAAGCACCATAAACACACCGCGGCGTAGCCGCAGTCAAATCCGAAGCGCGAAACTCGAAATCCGAAACAAATCCAAATGACCAAAATTGAAATGATCCAAATGTACCAAAAGCTAAGGATAAAATTTGATTAACAAGATTTCGAGAAATCGAGCGTTAGTACTTCAGAAAGGGCCTCTTTCAATTTTGCTGAGAGATACCGCCAAATAAAAAGGGGCTGTCCTTTTGTGGAGAGCTCCTGAAGCATGGCATATGGGTTGATAAAAGATAATTTCAGTCGAAAAAGGATATTAGAAAGAGGTATGCGAGGGTTGAGTTCAACAAGAAGAGTCTTAAGCAGATTATCTGTGGTCGCAGTGACCGTGATTATGTGCATTTGTGTGCTGGAGATTGGGCTGAGAATCATTGGCAGGCAACCGAGCAATACGAGCGAAGGAATCGGGGAGGCGTACAAGGATTTCTATCGGCTGAAAAGGAACATTGAGAAGGGGATCAGATGGCCGTCCTATTCATACACGATCTACACTAATTCCTTCGGCTTCAGAGACAGGGCGGTTGGTCAGAGAGACTTGGACGGCAAGCCGTTGTATGTTTTTCTGGGTGCTTCTGAGGTATTTGGGAATGGGGTGGAGTACGACAGAACATTTGTGGGCGTCTTTGCAGAATACGCAAGGAAAATGGATATCGAAGTGTTGAACATGGCCATTGGCGGCCACTACTTTCTTGACCAGGAAATACTTCTCAAGGATTTCATTTCAGAAACGGGTAAAACCCCGGCTGTCGTCTTCCATTGCGTGAATGATCTCCACATACCGAAGTTTGATCGACGAAACAAGAACATTGTGGTGAAAGATGGATACTTGCTTGACAAAGAGGGCTGGCAGATGGCGTATGTCAGGCTTCTTGTGGGAAATGTTTCAGCGGCCTACTGCTTTTTCAGAAATGCGGTTCGCAACCTCCAGGCGAAGTGGACAAGCTACCAGACGACCGATAAGTTACCGGAGTTCATTCAAATATATTCAAAAGAGAACCGCATGCATAAGCCCGAGACCGTAGCGCAGTTCGAGAACTACCTGATGGAATTCGAGGCTTTTTGCCGGGAAAAGGGGATCACGCCGGTGTATGTTTATATCCCACTCTCAGACAGCTTCAGGTTGGACGATCTGTTACGCGGCCTGGGCAAAGACCCGAAGGAGTTCGACACCTCCTATTATGAAAAACTTATGGAGAGCTACTGCGCGAAGCGGGGGGTGAAGCTGGTCAATCTGAGACCCGCCCTCAAGTCTTACTTCGATCAGGGGAAATCGTTGAGGTTCGAGCTGGACCCTCACTTCAATGAACCCGCAAACAGGGTCATTGGGGATTTCCTGGCGGAGAGCGTGCTGGGGGTGCAGGTGACGGGCGGAAAAGCAAAGGACTCGTGATCTCACCACAGAGACGCGGAGGGCACAGAGAAGAGGTTTTGTTTGTCGGGAGATACCGACAAACAAAACGTTCTGTCCCTAAAAACCCCCATGCTGAATTGCTAATGACAAGTAGTCTCACCAGTGCTCGATCTTTGGACTCGGTCTGTGAAGAATACTTTTGGGAAAGATTTTATATGAGATGCGAGGGGTATGAGCTTTAATTTTTACTACGACTTGCAGTTCTGGGTGGCGTTCGGTGTCATCTGTGTCCTCCTGAGGGTGCTGGGCGGCCATCAAAAGGCTAGGGATGTTCTCCTCCTGGCTAGCAGCGTTCTCATGCTTCTGGCATTGCCGACCTTTGGGATTCAGTCCTTGATTTTCGTGTGCTCTACGGCCTTGCTCGCATGGGGGATGGGGTGGGTGCTGAGCAAAGAGAATGCCCTGGTGAAAGGGAGGGGAAGACTCCTGGTCTCATGCTGTACCGTGACGCTGCTCATTTTGATCCTGGTTTTCTTCAAATATAGAGTCGTGCAGGAAGGCTTTTTTGCTTTTTGGGGGAGCGCGAAGGCCGGGGCTGCAAAGGCCATCTTCATCATAGGCATCTCGTATTTTTCCTTCAAGATGATTCATTTTGTGATTGAGTGCCACAAACAACAGATCAAGGGCCTGGGCTTTATGAGTTTTTTCAACTACGCCCTTTTCTTCCCTTCCTTCATCAGCGGTCCAATCACCCGGTACAACGAGTTTTGTGGGGAATTGAGCGCCGAGGGCAAGAAGGCTTTGCGTGCGGACTTGAAAGCGGGATCTGAAAGGATCGTGCACGGCCTCTTCAAGAAGTTTGTCCTCTGCCCGATTGTCTGGCCTTATGTTTTCGCAAGCGCACCCAGTCCTATCAGCGAACTGGGGACTTCTCAGCTCATTCTCGGCATGTTCGCGTACACGCTGTACATTTATTTTGATTTTGCGGGATATTCGGACATTGCGATCGGCAGCGCGAGGATCCTCGGGATAGGCTTGCCCGAAAACTTCAACATGCCCTTCCTGAAGAAGAACATCCAGGAATTGTGGGCGAACTGGCACATGACCCTTACACGGTGGCTGACAGATTACATCTACTGGCCCCTGGCAAGGCGTTTGCGCAGGAGCCGGTTTCTGGCAAGGCGGCCTATCCTTCTGTCAAACCTGTGCATCATCGTGACCTTTATCATTTGCGGGATGTGGCACGGGGAGGCATGGAATTTCGTGCTTTGGGGTTTTTATCATGGGCTGGGGCTTGCCTGCCTGAACGTGTACCAGAAGTACAAGAGGAAGGTGAGAAATAAGTCTCTCAGGAAGTATTTCTCGTCGGAGTTCAGCAAAACAGGGGGCAGGGTGTTGACTTTCGGTTTTTTTGCAGTCGGCATCCTCTTGTTTTCCATGGACGTTGAAAGCCTCAAGACCGTCTTTGGAAGAATGCTGGGGTTTTGATCTCAAAGGGAAAAGGGCTCCAGTCCAAAATGGATTATCACCACAGAGGCACCCGCCGTCGTCCACCCGATGTGGACTATGGCGGGGCAGGCAGAGGGCACGGAGGAGTTTTTGTTTGTCGGGAGATACCGACAAACAAAAATGCTCTGCCCTAAGTCTGCTATGGGCTAAGCGCGATGCACACGTAGCGTAGAGATTGCATGGCAGCGGCAATTTATCAAGAAGTCTGTATAAAGGAACAGGATAACTGGATGAAAATCCTAATGATGTCAATGAGGCGCGCAACAATTCAGTCCTATCTTGGACAGCGATGATGAAGCTTATAATCGTAGCAATGTGTGTATTTGTATCGGCCATTCTGCTGAGTGATGGTCGGATGGCAGGGGCGCAATCGAATACTGAGGCTGGAAAGGTGGAAAAGATCAGTGATCAGATGTTGGATCGGCTTTGCAACAAGCGGATTCTCTTCGGGCACAAATCAGTGGGATACAATATTCTTGAGGGCGTTCAAGAGATAAAGGGAAAAGACCCGCGCTTCCAGAGACTCGCTGTTGTTGAAATAAAAGCGGGGGATACCGTTACTTTTGAAAAACCGGGAATCTACCACCAGCCCAACGGTAAGAACGGGTTTCCCAAGGGAAAATGCGATGCCTTCAGGCGCCTTCTGACTGAAAACGAAGTCGGCAACAAGGTGGACATAGCTTTTTTCAAGTTCTGCTATGTGGACTTCACCCCTGAAAGCAGCGTCCCTGAGATATTCAACTATTACGTTGAAACGATAGAATCATTGAAGAAGATGTTCCCAAAACTGACGATCTCTCACGTGACGGTGCCTTTGGTTGCGCACAGGTGGGGTGTTCGGAGTATCATCCGGAATGTGACGAAGGGGGATCCGGCCAATGTGAAGAGGAATGAATTCAACAGTCTGCTGACCGCAAAGTACGGCACGCGCGGCGTGATCTTCGATCTTGCCGGAGTTGAATCGACCTATCCTGACGGCAAGAGGGAGTCCTTCAAGGAGAAGGGCAAGGAATATTACTCGCTAATCCGAGACTACACAGATGATGGCGGCCATTTGAATGCGTTGGGGAGACATCAAGCAGCAAGCGAATTTGTGAGGGTTCTGGGTAGCATCGCAAAATAAGAACAGCATGAGCGCAGCAGACCGTCTTGCCGGGTAGCACAGGGATTCTGCCGGCGAGGCTCTCCGAGTTTGAACAAGGCCGCATAACCGACAAAGATATTTCACTTAGCGATACGGGGGGAAACCTATATGCAGGACTCGAAAAGATGCAGCAAGTGCCTACTTCCAGCAAGCTTGCCTAGCGTGCGGCTAGACGGGGAAGGCATTTGTAATGTTTGCAGACGACATGAAAAAGCCACGAGGAAATGGGAGGCGGAAAAAGCTGATAAGAAGCGGGAATTTAAGCTACTGGTCGACAAGGTTAAGCGACTCAACAGGCCTTATGACTGCATGATTCTACTGAGTGGAGGCAAGGATAGCACCTATGCCCTCTATGTTTGTGACAAAGTGTATCAGATGAGATGCTTGTGCGTGACTTTCGACAATGGATTTCTGTCCGATTATGCAAGGATGAACATAAAGAATTCATTAGAGAGGACCGGCGCCGAACACATCTTCTATTCTCTGAACCGTGCGAAGATGATGGAATTGTACAAAATTTTCCTTAAAAGGGCCGGTACATTCTGCGCCGCGTGCATGCGGGGTATTGGAAGCCTGATGACGCTTGCAGAGAAATTCAAGATACCAGTCATTATCTCGGGGACCGGAGAAAGAATATCGTACCTGGGAATGCTTCCGGAGCTCTACCAAGGTGGAGAGCTCGGTTTTTTCGGAAATGTCCTTAAGGATGAAGGAATTGAAACCAAATCAGGCCTACTCTCAGGCAAACCTAGCCCATTGAATGCGAGAAGAATCGTGCGAGGGTTCTGCAAATTGGTAAAGATACCGGACCCCACGTTAAAGCACTATGTGAGCTTGTTTGATTATATGGATCGGCCCTCTGACGAGGAACTTATAAAAATATTGAGTGATAACATGGGCTGGCAGAAACCTGAGGGGAAGTATGAGCACATGGACTGCCTAGCCCACGGCGTTGCCGGTTTTATCCAGACTCTAAAGTTTCCAGAACTCGCGAAATCCACCTTATATCTCAGCGGTCAGGTTCGATCAGGAGTGATATCAAGAGAAAAAGCGCTGGAAAATGAGAAAGAGGAAAAAGCACAACAGAAAAAAGTGCCGGATGAGCTCGATGAATTCCTTCGCGCAGTAAAAATGACTAGAGATGAATTCTTCGGTTCTGTTCAGGACTGGCGAAAAATCGAAAAATACAGGACTTATAGAAAAGGCCCGGTACGGAGTCTGGCCGCCAAGGTGCTTGGCAATTAGGGCCATGGACTGCGGAGGAAAGAGGGTCTTTCTCGGGCTATTCAACAGGAAGAGGCGGTGGGGCCTGACGTGGGTGGGTTGGGTTGCTTTGCTGTGTATTCTGATTGGGATTGGTACAGCTCTCATAGCGCAGGTGCACGGTTTTCTCGCTTTGGAGCAGAGGGTCAAAGGGAATGTCCTGGTCGTGGAAAGCTGGCTTCCGGATTTCACAATGCCCGGCGTGGTCGAGGAATTCAGGCGACATGGCTATCAATGGCTGGTATTGACCGGAATTCCGATATTGTATGACGGACACCTGTCCGCGTTCAATAATTACGCTGAAGTCACGGCTGCGAGGCTCGAAACACTGGGGTTCGACAAGGGGAAAATAGTTGCGATCGAGGTGTCGGATGTAGAGAAAGACAGGACATACCAGTCGGCGATAGCCATCAAGAAATGGTTTTCTTCCAACCATATCAATAACCGAGGCGTGAATATCTATACACTGGACACCCATTCACGGCGCAGCCGGCTGCTCTTCAAGAAAGCTCTAGGAGATGACTTCGCCGTTGGTGTAATCCCAGCCCGCGACATCCGATATGACCCGAGAAAGTGGTGGAAAACAAGCAATGGTTTCAGAAGGGTGGTGGACGAGCTTATTGCCTATGCGTACATAGTCGTTTTTTTCAATCCGTGAGTGGGTTCAGGGGAAGACAGGTCATAGCAAAGAAGCTTATGGCCCAAAGCTCAAAGCCGAATGGCACCGATGATTAGCGAGGGTGGTTCTTGAACATTGATTCAAGCGCCACCCTCGTGCTTCCCAGGGTCCTAATTCCTGTTTTCTTGTCCATGAGAAGGTCTCAAAGGCAAAGGCAGAACCTATACAAGGTCCTGCCTTTGCGTACAAACGTAAGAGCTGATATTACTTCTTGGAAAAATGTCTTCTTCCCATGTAGGCGAAGCCGATCAGGCCAGATGCGAGAAGCAGCATGGTTGATGGTTCAGGAACAGGGGCAGTGCGGTTTTCATAATCTATCCGGAGGGGACGTTGTTAGGTTATTGAGGTTTTGAGCGGCCACACCATTGGGGCACTGAGCAGAGAATGGCAGATAGGATCGACCGGCCGCCGCGAAGCTTCCGCCTGCGCCCATTCGACAGGATTAACCCGCCGTTCCATCCTCCGTAGCGGGGCTACTGCGGAGGACGGACGCCCATTCGACAAACTCAGGGCTTCCGCCTTTCCATCCTCCGTAGCAGGCTACTGCGGAGGACGGGCGCTTTGTCAAGCT
>Ga0209270_1000519_pt1 | contig 78475 bp, 70 predicted proteins | sample MTBAKSrepl1MetaG_FD_187456 | JGI IMG/M metagenome (GOLD analysis project Ga0209270, IMG submission 187456) | Enrichment culture microbial communities from Arthur Kill intertidal strait, New Jersey, USA, that are MTBE-degrading - MTBE-AKS1... | ecosystem: Environmental > Aquatic > Marine >...
CCGTTTCATTCGCGTCCACAATGATCAGTGTGCCAAGCCATTCCGCTGGACAAAAAGTGCGGCCCTGATCCTGGACGCGGTCAATAACCCAAAATTAACTGACACGACTAACCAAACAGGACACTAGTCTTTTAAGCCGGCCTTGAAACATCCGGTGTCATGGTGGACAAGTTCCTTGGGCCGCTCGGGAAGAACATTCACCCGCTCGGGAACCGGACAAAGGAATCTAGGTCCGACTCAAGGCATGAAAACGGGAAACAGGCGGCGTGAAGGCAAATTTTAATAAGCGACCGGACCCCAAAATTGGGGAGCTTGACACCCTTGTTTTTCGCGGATAACCTTGATGTGGATAAAATCCTTGAAGATGCTGTCTCTAAACTTCCTGGAAGCAAGCACCCGACCCAAGCCCTGCAGCTAAAAGCTTAGGGATGTTCCATCCTTACCCCGCGGTTAAAATATATTTCAAGCGGAGCCTCAACGATTGGAGCTATAACTTGCCAAGATTCTTAGGCCTCCGTGTCGAGGTATTGAGTAACCTCCCGCAATTATTGCTTTTTAATTTTTAGATTATTCTATTGACCGGCCGGCGGGTAAAACGGGTCTTTTTTTTCTTGACATAGGGGGGCAATTTTGTGTATACAAAAATGCCAAAGTATATATAACAAAATGAATAGAAAAAAACGAATCGGCAGGGACCAGTTAAAATGTAAATTGAAAATCACTTAAAAATTAGTATATTATAAATATAATTATGAAAGATTCGATTATTAGCGGTCAGATATCTATAAAGACAGTCCTAAAATGTGTATACAATATTATATAAAAGTGAATCAGCATGAAACTGTTTACCGATGAGATATATTCCTTTGTCAAGGTCAGGATTCTAAGCGGCGACTATAAGCCGGGCACAAGGATAAACATTGGTGAATTATCAGAAAATTTTAAATCAAGCCGGTTGCCCGTCCGGGACGCCCTGCACCGCTTGAGCGGCGAGGGGCTGGTCCAGACCAGGAATAACGGCGGTTATTTCGTCACGCCCTTGACGGAAATGGATATACGCGAAACCTACGAATTACGGGGGATTCTGGAAGGTTATCTGGCCGGCCAGGCCGCCCTTAAGTTTAACGACTTGCAGATCAAGTTCTTGGAAGAAAATATAAAACAGCAGGAGAAAGGCCGGGGCGACGTTGAAAACTACCGCCGACTTAACAATATCTTTCACGAATTTTTCTTCCAGGCCAGTTCCAATACAAAATTCCTTAAAACAATTAAGGAATTACGCGACTACCAGGACCGCTTCGACCGGATCAACTGGCACAGCAACGGGGCTCCTTTCATCAACGTAACCTTCGGCCAGCATCAGGAAATCGTGGACGCCGTCAAACGGAGAGACCCGGATTTGGCCGAAAGGATGATCAAGCTTCACATGAACACCGGGGTGGAATTTTTGATCCCGGCCCTAAAGAGAAAAAACTTGTTGCAGGATTAACTTTCTTATCGTTTCTCCAGAGGGCCTGCCGCCAAGGCCAGGGGGAGGAGAATGACCGAGTCCAGCGGCCCTAAGGTCATTTCCCTTGAAGAGTTCGGGACACTGATCCGTCCGGGTGAAACCGTCGGCCTGGGCGGCATGACCCTTTACCGCCGACCCTTGAGCCTGGTCCGGGCCATCATGCGGTCAGGGCCCACCGATCTGAAACTTGTCGCCGTCACCTGCGGTTTCGAATCGGACCTGTTGGTGGGCCATCATCAAATAACCCAAGTGGCTACAACCTATTTCGGCCTAGAATTTCTGGGCCTGGCCCCCTGTTTTACCGAACAGGCCACGAGCCGGTCTTTGCTGGTTCAGGAGGAGACGGAGACCTCCTTAATCCTGGGGCTGAAGGCTGCGGCCATGGGCGTGACTTTTCTGCCGGCCCGGTTCGGTCAAAACACGGATTTATTGAAGGCCAGGCCCACGGTTCGCAAAGTGTCCTGTCCCTATACCGGCGACACCTTGATCGCCTGGCCGCGCATCGAGGTGGACACGGCCCTGATCCACGTCAACGCTTGCGACCGAAACGGCAACGCCTACCTCAGCGGCCAAGTGGCTATCGACGCCCTTCTGGCCGCCGCCGCCAAGCGGGTGGTCCTTTCCACCGAACGAATCGTCCCTTCCGAGGACTTGCCGGCTTCCGGCTGTGAAATCCTGGGGAAGACCGTGGATTATATCGTCCCGGCCCCCTTCGGTGCCCACCCGACCTCGCTTTATCCCGATTACCGGGTCGACGTCCCTTATCTGCTCGCCTACCTCTCTCAATGTAAAGATGGCGGATTTTCCCAATTTGCGGCGGAAAGGGTCTTGATTCCGGAGCAGGAGTATCGGAGTCGTTTCGTTGATGAAGGGGTATTGAGTTTCTAATGGACTACACCAAAGCGGAAATAATGATCACCTGCATCAGTCGGGAGATAGCCGACGGCGATTGGGTCTCCCAAGGCATAGCCACGCCGATGGTCAACAGCGCCTTGATCCTGGCCCGCCGCACCCATGCCCCCAACGTGGTTTTTTACTGCTCCGTGGGCAACATCGTCTGCCTCGACCCCGGCCCGGTCTGTCTGAGCAACTTCGAACGGTCCACCATCGGCCGGGCCGTCAGACACCTGCGCTTTGAGGAATTGATCCTGGAATTGAACCTGAAGGTCCGCCCGAAGGAGTTTTTTCGGCCGGCCCAAATGGATGTTTACGGCAACTTCAACAACGTGGTCATCGGCCCTTATGAACAGCCTCGTCTGAAACTGCCCGGCGCCGTGGGCATCCCCGAAGTGACCGAGTACTTCCAGGATTTTTGTCTGTATATCCCCCGGCATGAACCCAGGTGTCTGATCAAGGCCATAGATTTTCAAAGCGGGCTGGGCTTTACGGCGGGCCAGTCTCCGGAAGAGCGGCGAAAGGCGGGCATTCCCAGTACCGGACCTAAAAAGGTCATCACCGACCTGGGCGTCTTCTCTTTTGGTCCGGACCGGAAACTCAAGGTGGATACCCTCCATCCCGGCGTCACCCCGGAAGAGACGGCCGCCAAGACCGGCTTCCCCTTGGATTTTCCCGCCTCAATTCCATTGACTCCGCCGCCCACCGCGGAAGAGCTTCATTTGATTCGCTGCGAAATAGATCCCCTTGGTGTGCGCGACCTGGAAATCCTGGACAGCCGGGCCCGGCTGGCCAAGATAGCCGAAGTGTTCGCCCGGGAACAGACCTTGAACAGGAGCGGACCATGCCGATCATAGACTATCATGTCCATTTGTGGTCGCCTCGTTTTATCCCGCGGAAGGTGCGGCGGACTTTCGCTCAATGCGCGGCCTACCGCGCCTGGCCGCCCAAAGACCCGGAAGCCATTTTTCCCAAAGTGTCCAAGGGCGTTGAAGACCCCGACGGCGAATATCTCATGTCCGACCTGAGCCTGGCCGGCGTCGACGCGGCCGTCTCGGCCCTGGTCGATTACGGGATTCTGGTCGGGGAGGAGTCCGAGGTTCCCCTGGAAGAAATCCTGGGACACTATTCCAAGCTTCAGGACAGATACCCCGGCCGTTTTTATGCCTTTGCCACCGTGGACCCCCGGCGGACCGAAGCGGTCGACCTGGTTAGGAAGGCTCTGGGCGACTGGAGCCTGAAAGGGTTGAAACTGTATCCCCCGGCCGGATTTTTTCCCCATGATCCGGTCTGTTTCCCCTTGTACGAAGTTTGTCAGGAGCTGGGCTGGCCGGTGATCTTTCATACCTCGCCGCCCGGCGCTCCGGGCATCCCCCGCTTTGCCCATCCGCTTCACGTGGGCGACGTTCAGGCCAGGTTTCCGGACCTTGACATTATCCTAGCCCATGCCGGCCATGAAATCTGGTGGCGGGACGCTCTGGTCGTGGCCGCCGCCCACGCCCACACTTATTTGGACCTCTCCCAATGGGCCGGCTGGGCCCTGGCCAATCCCGGTCCTTTTATAAACAGGCTGACCCTGATGAGGGATCGGCTGGGGGCTCACAAGATCATCTTCGCCAGCGACCACTGTCCCGGTCCGGCCGTCAGCGGCCCCAATTCCGAATGGGCGGCCTGGGTCCGATTCTTCAAGGACCTGCCCCAAACAGCCCAAGAGCATGGGGCGTCTTTTTCCGAAGCGGAAAAAGACCTCATGCTGGGAGGCAATGCGGCTCGACTTTTAAAAATCGGGTGAGAGGATCATATGGGCGTCATCTTTGAACAATTCATCCACGGCATCACCACCGGCAGCGCCTATACCCTGATGGCCCTGGGTTTTACCATGGTTTACGGGATTCTAGGCATCATCAATTTCGCTCATGGCGAGTTATACATGATCGGGGCTTATATCGCTTATTATCTATGCCTCAAGCTGGGTCTCCACTACCTTTTGAGCATTCCGTTGGCCATGGCTGGCGTGGCCGTGCTCGGCATCCTCATCGAAAAGATCGTTTTCAGGCCCCTTCGGGGCGCGCCGGGCTTGTCCATGCTGACCGTTTCATTAGGCCTGTCCATCGCCTTGCTGAACACCGCCCTGATCATCTTCTCCCCGGACCCGCGTATATTCAACTCCCCCTACAATTTTATTTTTCTTAAACTCGGCGGGATCAACATTTCCCTGCAGCGAATTCTGGTCTTTGCCATCGCCATCGGTTTGATCATTTCCCTTTACTTCCTCATTAACCGCACGTCCCTGGGCAAGGCCATCCGGGCCACGGCCCAGGATTTTGAAGTGGCCTGGATGTTGGGCATCAATCCCAACCGAATCGCCCGATACACCTTCATTATCGGCAGCGCCCTGGCCGCGGCGGCCGGAGTGCTCATAATCCCCATCCTGTCCCTGGAACCTTTTGTCGGGGAAAACGCCATCCTCAAAGCGTTCGTGGTGGTCGTCGTCGGCGGATTCGGCAGTATTCCCGGGGCCATCGTGGCCGGCTACCTCATCGGCTTCGTCGATTCTTTAACGGCCGGTTTTTTTTCCCCCAATTATCAAAACATGGCTTGTTTTCTGATCATGATCCTAACCTTGCTGGTCAAGCCCACGGGAATTTTTGGAGAATCGACCGAGGAAAACATTTAGGGACCCGGAAGAAAGGGGTAAGGTAATGGACAAGCGCTCATTAGTCAAATATGGGTTGATCTTCCTGGTCCTGGTCATGGTTCCCGTGGTCAGACCGAGCGACTACTGGATGAACATCATCATCCTCAGCGGCGTTTACGTCCTGCTCGGCGAAGGACTGAACATCATCGTCGGGGTCAACGGCCAATTCGTCGTCTGTCACGCCGCCTTTTACGGGATTGGAGCCTATCTTTCCGCTCTCCTCACCCTGAGGTTGGGCCTGCCCTTCTGGTTGAACCTGCCCCTGGCCGGTACCCTGGCCGCCCTGGTCGGGGCCGGGATAGGTTACGTCTGCAACCGTTTCCGAGGCCATTACGTGGCTCTGGTCACTCTTAGCTTCGGGGTCATCGTCTACGAAGTGATGCTCAACTGGCTGGACCTGACCAGGGGTCCCATGGGTCTGATCAACATTCCGCCGCCGGAACCGGTCCCCTTAGGCGTATACACTTTTGATTTCACTTCAAGAATCGATTATTACCTCCTGATAGTCGTCTTGGTGGCCTTGTGCATCGCCTCGGCTCACCGCCTGATCCGTTCCCGGATCGGCCGGGCCTTGCTGGCCATTAGAGAGGATGATCTGGCCGCCGAAATTCAAGGCATAAACATCAACAAGTATAAGATCAAGGCTTTCGTCCTGGGGGCCTGGTGGGCCGGGATAGCCGGTTCATTTTACGCCCACTACGCCGGGATCATTGTCCCCGGCACTTTCAGTTTTCTCACTTCCGTGGAAATCCTGGTCATTGTCATCGTGGGAGGCCTCGGCTCCATCTGGGGCGTGCTGATCAGCGCCATTCTGCTCACCTTCCTGCCGGAATTTCTCCGGTCCATCGAATTCCTGCGTTGGATCATTTACGGGATCGTCCTCATGGTCATGATCATCTTCATGCCCACGGGCATCGCCGGAATAGGCCGGCGCATCAGGGTGCCCATTTTTTGGCGTAGTACGGCCAAGGAACCAGCCAACTAAGGAGGCAAGCGTGACCTTATTAGACGTGAGGGAAATCAGCAAGCTGTTCGGGGGGCTGGCGGCCATCAACGAAGTGAGTTTTGTTCTGGAAAGGGGTGAAATCTGCGCGGTCATCGGTCCGAACGGGGCGGGCAAGACCACCCTGTTCAACCTGATTACCGGAGTGTACCGCCTGGACGGTGGGGAGATCGTTTTTTCCGGGAAAAAACTCAACGGCCTCAAGCCTCATCAGATCACCGAATACGGTATTGCCAGGACTTTTCAGAAAATACGTCTTTTTACCAATTTGACCGTGGCCGAAAACGTTCGTATCGGACAGCACTGCCGAACCAAGGCCGAGGTCATCGCCGCCCTGCTGCGGGGCAAAAAAACCAGGGCCGAAGAGAAGGCCATCGAAGAAAAAACCAGGGAGCTGCTCAGCTTTGTCAACCTGGACAATAAACGAAACGAACTGGCTAGAAACTTGGCCTACGGTGAGCAAAGGCACCTGGAAATCGCTCGGGCCATGGCCTCGGACCCGGCCTTGATTCTTTTGGACGAACCTTCTTCAGGCCTGAACCCTCATGAGACCGACGAACTTATGGACCGGATCAATCTCATCCGAAATCAAGGCATAACCATTATTTTAATCGAGCATGACATGAACCTGGTTATGGGTGGCACCGACCACATAATTGTTCTGAACTTCGGAGAAAAGATTTTCGACGGTCCCCCCACAGCCTGCCAAAGGGATACCGAAGTCATCAAGGCTTATCTGGGCCAGGAGTACGCCGTATGCTCGAATTAGCCAACATCAATGCTTTCTATGGGCAAAATCATGTTTTGAAAGACGTATCCATCAAAGTGGACCGCGGCGGGCTGGTCACTTTGATCGGCGCTAACGGGGCGGGAAAGACTACAACTTTAAAGACCATTTCCGGCATTTTGAAACCGCGGTCCGGTTTCATTAAATTCGAAGACCATGAAATCAGCAGAATGGCTCCTGACCGGATCGCCGAACTGGGCCTGGCTCATGTTCCTGAAGGCCGAAGAGTCTTCCCCAAAATGACCGTCCTGGAAAACCTGGAAACAGGTTCCTTTGTCCTGAAAAGAAAAAAGACCGGCCATTCCTTTAAAAAAACTCTGGCCCGAGTCTATACCCTTTTCCCAAGACTTCAGGAAAGAATCACCCAGTACGCCGGGACTCTTTCCGGCGGCGAGCAGCAGATGCTGGCTATCGGCCGGGCCTTGATGTCCGAACCCCAGTTCATCCTGTTTGATGAACCGTCCTTGGGCCTGGCCCCCCTGTTGATTCAAACGGTTTTTCAGACCATCGAATCCATTCATCAGCAGGGCTTCGGCATGTTGATCGTCGAACAAAACGCGGCCATGGCCCTTAAATTGGCCGAATACGGTTACGTGATGGAGCTAGGCGAAATAAAGGTTCAGGGGACAACCGATTTTTTGCGGAGTAACGACGTAGTTGTCGCTGCTTATCTTGGCAGGGAGAGGAAGTAATCCTCAAATTTTAACCTTTGAAGGAGGAGGTTTTATGAGAAAGACATTGATCGCGATTTTTGTCGGTTTGTTCATGATCATGGCTTTTGCCCCGGTCCACGCGGAAGAGGTCAAGATCGGGTTGGTCCTGCCCATGTCCGGCATTCTGGCCCACGCGGGAGATTCATTTAAAAAAGCCGCCGTTTTGGCCTTTGAAGAGATTGAAGCCTCGGGCATGCTCAAGGACAAAGGTATTCAGCTCTCCTATGTCATCGCCGACGGAGGGTGCAATCCAGAGCCGGCGACCAAGGCCGCGGAAAAGGTAATCATGCAGGATAAAGTCCAAATCCTGATCGGCGAGTTTTGCAGCAGCGCCACCTTGGCCGTCTCGGCCGTGTCGAAGAAATACGAGATACCTTTCGTCGCCTTCAGCTCCGGGGCCACCAGTATCACCGACGAAGGACATAAGTGGGTCGTCCGGACCATCCCCCATAATCGACAGGTCAATCTGGCCTTGGCGGACCTGATCATCAACAAGTTTGCCAAAGCCAAGGTGGCCACCGTTTATCCGATCAACGACTGGGGGATAGATGCGGACAAAATCTTGTGTGAAGAATTGAAGAAACAAAATTTCAACATCGTCGACCGTTTGGGGGTCCAGGCCCAGGAAACGAATTTTTACCCCATGCTCACCAAGCTGAAAAATCTGAAACCGGATGTGGTGGCCTTTTCCACTTATGGGTCCGGCGTCCCGGCCATGTTGCGCCAAGCCAAGGAGGTCGGCCTGGAAACCAAATGGGTCACCCTCCAGCAGCCGATTTACGAACATGAGGCCGGTCCCCTGGCTTACGGGATAATTCGGGCCATGTTTTTCTATCCCAGCGAGGAAAACCCGCAAGCCTTGGCCTTCGATAAGAAAATCAAAGAGAGGTACAAAAAGGACCCCGACACCTACATGGCGGAGTCCTACGATGCGGTCTGGGTCGCGGCCGACGCCTTGAAAAGAGGAGGAGCGGAAAAAGAATCGTTCATGAAAGCCCTCCGGGCCACCAAGGATTTCCCCGGTGTGATGGGCAAGATCACCTTGGATGAAAAAGGGCAGTCCACGGCCAAGGGAAGAGTCACCTTTGTTGAACTCCAGGAAGGCACACCGAAAAAAATTTTTGTCTATTAGTTCAACCTGAAAATTTCGGCCTTTCGGCTGGCCTCAATAAAACGAGGCCAGCCGGGGCATCCTAAATCTTGATTAAGTGGAAGGTGCTCATGTCCGACATAACTAAATCATTTGGCGAGTTTGTAACTAAAACCTCCTTTGACGACATTCCTCCGGAAGTGGTCAGGGTGACTAAAAACGCCATCATTGATTGCGTCGGGGTCACCCTGCCGGGTTCCCGGGAAGAAGCCGGCAGGATCATGCAAGAGTACGCCCTGCAGATCGGCGGCCAAGAAGCGGCCCGGGTGATCGGGACGACCATCAAGACCACGGGGCCTCTGGCCTCTCTGGCTAACGGCGTGGCCGCCCACGTCCTGGACCTGGACGACGTCAACAGCCTCCTCATCGGGCATCCCAGCGTGGTGCTCATGCCGACCATCATGGCGGCGGGCGAACTGAGCGGCGCTTCCGGCCGGGAGTTGCTCCTGGGCTATATCCTCGGCTTTGAGATCATGGTCAAATTGGCCGGCCTGCTCAACCCCGGTCATTACGAGCACGGCTGGCACGCCACCTCAACTTTCGGAACCTTGGGCGCCGCCACGGCGGCCGCCAGGATACTGGGCCTCTCCCCCGAACAGACCCAGAGGGCTTTGGGATTGGCCACGTCCTTAGCCGGAGGAGTCAGACGCAACTTCGGCACCATGACCAAATCTTTTCATGCCGGCAACGCCGCCCGCGCCGGTCTGGAAAGCGCTCTTCTGTGCCGATTGGGCTTCACCGCCCATGCCGAAATCCTTGATCATTCCATGGGTTTCCTTGATGTTTTCGGGCGGACTACCGATGAGGCCCTAACCGGGCTGGTCGATTCGCTGGGTAACCCCTTCGAACTGGCCTCGACCGGGATCGACTTCAAACGCTATCCCTGCTGTGGCGGGGTTTTGGCCGCCGTGGACGCGGCCATCGCCATTTTCCAAAATCCTCGCTTCAAGTTAAAAGACATCGAAGCCATCGAGTGCGGGGAAAACTCGCTGGGACCCCAGATTCTCGTCTATCCCCATCCCCGGACGCCCCTTGAAGCCAAGTTCAGCCTGGAATTCGGGGTCTGCCGGGCCCTGCTGGACGGACGCCTGGGTCTGGAGGAATTCACTTCGGAGAAAGTGGACGATCCGGCCCTTCAGGAGCTGTTGAAAAAGACCAGGTCTTTTATTCACCCGGAACTGGAAAACGTCAGGCTGAGCGCGGAAGACCGGGCCCAGAGATTCCCGGCCATTATCACGGTGAAACTAAAAGACGGCACCGTCTTGACCGAAAGGGTCGACGACGCCAAGGGCCGGTGGGACAACCCGCTCAGTCAGGAAGAAGTGTTTGACAAGTACCGGCTGTATGCCGGCCCCTATCTGAAAAAGGAACAATTGGTCAGGTCCCTCGATCTGATGGATAGTTTGGAAAACCAGCCGAATGTCTCCGAGTTGATGGCCCAGTTGACGACCCGGCCCGCCGAGGGCAAGTCATGACGCCGAATTCCACCCTTGCGGATATCTGGGCCGAGTTGGCCGAAAAATACTCCGAACGTGAAGCCATCAGGTTCAAGGGCGATAGTTGGACCTATGGCGAACTTATGGAGAAAGGCGACCGCATCGCCTCAGCCTTGCTGCAAATCGGGGTGGAAAAGGGCGACCGGGTCTGTATCTGGATGCCCAATTGCATCGAATGGTTGGCTGTGGACGTGGGCATAGCCCGGGCCGGCGGGATCATGGTCCCCCTGAACACCCGCTATACCCCGCCGGAAGTGGAATACATTCTCAAGTTCGCGGAAGTGACCACCCTGTTCCTGGTCGATCGGTTTCATCAACTGGACTATTTGAATATCATTCTCGGCCTGTGTCCGGAACTTGAAACCGCTCGGCCCGGACAGCTCAACTCCCCGCGGTTGCCCGCTTTGAAAAATGTTATTTGCCTGGGAGAAGACCGGCCCAGCGGGGCCTTCTTCTTCCAAGATTTTATAGAACTCGGCCGGGAGGCTCAGTCGAGTTCCACCTTGAGCGCCCGGCAAAGGTCCATCCAGGCGGATGATCCGGCCAAGATTTTTTTTACTTCGGGGACGACCAGTTTTCCCAAGGGGGCGGTTCTACGGCAACATCTTTGGAAGAACATGATGGCCATCGCCGAACGGATCCAAATCCAGCCCGAGGATCGGGTCTTGGTGGCCACGCCCATGTTTTATATCCTGGGGAACCTGCAACTTGTTTTTGCCCCGCTCCTCAAGGGCGCTTGTGTCCATCCGGTGGAACGGTTCGACCCGGAACTTGTTTTTCAAACCGTGGCCGGGGAGAAATGCTCCATTTTGGACGGTGTGCCGACCATGTACCAGGCCCTGTTGGAAAGCAGTCGCCTCGACCTGTTCGATTTAACTTCCCTTCGGACCGGCCGGGTGGGCGGAGCGCCCATATCGCTGCATCTGGTTCATAACATCCTCCACCGGCTCCATATCCCCGAACTCCACGCCATGTATGGCCTGACCGAATGCACCGGGGTGAGCATGGCCACCCACAAGGGCGATCCGCCGGAAATCCTGGCCGAGACCGTGGGGACGCCTCTATCCGAGACTCAGGTCCGGATCGTCGACCCGGAGACCGGTGAAGACCTGCCGGCGGGTCAAGCCGGCGAACTCTGGATTCGCGGCGCCATGGTTACATCCGGGTACTTCAAGCAACCGGAGGAAACCGGGAAAGTCCTGACCGACGGCTGGTTTCACACCGGCGATCTCATGCGGCAAAGGACTGACGGTTATTTCGAGTTCATCGGCCGGAGCAAGGACCTCATCAAGCGGGGCGGCGAGAATGTTTCCCCGCCCGAGATCGAGGCCTGCATTTTTCGGCACCCCGACGTGGAACATGTGGAAGTGGTCGGGGTCCCGGACGAAAAATACGGAGAAGTGGGAGTGGCTTTTGTCAAACCCAAGGAAGGCCATAAAACGACCGAAAAGGAAATCCTCGATTTTTGCGCCGCTCACCTAGCCCGGTTCAAGATCCCGGCTCGGGTTCTTTTCATCGACGAATTTCCCCAGACGGCAACGGGTAAGATTCAAAAATTCAAGTTGCGCGAACAGGCTGTTCCGGAGCTGAAGGCCGGAAAAGGAGGCGAACAATGAGTAAATGGACGATCTGGCCCATATCGGTGGGGACCATCGGCCAGGTGGAAAAATCGAACCTGACCTTCGCACGGGACCAGGGTCAAAAGATCGACGTTTGCAGCGTGATGTATCTTCTCCAGGGCGGTCCCCAACTGATCCTGGTCGACACCGGCATGTCCGATCCAGACTGGGCCGGCAAATATCATCACCCCAGCACTCGAGACGAGTCCCAGGACCCGGTCAAGGCCCTGGCCGGACTTGGAGTGACCCCGGAAGAGATCGACCTGGTCATCTGCACTCATCTCCATTGGGACCATTGTTTCAACAATTCCCTTTTCACCAAGGCCTCGATCATCGTCCAGAAGGAGGAGATACAATACGCCCTCTTTCCCCTTAAAATCCACGCTCTTTATTACGAGGCTTTTACCATCGGCATGACCCCCCCCTGGCTCAAGGACGCGGCCCGCTTTAAAATCGTGGACGGAGACCAGGAGATCGTCCCCGGCGTGAGCGTGGTCAAACTGCCGGGTCATACCACCGGGTTCCAAGGGGTCAACGTGGTCACCTCAAAGGGCAATTATCTGATCGGCAGCGACTTCTGCCCCCTGTTTGAAAACTGGCCCGGGCGGGACGGGGAGCCGATCTATTCCGGCATTCACGTCAACCTGCTCGATTACCAGGAATCCTTTAAAAAGGTCAATTCCTTCGTTGACTTCATTTTGCCGGGACATGACCTCAAGGTTTTGGACCAAAAATCATATCCGGCTTGATCAGGTTGAGCATGAAGTCATTATTGATAATCCTGGAACCTTGTCGCGTCCGCCGGGAGGGGCGCTAGGCCGTTTCCTTCCGACTGAAGAATGATTTAGGAGTAAACAAGTGAACATTCCCCAACTCTTGGATGAGAGTTGCCGCAAAAATCCAAGCAAGACCTATTTGTCCTTCCAGGATCAGCGGATTTCCTGCGAGGTCTTCAGGGGAAAGGTCCACCGGGCCGCCAACTGGTTTGTCCGATTGGGGATCAAGAAAGGCGACCGGGTCTGCGTTTATTTGCCCAACTGCCCTGAATTTCTCTATATTTGGCTTGGACTCAGCCACATGGGCGGGATTATCGTCCCCATCAACGCCAGGTACAAGGCCAAGGAAGCCGAATATATCCTCCGGCATTCCGAAGGGCTGGCCCTGGTCGGCCTTCCCGAGACCCTGGAGGTGGTTAGAGACCTATTGGGTGACCTGCCTCATTTACGGTATGCCATTTCCGTCGGCGGCCCCGTTCCCGGTCTGAAGACCATCGATTTTTCCTCGTTCACCGAGGAAGATTCCGAAATTAAAAGTCCGGTTACACTGAACGATGATGATATTTCCTCCATCATGTATACTTCGGGCACGACCGGCCCGCCCAAGGGGGTCTTGGTCACGCACCTGGCCTATGTCAGCTGCGGGCAGGGCTATACCCACTGGGCCGACATCACCCCGGCTGATCGTCTTTTTACCTGTCTGCCGTTGTATCACGCCAACGCCCAATATTACTCGACCATGGGCAGCCTGGCCGCCGGGGCCGGACTGGTTCTGGTGGACGGCTTCAGCGCCTCGAGATTTTGGGAACAGATCAACTTTTACCAGGCCACCATTTTCAACTTCATCGGGGCGATGCTGGCCATCTTGATAAAACAGCCGGAAAGTGTGCGGGACGCCGATAATCCGATCCGTCTGGCTTACGGCACCCCGGCCTTGGACCAGGAACTCCAGGAACTGGTTGAAAAGCGCTTCGGCTTGACCATTCTGGCCGGGTATGCCTTGACCGAATGTCCTTTCGGCACCATTCAGCCACTCCACGGCCGGCGCAAACCTAAAAGCATCGGTCTGCCCCGCTATCACCCTGATTTTGAAAATTTGATAAAAATCGTCGACGATCAGGGAGTTGAACTTCCGCCAGGACAGGCGGGCGAGATAGTCATCAAGAATCCCACGGTCACCCCCGGTTACTTTAAAAATCCCGAGGAAACGGCCCGGATCGTCAAGGACGGCTGGTTATATACCGGCGATAACGCTTACCGCGACCAGGACGGCTATTTCTTTTTCGTGGACAGGAAAAAAGACGTCATTCGGCGGCGCGGCGAAAATATCTCCTCGCTGGAAATAGAGGCCATCCTTCAGGAACACCCGAAAGTCTTGGAAGCGGCGGTCATCGGGGTCCCGTCGGAGCTTTCCGATGAAGAAGTCAAGGCTTATATCGTGTCCAAGGACGGCCAAACCATAGAGCCTTTGGAAATATTTAAATGGTGCGAAGACCGGCTGGCCCGGTTCAAGTTGCCTCGGTTTCTTGAATTCCGGAGTTCACTGCCCAAAACGCCGACTTTCCGGGTCGAGAAATTCAGGCTGCGTCAGGAAAAAGAAGACCTGACCGAAGGCTGTGTGGATCGGGAAAAGCTTTTCCGGCCGGATCATGCCGCCGGAAAAGAAGATACTCAAGCGGCCGGAAAGGAGGATTCATGTCCATCCGAAAAATAGTCATCCTGGTGGAAGAAATCCACGAGGACGGGACGAAGGGGGTCTCCCCGCCCACCCGGATAGCCGCGGCCGCGGCCGTTGTCTCTAATCCTTTCGCCGGGCGATACGTCGAGGACCTCTCGCCTCTTTTGGAAACTTATTGCCAGTCTCTCGGCGAGATGCTGTCCCGGCGGGCCATCCAGGCCCTGGGCGTCTCGGGCCAGGAAATAGAGGCCTTCGGCAAGGGCGTCATTGTCGGTCTGGACGGGGAAATCGAGCACGGCGTCGGAATCATCCATAATTTGAAATTCGGCAATCCCTTTCGGAAGACCTGCGGCGAGGCCAAATCGCTTCTGCCCTCCGGAGAAAAAAGGGGGCCGGCGGGCTGCACTTTGGATGTCCCGCTCAAACACAAGATGGACGCGACCAAACGTTCCCATCACCATTCCATCGAAGTGCGTATCCCCGATGCCCCCCTGCCCAACGAAATAGTAGTCATCGCCGCCGTCTCGGACAGCGGCCGCCCCCATGCCCGGCTTGGAGAATTCGGCGAGGAGTTAAAATGAGTCAGGAACAAATCGGTTTTATCGGCTTAGGAAAGATGGGTCGTCCCATGGCCGCCAATTTGGCCGCCAAGGGATTCAAGGTTCAGGCTTATGACGTTCGGCCGGAAGCGGCCCAAGGCCTTGAGCAAGAGGGCGTGACCTGGGCCGGCTCCATTCGCCGTCTCGCTGAAACTTCCTCGGTGATATTCACCATAGTCTTCAGCGGCGAGCAGGTCAAAAAAATAGTCCTGGAGGCTGACGGCATTCTCGACGCGGCCGCTCCGGAAACAATCCTGGTGGAAATGACGACGTCGGACCCGTCCATCACCCGGGAATTGGGACCTAGATGCGAGGAAAAAAAGGTCCGCCTGATCGACGCCCCGGTCAGCGGCGGCGTAGCCTCGGCCTATAAAGGCACCCTGACCTTTATGGTCGGCGGCGAAGAGCGATACCTCGACCGGGTCAGGCCGCTGCTGGAAATTATGGGCGACAAAATAAATTATATGGGGCCGCTTGGCTCGGGCCACGCCATGAAGCTCATGAACAATTTCCTCTCGGCCGCCACCTTGGCCGCCACCACCGAAGTGGTGGCCTTGGCGCGCAAGGCCGGCATTCCGACGGATCGGGTGGTGGAAGTCCTGCGGACCAGCACGGGCAGCAGCGACGCGTCCAATCGGAAGTTTCCCCAATACATCTTCCCGGACCTGGAGATCGGCTTTCCCATCGAGCTTATGTACAAGGACGTTAAAACTTATCTACGCTTCGCTGAAAAAGCCGAAATCCCCACTTTCATATCCAGCGCGGTCTTCCAACTCTGGCACCTGAACATGGTCGAGGGATCGGGTCCCCAGGATGCCATCCATTTCGTCGGGCCTTACGAAAAATGGTGTGGTAAGCCGATCCGAGGTTTGAGCAAGGGACAGTCCGAGGATGTCTGAGTCCGAGAAATTTCCTCATCTCTTTTCTCCGGCCAGGATCGGCGGTCTGGAAGTGCCCAACCGTGTGGTCATGGCCCCCATGGCCACCAGCTTCGCCAACGCCCACGGTGAAGTGACCGAGTGGATGACGAATTACTATGCGGAGAGGGCCAAGGGCGGAGTCGGTTTGATCATCATCGAAAACGCCAACGTGGACTTTCCCGACGGCGTCTCCGGCACCACCCAGCTGCGCGTCGATAAGGACCGTTATATCCCGGCTCTATCCAGACTGGCCCAGGCCATCCACTCCGAAGGGGCCCTCTGCGCCCTCCAAATCAATCACGCCGGAGCGGTGGCCCATAAGGCCCATCAAGAAGGCGGCCGGCCGGTGGCCCCGGCCGAAGGGCCGGCCGGATTTTACCGGCTGCCGCCCAAGGTCATGAGCGAACCGGAAATCAAGGAAATCGTGGACCGATTCGCCGAGGCCGCCCGGCGGGCTGAAAAAGCCGGGTTTGACGCGGTGGAAATACACGGCGCTCACGCCTATTTGATTGCCCAGTTCCTATCTCCCCTGACCAATACCCGCCCCGATGCTTACGGCGGGAACACGGAGAATCGGACCAGGTTCGCCCGTGAAGTGTTGGCCGAGGTGCGCCAGGCCGTGGGCCCGGACTTTCCGGTCATCTTCCGCCTGGATGTCAACGAGTTTCAAGAAGGCGGCCTCGGTCCGGATGAAGCCGCCTCGATAGCCCAAATCCTGGATGGAGTCGGGGTGGACGCTTTTGATCTGACCGTGGGCACCCACTACCGGTTGAACCGGTCCTTGTGCGCCCAACTGGAGCCCATGGCTTATGCCCCGGGTTGGCGTTTGCCCTGGGTGACCCCGGTCAAGAAGCGTCTCCAGGTGCCGGTGATGGCCGTGGGCCCCTTTCGGGAGCCGGCCTTGGCCGAGCAAGCCCTGGCCGAGGGACAGGTGGACTTCGCAATCTTGGGTCGGGGACTTATCGCCGATCCCGAGTGGGCCCTAAAAAGTCGTCAAGGCCGGGAACGGCAGATAAGACTTTGCATCTCTTGTAATGAAGGCTGTGTTCGACCGCGTCTGTTTGATGACCGGCCGATCACCTGCACGGTCAACCCCCTGGTGGGCTGGGAAGGTCGAGACCTCCTTGGGCCGGTGAAAAATCCCGGCCGCCTGTTGGTCGTCGGGGGCGGCCCGGCCGGCTGCGCCGCTGCCATCCAGGCCCGGCAGAGGGGTCATGAAGTGACCCTGCTCGAACAAGGCGCCGAGTTGGGCGGGAACTGCCTTTTGGGCAGCCGGCTCCCGCACAAGGCCAGGTTGGCCTGGGTCGTGGATTATCATCGGGAAAAACTCGACAGCCTCGGAGTGGACGTCCGCCTGGGTTCGACCTTGTCCCAGGCTTTGCTGGCACAAATAAACCCGGATTTCCTGGTCCTGGCCATCGGGGCCGAACCACTGGTTCCTTCGGCCATTGACCTTGAAGATCATAAACCTCTGCATGCGGAAGAGGTTATCCGTCAAGGCATCTCCTGGTCCCAAGCCCATTTGGCCGTTATCGGCGGGGGGGCGCTCGGATGCGAGCTGGCTTTGGCCCTGGCGGAAAGGAAAAATAAAGTCACGATTTTGGAAGGAGAAGAAAGAGCGGTCCGGGGAATAGAGCCCATCAGCCGTTTTGACCTGCTGGAGAGGGTGAAGCAAGAGTCGCTGGTGAGTCTGTTGACCAAGAGACGGATAACGAGGGTCGAAGGCCCGGAAATTCACTATGAGGACCCCGACGGCGACCGGCAAACCCTAAGAGCGGACGGCATAATCTGGGCCGCCGGATACCGGCCCCGGGAACTGGAGGGCGTCACCCTTGATTCCTTTCCCCCTAAAAATATCAAGCGAATCGGCGACTGCCGGCGACCCCGAAATGTTTTTCAGGCCATCCAAGACGGTTTTTGGTTAGGGGCCAAGATCATTTTCTGAAAAGTCAGGAGAATAAAATGTTGGCGGTGGTGAAATCCAAACCTCAAGTAGGCATTGAAATCATGGACGTGCCCCGGCCCCGGCCCAAGGAAGACGAGGTGCTGGTCCGGGTCGAGGCTTGCGGTATCTGCGGAACCGACGTGCATTTTTACGAATGGGTCGAACATTCCCGCTGGATCACCCTGCCCAGGGTCCTCGGCCACGAATTGGTCGGGGAAATCGCTGAAATCGGGGGACGGGTGAAAGGATTCGAGGTTGGCCAGCGAGTGGTCACGGAAACCTGGGGCGGCTGCGGCGTCTGTTATTTTTGCCGTCTGGGCCGGTTCAATTCCTGCGAGACCCAGTTGCGGATCGGCCAGCATTCCGACGGCGGCATGACCAGGTATGTAACCATTCCCGCCGTCAGCCTCTTTCCGATACCGGACTCGATCAGCATCGTGGACGCGGCCGTCTTGGAACCGTTGGGCGTAGTTCTCCACGCCTTGGAACGATGCGCCTTTAAACCCGGCGACGACGTGGCCGTTTTAGGGCCCGGCCCCATCGGTCTTCTGGCCGTCCACCTGCTCCGCCAAAGCGGGGCGGCCTCCATCATCATCGCCGGTCTGCAAGAAGATGGGCAGCGCCTGGCTTTTGCCGAAAAATGGGGCGGAATCGCCGTCAATACGGCCGGGGAAAATCTCGTAGAACGAGTTCGGGAAATTACGTCCGGCCGGGGCGTGGACCTGGTTCTGGAAGTGAGCGGGGGTCAGGGGGCCTTGGACACGGCCGTCCAGATCACCAAACCCGGCGGTCAAGTGGCCGTGGTCGGCCTGGGGGCGCCCGGAATATTCGACTACAATCGGATGGTCCATAAGGAAATCGATCTGATAGGCTGCTGGCGGCGGCAGCCCTCTTCATGGTATCGGGCCATAAATCTGGTTAAGGAAGGCCGGGTGCGGCCGGGAGAAGTCGTCACTCACCAGTTTCCCCTGGATCAGGCGGACCAGGGCTTCCGGTTGTTGCTGGCTCGTCAGGCCATCAAAGTCTTAATTGTTCCCCGGGATTAATAACAGCGCCGTCCAAAGGTATCGCCTGATCATTTGGTCCAAGCGGCCATGACCGGGCTTGAAAATCAGGAGGTAAATATGCCGAGAAAAGTCGCCATAACCGCGGTCGCCCAAACGCCTTACTCGGCCGCTCATCAGGAATTGAGTCTGGAAGAGCTGATCTTCCAGACGGTTAACGCCGTGTTGGCAAAAGCGGGGGTCGGTATCGCCGCGGTGGACAGCATCGTGATTTCTTCTTCCGACCAGGTCGACGGCCGGGCCATTTCCATCATGGTTACTTCAGGTCCGGTCGGGGCTTACGGCAAGGACCTGCTCAACGCCCCCAGCAGCGGTGAACATGCCCTGGCCCTGGCTTACCTGCGAGTGGCTTCCGGCATGTTCGACACCTCCCTGGTGGTCGGTTGGAATAAATGCTCCGAGCCGGATGACATGTCCAACGTTCAGAACCTGACGGCCGACTATATCTACCACCGGGACCTGGGCTTCAATGACACCCTGGCCCTGGCCCTTCAGGCCGGGACTTATATGACTCGGTATGACGTTCCGGAAGAGGCGGCCGCCTGGGTGGTGGCGAAAAACAGAAAAAACGGGGCAAGGAATCCCTTGGCTCATCTGCGGCAGCCGGTAAGGTTGGAGGAAGTGAAAGAGGCGCCGTATGTGGCCTGGCCTTTGCGCCGATCTTTTCTGCCGCCCGATTCCGACGGCGTCTGCGCCCTGCTCATAGCCTCGGAGGACAAGGTCCCTCAATTGGCCCCCCAAGGGGCCGCCTGGATTAGGGGTCTGGGCTGGGCCACCGATACCCATTGGCTGGGAGACAGGGCCTTGGATTCCATGAATTCCTTGGCCCTGGCCGCCCGGAACGCTTACCGCTCAGCCGGCCTGCGCCGTCCCTTCGAAGAGCTTGACGTCATCGAAATTCACGAACCGTCGGCCTATCACGAACTGATGACCTATGAAGCCTTGGGCCTTTGCGATCCCGGCCAGGCCCGCCGGCTGGTGGAAAAAGAAGAAACGGCCTTGGGCGGCAAGCTGCCGGTGAACCCTTCCGGCGGGGCCTTGTCCGCCAATCCTTATTTCGCCACCGGCCTTGTTCGGGCGGCTGAGGCGGCTCTTCAGGTCATGGGCCAGGCCGGCGACCATCAAGTCCCCGGGGCGGGATTGAGTCTGGCCTCGGCCGTTTGCGGTTTCGCCGGTCAAGGCGGTTCGGTCTTTATTTTGTCAAATCGGCCGGAGTGAGAGAAAGCGGAGGTATAACCATGAGACGCGTGGCTATTGTCGGAGTCGGCCAAACCAAATATCAGTCCCGCCGAGATGACTGCTCATACGACGAGTTGGTTTTCGAAGCGGTCAACCGAGCCTTCGAAGGCGTGGACCTGACCATTAAGGATGTTCAGGCCATGGTCTTCTCCCTGGCTCCGGACTCCCTGTCCGGCCTGTCCAACGCCGAACGCTGCTGTGTGGGGGCCATCGGGGCTCAGGACAAACCGTTCATGAGAGTCAACACCGGCGGCTCGACCGGTATCTCCGCCGTTCAGGTGGGTTTTTACCATGTGGCTTCAGGCGCGTTCGACGTGGTGCTGGTGGCCGGAGCGGACCGGGTGGGTGAAAGCGGCGATGCCCAGACCATCCTTAATAAGATGTGGGATCCGTACTACGAAAGGCCGCTCCCCTTGAACGCCATCAACATGCTGGCCCTTTCCGCGGTCCGGTACATGCACAAATACGGAATGACCGAAGAGCATATGGCCTTGGTCACCGTCAAAGACCGCCGAAACGCCGCGAAAAATCCTTACGCCCACATCCGCAAACCGGCAACCGTTGAGGAAGTCATGGCTTCGCGGGTGATCAGTTGGCCCATAAAACTGTTTGACGCCTGCCCCCAATCCAGCGGCGGGTGCGCGATTATTTTGTGCTCCGAGGAATGGGTTAGAAAAGTGACCGCCCGGCCGGCCTGGATTCAAGGCGTGGGTCACCACTCGGAAACATACTTCATGGGCGACCGCATGGGCCCCAAGCGCATCAATGACCATGCCGACGCCGAGGCCAAGGGTCAGGCCATCCGCAAAGCTTACCGCATGGCCGGAATCGAAGATCCCAGACGCGAAATCCAAGTGGCCGAACTGTACGCCCCTTTCAGCAACACCGAATATCACGCCATTGACGCGGCCGGGTTTTTCCCCAAGGGGGAATCCCTCAAGCTGATGGAAAAAGGGTTCTTCAATCTGGACGGGGAAATCCCCATCAATCCCTCGGGCGGGGTCCTCTGTTCAAACCCCATCGCCGTCACGGCCATGGTCAGAGTAGGCGAAGCAGCCTTACAGGTCATGGGATCGGCCGGAGAAAGACAGGTCCCCGGCGCCAGAAAAGCCTTGGCCACCGGCAACGGGGGCGATCATCAGTTCTTTGGCGCCGTAATCGTTGGAAGTGAAAAAAATTAAGGGAGGAAAAAGATGAACTCCGAACTAAGAACCATGCAGGCCCACTGGGATTTACATTATGAGCACTCCATCGGCCCGACCGCTTCCCGTTTTTTTAATGAAATAGAAGCCAATAAAAAAATTATGGGCAAAAAGTGCCCCAGTTGCGACCGGGTCTTGCTCCCGCCGCGGTCCTTCTGCGACCGTTGTTATGTTGAAACCACTGATTGGGTCGAGATCGGCGGCCAGGGCGTGATCGAAGCCTTCACCCTGGTCTACCAGGCTTTCAAGGGCCTGCCCGACCCGCCTTACGCCCTGGCTTATGTTCTCCTGGACGGGGCCGACACGGCCATGGCCGGCTTTATCCGCGGCCTGGACCTCTCCGACCACCGGCAGGCCCTGTCCAAGATCAATATCGGCCGTCGGGTTAAGGTCGCTTTTGCCGAAGAAAGAAAAGGAAGCGTGCTGGACTTCTGGTTCGAGCTTCTTTAGTCCGCTCTTTTTAAGGAGGCAAAAAAACATGGAAAGGCTCGAACATAAAAGCGAGGAGGCCCTCCCTTTCCGCCAGGGCCTCTTCGAAACGACCCCGGACGGTTCAGGCTGGCTGACGGCCAACCGATGCGAAAGATGCCAGATCACCTATTTCCCGAAACGCGACTTTTGCATAAAGTGTTTGACCGGCGATCATCTTAAGGAAGTCAAACTAAGCCGGAAGGGCCTTCTCCACACTTTCACCGTGGTCCATCGAGCCACCCCTGACTTCGCTACTCCTTATATCGTCGGTTACGTGGACCTGGAACAAGACGGAGTCAGAATCTTCGCTCCCCTGACGGATTGCGAACCGGACGATTTGAAGATAGGCATGGAGATGGAGCTGGTTTTCGGTCCGAGCCACAAAAAACCGGATAGTCCGGAGGACAAATCCCGCCTGATATATAAATTCAAGCCGGTGGGCCGCTGATCCCTTTGCGGGAAGACCTGAGGGAGGTTGACATGAGAAAGGCCTATGTTTTAGGCGTGGGCATGACCAGATTTGAAAGACGTCCCGAGACGCCCATGGAGGTGATGGGCGTGGCGGCCCTCAAGGAAGCCTTGGCCGACGCCGACATCACCGTTCGCCAAATCGAGGCCGTCTATTGCGGTCACAGTTGGCAAGGCGCCGGGGCCGGACAAAGGATCATGGCCGCCTATGGCTTCTCCGGACTGCCGGTCACCAACATCGAGAACATCTGCGCCAGCGGATCAACGGCCTTTCGGGAAGCCTATTACAACGTAGCCACGGAGAGGGCCGAAATTTGCATGGCTATTGGTGTCGAAAAAATGTCCGGCAAATTCCGAGGCGCCATCGCGCCGGAAGGGGAGGACCTCGAAGCCGCGCTGGGCATGACTTTCCCGGGCATCTATGCCTTGCGGGCTCGGCGTTACATGCATGAATACGGTCTGACTTCCGAAGACCTGGCCAAGATTTCCGTGATAAATCACCGCAACGCCCTGAATAACGAAAAGGCCATGTTCGGCGCGGAGATCACGATCCAGGATGTTTTGAAGTCGCCGACGATCTGCAGCCCTCTCCACCGTTACGACTGCAACCCGGTCAGCGACGGGGCCGCCGCGGCCATCGTCGTCAGCGAGGACGTGGTCAAACGCCTGGGTGGCCGGCCGGTGGAAATCGCTTCTTCAGCCTTGACTTCCGGCCAGTTTGAACCCGGATTCATCGACATGACTTTCGAGGATATGACCCACCGAGCGGCTTTAACCGCTTACGGCGCGGCGGGGTGCGGGCCGGAGGACGTTGATTTCGCCGAGGTTCATGATTGTTTCACCATCGCTGAGGTCTTGAGGGTGGAAGGTCTCGGATTGGTCGAACCGGGCGGCATGGTTCGAGCGATCAGAGATGGAGATATTGAAATAAAAGGTAAGAAACCGATCAATCCCAGCGGCGGACTCTTGGGCAAGGGACATCCCCTGGGAGCCACCGGCGTGGCCCAAGTCTATGAAATAACCAGGCAGATACGCGGGGAAGCCGGACCGAGGCAGATAAGCAAGGCCCGGGTGGGCTTGGCCCACTGTCGCGGCGGCATGGTCACCGGCACGGAAGGGGCCGCTTGCGTGGTGACCATTTTACGGGCGTCTTAATAAATATCCAGAAGTCGTTCCGCTTCGCGGCACGGCTGACGAGGGTTTCGGAAAAGGACCTATCACGGGAAGGGACTGGTAGGATTCAAGCTGATGATAAGGCCGGACCTCGGCGGGGAGGTCGTTTTTTTCCCTGGTCTCCGGTTCATCCTGATCGAGGGGCTCCCTCACGCCGCCGGGGCGGCATGACGTTAAGGGCGTCCAACATAAGCCGGGCGCCAAGGGAAAATAATCTATATGTCGGATGATGTCTTGACTTTTTTAGACGCCTTTGATGTTTATATTCAGACCAACGCCTGCATAAACCAGCGGGGTAAGACCCGGGAACGGGTCTGAACGCCGGGCCTGAACCAGAAGGGCTGATCAAGAAAAAGGATAGACAGCATGAGCAGTTCATATCGGTCGGGGCCTAAATCCGGACGGCCTCCAAAAAGAGGGGGAGGCCAAACCATTGAAGAAGTTATTGCGGAATTGCAGCAGAAAAAATCTTTCACCGGCGATTACCGGGAACGTTCGCTCAAGCTGCACGGGCTCGTCTGCGCCAAATGCGGCCGCGAGTTCGATTACAAGAACAGACGCCTGCTGACCGTGCACCATAAGGACGGCAATCCCCGCAACAATCCGCCCGACGGGTCCAACTGGGAAAATCTTTGCGTTTATTGCCACGAGGACGAACACAGCCGGGGTATACTGGCCGACTATTGGGACCGGGACGAGGATCACTAAACGCCGGCCGCCGCGCCATAAAGGATCTTGAATTCGTCGCAGTTATGGGCCACAACACCCAGGCGGTCGGTTTTGTCTACGCCGGTCTTGATCAATCAGGCTGCGAACTGGTCGCCTTTATTTTTGAACTATTTGTGTGTCAGACGTATGTCATTAAAGACAATTGAGTCTCAATCTGCGAAGATCTGGGCGTTGCGACAAATAAAATCCCAAACCGTATAATCGGAAAATCCCACGCCCTTCTTCTTTCTCGCCAGGATTAAAAGGTAAGCAAATCAGCGCCGCCCGTGACCGGAATGGCCGCCCCGGTAATGTAGCTGGACAAATCCGAAGCCAGAAAAACAACCAGGGCTGCCACCTCCTCGGGCCGGCCGAACCTCTGCATGGCAACCCTTTTCAAGTGACGCGCTTCATCGTCCGGGGCAACCATAAACCGAACCGCTTCCGTGGCAATGAATCCAGGGAGGACCGCGTTAACGGTGATACCATGCATTGCGCCTTCCAGGGCCAGGGAACTGGTCAGCCCGATGAGGCCGGCCTTGGTGGCGCCGTATCCCGGCTGGGCCAGGGCCCCCAGCAAGGCCGCTATGGATGATATGTTGATTATCCGGCCCCATTTCCTTTGGCGCATACCAGGCCAGACCGCCTGGGCGCAGCGAAACGCCCCGCCAAGATTCACCTCCAGGTCGAGTTCCCATCGCGCGGCGGTCTGTTTTTCAAGCCAGGCAAAGTTGCCGATCAGTCCGGCATTATTGACCAGGATGTCTACCTTGCCCAGGGCGTTTTCGATTTGACCGACGACTTGGTTTATCTCTTCCGGCTTGGTCACATCCATTTTCAGGCCGAGGGCGCGTGGTCCCATCTCCTGGATTTCAGCGGCCGTGGCCTTGGTGCGGACTATATCCGTATCGGCGAAATGTCGGGTCACCTCCCCGTATTCCGCCAGACCCTCCAGGTCGGCGCCTTCGTCTTCCACCAGGAGGTCGGTCACGGCGACGTCCGCTCCGGCCTTTCCCAAAGCCAGGGCCATGGCCCGGCCCAGACCGCGCGAGGCCCCGGTCACCAAGGCCGTTTTTCCCGAAAGGATATCGTCCATCGACAACCTCTCTTGTCCCAGGCTAATCCTCAATACAAAGACGGTTTTGGTCCGGCTTGGATAATAAAGATGGTATGAAATATCCGACGCTTATCCGTTTTCAATGAAGGTTACCGTGCTGATGCCTTTGAGTGGGATTGTGAATTTCCCGAAAGGAGCCTGACCTGAAACTAAAATGTCTCCCTTCATTTCAAGGGTCACACCCTGCCCGTCCTTCATAATGATTTCTAATAAGTATTTGGCATTGTCGCGCCGAATTATGAATGAGCTTAAATTGTTCAGCTCGAGATTTACCTCTGCTTCCCCCAGATGCCCGAGGAGGTCGATTTTTCCATCAAAACGGATGTCGGAAAGCAGGGTGGTCACGCCTTTTTGATCCGTGATTCGACCGCTGATGACGCCCGGCTTATTTTTTTCAGGACCTCCGGTCTCACGTGCCAGAATCCCATTGTAAAGAAAATCGAAAGACAAGTTCAGCGCTTCTTCAATCGTGTAACTGTCGTCCATCATCAATCGGAAGCCCATCATTTCACTTACGATCAGGAGAAAGTAACCGACAAGCTCTTCGTCAAACTCGCGGAAAATTCCATGTCTCATCGCCCGGCGGCTTTCCTTGGCCAACGGTTGGATTATGGCTCTGAACGTCTCCATGGCTTTTTGAGACAGGAAGGGGTCATCTCCGGCCATGGTCTGCCGGAGCAGATTGAGGATATTTCTAAAACCAGGAAAGGCTTTTAAGAAAGCAAGCGCCCTTACACGTTGCCGGCGCGTGATGTCCCGTTCTTTCCTGATGTCTTCCCAATACTCTTGAGGAACTATGACCAGGGTCAGGTTTTCGATGCATTCGATGAACAGCTCTCTTTTGTCCTTGAAATAAAAATAGAAAGTGCCTCGGCTCATACGCAGGCTATCGGCTATATCGGAAATCTTTGTTTTTTCGTAGCCTTTTTGGGAAAAAAGCTCCGTGGCCGTCTTGAGAATCTGTTCCCTCTTTTGATCGGCTTGGGCCCTCTCTTTTATTTCGGCGGTAAAGGCTTCTGCTGGCGTCTCACCCTGATTCAGAATCTCCTTGATGATGCTCAGAGAAAGTTTTTCCTCTTCTTTAAAGTGCCGAATTTGTCGCAGTTGCGACAAGTGGGTTTCATCGTAAATAAAAAGATTGAGCCCCACCCTTCGCGGCGGGCTTAGCAGCCCGATGTTAAGGTAGTGATGAATGGCAGACTTCTTGAAGCCTGATTCCTTACACAATTGAGATATTTTCATTTGCCGGGAATGATTATGTTTTTGATCTCGGTTCATTTACTTGGCCTCAGTTACTGTCGGATTTTTGCTCAAGGGCTGGCGTCAAGTCTGGCTCGGATTCTAAGGCAGCAAGCTTTGGTTCCGGGTGCACTTTGATCCGGCTGCCCCATGATCATGATAGCATCTGGAATTATGAGGCAATCGCTGCGATTTCCTTGTTTCCAGCTTCCCGACCCTGCTTTTCATCTTTATAACGGACTTTGAGCCGGTTCAAAAGACCCGGCACCCTTGACCAAAGGCGATATTTCGCTCATCTCTTTTAAAACTTAATAGATTTATCACTTTAACTTGATAATTCCTCGCAGCTTGCTGCGGGAGTTTCATAGTAATCTACGGAATCCATCGCTGTCAAAAAAGATTTTTACCCTGTCAGCCATGTTCAAGCCCGGCTCGGTGGTGAAGGTTCATAGGAAAAGCCGAAGCCACATGCCCCATTGATACCGGCTGTGGTCGGAGATACGGCACGCGGCTTCAACGATCCGGCGGATAGGCCACTCCATGGAGCGCCTGATTTTTTTACCCCAGATCGATCCGCAGGAAGTCCACATCGTTACAATCCTCGTAACCGGCAGCGATTTGATAAACCCGAGGAAAGCGTTGCGCCTTGGAAATCCATTTTGATGGCTCGATTGAAATCAGGCCTCAAGGCTCCTATCTTTCTTGCGCCACTAACTGAGATCTGAAAAATCACCGTCTCAATCAATTTTAAACCGATATATCAAATAGTTATGTGCTGAGCAAACGATTTTTAGCGCAATCGGCCGCATAATCCAGGATCATAAGAGGCTTGCACGCTTGATGTCCCACGATTTACAGGATGCCCTCCTATAGGCCTTCACCCGCCAAGGCAGGTGTAAATCTCAAGAAACAGAATAAATCCTTACCTTTTGGATTCACCTAACTGAACGATCAAATCAAATTGAATTATTATATAGTATATATGCAACGTATAGTCAAGTTAAAAAAATCGGCCCCGTCAAAAGTTATACGGTTAATCAACAATTTATTTTAAAATAATCATCTATTTATCTAAAAGTAGAAAAAATTAATTTTTTTCCTTGACAATTATTGCGCAGTTAATATACTCGATATTTGACATCATGTTTTTATTGACAAGTTTATAACCTTTGGATATTTTTTTATTGCGGCCAAGGACCCACGGCTTTTGGACGCCACCAGTTGGGCCGCAGGTCTGGCTTGAACAAGGATACACGCGGCCAGGACGCGATACCATAGAGTCGGATTTTACCTGGGGGCAGGTGAACCGGATGATTTGATTGGAGGACGTTTGGTTTTGGGGCTGAAGGCATGGTCCAACGATTTCATCCGGGGCCTTGTCCTTGAGGCTCAAAACTCTTATTTCGGGACTTCTTGAACACCACAGGAACCAAAATGCCGTCCAAGAAAAAAGCAATCTTGGAAAAGCGTGAGGCAGGATAAAGATGATGAAAAGAATCGAAAGAATCTTTGAAAAGGTGGACGCCTTTTTCGGCCTGGTGGCAGAGGTGCTGGTGGCGTTTCTCGTGTTGCTGGTGGTAGCCGAAATCATTGGACGCGATATTTTCAACCACCCGATCCCAGGACAAATTGAGACGGCTATGCTGACTTTGGTGGGGATTGTCTACCTGGCTGTGCCCCATACCCAGATGGAACGCGGCCACATCCGCGTGGAGGTCTTCATCTCCAGAATCAGGGGAGCAAAACGGGAGTTTGTGGAAGCCTTTACCCTGGTCATAGCACTTATTATTTCGCTGATGATGCTTTGGGCCACCGGAAAGCGGGCTATAGGCTCTTTCCTGGGCGGGGAATTTCTCTCCGGGGTCATCAACTTTCCTATCTGGCCGGGCCGTCGACCACTGGAAACCTTTGAACTCGGCAAAGCCAGAAAGGAGGAGTTAAACGCCACCTAACCAACCTGTCCCGAGAGGGCAAACTGTACGGAAGGCTCTTGACTTTTACATGTTGACGATCTTACCAAGAAGGGAGTCAAGGATGTCCGCCAGGCCATGGATATTTACCTAAAACTACTGGATAAACATTTGGCGCAAAAGTAATCGGGAACCCCGGCGCAGCCGGTTTTTGGACCGGCTGCGCTGAACGAAATTGTTTTATCCTTGATGTTCGAGTTTTTGATCCCATCAAGGGGTTTGTTGGATAACCGCCACTAAAAAAGGTTTGGTCTTACATGAACGGCGCAATACTTTTTAAAAAATGGGAAGTATAAATTCTATGGGCAACAAAACTTGAACATCAAGTTATGACAAATCAGAATGATTTGAGACAAGACATCGATTAGGAGTAAAACATGAGTAAAGGAAAACTGGCCATTGTGGGGGTCGGCGAGGTGCCCACCGGAAGGTACCCGGAAAGATCCCGCTGGGACATTATTTATGAGGTATGCCGGCAGGCCATCCAAGACGCCGGCCTGGACAAGAATGACATTGAGGGCGTCATCACGAACAATCCCATGGCGCAGCCCAGGCTCTCTTCGGAAATTGCCTTCGGCAAGATACCCGAAGAGCTAGGGCTCAAGGGCTGCCGGGATGTTTGCATCTGCAACGCCGGCGGGGCCTCGACCTCCAATTGCCTCCGTCTGGCGGAACATTGGATCAACACCGGCCTGGCCAAGATCGTGCTGATTCCGCACGTCACGGTGCAATCGACCATTCCCCTTGAGGAAGTGACCGGTTTTTTCGCCACCGCGGGTATGGACCTTCAGTGGGAGTATCCCTTTGGGACAACCTACAACGGGATCATTGCCCTGGTCACCCAAAGATACATGTATGAAACCGGAACCACGGCCGAAGAACTGGCTTCGGTGGTGGTGGCCCTGAGGAAGTGGGCCGCCTTGGACCCGAACTCCATGTTCTATAAAAAACCGCTTACGCTGGACCAGGTTTTATCTTCCCGGATGGTTTCCACGCCGCTTCATGCCCGGGAATGCAACGTGTTGGCCGATGGGGGCGGGGCCATGGTGGTCACCTCGGCCGAGTTGGCCGCACAGATCACCAAGACGCCGGCTTACAAACTCGGCGCCGGGGTCAGATTTACCACTGCCTGCCCGTGTTTACGCAAAGATTTCTTTATGTTCAACAGTATACGGGACGCAGCCCAGGACGCCTTTAATGAAGCCGGACTCACCGCCGAGGATATGGACGTCTTCGAGATTTACTACGCTTATCCGGTGTATCAGTGTGTGGCCTTGGAGGCCTTTGGGATATGCCGGTCGGGTGAGGCGGGAAAATTCATCATGGACGGGCATACCTCGCCGGGAGGCAAGCAGCCATGCACCACCATCGGCGACGCCATCGGCCGGGGTCATACCGGCTCGGGGGTGAGTATGGCCAATTACATAGAAACGGCCCGCCAACTGATGGGCCGGGCCGGTGAAAAGCAGGTGCCTGACTGCAAATACGCCCTGGCCACCGCCGCGGGCGGCTCGGGCATGAACGCGATTATTTCAATCTGGGGGAGGGACATACCATGACGGAATACAAGAAGCCGCTACCGGTGGTTCAGCCTTGGAGCAAGGCCTTTTGGGAAGGAACCAAACAGCATAAATTGCTGATCCAGGAATGTCAGGACTGCCGGTCTAAAATCTTTTATCCGCGGCAATACTGTCCGGACTGCTGGTCGTCAAATCTGGGCTGGTCCGAGGCGAGCGGCAAGGGAAAGGTTTTTACTCATACGATTACGTTGGCCGGCGTGGAGGAGAAGTTCGCCGATGATCTTCCTTACGTGCTGGCCATGGTTGATCTCGAAGAAGGCATCCGCATGATGACCCGGATTGTAGAATGTGATCCGGAAAAGGTAAGCATCGGCATGGACGTGGAAGTGGTTTATGAGAATATTACCGATGAGTTTACCTTGCCTTTATTCAGACCAGTTACCGGCAAATAAATGGAAAGTGAAAACATTTAAGTGATGCCGTTGTTGATCAAATTGTCACGAATTAACTCCTTAATTAATACCTGGATATTTTATTTAATATTGGTGGTGACGATAAACATTTACACACAACCTCATTAAAATAGACGCTTATCACTGAGCGGAACCTCCGGCGACGAAGCAATCTCTTTTCCGTCCGGCCAACCCTTGAGATTGCTTCGTCCGGCGAGAGCGGTTCGTAGTGACAAAAAATTCAGTTAAAACTTGGATAAAAATCGTTAATCCTTTCTTAAGGGAAGGAGATAAAAATGGTTGATTATAAGACGATATTATACGAAATCGGCGGAAAGAACGGTTCCGTCTGCCGGATTACCATGAACCGGCCGAACAAGTACAATGCCATCAACAAGGAGATGGCCCAGGAACTATTGGCTGCCTTTAGAAGAGTAAGGGAGGAGAAATCGGTCGGTGTAGTGGTGTTTGCCGGGGCGGGAAAGGCGTTCTGCACCGGAGGGGACTTGGCCGACTTTCCGTCCATAATGACGAACCACCAAAGCGCCATGAACTGGCTGGCCCACGACGGACTTGATGTCCAGAACGCCATCACCGGGTGCGAAAAGGTGGTCATCGTCAAGATTGACGGTCATTGTCTGGCTGGAGGGCTGGAGCTGGCCCTTTGCTGCGACCTTCTTTACGCCAAGGAATCGGCCCGTATAGGAACCACAGAGATCAATATGGGGCTTTTACCCGGCTGGGGCGGCACGGCGAGAATAGTGAGAAGCATGCCTGTTTTTCGGGCCAGGGAGATCATTTACAGCGGCCGTAAAGATTATTCAGCCAAAGAGATGTATGAAATGGGCTTGTTGACCAGGGTGTTCAAGGATGAGGACTTCGAAGAGAAGTTTGAAGAAATCGTAGCCAATATCAGTTCCAAGAACCCGAACGCCCTGCGCATGGCCAAGGAAATCATGGGCAAATCGGCCGAGGGCGGCAGTATAGACGCGGCCTTGGCTCTTGAACGGACCGGGACGCAATGGCTGACCAACAGCCCGGAGGTTAAGGCCGTATTTGCGAAGTTCCTGGAAGCTCCAGACCAATTCACGGAGAAACAAAAAAAGGACAACATAGCGGCGGAAATGAAAAAATAATTTTCCGGAATCTGTTCCCTGGAATACCGGCGCCGGACCGGACAAAAAACGGGCGGACGTGAGGTTGTGCCCTAAAGAAGCCCAAGTCAGTGACTGTGACTTTAATGAAGAACGGGAAAGGATGCGCAATACTGCCTGTAAGTTCGTAGGCTAAGGAATCAACGAAAGAATATATCGGGGAAGGGAATAAAAATGAAAACCTGAACTGACTCAGGCCCGGAATAATCGAGAAGACCGCAGAGATAGGACTCCGGGCCATAACCGTTCCCAAAGAGCAGGGGGACTGGGCGGAGAGTTAATAAATGATGTGATAATTACCGCGGCCGTGGCCGGCGGATCATGGCATCACCCTGCTCATAGTCCATAAGTCGGCAGCAAAGAGACCTTGGGTAGTGTCGCTGTTTATTTTGGACACACCGAAAGTGAATATAATCAAAGCCCTTTTAACAGGGTTAGTAAGGGAGAGACCAAAAAATGGATTTCGAATTAACAGATGAACAAAGAATGCTCCGGGAGACTTACCGGAAGTTCTGTGAGACGGAGCTGACCCCGGAATATGTTCGGTGGCTGGACGAAAACTGCAACTGGACGCCGGACGACATGCTTGAAAAGTTGGCCGAACTGGGGACTTTTGCCATCACCATTCCCGAGGAATACGGCGGCCTGGGTCTGGGCCAGATAGAAAACTGCCTGGCCATGGAAGAATTATGCACGGCTGGCGTGGCCGTGGGTTTTTCCACGGTGACCGCGGTAGGTTTCGGGGCCACGCCGATTAAAGGGCTGGGCGCCGAGGAACAGAAAAGAAGGCATCTGCCCCGTATTGCCGAGGGCAAGGAGAAATGGTGTATGGCCCTGACCGAACCGGCTGGCGGCACCGACATTCTGGGCGCCATCAAAACCACGGCGGTTAAGGACGGGGACAGCTATATAGTCAACGGCTCCAAGATATTCATATCCGGGGCCCACGTGGCCGACTATATCCTGCTTATTGCCATAACCGACAAGGATGCGCCCCGTAAAAAAGGGCTTTCCATTTTCATCGTTGACGCCAAGAGCCCGGGTGTCACCATCAATCTTATAAAGAAGATCAGTATAAAATCCTGCGGCACGAATGAAATTTATTTCGAGGACGTCCGGGTTCCGGTCGAGAACCTTTTGGGCCGGGAAAACGCGGGCTGGTATAATCTCCTGGGCACCTTGAATCCCGAAAGGATCGCCACATCCATGTTCTCCCTGGGCATTGCCAAGTCAGCCTTCAATTATGCCCTTCAATACACCAAGCAGAGGGAGGCCTTTGGCGGGCCGATCGGCCGTTTTCAGATTCTCCAGCACTATCTGGCCGACATCGCCATTGAGATAGAGAACGCTCGAAACCTGATCTACAAGTGCGCTTGGCTTCACGACGCCGGTCAGCGGTACGACGCGGAAGCGGCCATGGCCAAGATCGTGGCCTGCCGGGCTTCGGAACTGGCCGCGCGTTACGGGATGGAGATACTAGGGGGTTACGGGGTTTGTACAGAGTATGACATGCAGCGGCATTTCCGTGACTACAAGCAGATGATGTTTTCTCCCATCTCGGACGAGATGGCCAAGAACTACATCGCCCAAAGTTTCGGGCTGCTCAGAAGCTACTAGACCTTCAGAAAGTTGGAGTTGGCTTAGTCAGTGGTCTTTCCGCCCGTTTGCGGAGAAATAGCCGAGAACATGATTTTACTGTCCATGGGTTTTCCCAAATCAAAAGGAGGAGAGTAAATGTATACGTAAGGCGACATACCACGAAGAAGCGCCATTATGTCCCCCCACCGCGAAGCTGTGGTATTCGATAATGTTCGGCTCACTTACCAGGAATTAAACCGGCGCGTCAACCAACTGGCCAACGCCCTGACCGGGATGGGTTATCAAAAAGGAGACCGCTTGGCCGTCCTGGCCGAGAATACCCACAAGTACCTGGAAGTCTATTTCGCCGCGGCCAAACTGGGAATGAGCGTCACTCCCCTGAACTTCCGTCTTTCCGATTCGGAAATCGAGCATATTGTCAATGACAGCGAGGCCGTATGCTTTATGGCCGCGGATACATATGAAGAACGGGCTCAAAATCTAAAAGGCCGGCTTCCCCGCATCAAGGACTGGATCGCCTTGGACAATCCCTTTGCGGGCTATGTCTTTTATGAGGACCTGATCCGGGACGCCTCGACCGAGGAACCTTTGGTCGAGGTGGATGAAGATGACATGGCCATACTCATGTATACAGGTGGGACCACCGGTCTGCCCAAGGGTGTGATGATGTCTCACCGCAATTTGATGACCGCCCTCCTCGGCCTCACTTTAAACGTCGGCTTCACCAAGGACGACGTCACCTGTTTCATCCTGCCGCTTTTCCACGTCTCTTTCTGGCCGGCCCTCTGCTGCCTGATGATGGGCGGTAAAGCGGTTATCATACGCAAGCCGGACCTGAACGAGATTCTCAGGCAGATCCAGGACGAAAAATGCACCCACATCAATGCCGTGCCCACCCTGTACGGTTGGATGCTTCAGCTGGAAAACTTTGACGACTACGATCTTTCCAGCCTGCGCTTGATCACTTACGCCGGCAGCCCCTTTCCCCCGCAGGCCCTTAAACAGTGCATCCAGAAATTCAAAACCAACTTCGCCCAGGCCTATGGCATGACCGAAGCCCTGGGGGGCTCGTATCTGGGAGAAGATGAGCACGTTCTGGAAGGGGAAAAGTCCCGACTCCTGGCCAGCGCCGGTCGGCCCATGATCAGTGCGGATGTCCGCGTGGTCGATGAAAACGGGCAACCTGTGACTTCCAATGTGATCGGCGAAGTGGCCTTGACAGGCAGGCACGTGATGATAGGTTACTGGAAGAACCCGGAACTGACCGCCAAGACCATCCGGGGCGGCTGGTACCACACCGGCGATATGGGCTACATGGACGATGAGGGCTACCTCTTCCTGGTGGATCGCAAGGCCGATATGATCGTCACCGGCGGCGAGAACGTCTACCCGAAAGAGACCGAAGATGTTTTATACGAACATCCGGCCGTGGCCAACGCCGCAGTGGTGTCGGCGCCGGATGACAGATGGGGCGAGCGGGTTCAGGCCGTGGTGGTGTTGAAGGCAGGACAGACCGCCACGGAAAAGGAGCTTATCGCTCACTGTAAAGCCAAACTGGCCGGATACAAATGCCCCAAGTCGATTGCGTTTTGGGATGCCCTGCCCACCACGCCCGTAGGCAAGATAATCCGCAAGGACGTTAAAAAAGAATTTTGGAAGGGCCGTGATCGGTCCATCGGCTGAGGCGTTCATTCAGGGAATTGCTTTTTTCGCCAGGTAAATCACCAACTCCCGAGGGGATTTACACCAGCAGAACGACCCGGAATCGAACCCGAAGACATGGAATCAAATCCGGACCCGGCCCATTCGCCGGCAGCGGTCAAGGGAGGGCGGAGGTTCCAGATAACGGAGAATTTACAGATAGATCATGGACCCCCGGCCATCACCGATAAGGACCGGATAAGATCGTTGGTGAGAAACTGGTCCGGCTTATGGGGATTGAACCTAGAGACAGGATCAGGCCGGGAGGTCACCCTACTTCATCGGGATGATAACATTATATCACAATATATCAGTAAGTTATACGGTTTTTACATTCTTGCCGTGCAATGCTCTCAAAGCGACCGATCCGTCACAGCCTCTTTTGCATCCAGACCTGGTCGAAATCCTGCCCGAATTTTTTCCCGACCTTTTCAAATCGGCCGCATTCCTTAAAACCGTTTTTTAAGTGGAAGGAAATGCTTCTTTCGTTTCTTGAGGAAATGTCGGCCAGGATCGAATCGATGCCCATTTTCTTGGCCTCGGTTTCGAGGTGGGACAAAAGAATTCCGCCCAAACCCCGGCCGATCCGATCCGGGGCCACGAAATAGGTGATTTCAGACGTCCGCTGGAAAGCGGCCATGGGATGATAAGGCCGGAGCAGGGCAAAGGCGACGACGCGGCCGGTTTCGTCCTTGACCGCCGCCGCCGGATATTTTTGGACCAGTCCCAGGAACATATCAAAAAACTCATACGGCACTTTTGTTTCCGGGTAGGCGGCGAAACCGTTTTCGATATAGTAATTGAAAATGTCAATGACTGGGCTGCGATGATCCGCGTTAAGTTTTTCCAAGATTACGGACAAATTACCGCTCCTTTTTCAATTTTCAATTCCAGCCCAGTATCCTTAAAAAGCATAAGCCAGGGCCAGAATCCCAATGATGATCATTTTACCTTTTGACAGGTCTTTCAGGCCATGACTCAATCAACAATAAGCGGATTCGGGCCGGCCGTCAATTCTATAGAGCCCTTAAAAATAGCCTATGATGCTTGTCTGGAGGGGATTATGGAGGTTCAAGGCGGTTTGCCGAGCGGGGTTTTGTTGATCATGAAAATGCCGGAGAAAACCGGAAAAATGGTCTCCGTCACTGACGGCCAAAGAAAAAGGCCGCGCATTTAACTTTGCAGCGGCCACGATTTCTGAAAAAATGGTCGGGACGACTGGATTTGAACCAGCGACCCCCTGAACCCCATTCAGGTGCGCTTCCAGACTGCGCCACGTCCCGACAGACGGATTTACTATATACCCCGCTGTTTTGACCTGTCAAGCTTTTGCTCAGCCCTTGTCGGACCGGAGAACCCGGACTTCGCCCACACGTATGGTCAGGCCCCTGGCGTCGAAATGTTCGAGAATAGGGATGATGTACTTACGACTCAAACCGGTGATTTCCTTGAACTGAGGGGTGGTCAGCTCGCCGGTTTTCTGGAGGAAGGCGCGGGCCTGATCCCAGAGACCGGCCAGGGCTTGGCTGTCGAAATAAAGGTCGGTCTTTACTTTGACCAGGCGGCCCTGTTTGATCAGGTGCTCCAGGACCTCCCGGTGGTGTTCAGGCGAACCCGGCAGTCCGACGGCCGCTTCCTTGAAATAAGGCGGGGTCGGACCGGCCTCCCGGTAGGTATTAATCAGGCGTTCTTCGATTTGTTGAAGCTCATCGGCCAGTTTCGGCCGATGTTCGGCCAAGTGGACCAGGTCCCGGTCGGAGACGACCCGACCGGTCTTGACCAGGTGATCGAGGAGGAAGGCGAGGAACTTGTAATCTTCCAGGCCAGAGACACGGGTCTTGAGTTCCTCGCGGCCCAGACCCGGCCGGACGGGAAATTTTTGGTGGTACTCGGCCAGGAGGTTCAAGGTCTTTTCAACCAGACGATCAAAGGTTTTTCGGCCGATCAGGCGACCGTGTTCCTTGTCATAGGCGATGGCTTCCTGCCGGGATAAAATCCGGTCTACCGAATTCTTGATCTGTTTGGCCGGGAGGTCGATCAGGCCGGCCAGGTCTTGGCCCGAGGTTCCCTTAGGGCCGGCGCTTTCGATCAGGATTTGCAGGCTTCTGACCGGATCATGCTCTCTCAAGGTCTCCAGGTCGGCGATGATCTGTTCTTGGAAGCGCTTGTGCCGCAAGGGGTTGGGGTTGAGGACCTCGCCGCCGGCTATGGTCCGGATCGGGGAATAGCTGCGCAGGACGAAGCGGTCGCCGGCCAGACAGACGCCCGGTTCCTCGAGAAGTATCTGGGCCGGAGCGGAATCGCCGGGGGCCAATTCCCCTCGGTCCAGGAAGATAATCCGGCCGAGAATTTCGATGGTGCCTATATGGAACCGGACCTGGGTCCTGTTCTTCAATGGCTTGTCCGCGCTGGCCAAGTGATGAATCCAAAGGTCCATCCGCCGGCCGGGGTGAAGGGTATCCGGCGGAGCCAGCACCTGACCGCGCTGGATGCGTTCTTTTTCCACGCCTTGCAGATTTACGGCCGTGCGGGCTCCGGCGTGGGCCTGGGTCACGCTCGCATTGTGGACCTGGAGGCCGCGGACCTTGGCCGTCAGCCCGATCGGATAAATCATGACCGTTTCGCCCAAGGAAAGGATTCCGGAGATGGCCGTGCCGGTGACCACTGTCCCGAAGCCTTTCATGGTGAAGACCCGGTCCAGGGGCATGCGGAAAAGGCTGCTGGTCTGGCGTTCTTCCAACCGGGCCGTCACCTGGGCCACGGCCTCGATCACCTGGTCCCTGCCCCGGCCGTCCAGGGCGGAAAAACGAACCAAGGGCGCTCCGTCCAAAAAGGTGCCGGCCGCGAAATCCCTGATGTCCTCCTCAACCATCTCCAGCCATTCTTCATCGACCAGGTCGACTTTGGTGATGACGATCAAGCCGGCCCGGACGCCCAAAAGCTGACAGATTTCCACGTGCTCCCGGGTTTGAGGCATGACGCCTTCGTCAGCGGCCACGACCAGGGCCACCAAGTCGATGCCGGTGGCTCCGGCCACCATGTGACGCACGAATTTCTCATGTCCCGGGACGTCGACAATACCCACGCGTGTGCCGTCGGGCATGGATAAATGGGCGAAGCCGAGCTCGATGGTAATGCCCCGGGCTTTCTCCTCCTTGAGTCTGTCCGTGTCGATGCCGGTCATGGTTCTGATCAGACTGGTTTTGCCGTGGTCGATATGACCGGCTGTGCCCAGGATTACCTGTGTGGCCATGTTGTGGCTCCTGACTGGGATTTATTCGGCCGTTTCCGCCTGTAAAGTTCATTATAACGGCCAATGATCGGCGGTCAAGGCGGATTTGTGGAGTGTAGGGCGGTCTTTTTCCTCCGTCCCCTTGCCAATTCTAGTTGATGGTGATACATGATAATGTGATTATGAAGGTATTTTGTCGAATGTTTTCGGGAGACAGCCATGCTTGACTATTTGAGGGCCTTGCGGGCCCCTTTTCTGAGCGGCTCACTGATGCCGGTGATTCTGGCCGCAGCCTGGGCCGGAGTCCACGAATCTTTCGCCTGGACCCCTTTTGTCCTGACCCTGATCGGGGTGGGCTGCCTGCATCTCGGGGCCAACCTGATCAACGACTGGGCCGACAGCCGGGGGAGCGACCCGATCAACGAGCGTCATACTCCGTTTTCCGGCGGCAGCCGGGTTATCCCGGAGGGTCGCCTCAGCCGCCGGACCGTTCTGCTGATGAGCCTGGTTTTTTATGCCGCAGCCTTGGCCATAGGCGTTTACATGATTAAAAGCTATCCGCTGGTCGGCGTTTTGGGCGGTCTGGGACTGGTCATTGGTTTCGGATACTCGGTCCACCCCTGGAGTTTCATGAGTCGAGGTCTGGGCGAACTGGGCATCTTCTTCGCCTTCGGTCCGCTGGTCACTTTGGGGACCTATTATGTTATGACCGGGGAGCTGACCTGGCCGGCTTTTCTCTTGGGCTTTCCCTTGGGTTTCCTCATAACGGCCGTGATCTGGATCAACCAATTTCCTGATTACCAGGCCGACCGGACCGCGGGAAAGAGAAATCTGGTCGTCCGTCTGGGGCTGAATTCGGCTCGCTGGGTCTATTCGGTCCTGATGCTCGGTTCTTTCGTCGCCCTCATCGGATTGGTGGCCGTCGGCCTGCCGCCTCTGCTCTTGATCGGTTTGGGGGCCTTGCCGCTGGCCCTGAAAGCCTGCCGGGTCTTTGGGCGACATTACGCCGACCATCCCCAGATCGTCCCGGCCCAGGCCCTGACCATCCAGACCCAGTTGGTCATGGGCGCCTTAACCAGCCTTGGTCTGTTCCTGACTGCTTTTTTAGGTTGAGGAGGCCGGGCGTTTGCGAATTCTGGCCTTGGATTTGGGAACTAAAAGAGTGGGCGTGGCCCTGAGTGACGAAATGGGCTGGACGGCCCAAGGCCTGACCGTTCTGGACCGGAACCCGAAAGCCGGTTTCCTGGCCGCGATCAAGGAACTGACCCGGAGCCATGATGTCGACCGGATCGTGGTCGGACTGCCCCGCCGCATGGACGGTTCCTTGGGTCCGGAAGCTCAGAGCGCGCTGGACATGGCCCGGGAGCTGGGAGATTGCGTGGGCCTGGAAATCGTGACCTGGGATGAGCGCCTGTCCACGGCCGCGGCCGAACGAACCCTTCTGGAGGCCGATTTGAGCCGGAAGAAACGGAAACAAGTGCGGGACAAGGTGGCCGCGGTCTATATCCTGCAAGGTTATTTGGACTTTTTAAGTTCATCGTTCCGAAAGCCCGGCGGATGAATCATTTTTTCAAGTGGTCCGGCCTCGCCGCCGGCGTCCTGGCCGTGGCCGCCGGGCTGACCGCCCTGGAAATACTTTCCCGCCTTTCCCCCGTCACCGCCCAATCGAAAAAAATCGTGGTTAATGTCCGCCGGGGGGCCATGGTGCCGGAAATCGCCCTCACCCTGGAGAAAGCCGGGGTGATCCGCTCGGCCGAGGTTTTTCGGTATTATGTGGCCTTCAAAGGTCTTGGTCCTCAAATCAAGGCCGGCGAACACGTCCTCGACCCCAGCCTCGGCGTTCCGGAAGTCTTGGACGCGCTGATTAAGGGCCGCTATAAACTGTACCGCCTGACCGTGCCTGAGGGCCTGACCATGTTTCAAATTGCTTCCCTGGTCGAGGAAAACGGCTTGGCCGACCGAGACCGGTTTCTGGAACTTTGCCGTGATCCGAAATTCATCGCCGAGTTGGGTTTGGACGTCAAGACCTTGGAAGGCTATCTTTTCCCCGAGACCTACCATTTCGTCCGGGGCGCCTCGACCCGGGATGTCATCGAGGCCATGGTCGGAAGATTTCAGAAGGTTTGGGAGCGCTATCAACCTCGGATTAAAAGCGTGGATTTATCCCGGCACGAGGTCGTCACCCTGGCCTCCATCGTCGAAAAAGAGACCGGGGCGAGTCACGAACGGCCGATGATCGCCGCGGTGTTCCTCAACCGCCTCAAACGAGGCATGCGCCTGGAGACTGACCCCACGGTGATCTATGGACTGGAAAACTTTGACGGCAACCTGACCCGGAAGGACTTGGAGACGCTCACGCCTTACAACACTTATCGGATCGACGGTCTGCCCCCCGGACCCATAGCCAATCCGGGGGAAGAAAGTTTGCGGGCCGTGATCGAACCCGCCCCCGTTGACTACCTCTATTTCGTTTCCAAAAATGACGGCACCCACGATTTTTCCCATAGTTTGTCCGAACACAACCGGGCCGTTTACAAGTACCAGAAGCTTCCGTCCCAGCGCTGATCCTAATCGAGCCGGAATAAAAGCAGGTCGCCTCCACGGTTTTCACCCTCACGGAATTAACGATTATCGACTATTTGTTTTTTAACTGATCACCCAGCCGCTGGTGTTTAGTCGTTGGTTTGCTCAAATGCTTCTAATTTTTCGGTTCCCGGCCTGGCGGGACCTGGAGAGTGAAAAAAGCTCGGGGAAAGATCGACCAGGCCGGGGGTCGGAGCCGCCTGGGGAATGGCATTTTGCCTCGCCCATCATATATTTCCCTAAAAACACATTATGTAGTGCTTTTGCCGCTGTCATTCGCAATATATTGATCATAATCTATAGCCGCCAGCCCCAATAAATCCATTTAATGATTAAATTTTTCCTTGACAGTGGCATTTTGTGGCATTAGAATGTCATCAAATGTCATGAAGTGGCATTTCAGGTGGGATAGGGGCCAACAAGAGGCGGTATGTCTTTCCTGGGCAACTACAATCACAACATGGATGCCAAGGGGAGGGTTTCCATCCCCATTCAGTTCCGTCGTTTTATTCCGGAAATCAAGGATGGCAACGAACTGGTGGTGACCCTGTCCGCCGAGGGAGACTGCTTGTGGGTTTACTGCTGGAAAGACTGGAAGATAATCGAGCAGCAGATCAGGGAAAAGAAGTTCAGCAAGCAGAAATACCATTTTATCCACCGGTTCATCGGCAACGCGCATGAATGCAGCCTGGACGGCATGGGGCGGATTTTGATTTCCCCGGCCTTGCGGGCCAAGGCGGAGTTGAACAAGAACGTGGTTTTGGTCGGGGCCTTGGAAAAGTTCGAAATTTGGGATCAGGATCGCTACGAAAAACTGACCGCCGACGAGGATTCCCGAGCTCTGGCTCAAGAGTTTTACGAGACCGAAGTTATCAGTATCTGATGTGGTATGGAATATTTCCACACTCCGGTCATGCTGGCCGAGGTTTTGGCCGCTCTGGACCCCGAGAGGGGCGGCCGTTATGTGGACGGCACCATTGGCGGCGGGGGGCACACCAAGGCTATTTTGGAGCGGGTCGGACCCCGGGGTCGGGTGCTGGGTCTGGACAGGGACCCTGAATCCATCGGCCGTCTTGAAAAAGTTATGAGCCCCGCCGCCCCAAACCTGATTCTCCGGCAGGCCAATTTTGCTCAAGTGAATGTGGTCTTGGATGAACTAGGCTGGGAGGTAGCAGACGGGATGCTTTTAGACCTGGGTCTCAGTTCTTTTCAGATCGACCGGTCCGGCCGGGGTTTTTCCTTTCAGAAGGCCGAACCGCTGGACATGAGAATGGATCCGGCTCACGGCGAGCCGGCCTCGACCCTGGTCAATCGGCTGCCGGAAAAGGAGTTGGCCGATCTGATTTACCGATTCGGCGAAGACCGGGCCTCTCGACGGATCGCGCGGGCCATCGTCCGGGCCCGGCCCTTGGAAAGATCGGACCAATTGGCCGAAGTTATTCGGCGGGCTTCGGGGCGGTCGGCCGGGAGAGCCCGCATCCATCCGGCCACCAGGACCTTCCAGGCCCTTCGGGTGGCTGTCAACAAAGAGTTGGATAACCTGGCCGAATTTTTAAACCGAGCGCCTGAATTGGTCAGGCCGGGGGGACGCCTGGTCGTCATTAGTTTCAACTCGCTCGAGGATCGTCTGGTTAAAATATCAATGTCTCGGCTGAAAGGCCGCTCGGATCGAGACGATGCTCAGCCGGTATTGAAAGCTTTGTATAAGAAGCCATTGAGGCCAAGTCCTGAAGAAATCGCCGCCAACCCACGAGCCCGCAGTGCCAAATTACGGGCCGCGGAACGTGTTTGATCATGAGGTGAATCGATGTCGGAAGTTCAGGTGGAACGCCTCCGAAGCAATTATTTGACCATTCGCCAGGGCAACCACAAGACCAGGACTTCTTTCTGGGCTTACGGTCACCGCCTGTTTCTGGCCTGCTCGGTCGCCTTGATCTTTATGGGTTTTGCCCTGGTTTTTGTCTGGTCCAATTACCAGGCCGTGCAACTTGGTTACGTCATCGCCCAGCTCCATCAGGAAAAGACGCAACTCAAGGAGATCAACCGCAAACTTAAGTTGGAGCTGGCCAACCTCAGCGCTCTGGACCGGTTGGAGCAGATAGCGAAAAATAAATTGGGGTTACAAACGCCCCAGCCCGATCAGATTCAGGTTATTGAGTGAATGAAAGTTTCTTCGGCCAAATGGATCCGGTTCCGCATCCACATCGTTTTCGCCTTTTTTGTATTGATTTGGGCGTGTCTAATCTTGCGGGCCTTTCATCTTCAAGTCTTGGACCAGGATAATCTGGCCGGCCAAGCCGCGTCCCAATATCAAAGGATCATCAAGATCAACCCGGTCCGCGGAGACATCTTCGACCGCCAAGGGGAAAAACTGGCCGTCAGTCTGGATACCGACTCCATCTTCGCTAATCCCCAAGAAATCCAGGATTCTGTCCGAACCGCCGCCCAATTGGCCAAAATCCTCGATCTTGATCGGGGGGCATTGGTGGATAAACTGAAAAGCAAAACGCCTTTCGTCTGGATCAAGCGCCAAGTCAGTCCGGAGGAATCGGCCCAAGTGGCGGAGTTAAATTTAAGCGGCCTCGGTTCGATCAAGGAAAGCAAACGTTTTTATCCCAACAAGCAGTTGGCCGCTCATCTCCTGGGCTTCACCGGCGTGGACACCCAGGGGTTGGGCGGCCTGGAAAACTATTATGATGAATATCTTCAGGGCACGCCCAGTTCCTGGCGGGTCATGTGTGACGCCCTGGGCCGGACCTTTCTCGACCGCGACGCCGAAGCCCCTCCCGGCCTCCGCGGGTCCAGTCTCACTCTGACTCTCGATCGGCGCATCCAGTTTGTTACGGAAAAGGCTTTGGCCGCGGCCGTCGAACAATACAAAGCCCGCGGCGGATCGGCCGTGGTCGTGAGGCCGAAAACCGGAGAAATTTTGGCCGCGGCCGTGGTTCCGTCTTTCAATCCCAATGTCTATCAGGCTTATCGGTCGGAACAGCGCCGCAACCGCGTCCTGACCGACGCCTTTGATCCCGGCTCCACTTTTAAAATTTTTGTCACGGCCGGGGCCTTGGCGGAAGGCTTGGTCAAGCCCTTGGACCTGATTAATTGTGAAAACGGCGCCTACACCGTGGACCGACACATCATTCACGACCACACAAAACACGGCTGGCTGACCGTGAACAAGGTCATCAAGTATTCATCGAATATCGGCGCTTTGAAGATAGGCGAGGAACTCGGACCGGCCCGCCTCTATCATTACCTGAGCCGGTTCGGTTTCGGGGAAAAGAGCGGGATCGATTTGCCCGGGGAATCGGCCGGCCTGATGCGGCCTTACCAGGACTGGCGGAAATTGGACTCAGCCAACGTGGCCTTCGGCCAAGGCATTTCCGTAACCGCCCTGCAGATGGTCATGGCCATGGCCGCCCTGGCCAACGACGGGTTTTTGATGCGTCCCTATATTGTGGCCGAGATAACCGATTGCTTCGGCCGGACCATCAAAAAGAACCGTCCTCTGGCCGTCCGCCAGGTCGTCTCCGCCGAAACCGCCCAAAAAGCCAAGGCCATGTTGCGGATGGTGGTCGAGGAAGGCGGCACGGGGACCCGGGCCGAACCTGTGGGCTATCCGGCCGCCGGTAAAACGGGCACGGCCCAAAAGCTTGATCGAGTTTCCGGAACCTATTCGGACCGCAACTTTTTCAGCTCCTTTGTCGGATTCGTTCCCTGGCAAGAGCCTGAACTGGCCATTTTCGTCGGATTGGATGAACCCCATCCGGAAATTTATGGAGGGATTGTCGCCGCCCCCGTGTTCCGGGAGATCGCCGAACAGGTCCTGCCCCTGCTCAACGTCCAGCCCCTGGTTCCTCTTCCGGAAGAAATTCAGTCGGTCGAGACCGAGAAAATACCCAGGGCCGCGGCTTGGGTCAATTCAGACCGGGCCGCCCAAGCACCTGATTCGGACTCCTCGGCCGACGGGGCCGACCTTGTACCGCAAGTGATCGTCTCTGAAGAAAAAGGCCGGGAAACCATGCCTAACTTGGCCGGGCTGTCCATGGGCCGTGTCCTGGAACTCATGTCCGCCTATGGTGTAAGTTTAATCTTTTCCGGCAGCGGCCGCGCCGTCTGGCAGAATCCGCCTCCCGGCGGACTGATCAAGGCCGGACAAATCTGCCGGGTTAAGTTCGAGCAGGGCTAGTGAAACTGAAAGACCTTATCAGCCGCCTTGAATCAGCCGATCTTTCGGGGGATCCCGAGATGGAGGTCTTTTCGGTGGTCTATGATTCCAGGGCCGTGACTCCAGGCGCCCTGTTTGCCGCCGTTCGCGGCCTGGCCGATGACGGCCGGCGTTTCATCCCCCAGGCCGTGGCCGCGGGAGCCGCCGCCGTTCTGGTTGACGCGCCCATGGCCGACGATCCGGGGGTGTCCGTCGTCTCCGTCCCCAATGTGCGCCGGGCCATGGCCCTGGCCGCGGCCGAACTTTTAGGCCGTCCCGCCGAACAAATGACCCTGATCGGCATCACCGGAACCAACGGGAAGACCACCACGGCTTTTCTCATTGAATCGATCCTCCATCAAGCCGGCCTCTCGGCGGGCGTTTTGGGCACGGTCAACGTTCGTTTCGCCGGACAAGTCAAACCGGCGGCCATGACCACCCCGGAAGGCCCTGATTTGCAGCTCATCCTCCGTGAAATGCTCGACGCCGGCGTCAACCATGTGGTCATGGAAGTGTCCTCGCACGCCTTGGACCAGTCCCGGGCGGCCGGCTGCCGGTACGATGTGGGGGTTTTCACCAATCTCAGCCAGGACCACCTGGATTACCATCACGATCTGTCAACCTATTTTGAGGCGAAAAAACGTCTCTTCACCGAATACCTTGATGGAACCCGTCTGGCCGGCAATCCCAAGGCGGTGATCAACGTCGACGATCCCTGGGGCCGGGAACTGGTGTCGCTCCTGGGTGCCAGGGCCCTGACTTTCGGTCTGGAAGAAAAGGCCGACCTCCGGGCGGTTGACGTTCGATCCGATCGGACCGGTCTCTCCGCCCTGCTCGTCACGCCGTCCGGCAACTTCCAAGTGAACAGCCGGCTCTTGGGCGGCCTCAACCTATATAATTTCCTGGCCGCCGCCGGAGTGGGCCTGGCTCTTGGTTTGGACCACGATTCCATCGCCGCCGGGCTGGCCGCGTTGACCGGGGTCCCCGGCCGTTTGGAACGTGTGGGAACCAAAGACGAGTACTTGGTCCTGGTTGATTACGCCCACACCGAAGACGCCCTGACCCGAGTCCTCGAAGCGGTCCGGGCCTTGGGGCCAGGGCGGCTTTTGATCGTTTTCGGCTGCGGCGGCGACCGGGACAGAACCAAACGGCCGTTAATGGGCCGGGCGGCCGGAAGTCTGGCCGATCTGGCCATAGTCACCAGCGATAACCCTCGGACCGAAGACCCGCTGAGCATCATCGCCCAGGTCGAAGAAGGACTTACCGGGCGGGGACTGAGCAAACTGGACCCGGCCCTCCTCAACGGTCGATTCACACCGGGAGCCTATGCCGTGGTCCCGGATCGACGCTCGGCCATCCGCTTGGGCGTCCGCCTGCTCCAACCCGGCGATATTCTGCTGCTGGCCGGCAAGGGTCACGAGGATTATCAGATTTTGGGCCGGGAAAAAATTCACTTCGACGACCGTGAGGAAGCCCGGGCCGCTCTGGCCGCGGAGGATAAGTTTTGACCGGCCTTAATCTCAGTCTGGCTGAAGCGGCCGGGGCCATGGGCGCCCGAAACCGGACCGGTCTGACCGGGGTCATCCTGGCCGGTGTCGGGACAGACTCCCGGAAGATCGGGCCGGGAGAACTCTTCGTGGCCCTGAAAGGTCCCAACTTCGACGGTCACGCCTTTGTAGGACAGGCCTTCGAAGCCGGCGCCGCCGCCGCCGTCATCGCTGATTCTGAGCGATCCGTCCGAGGGAAAATCTGTTTGCGGGTGCCCGACACCCTCAAGGCTCTGGGCGATCTGGCCGCCCTGGTCCGCCGGCGACGTCCCCTGAAAGTCGTGGCCCTGACCGGTTCCAACGGCAAGACCACCACCAAGGAAATGCTTATCAGGATCATCGGCCGCAAGTACAACACCCTGGCCACTCAAGGCAATTTGAACAACCTGATCGGCCTGCCCTTGACTCTTTTTGGTCTCCGGAATGGACATCAGGCCGCCGTCTTGGAAATGGGCATGAACCGGCCGGGTGAAATCGCCCGGCTGACCGAAATCGCCGACCCGGACGTGGGTCTGGTCACCAACGTCGGCCCGGCCCACCTTGAAGGGCTGAGGGACCTGGACGGGGTGACCCGGGCCAAGGGTGAGATCTATGCCGGGCTCCGCAAGGAGGCCGTGGCCGTGGTCAACCTGGACGACCCCCTGGCCGCCGGGGCGGCCTCGGTCTTCCCCGGCCGGCGTCTCACCTTCGGGTTCAAGCCCCCGGCTGAAGTCAGAGTGCGCGGCCTTCGCCGCAGAAGTTTGACCGGGACCGATTTCGAGTTAATGACTCCGGAAGGGGCGGCCAAGATAAGGTTCGCCCTGCTGGGCCGACATAACGTGGCCAACGCCCTGGCCGCCTCCGGAGCGGCCCTGGCTCTGGGCCTGTCCCCGGCCGACATCCGGGCCGGTCTGGAAGGTTTCAGGCCTTTCCCCGGCCGCCTTGAACTAAAACGGCTTCCCGGACCCGTCTATTTGATCGACGACACCTATAACGCCAATCCGGCTTCCACCCGGGCCGCCCTGGAAGTCCTGACCGACCTCAAGGGAAAAGGCCGAGCCGTCGCCGTCCTCGGAGACATGCTCGAACTGGGTTCGACCGCTGAAACCGAACACCAGTCCGTCGGCCGGACCGCGGCCCGCTTGGGTGTGGACGTGCTGATCACGGTCGGTCCCAACGCCAAAATTATGTCCCAGGCCGCCCGAAAAGAGGCCGGCGCTCCGACGGAAATTTTTTGGTTCCCGGACGTCTCCCCAGCCGCCGATTTTCTTGGCCGCCGAATTCAAGCCTACGACCGGATACTGGTCAAGGGCTCCCGAAGCATGCGGATGGAAAGGATTGTTCATTTTTTTACCGGAGAAGGCCGAGGCGACTAGTTATGCTGTATCATCTCCTCTACCCCCTGCATACCGTCTTCACGGCCTTCAACGTCTTCCGCTACATCACTTTCCGGACGATCTACGCCGTGGTCACGGCCATGGCCATCAGTTTCCTCATCGCCCCCTGGTTCATAGGCCTGGTCAAGCAGTTCCAAATCAGGCAGTACATCCGCGAAGACGGCCCGGCCTCTCATCACGCCAAGGCCGGGACCCCGACCATGGGCGGCGTCTTTATTCTCCTCTCCGTCTTCACTTCCGCCTTGCTCTGGTCCGATCTGACCAGCGTCTTCGTCTGGCTGGTTATTTTCGTGGGAGTCGGTTTCGGTTTGATCGGTTTCGCCGACGACTATCTCAAGATCAAACGCCGTCACAATAAAGGACTTTCGGGTCCGACCAAACTGATTTACCAACTCGCTCTGGCCGGGGCCGTCGGGTTGTTCCTTTATCACTACCAGGGTTACGATACGCTCTTTCGGGTGCCCTTTCTCAAGGGCGTCCGGGTCGATTTGGGGCCGGGATACATCCTGCTGGCCATGCTGGTCATCGTCGGGAGCTCCAACGCCGTCAATCTGACCGACGGCCTGGACGGGTTGGCCATCGGGCCGTATTTGATCGCCATGAGCACCTATATGGTCCTGGCCTATCTGGTCGGCCATGCCAAGATCGCCGGTTATCTCCAGATACCCTACATCGCGGGCGCGGCCGAAACCACCGTGGTTTGCGGTTCCTTGGTCGGGGCCAGCATCGGTTTTCTGTGGTTCAATTCATACCCGGCCCAGATATTCATGGGCGACGTGGGCTCGTTGTCCCTGGGCGCGGTCCTGGGTACGGTGGCCCTCCTGGTCAAACAAGAACTCCTGCTGATCCTGATCGGCGGAATATTCGTCCTCGAAGCCGTTTCCGTCATCATGCAGGTGGCCTTTTTCAAGGCCACCGGCGGCAAGCGTATCTTTAGAATGGCCCCTCTCCATCATCATTTCGAGCTTAAAGGCTGGCCCGAACCCAAGGTCATTGTGCGCTTCTGGATCATCGCCATCCTTTTGAGCCTGATCGCCGTCAGCACTCTGAAACTGAGGTAAGGCCCGGCCCATGGACGGAAGATTGGGAAAAATTTTTGACAAACCGGGTGTCTTATCCCGGCATGATCGGGCCGTTCGGCCCGACCTGGCCGGGGCCGGGGCCCTGGTGGTCGGCCTGGCCCGGACCGGCCAGGCGGCGGCCGAGTTTTTGCTCGAGCAGGGAGCGCGCGTGACCGCCACCGATCTTTTGGCTTGGGAAGACCTTGATCCCCGGGCTCAAGCCCTGGCCGAGCGGGGAGTGGTCTTGGAGCTGGGGCGACATCGGGAAGAGACCTTCACCCAGGCCGACCTCATCGTGGTTAGCCCCGGCGTGCCTTTGACCATCAAGCCCCTCCTCACGGCCCGAGCCAAGGGGGTCGGCATCACCGGCGAGATCGAACTGGCTTCGCGGTTTATCGACCAACCCCTGGTCGCCGTGACCGGGACTAACGGCAAGACGACCACGACCAGCCTCATCGGCGAAATTTTTCAGGCTTCCGGCCGCAAGGTTTTTGTCGGCGGCAATATCGGCCGTCCGCTCATCGAATACGTCAATAAATCCGAACCCGCCGAAGTGGTGGTCATCGAGGTTTCGAGTTTTCAGCTCGAAACCGTCGAAACGCTCCATCCGGCCGCGGCGGTCCTGCTCAACGTCACGCCCGATCATTTGGACCGGCATCCCGATTTCGAGGCCTATGCCGCGGCCAAACTACGCCTGTTCGGCCGGCAGGGTCCGGAAGACACGGCCGTGCTTAACGCCGATGATCCGGTTGCGGCCGGGGCCGCTCCTCGTTCCCGGCCTCTCTTTTTCAGCCGGCGGTCCAGGGTCGAATCGGGGGCTTATGTCGATGCCGGCCGTTTGGTCCTGATGGCCGAAGGGAAAGAACTGGCGGCCCGACCTCTGACCGACATGCTCCTGACCGGCGCCCACAACCAGGAAAACGTCATGGCCAGCGTCTTGGCCGCCTCGGCTTTGGGGGTGGACCCGGCCGCGGCCTTGGCCGCCGCCGCCCGCTTCCGGGGCCTGCCCCATCGGGTCGAACTGGTCGGTGAGTATGACGGCGTGCGCTACTACGACGATTCCAAGGGGACCAACGTGGGGGCGGTGATCAAGTCCCTGGAAGGGTTCAACGCTCCGGTCATCCTCATCGCCGGCGGCCGGGACAAGTCCGGAGACTTCCGGCCGCTCCGACCTTTGATCCGCGAGAAGGTCAAGCTGCTGATCCTGCTAGGCGAGGCCAAGGCCAAGATGGCCGGGGTTTTGGGCGGCGAGACCGAGACCGTGCTGGTCGGGGATATGGTCGAGGCCGTGACCCTGGCCCGAGATCGGGCCGAATCCGGCGATGTGGTCCTGCTTTCGCCGGCCTGCGCCAGCTTCGATATGTTCAAGGATTACATCCAACGCGGCCTGGTCTTCGCCGACCTGGTCAGGGAGGGGAAAGACTGATGGCCGAGGCCGCTCCCAAACAGAGATGGGATTATCTCCTTCTTTTGGCCGTGTTATGCCTGGCGGCCTTGGGCCTGGTCATGCTTCTGTCGGCCAGCTCGGTCCTGGCCCAAAAATGGTACGGCGACCCCTATTATTTCTTCTTCCCCCAGGTCGCCTATGTCCTCCTCGGTCTGACGGTCATGATCTGCCTCAAAAACGTCCCTTATCGGCTTTTCTGCCGATTGTCCTATCTCCTGCTTTTTTTGAGCTTGGCCGGACTGGCCCTGGTTTTCGTTCCGGGCATCGGCCGGACCGCCGGCGGGGCCACCCGCTGGCTTCATCTGGGCGGCTTCTCTTTCCAGCCGTCCGAGCTGACCAAGGTGGTCTTGGTCGTTTACCTGGCTTATTCCCTGGCGGCCAAGCGCGAATATGTAAAAAGTTTCAGCCGCGGACTCCTGCCGCATCTGCTGGTCCTCGGGACCTTGATCCTCCTGGTCATGGCCGAGCCGGACCTGGGCGCTTCCGTCGTTCTGGTTCTTCTGGCGGTTGTCATGTTTTTTATCAGCGGAGTCCGTTTGACTTATTTGTTCTCCCTGGGTCTCCTGTTCGTTCCGGCCTTGTACTGGGCCATTATCCAGAACCCCTATCGGCTCAGACGGATCAGCGCCTTCCTCTCCCCCTGGGCGGACCCGCTGGACACCGGGTACCATATTATTCATTCCTTCATGGCCTTCAGTTCCGGAGGTCTGACCGGCATGGGCCCCGGCGGCGGCCGACAAAAGCTTTTCTTTTTACCCGAACCGCACACCGACTTCATCTTCGCGGTGGTCGGCGAGGAACTCGGCTTTGTGGGCGTGACTTGCGTGGCCCTTCTCTTCCTGGTCGTGGTCTGGCGTGGAATTTCCATTTCCCTCAATTCATACGAACTGGAAGGGGCCTATCTGGCCCTGGGACTGACCATGATCATCGGATTGCAGGCCTTCATGAACATGGCCGTGGTGGTGGGCCTTCTGCCGACCAAGGGCATGACCTTGCCTTTTTTCAGTTACGGCGGTTCATCCATGATCGTCGATTTCGCTGCCGTGGGCATGCTGATGAACATCGCCATCCGGGGTAAATCCGCTAAACCTCCGGAGCGGAAGGAGGGATAAGTGTTCAGGCTGCTGGTGGCTGGGGGCGGAACCGGAGGGCACCTTTTCCCGGGCCTGGCCGTGGCCGAGGAATTCCAGGGCCGCGACCCCCAAACCCAGGTCCTTTTCGTCGGGACGGGACGACCGGTGGAACTCGAAGTCCTGGGTCGTTTCGGACTGCCCAACCGGACCATCACCGCCCTGGGCTTGAAAGGAAAAAACCTGATCGAACGCCTGCGCTCCCTGGCGGCGCTCCCCGTCGGCCTTTTCCAATCGGCCCGCATTATCAGGGAGTTCCGGCCGGACATGGTCCTAGGCGTCGGCGGATACGTCTCCGGGCCGGTCGGCCTGGCCGCCCGGATGCTGGGCTGTCCCACCGCCATTCACGAACAGAATTCCTTGCCCGGCCTGACCAACCGGCTCTTGGGCCGTCTGGTCGACCTGGTCTTCATCAGTTTCGAATCGGCCCGCCGTTTTTTCCCGGCTCACAAAACCCACCTGACCGGGAATCCGATCAGGCGGGAGATTGCGGACCTGGCCGGCGCGGCCGCAGGTAAAAAGAACGGACGGTTCGCCCTGTTGGTGATGGGCGGCAGTCAGGGTGCTCAGGCCGTCAACCGGGCCGTGGTCGGGGCGGTGGATATTCTGAGGCGGGAAGGTCCGCCGTTTAACCTGATCCATCAAACCGGAACCCAGGACTTCGATGAGGTCAAGCAGGCCTATGAAAAGATGGCTTTCCAAGCCGAGATCAGGCCTTTCATCCAGGACATGGGCCGAGCTTATCTGAACGCCGATCTGGTGGTGGCCCGGGCCGGGGCTTTGACCGTGGCTGAACTGGCGGTCATGGGCCGGCCGGCCCTCTTCATCCCTCTGCCCACGGCGGCCAACAATCATCAGGAACTCAACGCTCGATTTCTGGCCGAGGCGGGCGCGGCCGAAATCATCCGCCAGCGAGAATTGACTCCGGAACTTCTGGCCGAAAGGATAAAAACCCTGATCCAGGACCGGGACAGGTTGAAGAAAATGGCCGCGGCCGCGGCCGGATCGGCCCGCCCCGAGGCGGCCGGGGTCATTTGCCGGATTTGTTTGAATTATCTGGGCCGGGCGGGTTGAATCATGTACCGGAAGAAGCGCCATATTCATTTCATCGGCATCGGCGGCATCGGTATGAGCGGCATCGCCGAAGTCCTGGTCAACCTGGGCCACAAGGTCACCGGTTCGGACCTCAAGGATTCCGAAGTGACCCGCCGCCTGATCGGGCTGGGGGCCTCCGTCTGTCTGGGGCACCATCCGGATAACGTGGCCGGGGCCGACGTGGTCGTTTATTCCTCGGCCGTCAATCCGGACAACGTCGAACTGGAATCGGCCCGCCGCCAGTTCATTCCGGCCATTCCCCGCGCCGAAATGCTGGCCGAACTCATGCGCCTTAAATACTCGGTCCTGGTGGCCGGCTCCCACGGGAAGACCACAACCACCTCCCTGATTGGGACCATTCTAGGCGAAACCGATCTCGACCCGACCCTGGTCATCGGCGGCCGACTCGACAGCATCGGTTCGAACGCCCGCCTGGGTCAGGGCGAATTCTTCGTGGCCGAAGCCGATGAAAGCGATGGCTCGTTCCTCCTTCTTTCTCCGACCATTGCCATTGTGACCAACATCGATCTGGAACATCTGGATTATTACCGCGATCTGGGCCATTTGAAGGAAACCTTTCTCGCCTTCATCAACCGGGTTCCTTTCTACGGCGCGGCCGTGCTTTGCCTGGAGGACCCCAACGTCCAGAGCCTGATCCCGAAAATGAAGAAGCGATACCTGACTTACGGTTTTTCGGCCCAGGCCGACGTCCAGGCGGCCGAACTGGAAGTCCAGGGCCGGGGGTTCCGCTTTGACCTGATTTTTAAAGGCGAAACCTTGGGCCCGATCCAACTAGGTCTGCCCGGACGCCATAACGTCCTCAACGCCCTGGCCGCCGCCGGGACGGCCCTCGAGTTGGGCCTGTCTTTTAAAACCATAGCCCGCGGTTTGAGCCAGGTGGTCGGCATTCAGCGGCGCTTTCAGATCAAGGGCGAAGCGGCCGGAGTCATGATTATCGATGACTACGGTCACCATCCGACCGAAATCAAGGCCACTCTGGCCGCCCTTAAAATCTGCTTCCCCGACCGGCGGATAGTGGTCCTGTTTCAGCCCCATCGTTACACCAGAACCAAGGCGCTGTTGGAAGAATTCTCCACGGCCTTCAATCAGGCCGACCGCCTGATCGCCACAGAAATCTATCCGGCCGGGGAAAAACCGATCGAAGGCGTGACCGGGTCGGGCCTGGCCGAGGCCGTCAGGAATCACGGCCACCATGAAACCAGTTTTTTCCCCGAGGTCAACGGGCTGGCCGCCGAAGTCGCCCCGGAACTGGCGCCGGGCGATGTAGTTTTGACCTTGGGGGCGGGCAACATTTGGCAAGCCGGTGAGGAGCTTTTAACTCTGCTGAGCCATGGACCGGGAAACCAAAATGCGTCTTAGTCGACTGCTTCCGGACCGGGCGGCCCTTGACGTCCCCCTGGCCCCGCTGACCACCTTCGGCCTGGGCGGGCCGGCCGAGGTTCTGGTCCGACCGGAGTCTATTGACGAACTGGCCCGGCTCCTGGCTTTTATCCAAAGCGAAGCCTTACCCTTTTTTGTGCTCGGCGGGGGGAGCAACGTTCTTGTCCGGGACGGCGGTTTTCCGGGTGTGGTGATCCAACTGGGCCGGGTTTTTTCCCGGATCACCCCGGTGGAGTCGAGCAGCCGGGAAATTTTGATCGAGGCCGGGGCCGCCGCCTTTTTGGCCCGGCTGGTCAACTGGACCAGGAATAAAGGCCTGTCCGGAATCGAATTCCTGGCCGGCATCCCCGGCTGGATCGGCGGCGCCTTGGTGATGAATGCCGGCGCCCAGGGCGGCGAAATATCCCGGGCCGTCCGCTCGATCACGGTGATCAATCAAGAGGGACGAATCCAAGAACTTGCCCGGGCGCAACTTGGGTTTGGGTACCGCCGCCTGGACCTGCCCCAAGGGACGGTCATCCTCAAGGGCCTGTTTGCCCTCCGGCGGTCCAGCCCCAAGGAGGTCAAGGACCGGGTTAAGGAGGTTTTGATCCGTCGCCGGGCTGGCCAGCCGCAAGGTCTTAAAAGCGCCGGCTGTGTTTTCAAGAATCCTCCCGAAGAGGCGGCCGGACGACTCATCGAAATGGCCGGCCTCAAAGGCCGGACCGTGGGCCATGCCTGGGTGGCTCACGAACACGCCAACTTCATCGTCCACCGCGGCCGGGCTACGGCCGGAGAAGTCCTGGACCTGCTCGACCTGGTCCGGTCCGAGGTGAAGACCAGATTCGGCGTTGAACTGGAGCCGGAAATAAAGATCGTGGGGACTGATTCCCCCGGTCTGCCCCGGCGGAGAGATCGGAACTGGAGCCGACCGTGACAACCAAGGACAAAATCAAAAAAAATCCGGGCGCGGCCAAACCGAACCGGTACATCGGCCGCAGGACCGACCCGCCGGCGCAGGCCGGACGGCCGCATGGCGGCCGCTCGCTGACCCTTTTGATGTCCAAGGCCTGGCGGGCCGGTAAAATGCTTTTCGGCGGCGTATTCGCCCTGGTTCTCTTGGGGGCCGTCTCCATTGGATTGATCCTGGGATACCAGGCCTTGATTCATTCATCTTACTTCATGGTCCGCAAAGTGATCGTCAAGGGACTTGAACGGGTCTCCCAGGAGGAAGTTCTCGGACAGACCGGTCTGGACAAACCGACCAATTTGCTGGCCTTGAGGCTGGGCCGGCTGTCGGACAGTCTGGAAGAGTTGCCCTGGATCGAAAACGTAACCATGACCAGGAAAGTCCCCGGCACGATCATCATTGAAATCAAGGAGCGACGGCCGGTGGCCTTGATCAGCCTGGGCGTTCTTTACTATCTGGACGAAAACAAGCGCCCCTTTAAGAAGGTTGAGCCCCAGGAAAACCCGGATTTGCCGATAATCACCGGGTTCACCCGGGCGGACCTGCTCGAACGGGAGCGCTTCGTCCGACGCGACCTCGATGAAGTCTTCGGTCTGTTGGCCGTGCTGGCCGAACGCAACGACCAGTTTCGGCTGGACAACATTTCGGAAATCAATTTCGACTCGGTCCGGGGCCTTAGCCTTTTCACCCGCCGGGAAAACGTCCAGGTCAAGATCGGTTTCGGCGATTACCGGGCCAAATTCAAACGTCTGGGGCGGGTCTTGGCTTACTTGAAGGCCAAGGATCAAGATAGAGACCTGGCCTATCTTAATGTCGAATGCGATCCCCGGGTGGTGCTCCGCCGGGCGGAACATGGTTGAAGGCTTATCTTATGAGTGACCTAATCAAGCGCGCCCGGAACCGCACGCCAAGCCTTGGCGGGCGGGTCGGGCGAAAAGGCCGGGGCCGGGAAGCGGTATGTCTCATCCGCCCGGGTCAGGAAAGGGGGAATGAACATGGGACATAACCTTATTGTCGGCCTGGACATCGGGACCACCAAAATCTGCTGCGTGGTCGGCGAATCGACGCCCAACGGCATCGAGATCGTCGGCATCGGCATGCATCCCTCGGTCGGCCTGCGCAAGGGCGTGGTGGTCAATATCGAACGGACCGTGGAATCAATCAAGCGGGCCGTTGAAGAGGCTGAATTGATGGCCGGCTGTGAAATATCGAGCGTGTACGCCGGGATAGCCGGCGGGCATATCAAGGGTTTTAACAGCCACGGCGTCATTGCCGTCAAAAGCCGGGAAGTTCAGGCCCAGGATGTCGAACGGGTTCTCGAAGCCGCCCGGGCCGTGGCCATTCCCATGGACCGTGAAGTCATTCACATCATTCCCCAAGAGTACATCGTCGACGACCAGGACGGCATTGTCGATCCCATGGGCATGTCCGGCGTCCGGCTGGAGGCCAAGGTCCATATCGTCACCGGAGCGGTCACTTCGGCCCAGAACATCATCCGTTGCGCCCACAGCGCCGGCCTCGACGTCTGCGACATCGTCCTCGAATCCCTGGCCTCGGCCGAAGCCGTCCTTACTTCCGAGGAAAGAGACCTGGGTGTGGCCCTGATCGATTTCGGCGGCGGCACGACCGATCTGGCCATCTTCTCCCAAAACAGCATCAAACACACGGCGGTCCTGGCCCTGGGCGGACAAAACCTGACCAACGACATCGCCATCGGCCTGCGGACGCCCATGAAGGACGCCGAGGAGATCAAAAAAAATTACGGCTGTTGCTTGACCACCATGATCGACAAGGACGACACCATAGAAATCCAGAGCGTCGGCGGCCGCAAAACCAGAACCCTGTCCCGGCAGGTCCTCGGTGAAATCCTCGAACCCCGGGTCGAAGAAATCTTCGCCCTGATTCATCGGGAAATGGTCCGGTCGGGTTACGAAAATCAGGTCGCCTCCGGACTGGTCATCACCGGCGGGGCGGCCCTACTGGAAGGCGTTCCCGAAGTGGCCGAACAGGTCTTCGACTTGCCCGTCCGGCGTGGTTACCCCCTGGAGGTAGGCGGATTGACCGATGTGGTCAACAGCCCCATGTTCGCCACGGCCGTGGGCCTGGTCCTCTACGGGGTCAAACAGGAAAAAGGACAGGCGGAAAAAGTCTTTCGCATCAGACAGAAAAATATCTTCAACCGGGTGGCCGCTCGGATGAAGAAGTGGTTCAAAGACATTGTTTAACAACAGACAGGGAGGGGAAAAAATGGAATTCGAATTTGTCGACACCAGTCGCTCGGCCAAGATCAAGGTCATCGGCATCGGCGGCGCGGGCAACAACGCCATCGACAACATGATCATTTCCGGCCTGGAAGGCGTGGACTTTGTCGCTGCCAACACCGACCTCCAGGACCTGGAAAACACCAGGGCCCCGATCAAACTTCAGCTCGGGGTCGAGCTGACCAGGGGCCTGGGTTGCGGGGCCGATCCGGAAATCGGCCGGGAGGCCGCCCTGGAAGATGAGGACAAAATCCAGGAGCTGCTGGCCGACAGCGATATGGTCTTCATCACTGCCGGCATGGGCGGAGGCACCGGGACCGGCGGAGCCCCGGTGGTGGCCGAAGCCCTCAAGAAACTGGATAATCCGCCCTTGCTGGTCGGCGTGGTGACCAAGCCCTTCGATTTCGAAGGCCCTCGGCGGATGCGGCAGGCTCTCGATGGCATCGAGCGCCTCAAAGAACACGCCGACACCATCATCACCATTCCCAACAACCGCCTTCTGGTCATGGCGCCTCGCGGCTCGAAAATATCGGCCGCCTTCAAAATGGCCGACGACATCCTCCTTCAAGCGGTCAAGGGCATCTCCGACCTGATCCTTCTGCCCGGTCTGATCAACCTGGACTTCAAGGACGTCCGCACGGTCATGCTCAAAAAAGGTCAGGCCCTCATGGGCACCGGCTTGGCTTCCGGACCGGACCGGGCCACGGCCGCGGCCCAGGCCGCCATTTCCAGCCCGTTGCTCGAGGACGTCTCCCCGGAAGGGGCCCAGGGCATCCTGATCAACATCACCACCGCCGAAGGCGAGGTCACCTTGGAAGAAGTCAACGAGGCCTGCTCCCTGGTCCAGAAGGAGGCCGATCCCGACGCCACCATCATCTTCGGCGTGGCCTGGGACAACAACCTGGGGGAAGACTTCCGGATGACCGTCATCGCCACCGGCATCGGCGAAAAACATAAGGCCAAGACTGTCAGGGAGGAAGAGCCCCAGCGGGTCCCCAGCTTCGAAGAAGTGGCCCGCCGGCCTAAGCATTGGGACCTCCCGCCTCGGGAAAGACAGGAAAGAGAGGGTCCTAGGCGCCTGAAGGATTTTGATCCGCCCCGTTACAGCGCCAAATATGAAAACAAGTACGAAAATTTCAAGTTCCACGGGGAAGAGGACCTGGAAACCCCGACTTTTATGAGGATCAACCGGGACTGAACGAAAAAGACAGCCGGACCGAAGAAGGGACGTAACTGACATGTCGTGGAAAGTTGTGGCCGCGCTCCGGGAAATTCTGGCCCGGGAGCGTGGAGCCATCGTCAAGGACTGGGGCGGGAAGACCCCCGTGGCCCTGGTCTTTGCCAACACCTACCATGCCGGTATGTCCAATCTCGGGTTCCAGGCCGTTTACGGTCTCTTCAATGCCGAAAGCGACGTGGTCTGTGAAAGGGTCTTCCTTCCGGATTTGGGTCTGGTCGAGGAGTACGCCCGATCAGGCTCGCCCCTGCTTTCCCTCGAGTCCCAGCGGCCCTTGACCGAGTTCGAAATCATAGCCTTTTCCCTTTCCCACGAAAACGACTATCCCGGCCTGATCCGCCTGCTCCGTCTGGCCCGAATTCCGGCCCGGCGCCAAGACCGGCGGGAAAGTCATCCCCTGATCATGGCCGGCGGGGTGACCATGAGGCTCAACCCCGAACCCCTGGCCGATTTCCTGGACCTGGTCCTCATCGGCGATGGTGAAGTCATCGTCCCCTCCTTGCTGCGGACCTGGCGCGAGGTGCGTTCGAAACTCCCCCTCCCCAAAAAAGAACGCCTCCTCCACCTGGCCCGCAACGTGCCCGGAGCCTATGCTCCGGCTTATTATGAGGCGGCCCTCGACCGCGAGGGCCGCCTCATCTCATTTCAGCCGACCCGGACCGATCTGTCCGCCGTCCTCTCCCCGGCCAGGGCCTGGACCTTGCCCCGTCCGGCCCTGACTTCACAAGTCATCACCCCTCAGACCGAATTCGCCCGGACCCGCCTGGTGGAAATCGGTCGGGGCTGCCCCCGTGGCTGCCGCTTCTGCCTGGCCGGCTTCGTTTACCGGCCGCCCCGGTTCCAGCCCGTCGAAGCCGTCATCGAGGCCTTAGGACCTCCGGGGCCTCAACCGGAGCGGGTCGGCCTGATCAGCCCGGCCGTGGCCGACCACCCCCAACTGGAAGAGATCATCCGCCGCCTCACCGATCAGGGCCGTCAAGTGACCGTCTCCTCGCTCCGCGTGGAATCCCTGACCCCGACCCTGGCCCAAGCCCTGACCGCCGGGCGACTCAAAAGCGCGGCCATCGCCCCGGAAGCCGGTTCTCAACGACTCCGGACCTTTATTAACAAAGACCTGACCCCGCAGCAGATTTTCGAAGGGGTCCGGCTCCTGGCCGAAGCCGATATCCTCAAGATCAAACTCTACTTCATGCTCGGTCTGCCCACCGAAACCCTGGCCGACGTCGAGGCCATAGTTGATCTGGTCAAAAAGATCAAGGACCGGCTTAAGAGGAATTTTAAGGGCCGCCGCCTTCTGCCCGAGCTGACCTTGAGCATGGCCGGGTTCACCCCCAAACCCTTCACCCCTTTTCAAAGAACGCCCATGCTCGAAATCAGGGAAATGAAACTGCGGGCCAAAATCCTCCAAACCCAGCTCCGGGGCCTCAAAGGCGTCCGGGTCCATTTCGACGTGCCCAAATGGGCCTATCTGCAAACCCTCCTGTCCAGGGGTGACCGCCGGGTCGCCCTTCTGCTCGAAGCCCTGGACCGTCTGGACGGCAACTTGACCAAGGCCCTCGGAGAGGTTCCTTTTAATCCCGATTTCTTCGTCACCCGGTCCCTGGACCGGGACCCGCTCCTGCCCTGGTCCTTCATCGATCACGGCTTCAGTCCGGGTTTTTTCGAGCAGGAAATGGAACGGGCCGCCGACGGCCGGACCACTCCCCCCTGCCGGCCCGATACCTGCCGACTTTGCGGGATTTGCCCTCCGGCCCAGGATTCCGTCTAGTTTTTCCGGGAAAACGTCAGTCTTCCAGCCGGACCCCAAGGATGTTCTTCATCCTTTTCAACGAAAATTCATGGGCCTCGGGGTCGAAATCGGCCACGGCCCGCCGGTGGACCACGGTGGGATAATCCCGGTTCCTCAGGCCGGAAGCGGTGTCCATGACGCAAATGGACGTGCAGACCCCGCAAAGATGGACTTCCTCGACCTTTTTCGCGGCCAGGACCTTGTCCAAATCCGTGCCGTAAAAGGCGCTGTACCTGGTCTTGGTGATCACAATATCCTCGGGCCGCACTTCCAGCTCGGGTATTGTCTCCGCCCCCCAGGTCCCGGCCACGGAATGTTTGGGGAATATCTCGAACTCCTTGTCGTCGGGGGCGTGATGATCCGCCGCGAAAATGATGACCGAACCGGCCCGTCGATGTTCCGCGATCAGTCCCTGCACCTGGGGGATGATTTCCCTGGCCTGGTCGCCGCAGTACAAGGAACCGGCCGGGTCCAGGAAGTCGTTCAACATGTCTATAACCAGCAGGGCTTTTTGACTCATAAGCACCGTCTCCGCCAAGTATTTGTTATATATTGACCCATGGTCGGATCGACTGTCAAGGTGGTCAAATCTTTAAAGATTAAATTATTGACAGACTTCAGTAAAGTTGATAAATTTTATTTAAATTATTAATATTGAGATCTGCTTTACCTAAAATCATAGAAAACCCGGGAACCGAAGTCCCGGGGTTTGCCAAGTCAATAGTCCAAGCAGAAGCCTATATTTTGGATAAATTTTCTTATGCAAAATTTTTGTAAAAAGGAGGCGATGATGCAAAAAATGGTCTTTGGCTCGACATCGGCGGGTGTTCAGAGCAAAAAACGAATTAAAACCTGGGTAATTTTTCTCTGGGCCGGATTTTTTGTCCTTTCGTTGTCGGCCTTTCAGGGCCAGGCCCTGGCCGAAAAGCCTTCCCAAATCAATGTGGCCCTGCTGGTTGATCTCAGTGGTCCTTACGCCCCGGTGGTGGGACCTTACAAGCCCGGAGCTGAAGACGCCTGGGAAAATATCAACCAGGTAAAAAACGGAGTCAAAGGGGTCAAGGTGGTCCTGAATATCAGGGACACTTCGGGTAAAGTGGATATGGGGCTGAATTTTTACAATGAGTTGATCAACATGAAGCCCAAACCCATATTTTTTCATGCCTCCGAGTCTCCTTTGGGCGAAGCCCTCAGAGAAAGGTTCGTGGAAGACGGCATTATCGCCCTCCAGGCCGCCACGGTGCCCGATCTTTATCCGCCGGGCAACACTTTCGGTATTTATCCTCTCTATGTCGAACAAACGGCTGCCGGTATTAAATGGCTTAAAAACAATTGGAAAGAAAAAAGAAATCCCCGGGTCGGCATCATCACTTGGGATACGGCTTACGGCCGCGGGGGTTTCACTCAAGAGTTTTATGATTACGCCAAAGAGATCGGGGTGGATATCGTCGACACCCAACTATTCGGCATCAGAGACGTAGACATATCCACCCAGATGATGGCCCTGAGAAGCAAGAAGGCCGACTGGCTCGTGACGAACATCCTTGGCGGCGGCCCCTTGGCCATCAAAAAGGCGGTCAAGGAAATGGGTTGGGACATCAATCTGATCAATACCATCGGGGGCGGCTGGGGCACGGTCCGACTCGGTCCGGAGTATTTTGAAGGAGATATTTTCGTCTTTGACAACAAATCCTTTGACGAGGAGGATGATCCGGCCATCCGGACCTTGATGGAGTATTTCAAAAAGAACAACCGAACCGTCAAGGACAAAGCGACGTTTTATATCATCGGTTGGCGCGACGCCCTTATAGCCCACTATGTGATGGAAACCGTAGTGGATAAATACGGGTGGGAAGGACTCAACGCCGACAATATGAGAAAGGAAATGTGCAGTCTTAAGGATTTCAGGCCCATGGGCGGACTGACTGCCCCTATTACCTTCAGTGAAAAACGACGGACTCCCAGAATGGAAAGAATTTACATAACCAAAGGGGGCAAGCTGCTGCCCCTCACGGACTTCTTCGAGGTGCCCGACCTGAGACCGCCTCAGTTTAAGTAACTTAGAAAGATTCAGGGAATCGGCTCTGGGCCGGAATAAATAAGTTGACCGGCCCAGGGCCTTCCCTTAGTCGAACCCAATGTCTACACCGCTTCGGCCGAGTGATATGAGGACAGCAGGGTAGTGAAAATCGACGGCACGCGCTTGGAACACATCCTTGAAAGGCATCCTAAAGAGGCCTATCCGGTCATGAAAAGGCTGGCCGGCGTGGTGGCTCAGCGGCTGTCGAACAGTTACGAAGAACATTTGCGCTCGCGCTCCGTGGTTGACATTCCCTCCTACGGTTGATCATAAAACCGTCCGGCCGCCCCGGTGACGAAGGCGGCCGACGGCAAAGAAGAGCCGACTTATTCAGCCTCGGCCTTCTTCAATTCGCGCACGGCGATGATCACCCGGCTCAAGGCCCGGCGGTAAAGACTTTTGTTTCCCTTTCGGGAGGCCTCGGCGTACATGTCCATGGCCCGATTAAGATTCTCCAGACCGCCCAGGCGTTCGTAGGCGACGCCCAGGTTGTAATAGGCCGCCGGATTGTCAGGGTCCTGGTCCAGGACCTTGTTCCAGGTTTCGACGGCTTTGTCCCATTCCCCGGCCTGAGCCTGTTTAACTCCCCGGCGAACAGCCTCCTCTCCCAACCAGCCTTCGCCCTGGTCCAGAACATAATTGACCGTGGCCGAGGCCGGGGCCAGCCGGGCCGCCGTCTTTTCGGCCAATTCGGAGACCAGCCGGTTGATGGTCTTCCTTTGGGAGATCAGGTCGTCCAGTTCGGCCCCGTGACGGGAAGTCTCATCGATGCCGCCGAATTTGCCTTTGAAATCAACGGAGACCTTTTGCGGTTCCTGGACCGTCTCACCGTTTTGGCTTTTTAAGATGTAGGTCAAGCTGAGCCCGGCCTCCCGGTAGACAAACGGGACCTCTTCCACCACCGTCTCGTAAACCGGTTCGGAGACCTTGAACTTGCGCTTGACAAACGGGTCTTCGGTGGTCACTTTTTTCTTGCGCCCGGTTTTTCGGTCTGTTTGGACCAGGTCGTAACCGCTGACGTCCTCTAAGGTCAGATCCACTTGTCCGGATAGAATCAACTCGGCTTTATCCGGCGAAGTAACGACCACGCCCTTTTCCCAAGTCAGAATCGAAGATAAGGCTTGGGCCAGGTCCCGTCCGGATTCTCCGGAAATTTCTCCTATCGCCAAGGTTTTGACCCCGGCCCATGATGTCTCGGGCGGCGGCGATTTTTTTACCGCCACCCTGGGGGCGCAACCAAAGGAGAGGGCCAGCAGGACCAAAACAACCAGGAGGGCGCCGCCCGTTTTATTTCTCATAGCCCACCTCGACCAGCCAGGCCTCCAACTCGGCCAGGGCCCGATCGGCGTAATAACCAGGTCGGTTCTTTTTCAGAACACTTTTCGGCGGCGGGGGCATCAGTCCGAAGTTGACATTCATGGGTTGGAAGTTTTTCGTAGTTGAATCAATCAGATGACTAACCAAGGCCCCGTGGGCCGTGGTCGGCGGCGGACTGACCAGGGGCTGGCCCCGGACCAGCCTGGCCGCGTTTTCTCCGGCCAAAAGGCCCATGGCCGCCGACTCGACGTAGCCTTCCACACCGGTGATCTGTCCGGCCGGGAAAAGGTTGGGGAAACGGCTGAGCTGGAGGAATCGGTTCAGATGAGCCGGGCCGTTGATGAAGGTATTGCGGTGAATGCTGCCGAAACGGACGAATTCGGCCTGTTCCAGCCCGGGAATCAATCTGAAGATTCGATCCTGGGCCGGCCGTTTCAGCCTGGTCTGAAAACCCACCAGATTGTAAAGGGTGCCGGCGGTGTTTTCTTTCCTGAGCTGGACCACGGCGTAAGGTCGTCGGCCCGTCTTGGGATCAAGCAGGCCGACCGGCTTGAGCGGCCCGAAAGCCAAGGTCCGGGGGCCGCGTTCGGCCATGACCTCCAGGGGCAGGCAGCCCTCGAAAAATCGCGGCTGCTCGAAGTCCCGCAAAGGGGTCTTTTCGCCCTCGATCAGGGCCTGATAAAACCGTTGGTACTCTTCCTCGTTCAAGGCGCAATTCAAGTAATCACCCTCGCCCGGGTCTCCATAGCGGGACCCCGGAAAAGCGCGGGTCATGTCCACTGATTCGGCGGTGACAATCGGGGCGATGGCGTCGTAAAAATACAGGTGCTCTCCCCCGACCAGTCGGGAGAGGGCTTCGGACAAGGCCGGCGAAGTCAAGGGTCCCGTGGCCAGGACGGTGGTTTCCTCTATATTCAGCTCCGTCATTTCCTCGCGGATGACCCGTACGCCGGTCAGAGCCTCGATCCGGTCGGTGATCAAAGCGGCGAATTCCTCCCGATCCACGGCCAAGGCTCGGCCGGCCGGAACCCTGGTTCGCGCGGCTGCTTCCATGACCAGGGAACCCAGCCGCCGCATCTCCTCCTTGAGCAGCCCCACGGCCGAGGTCGGATCGTCGGACCGAAGGGAATTCGAGCAAACCAATTCAGCCAGGTAAGAGGAGGTGTGGGCCGGGGAAAATCGAGTCGGCTTCATCTCATAGAGGTCAACGTTCAGGCCGTGCCGGGCCAAGCGCCGGATCGCTTCGCATCCGGCCAAACCGCCGCCGATTACTGTCACCTTCGGACCGCTCATATTCATTATCATAGCCCAGGAAGCCGGCCGCGGACAAGAAGATGAGAATATATTAAGGAAGATTCCAACGCTTGGGCCTCGGTCGCATCGTTACCGCTCCGACAGATCGAGCGCCCGGTAAACCATTTCGGTTCACCGGGCTTAAGTCCATGGGCGTGCCTGGTGTTCAATGAGCAATGCTTCCACCACCAGGTCATGAATAAAGGGGCGGAAGGCCCTGATGGCCTGATTCGAGGCCTTCGGATGAACCCGGTTGGTCAGGAGGATGACGGTCAGGTCTTTTTCCGGATCGTGCCACAAGGAGACGCCGGTGTAGCCCAGATGACCCACGCTGGCCGGGGAAAAATATCGTCCGGCGCTCGATCCGGTCCGGCTGGGCGTATCGAAGCCCAAAGCCCAGGTGGAATCCGGAGCCAGGTTGGACCTATGCCAGAACCGGCGCACTGTTTCCGGAGAGACCAGCCGCGGACCGGGTTCTTCCCGGTAGGCGGACCTCAAGGCGTTGAATATTTTCCAGACTTCGGCCGCGGTTCCGAACAGTCCGGCGTGTCCGGCCACTCCGGCCAGGGCGGCGGCGTTATCGTCGTGAACCTGGCCGTGGATGAGGCCCCCCCGATGGGGCGCTATCTCGGTCGGGGCCACATTGCTAATTTCTTCTGAAATTTCCCTGTCCGTCGGCCGATAACCGGTGGAGTCGAGAGACAACGGTCCGGCGATATATTTTTGGAAAACGAGGTCTTGTCGTTCGTCGGCCAGCTTTTCCAGGATCAAACCTAAAAGGATGAAGTTCAAATCGCTGTAAATGGCCCGTTGTCCCGGCCGGACCTCCAGAGGCTCGGCCAGGATCAACTCGGCCGTCCTTGACCGTCGCTCGGCTGGAGGAACCTGGCTCAGATTTTGGTGGTACGGCCGCCAGGCCGGCAGGCCGGTGGAATGGCTCAGCATCCGGGCCACGGTCAGCCCTTTTTTTTCTTCGGGTCCGGGTTCGGGCCAGAGACCGGCCAGGGGGCTCTCTAAACTGAGCCGTTCTGCTTCCCAAAAAAGCATGACCAGAATGGTGGTGGACAGGATTTTGGTCAGAGAGGCCAGATCGTAGACAGTCTCGGCGGTGACGGGACGGGAGACGTCTCCGCCGCCGGTCGATCCGGCGCAGATCACGCCGGCGATTTCTTCCCCTCCGGCGACCAGGAGGACGCCGCCCGGAAAGACGCCTTGCCTGACGGCCCGGTCCATTGCCTCTTGGAGAATGACCTTCACCATTCAGGCCAGGTAAGGTTCAACCAAATCGAGGGTTCCGGTCCGGGTGTCCAGGACGGCCTTGGGTCCCAGGGGCAGGGCCAGGTTGCCAGGGCCGTGACCGGCCGGGAAATCGGCCAGGACCGGTCCGGGAAAATCGGCCAGGGTCCGGTCAAGCAAATTTTCTATTTCCTCGGCCGGACCGCAGTTTTCCAAACGGCCGACGATTATCCCGGCGCATTTGCTCAGAACACCGGATAATTTAAGGGCCGTGAGCATGCGGTCGAGGCGATAGAGGGCCTCGCCCACGTCTTCAATCAGGAGGATGGCTCCGTCCAAATCGGGCAGCCAGGGTGTGGCCAGGAGATGAACGAGCAGGGTCAGGTTGCCGCCGAGCAGGGGACCTTCGACCCGACCGGGCACGATGACCCTGGTTTCTTCCAGCCCCAAGGGAAAGACCCTTTGGCCGGTGAGAAGCCTTTTAAGGTGATCGATGGCGGCCTGGTCGGCTTCGGCCAGCGAGGTCACCACGGGACCATGGAAAGTGACCAGGCCGGCGGCCCGGTGAAGACCCAGGAGCAGGGCGGTCAAGTCGGAGAAGCCGATCAGAATTTTGGGCTGTTTCCGAAGTGTTTCCAGGGGCAGGCGTTCCAGGAGGCGCATCGAGCCGTAACCGCCGCGAGCGGCCATGACGGCTTTGACCTCCGGGTCGGTCAAAAGGGCGATGAGTGTTTCGGCTCGACGCTGATCCGACCCGGCCAGATAGCCGTCTCGATCAAAAATCTGGTCGGGGACCCTGAGCTTAAAGCCCAACGCCTCCAAGCGCTCCAAACCGGCCGAGAATCGCTCCGGTTCGAAAGGTCCGGCCGGGGCGGCCACGCCGATCAAGTCGCCCGGTTTAATGGCCGGGGGCCGGATCAGCGGGCGTTCAGGCATAGTCACGTTTGGGCCGATTCCGATAGAAGATTATCCTCAGTCCTTCGAGGGTCAGGTCCGGAGCCACTTCTTCAATGGTTTCCGATTCCTCGGCGATGAGCGGCGCCAACCCTCCCGTGGCGATCACCCTGGGATTGGTGCCGACCTCGGCTTTCATCCGGCGGACCAGTCCGTCCACCAGACCGACATAGCCGTAAACCAGACCCACGTTCATACTGCTGATGGTGTCCTTGGCCACCATCTTCTTGGGCCGGGCGAAGATTTCCACCCGAGGCAGTTTGCTGGCCTTCTGGAAGAGGGCCTCGCTGGAAATGATCAGGCCGGGGGCGATGGCCCCGCCCATGTATTCGCCCTTGGGGGAAATGTAGTCAAAGGTGGTGGCCGTGCCGAAATCCACCACGATCAGGGCCTGATGATATCGTTCGAACGCGGCCACGGCGTTGACGATCCGATCCGCCCCGACTTCCTTGGGATTATCATAGAAGATGGGCATACCGGTTTTGATGCCCGGCCCGACGAAGAGCGGTTCACAGTCTATGTATTTTTCGATAAAACCCTCGATGGTGTTGATCATCGGCGGGACCACGCAGGAGGTGATCACGTCCTTGACCTGTTTGAAATCCAGGTTCTGAGAAGAAAACAGGTTTCGGGCCTGGATGCCCAGTTCGTCTATGGTGATGTCCCGTTCGGTCCGGATACGCCAATCGGCTTTCAGCCTTTCGCTTTCGAATACTCCGATGACCGTGTTGGTATTGCCCACATCAATGGCCAGCAGCATGTCTCTCACCCCAACGCCTTTCCCACACAGGCGGCTGTCTCCTCGGCCAGGGTTGCGATCAAGTCTTTGTCTTCACCTTCGATCATGATCCGCACCACGGGCTCGGTCCCGGAAAAACGAACCAATAAACGGCCTTTTTCGCCAAGAGTGTCCTTGACCCGGCAACACTGGGTCTCGACTTCGGGAATAGCGCTGAGATCGGCCCGCTGGGACACCCTGACGTTGACCAGAACCTGGGGAAAAACTTCCATGATTCCGGCCAAATCGGCCAAAGGCCGGCCTTCCCGCCGCATAATGGCCAGAACCTGCAGAGCGGTCAAAATGCCGTCGCCGGTGGTGTTGTAATCAAGAAAAATAGTATGTCCGGACTGTTCTCCGCCGAAGTTGAACCCGTCCTGGCGCATGCGTTCCACCACGTACCGGTCGCCCACGGCCGTGCGAAGCAGGTCCAGGCCCAAGTTTTTCAGGCAGACTTCCAGGCCCATGTTGCTCATGACCGTGGCCACCACGGTCTTTTGAGCCAATTGATCGCGGGAAGCGAGGTCCTGGGCGCAGATGGCCATAATGTGGTCTCCGTCAACGATTTGACCCCGATGATCGATGAAGATGACCCGGTCCGCGTCGCCGTCCAAGGCCAGGCCCAAATCGGCCCCGGTCTTGATAACCATTTGGGCGGCGATTTCCGGGTGGAGAGAACCGCAATCCCGATTGATGTTTTCACCGTTGGGTTCAACCCCGATCAGGTGAACCTTGGCCCCCAGTTCCTCGAAGACGGCCGGGGCGCAGCGGTAGGCCGCGCCGTGAGCGCAATCAAGGACCAGGGTCAGTCCTTCCAGGGTCAGGTCCCGGGGAAAGGTGTTTTTAAGAAACACCACGTACCGGCCAACCGCATCGTCGATGCGGAAGGCCTTGCCCACGTCCCGGGCCGTGGGTCGCAACGAGTCCATGCCGTTGGAAAAAATGAGTTGTTCGATTCGGCTTTCCACTTCGCCGGGCAATTTGAACCCATCCCCGGAAAAAATCTTGATGCCGTTATCCTGGAAGGGATTGTGGGAAGCCGAAATGACCATGCCGGCGTCGGCCCTCATGCTGCTGGTGATGAAAGCGATGCCGGGGGTGGGCAGGGGCCCCACCAGCAGGACGTCCACGCCCATGGAACAGATGCCGCTGGCGATGGCGTTTTCAATCATGTACCCGGAGAGACGAGTGTCCTTGCCGATCACGATTTTATGCCGCCGCTGCCGCCCTTTCTTGACGATGTACGCCGCGGCCCGGCCCAGTTGCATGGCGATTTCCGTGGTCATGGGGTAAACATTGGCCACCCCCCTGACTCCATCCGTACCAAAAAGTTTACGGGAGTTCTCGGACATTTGAAGGATCAAGCAGCTCCTTTGATATTTTTACCCAGATTTGATCGGGTTTAACTTCCAGCACTTCCATCTTTTCCGGGACCCGGACCACTACTTTCCGCTTAAAGCGCCCGGACTCAAAACCGGCCAGGTCCAAAATCACCTGGAGTCCCTTGCCTGTGACCAGTTCCGTCATGGCGTTGACCGGGCCCCTGATCATCAAGTCCACGGTTTCAGTGTCCAACTCGAATTTATAGACCGAATTGACTGTTTCCACTTTGACGTTTTTAAAGGCCCTGACGGTCAGTTTGGGGCTGATTTTCAAGTTGACTTTTATGTCCGCGGGGTTAATCAGATTAACGGCCACGGAGGGCATGGCCGGTTTGGTGACGATGGTGATCGATCCGGTCAGCTTGGTCACGTCGACAGGTTCGGTCCAGAGCCGATCCAGGCCTAACAGGACGGTTTCCGGGCCTCGAACTTCAACGTCATTCGGCTCCAGAGCAATGTCATCAATCATGTACCCGGCTTCGGGTTCGCCCTGGATAACCGGGAGCAGCCCAATTTTTTTGGTGATCAGGCGTTCAAGCTCAACGGTGATGGAACTGGGGGACAAGTGGGTCACTTCCAGCCCGCGGGGCAGTCCCAAGGCATCGGGGACCATGGTGAAATTGTTCGAGCCTTTCTTGGCTCCGGCCAGGTCCAGGCTGAAACGGAGTTTGCGTTCGGCCACTTGGCGGGTCAAGGCCACCGACCCGCGGATACGGATGCCGATCCCGTCGGGAATCTCGTTGGCGATGATCATGTTTTTAGGAAAATTGACCATTTCCAGAGGGACTTTCAGGCCGATTTCTCCGGTCTCCTTGCCTACGGCCATGAACCACAGGATCACGGCCATGACCAGGGCCAGTATTTTCAGCCCCAGGTGCCGGGTAACCAATTCCCTAAGCCGCACTGGAGGACTCGATTCCTTCGGCCAGCCGCAAGGTGCCGGTTTTTAGCAATTCGGCCAATCGGTCCAGCAATTTGTTCTGATTCGGAACTCGGTTGATCCGTCCTTCCAAGGCCAGCGAGACTATCCCCATTTCCTCGGACACGACCACCACGGCGGCGTCCGTTTCCTTGGCCAGGCCGATGGCCGCGCGGTGTCGGGTGCCATAGGAACGCTTGATTTGTTCGTCGGCTTGGAGAGGCAAAAAGCAGCCGGCCGAGGCCAGGCGGCCGTTTTGAATGATCACGGCCCCGTCATGCAACGGCCCCTCGGTGTTGAAGATGCTCAGGAGCAGTTCGGTCGAGACCTTGGCGTCGATGGGTTTGCCGGCCTCGATGTAATTCTTCAACCCGATTTCCCGTTCAAAGGCGATCAAGGCGCCGACGCGCCCCTCGGCCATGGTGAAAGCGGCTCGGGCCACTTCCCCGATGACCGACATAAGCTCGGGGCTGGTTCGAGCGAAGGGATTGCGGGCCACCTGGGTCAGGGCCCGCCGGATGTCGGCCTGGAACAGAATAACCAGGATCAATATGATATAACTCAGAAAATTGCTCAAAACCCAGTTCAGGGTCAGCAAATCGAATTTTTTCGAAAAAGTATAGGCTCCGAAGACCACGGCCAGGCCCACCAGCATCTGCATGGACCTGGTCCCCCGGACCAGGCGGATGACCTGATAGATGAGAAAGGCCATGATCAGGATGTCCACAAAATCCTGCCATCTCATCCCATGAATGAATTCCAATATAGACAAGGCTTCAGACATGTTCCGCCATCACTGCCTGGACCACGGCCAGGGCTTGTCGGGTCAGGTCTACGCTGTGGACGCGGACGATATTGGCGCCGTTGTAAACGGCCAGGGCGACAGCCGCCACTGTGGCCGGGTCTCTGTCTTTCGGTGCGGCCCCGCCCAGGATGCGGCCCAGAAAGGCCTTGCGGGACGGCCCGATCAGGAGGGGCTGTCCCAGGTCGGCCAGGTCCTTAAGCCGGTTGATTAGGACGAGATTATGATCAAAAGTTTTACCGAAGCCGATCCCCGGATCAATGATGATATTTTCCCCGGCCACGCCGGCCTTTTCAGCCCTGTGGACGGCTTGGGCCAGAAAAGCCTTGATCTCAGCCATTAAATCGCCGTAGCTAGGTTGGTCCTGCATGTGGCGCGGCTCTCCCTGCATATGCATCAGGATCAAGGGGACCTCGGCTTCGGCGGCCAGATTCAATATTTTCGGGTCGAAGCGTCCGGCGCTGATGTCATTGATCATGGCGGCCCCGGCTTTCAGCGCGGCTTCAGCCACTTTTGATTTGTACGTATCAATGGAGACGGGGCGGTCGACTTTTTCAGACAGGGCCGCGATGACCGGCAGCACCCTGGCCAGTTCATCCTCCAGGCTGAGCGGTTCGGCGCCCGGCCGGGTCGACTCCCCCCCCACATCCAGAATATCAGCCCCTTCCGCGGCCAGCCGCAGGCCCTGCTCGACCGCGTCCTCAAAGGGAAAAAAATCTCCGCCGTCGGAAAATGAGTCCGGGGTGACATTGATCACGCCCATTATACGGGGTCTGGCCTCCAGGTCCAGACTCCACCTTCCCCATTCCAGTCTCAGTCCGGCCATTTTATTTAAATATTAAGCGAGTTAGCTTCGGTTGGAGGCTGTTCGTCGGAAGCGTTTGTCCCGGCCATTTCCGCGGCCACGGCCTGCCCGACAATCGCCTCGATTTCCGGGCCGTCCAAAGTCTCTTTTTCCAAAAGCGTGGAGGCCAGTCTGTGGAGGGTCTCCATGTGGCGACCGAGAAGTTCCTTGGCCTGTTTATAGGCTTCGACGACCAGCCGCCGGACCTCCCCATCTATCTGCTGGGCCGTCTTTTCGCTGTAATCCCGATGTTGAGCGATCTCCCGCCCAAGAAAAATCTGTTCGTCCTTTTTCCCGAAAGTCAGCGGCCCCAGAACATCACTCATGCCCCATTCACAGACCATCTTCCGGGCCAATTCCGTGGCCCGCTCGATATCGTTGCCGGCGCCGGTGGTCATTTGGTGGAGGACCAGCTCTTCGGCCGCCCGGCCGCCTAAAAGCATGATCAGGTTGCCGATGAGAAACTCACGGCGATAGGTATGTTTTTCGTCCAAAGGCAGTTGCTGGGTCAGGCCCAGGGCCCGGCCTCGGGGGATGATGGTGACCTTGTGAATCGGATCGGTCTCGGGCGTGAGTCTGGCCACCAGGGCGTGGCCGGCTTCGTGATAGGCGGTGTTGTGTTTTTCCTCCTCGCTGATGATCATGCTTTTACGCTCGGCGCCCATCAGGACTTTGTCTTTGGCTGTTTCCAAGTCGGCAAGCTCGACTATCTCCTTGTTCTGGCGGGCGGCCATCAGGGCGGCTTCGTTGACCAGATTCTCCAGATCGGCCCCGGAAAATCCAGGCGTGCCCCTGGCCACCACGGCCAGGTCCACACCGGCGGCCAAAGGGATTTTTCGGACGTGAACCCTGAGAATTTGTTCCCGGCCGCGAATATCCGGGACAGGGACCACCACCTGCCGGTCGAAACGGCCTGGTCTGAGCAGGGCCGGGTCCAGGACGTCGGGTCGGTTGGTGGCGGCGATCAGGATGACCCCTTCGTTTGATTCGAAACCGTCCATTTCGACCAGGAGCTGGTTGAGGGTCTGTTCCCTTTCATCATGTCCTCCGCCCAGGCCGGCGCCCCGGTGGCGGCCCACGGCGTCGATCTCATCGATAAAGATAATACACGGCGCATTTTTTTTACCTTGGACAAAAAGGTCCCTGACCCGCGAAGCCCCCACACCGACGAACATTTCCACAAAGTCGGACCCGCTGATGGAGAAGAAGGGCACGCCGGCTTCCCCGGCAATGGCCCTGGCCAGCAGAGTTTTGCCCGTGCCCGGCGCGCCCATGAGCAGCACGCCTTTAGGAATGCGGCCGCCCAGGCGGGTGAATTTCTTGGGGTCGCGTAAAAATTCAATTATTTCCTCGAGTTCGTCCTTGGCCTCCTCGATGCCCGCCACATCGTCGAAAGTTACCCTGTGCCCGGTTTCGTTCATCAACCGGGCGCGACTCTTACCGAAAGACAGGGCTTTGCCCCCGCCGCTCTGCATTTGGCGCATGAAAAATATCCAGACGCCGATCAGCAAGAGCATGGGAAACCAGGAGATGAGCACGGTCATATACCAAGGAGAATCTTCCGGCGGTTGAGCCGAAATTTTAACGCCTTTATCCCGCAATATCCTGACCAACTCGGGGTCCTCGGGGGTAAAAGATTGAAATTTGCGGCCGTCGAGGAACTGGCCGCTGATTTCGTTGCCCTGAATGACCACGCTGGATATTTCGCCCTTTTCCACGTATGATAAAAATTCGCTGTACGGAATTTTGTCCTTCATGGTCTGGGGCTTGTTGAAGAGATTAAAAAGGAGGACCATCATGAGGCTGATCACCAGCCACATGGCCAAATTTTTATAAAAAGGATTCAAATTTTCCTCCCGAAACAATCGCCGCCCGGTCAACGGTCAGACAAGCATAATTCATTTTAAATTTACTACTTATTCCAGCAAAGGTCAATCTGCAACAGAAAATTGAATCTTTCTCGGAATATATCCGAGGCCCGGATTTTCTTTTCCAATAAAGCCAAACTGGTCGACCTCCGGTGAAAAGACCAGGTCGATTTCAAGCCGCGGCCCGGAAAAGATAGATATTCAAACGGTCTTGCCATATCGAAAGCCAATAATCGTTCCCGCGCTTCGGGCTGCTTCAGGGTGTCTTCATTCTGGAGATCGTTATTTCTTATCTTAACGATCAAGACCGAGGAGAAGAATCCGCCGGGTTTTGGTTGTGATCTTGACCCGGTCGGCCAGTCGCAGACCGCCCACCCAGACCAGGCCATGCTCATCCACGACCAGGGGCGTTTGGGACCTCTGACGGGCCGGGACCTTCGCGTCGATGAAGAAGTCGTGCAGCTTTTTGGTTCCGGTCATCCCCAGGGGCCGAAAACGGTCGCCGGGCCGCCGGTTCCGAACCATCAAGGGCGGAAGCAGACCGGCCGGGTCCACCGCCTCCCGGTCAGGGCCGAGTCCGGTCAGGTCAAAGTCCGGCGACCAATCGACCAGCTCCGTGGTGATATTGAAACCGATCTCGGCCAGATGAACCGAGCCGGGCACGGGCAGGGGATATTCGTAATCGGGAACCGCCGGACCCGGCGCCGGAGCGAGGCCGACCACCAAGTCCCCGCTTTCCCGCCGGGCCCTCAGCGTTCCGGGCAGGTCCAAACCCAGGGGACCGCTGCCGGCTATCCCGTCCAGGACGTTTTCCACGTGGTCGAAGGTCAAGGACCTGGTTTCGCCTTGAAGCGTCCGGACCGCTTCTCTGACCAGGCGTCTGGCCAAGGCTCGATCCAGGGCCTTCAAGACGGAGGTTTTCATCCGAATTTCATCGGCCGATCGGCTCCAACCGACCTGACGTTTGGTTTCAGCCATCATCTTGGCCCAAAAGCCTTCTTCGTCCCGCAGCAGGGCGGCGGTCCTGACCAAGGCGGCCTTGAGGGCCGGGTTATAATCCTGGGCCAGACGGGGCAGAAGTTCATGACGGACCCGGTTCCGGGTCAGTCGGCGGTCTTGATTGCTGCTGTCTTCCACCCAGGTCAAATCGCGGGCGGTCAGATAGGCCGTCAGTTCCTCCCGCCAAAAAGAAAGCAAGGGTCTGAGAATATATCCGTCCCTGACCGGCGGAATGCCGGACAAGCCCCTGGGACCGGCCCCGCGCAGCAGGTTGAGCAGGACGGCTTCGGCGTTATCGTCGGCGGTGTGCCCGGTCAGGACATAATCCGCGCCGATTTGCTCCCGTATTCTTTTAAAAAAATCATACCGGGTCCGCCGGGCCGCTTCTTCGAGCGAAAGTCCTTCCTGGCGGGTCAGGGCCAGGCAATCCACTTTATCCCAGTAAAAATGGACCCCGGCTTTCTTGGCCGCGTTCTCGGCCGCGATCCGGTCCTGTTCGGCTTCCCGGCCCCGCAGGCCATGATTCAAATGGGCCGCGGCCACGACCAGCCCCAGTTTGTCCTTGACCGCCAGAGAGAGATGGAGCAGGGCCGTGGAATCGGCCCCGCCGGAAAAACCGACCAGGACTTTTTGGCCGGGCCGAAGCGGGGCCAAGGCCGATAGAGCGTGTTCGAAAAGCGTCTCCAGGCCGCTCGGGTTTTTTCCCGATTTCGTTCTTCGGAAAATCATAGCTAAAATTTATATCTTTCAAAGAGTTCAGGCAAGAGTGCTTGTCGGCATCCAGTCAGGTCTCTATAGAAAATTCAATCCGGCTGGTAAATAAAATTGATAAGGGCTGGATTTACATAGACAGAGCCGGAGGAGGCGGCACTTATTTTAAGGGCGGCGCACGAACCTGGGCTTTATCCCCCTTTTTTGATTCTTCGCCAATAAAGTCCAAGCCGGTCCCGGGTGCAACTTAAGACCACGCACCAGATAAAGCCCACGGGATTCTTCAAGGCCGCCGCCGCGTTGGCCTTGATTTCCCGCCAGACCCAACTTCGGGCCTGGTCTTTTAAGTGATACAATTCATGGAGCTTGACGAAGTCCCTGACTTTGGGGGGCAGGTCTTCCCGAATGTAGACCACCCGGTTCTCACTGTCGGCCATTCCAAAAAAAGGCCAAAGTATTTTCCTATGTGAATAAACAATTTTTATTTTGAAGGCCGCCGCCGGTCGGTTGGGAGACAATCTGGGCCGTTCGGACGATGGTCTCAAGCCTCGATCCAGTCCCGGGCCGGCTTTTGGGGAGGGGAAACGAACCACCACCAAGGCATTTTGCGGCGTTTGGCCAAGGCCCTGATTTCATCCAGACGCCCTGAACCCTCGTCTTGGCCCAGGCGGATAAGTTCCTGAACCCGCTCGAAATCCGACCAGTGAATATGTCCCACCTTGGGGCGCAACACCAGTTCGGCCTGACTTAACTGGGTTTCTTTCAGGTAGTAGCTTTGAACGTCTTCCACCCGGAAAAACAGGTCTATGGCCGTGGCGTAACGGTTGTCGGACTCGATGGATTTTTCCACGTCCACGGCCAGGACCACGTCCGCGCCCATATGATATGCAGCCAGAACCGGGACCATGTTGACCACCCCGCCGTCCACCACCAAAAGGTCCTTGATCGGCAAGGGATTGACCACGCCGGGTATGGCCGCGCTGGCGTACACCGCGTCCAGGAGCGACCCTTGGGAGAAAACCACGGCTCGGCCTGACTTGAGGTCCGTGCCCAGGGCTCGAAAAGGCAGCGACAGGTCTTCGATGTTGATGTCGGGAACGAAGAATTCGATCATATCCCGAAAAGAGTCGGAATCGAGGATGGCCGGACGTGAAACCACTCGGGCTTGGAGGTAGGCCTTTTTAAGCCAGGTCTCCAAACGCTGGGAAAAGGTTTCCGGCTTACCTTGGAAAACGTCGCGCACCGTGGCCAAACCGGCTTCCTGGAACAGATCGGTTTTCAAGAACTCGCCCAGCCGTTTTTCCAAATCGGCGGCATTGCCCAAATAGGCATAGGCCGCCCCGACCACGGCCCCGATGCTGCTGCCGGCCAAAAAGGAAATGGTCACCCCGGCCCGTTCCAGGGTTTTGAGAACGCCGACATGGGCCAACCCTCGAGCGCCGCCGGCCCCCAGGGCCAAACCGAGCTTGACTTTCTCGAACATGGGGCCAAGATAACCGACGGCCGGGGATAAATCAAGAAGATCGAGGACTATCAGGTAATACCATTTTTAGGTTGAAACAAAATCAAGCGTCCAAGTCGTCATGGCGAGGTCCGCGCCTTGCGGACCGAGGCAATCTCTATTAAAGTCAAGGGATTGCTTCGTCGCCCCACCATCGGCGGGGCTTCTCGCCATGACCTTGTTCTGTGATATTTCAAATGTGATTTGGTATAACTTATCAGTCAAGTTCCCGCGCAAGCGGGAACCCAGTCTTTGGTATGATCCTTTTCTGGACCCCTGCTTGCGCAGGGGTGACGGGTGTAGCTGCGGGTCAGGTGAAAAAGCGCATTCCGTATCTACTTTCAGATAAATGACGCATAGTTACTATCGTCAGTCCCGCCCAACCGGTAATCCGGCCCGTCAATAACTGGTATATTGCCTTACCGCCGAGCGGCCCCCCGGTGATTTGGCGGGACCTGTTGGGCCGGCCTTACGGTTTATCCTGGGGCCGTATTGAGTTAAGATAGCCCATGCTTTGGTTCTGGCTGGCCTTGGGGTCGGCCCTGGCCGTGGCCACGGCCGATGCCCTGAGCAAAAGATTCTTCACCCACCTTGATCCCTTCGAGATGGGCTATGTTCGTTTTTTTTACGCCGCGCCCTGGCTGATCGGACCTTTTCTCCTGACGCCCGCTCCGGAGATAGCCCCGTCTTTCTGGTTGGTTCTGGCCGCGGCCCTGCCCCTGGAGACGGCCGCCCTTTACTTGTACATGCGGGCCATCCGGGTCTCCCCCCTGTCCCTGACCATCCCCTTTCTGGCCTTTACCCCGGTCTGGTTGATCCTGGTGGGCTGGCTGGTCCTGGGCGAACTGCCCAATGTCTGGGGAGTCTGGGGCATTATTCTGGTGGCCGTCGGGGCCTACACCTTGAACCTGGACGCCCGGAGCCGGGGGCTTCTCGGCCCGGTCAAGGCCGTTTTTAAGGAACCGGGTTCCTGGATCATGCTGGTCGTTTCCGCTGTTTACGCCGTGACCGCCTCTTTGGGCAAAAAAATGATCCTTCTGTCCGGCGCCACCTTTTTCGGGACCTTTTACTTTTTAGTCCTGGCCGGGCTTTTAGGTCCGCTCCTTTGGACGACCGGTAAACTCAAGGTTTCTCGTCTGGTCGGTCGGCCCGGCTGGGGCTTGGCCGTGGGGTTCTGCACTTCGGCCATGGTCCTGACCCACGTCTGGTCGATCTCCATGGCCCCGGCCGCCTATATGATTTCGGTCAAACGCCTCAGCCTGGTTTTCGCCGTTTTTTACGGCCGGCTGATCTTCAAGGAAACCCGGTTCAGTCAGCGCTTGGTCGGAGCCCTGCTGATGTTTGCCGGGGTGATTCTGATTTCTTGGAACGGATGTTCCCCCTGCCTGAATAAGGTAATCGTTTGAAATGACGTAATTAATATATATTTTAGGCAAAACAGGTAGCCAGTAATAAATATATTTTATAGTTGACATAGTCGGAACAAGAGACTACAATGGTAGTCAATGTATATCGAGAGAATCAAATCCAGACAGAAAAACAAGGTCTATGAGCAAGTCCTGCTCAGGGAATCATACCGTGAGTCCGGCGCGGCCCGGTCCGCCGTTAAGA